>Ga0265293_10000654_pt1 | contig 80844 bp, 80 predicted proteins | sample Munlanlewell138R_FD_192505 | JGI IMG/M metagenome (GOLD analysis project Ga0265293, IMG submission 192505) | Leachate microbial communities from a municipal landfill in Southern Ontario, Canada - Leachate well 138R | ecosystem: Engineered > Solid waste > Landfill > Unclassified | place: Canada... | reverse complement strand
CATGTTGCAATAGCTTATGATACAAGATTTCTTTCTTATAAATATGCAGAGCTTATTGCTGAAGTTCTTACAGGAAATAATATAAAATGTTATATGACAGAAAGGGATGTTCCTGAAGTTTGTTTAATGGCTTGTGTTAAAAATCTAAAATGTTCTTCAGGTATAATGATAACAGCTGGAAATAAGAATTATTCATATAATGGTATTAAATTCATACCTGATTATGCAGGTCCAGCTATGAGTCATATATCTATGGAAATTGAAAGAAATATTAGACTTATAAGTGATATGGAAGAAGAAATTGAATATAAAAACTATGATCAAGCACTTGCACTTTCTCAGGTTGAACCTGTTGATATGATACAAGAATATAATAAACTTGTAGAAAAGAAAATTGAATTTAAAAAACTTAAAGAAAATGGTTTAAAAATTGTTATTGATTGTATAAATGGTCCAATTAGAGGTGTATTTCATAAAATATTAGGTAAATCATCAGATATAATTGAAATAAATTCAGATTATAATCCGGCTTTTTCAGAAAGAACACCTGATCCTGAAAAAGACAATCTTGAATCTTTGAGCGAAACTGTTAAAAATTCAGAAGCAGATCTTGGTGTTGCATTTGATAGTTCGGGTGATAGAATAAGTTTTATTGATAAAAATGGTAATAGATTAAATCGAGATGTTTTACTCGGAATAGTTCTTGAATATATTCTTAAAACAAAAGGAAAAAATGGTGTTGTTGCCAAAACAACTTGTACTTCGAATATAATTGATAAAATCTGTGTTACTAATGGTGTTGAATTGATAGAAACCTATACTGGTTTTAAGCATATTACAGAAAAAGTTATAAAAGGAAAGATATTATTTGGTTGTGATCATTCAGGTGGTTATACTTTTTCTGAATATATTCCTTATAGAGATAGTATTTTATTTTTACTTTGTATTATTGAAATTATGAATGTTACTGATAAGAGTATTATTGAACTTTCAGAAGAATTCACAGAAATTCATGGGCAGTATTTTTCTTCTAAAATTAATATTAGAGTTAGGGATGAAGAAGAAAAAATGAGAATACTTGGAAAAATAAAAAACATTGGTGTTCTTTTTGAAAAAAATTCAATAAAGGATCAAATTCAAAAAGATGGTTATAAAATTCTATTTAATGATAATTCTTTTATTCTTATAATCGCTCATCCGCTAGTTTCTGAATTTTCTGTTTTTATTGAATGTAATGAAAAAGCAACTTTAAATACTATGGAAAAACAGATTAGGAAATTCTTTGACGAATGAGAAGAAGAATAGGGACAATAATAAAAAACTTTGATCTTTTTACTGGGATTATGCTTTCAGTAGCAATATGTACTTTTATTATTTTCTCAAATGTATTTTTTATTATAAAACATGTTAGTTTTGAACTTTTAGAGAAATCTGATTATTTTAAACTTCATATGATATTACAATTATTATTTGAAAAAATGTGGTTTAAACTTATATTCTTGTTTATATTTGATTTTTTCATAATGTTTTTTGTTGTTTATTTTATAGTTAAAATTATAAGTAATTCCAATGAAAATGTTGTTCATGGTTTAAAAAAGATAAGAGATGGAAATTTAAATTTTAAAATTAAAAATGAAGAAAAAAAATACAATGAGCTTGTTTATACAATTAATGAGATATCTTCTGAATATAAAAATAAAATCACCATATTAAGAGATTATATGGATATATTAAAAAAGGAACATTCAAAGTGTAAAGGTCCAAAAACCTGTAAAAATACTTTTGAAAAAATAGAAGAAGAACTTAAGAGATTTAATATATGAATTCTGTTATAATTGGAGTTACCGGCAAAATTGGAAGTGGTAAAACTACATTGATATCAATGTTTGAAAAAGCTGATTTTTTTGTTATAAATTGTGATGTATTCGCAAGAACAATGATTGATAATTCACATGAAATACTCGATAAACTTAAACTAAAGTTTGGTAATATTATATTTGATAAAGAAAATAAACTCGATCGTAAAAAATTAAGAGAAATTGTATTTAATAACAAAAAAGAACTTCAAAATTTAAATAGTATAACTCATCCATTTTTATTTTTAGAGTTAAAAAAATTTCTTCTTTATTGTAAAAATATAAAACAAAATATTGTATTTGAAGCTGCTGTTATGTTTGAAGCAAAACTTCATAAATTAGCAGATAATGTTTTGTGGGTAGAAAGTGATTTAGAAAATATATTAAAAAGAGTAAGTTTAAGAGATAATGAAAAAATAAATACATTAAAAAACATATATAAAAATCAGGTTAATTACCAAGATTATGCTCAATATATAGATTTTAGAATTTTTAATAATAGTAATATTGAAGATTTTAAAAAAGATGTAAATAATATCATAAAAAAATTAAAAATATAAAAAAAAGAGATAAAGCATTATGCTCTATCTCTTTTTATGATAATTTTTATTTATGCATTCATAAATTCTTGTACGATTTCAACAATTTCATCACCAACTCTATCCTGACCTTCTCTTGTTTGAGCTCCAATATGAGGAGAAGCTACAATAACTCTTTCATGTTCAAGAAGTTCAGTGTTTCCTGTTGGTTCTTTTTCAAAAACATCAATACCACAAGCTTGTACTTGACCTTTATTTAAAGCTTCAAGAAGATCTTTTTCACAAACAACTCCACCTCTTGAACAGTTCACAATACAAACACCTTCTTTCATTTTACAAAATTGTTCTTTTTTTAATAAAGGTCCAACTTCTTTTACAAAAGGAGTATGAATTGATATAAAATCACTTTTCTTTAGAAGTTCATCAAGAGAAGTTGTGTATTCAAGACCTTCAATAGCAGGTTTTGGACTTCTTATAAACCCGATTGCATTCATTCCTAATGCTATTGCTTTTTTTGCAAGACTCTGACCAATTTTTCCACAACCAATTATACCTAAAGTTTTTCCAGCTAATTCAAAACCGTTGAATTTTTTCTTTTCCCATTTTGAATTTTTCATAGAATTAGTTGAAGTATAAAGATCTCTTGAAATAGCAAACATCATACCTAATGCTAATTCTGCAACTGAATTTGAGCTTGCTCCTGGAGTGTTTCTAACAGAAATATTTTTTGATTTAGCATATTCTACATCAATATTGTCAACACCAACACCACCTCTAATTACTAATTTAAGTTCTGGAGCTGCATCAATTATATCTTTTCTAATTTTTGTAGCTGATCTGACTATAGCAATATTTTGATCTTTTATGACTTCTTTAAGTTCTTCTGGATTAAGACCAGTTTTTACAGTTACTTCAAGTCCTTTGATATTTTTAAGACCATTTACTGCATTGTCACTTAGTGCATCACAAACAAGAAGTTTCATAAATCCTCCCAATGTATTTTTGTTTTATTTTAAACATAAAATTTATCTAATATCGATTATAACACTATAATATAAAAATTCAATATATAACGCTAATATTCCGAATATATACCATATCAAGCTAATATTGGGGGTGTAAACAGTGGATATTTGTAAAAAATGTGGAAACAGACTTGAAGAATATTTTGAATGGAAATTCGCTTATGGTCATAAGAAAAAAAAGATTATACACTGTGAAAAATGTGGGTTTAAAAAGGACTTTGGTTTAGTTGAACTATAGGGGAATAATATGAATTTAAAAAAAATATTTATATATTGTATGATGTCGCTTTTTTTATTGAATTTAAATTCTGAATGTCAGAGTAAAAGTTTAACAGCAATGAATACATTTTATGGTATAGAGCTTTTAAAAGATAGTTTTGGAAATAATCAAACTTTTTACAGATTTGGTGTTCAACCAGAGTTTAAAATTGCTGAATGGAGAATTGGTCTTGATTTTCAATTTTTTATTGATGAAGATGGTAATTTTAGAAAAAACTCTATTGAAGATAAAAGTACATTTTTAGATTATTTTAATTTTATAAAATATAGACAAAAAAAAGATAGAATGTTTATTAGAGTTGGGTTTATTGAAGATATTACTTTTGGTAATGGAAGTATTGTTAGAAATTATTCAAATAAAGTTAGATATCCTCAAGAATCTAAGAAAAATGGTTTGTATTTTCATAAAAAAAATAAATTTGATGATGGTATTGAGTTTTTTGTAAACAATATTGATAATGTTAAAGTTTTTGGTGGTAGAGTTTTTATAGTTCCTGTTGATGATGTTACAATTGGAGCTGGTTTTGCAGTTGATAAAGATCCTGATAACAATCCTTTAACTTCAGATAAACTTGAAATTTACGGGGTTGATTTTTCAACACCTTTATTTAGAGGAATTTCTAAAAAACTTCTTTTATTTGAAGATTTCACAAGAGTTAAACATTTTGGGGATTGTTTTGCTAGTGGATTAAAATACGATTCAGGGTTTAGATCTAAATTTAGAATTGAATATAGAAATTATGATTCTGATTATATTCCAGGTATGATATCACAATTTTATGAAATTGAAAAAAGTGGTAAATATGCTGATATACAGTATTTTTCTACAATAAAGAAATCAGTTAAAAGTATAAATATTGCAGCAGAGTATAAGCTACTAGATATAGCTGAATTTGAATTAGATTTTGAAGAATTTAATTCTTTTGATATTCATCCAACTTTAAAATTAAAAGTGAATCTTAACGAAGAATTATTAAATGGAATAAGTGTTTGTTGGGAATATGTTAACAAAGATGCTGATTGGAGTGATTTTGCAAGTATTACGGATAATAAAAATGTATTTACAATATTATCTTTTAATATGGTGACTGGTAAAGGAGCTGATTTTACTGTTTCAAGAAAAAGAACAGTTGATGAATTTGGAAATACCGAGCATTTAATATCTTTTTCTTCTGGCTTTAAAGTGAAATGATTAGATTTATTTTTATATACAGGCATTTTTTTTCGCAAAAAATGCCTTTTTTTATTTATATAATTTCGTATTTATATATGAAAAGTGTAATAAATAATATTGATTGTTTTGTTATTGATGAAATTATAAAGGAAGAAAAAATCAGTGTTATATACCAAAAAATGAATGAAAATGGTAAATATTACAATAAAAATATTATTATTAATGAAAAATTTAAAAATAAGGATTTTGAAATAAAAATAATAATACATGAACTTTTTCATTTTTTTGAAGAAAAATTTAAAAAAAGTTCTATGAAAATTATATCTGAAAGTGCAGCAAGAATATTTGAAAAATATATTTACTATAAATTTTCTTAAAACAAGCAAAAAATATTTTAAGATTCTTGCTTCTATAAGTTGTGTTGTTTAATCAGAGGGCTCAATTGTTTTATTTATAATGATGTTTTTTTGATTTTTGATGCTATAAATATTCCTAAAAAAGTTAATATACTACCTATTAAAAACAATATTCCTGGTTTGAAATCTAATAAATACATTGTAAGTAATGTTGTTACAATTATCTGTAAATTCTGTATTAAAGATGCTAAAGATGCATTGAAATCTTTTACAACTTTATTCCATAATATATGCGATATTATTGATGTGAATATAGCAAAATACAATATTATAGAAATATTTTTAATTTCAAATAATTTTATTGAAAAATCTTTGTAAAATAATGGGAATCCAATAATTGTATATAAAATTCCGCCAAAAAAAAGTGCATTTAAAGTCATAACTGTAGGTGATTTAAATATTTTTTGTCTTTTTCCAAATACTGTATATAAACTAAATGATATTGCACCTAAAAATATTGTTATATCACCAATTAAATACTTTCCTTTAATATCAAAACCTTTTTCATATAAAATTAAAAATATTCCTGTAAAAGCAATTAATATTCCAAATATTCTCTTTAATGAAAATTCTTCATCTTTTAAAAAAAGTGAAATAATATATATTAGTAAAGGCATTGTTGAATAAATTACTGAAGTATGTGCTGGAATTGTAATAGAACCGCCTGATATAAAGAGAGTTTGATTAAGAATTACTCCTAAAAAGGCTAAAATCATTGATTGTATTATATGTTTTTTTTTCCATATAATATGTTTGTTAAAAAATATAAAAATTAATATAGAAGTTATAAAAACTCTAGTTATTGTTATTGAAACAGAAGATAGTTCAGGAGATAGATATGTTACAACTATGTAATTTATAGAATTAATTATTATTCTAAGAAATAGAAAAAAATATATTAAATACATTGTGAAAATATACAATTCATAAGTTTTTTAGTCAAGAATCAATTAAAATAATCTATACTTGAAATTTTTGACACTTTATGTAAAATAGATTTAATATTTAATTTGAGGGAGATACTATAGATGAAAATAGTATATTTTGGAGATCCTGTACTTAGAGAAGAGTGCGTGGATGTTGTAGTTAATGAAAAAACAGTAAAAATAGCTGATGAAATGCTTGAAGCATTGAAGTTGTATAAAGGATTTGGTCTTGCTGGACCTCAAGTTGGAATTACTAAAAAAATAGTTGTTATTCGTTTTAATGAAGAAGAAGAACCTTTATATGTATTTAATCTAAAATTTCTTGAGCATTCACAAGAACAGAATTTAATGGAAGAAGGTTGTCTTTCTCTTCCTGGAATTTGGGAAAAAGTTGTTAGACCAGAAAAAGTTAGAGTAAGTTATCAGGATAGAAATGGTGAAGAACATGTTGAAACACTTGATGGTCTTGAAGCAAGAGTTTTTCAGCATGAAGGTGATCATCTTTATGGAAAGCTTTTTATTGATCATATATCACTTATTAAAAGAAAACTTTTAAAAAAGAAATTGGATAAAATCAGAAAAGGCATAATTCTTGAAGAATTTTTGCCAGAGAGTAAATAATGAATGTAGTATTTATGGGAACGCCGGAATATTGTATACCTACTTTAGAAGAATTACTTGAGCATTATTTTCTTTCAGCTATTATAACCCAACCTGATAAAGCTGCAAATCGGGGTCAAAAGATAATAAATACTCCGGTTAAAAGATTTGCTTTAAAAAACAATATTCCTGTATTTCAACCTAAAAAAATTAAAAAAGATAAAAATATTGTAGAAGAATTAAAAAAACTTTCTCCTGATATTATTGTTGTTATAGCTTATGGACAAATAATTCCAAGAGAAATTCTTGATATACCTTGTTTTGGATGTATTAATATTCATGGTTCTATTTTACCAGAATACCGAGGAGCATCTCCTATACAAAATGCTTTAAAAGATGGTGCAAGAAAAACTGGTGTGACTTCTATTCTTATGAATGAAAAAATGGATGAAGGAGATATACTTAAAATAATAGAATGCCCTATACATAAAGATGATAATGCTGGCATACTTCATGATAGACTTTCGCAGATGTCTGCTAGATGTACTATAGAAACTATTGAAGGATTAAAGGATAAATCAATAAAACCTATTGTTCAAAATAGTAAACAAGCAACATATACAACTCTTTTAAAAAAAGAACATGGCAAAATTGACTGGAGTCTTGATTCAGAAGAGCTTATTAATCATTATAAAGCTATGACACCATGGCCTGGAGCTTTTACATGTTTTGATGATAATTATTTAAAAATACTTTCAATGTCATTAGGTGATGAAAAGGCAAATGGTAAACCTGGCAGTATTTTGAGTGTAAATAAAGACTACTTTGTTGTAAATTGCGGTAATGGTAGTGTTGCTATTGATAAGATTCAGTTAAGTGGCAAAAAAGTCATGAATTTTAGAGATTTTTCTAATGGAAGTGATATTATTAATAAAAATACTGTTTTTGAGTTTTGACAATATTATATAAAAAAATTATAATGTCTAAAAATATACAAGTGGAGGATTTTGATGGAATTTGGTACATTGACTTGGGTAATATTAGGATTTCATACTCTTATAGCTTTAGGATTAATTATAGTAGTGCTTCTTCAAGCTGATAAAGGTGAAGGTTTATCTGGTGCTTTTGGTGGTGGAGCTGCTCAAACTATGTTTGGTGCAAAAGGTAGTCTTGATTTTTTTGGCAAGCTCACTACTGTATTTGCAGTTATTTTTATTATTACTTCATTTACGCTTACATATATGGCGACTCAAAATTTTAGAGCTGGTAGTTCAAACATTGCACCTGTTCCGCAAAGTCAGAGTAAATAATTATTAACTATTCGGATTGAAACATAGGAAGGGTGGTGAATAAACCACCCTTTTTTTATATATTAGGGGGAAAAATGAAAAAAATATTTTTATTTTTATTGGTTTTAGGAGTTGTTTTTTCTTCTTCAGCTTTTGAAGGTGAAGAAAGTGTGTTTAAACTTAATAATGGTTTAACGGTTATATTGAGAGAAACTCACAATGTTCCTATGATTGCTATGGTTGCATGGGTAAAAGCTGGTTCTTTAACAGAAGGACCTAAAACTGGTTCAGGATTATCTCATTATTTTGAACACATGCTTTTTAAAGGCACTAAAAAAAGAGGACCTGGTGAAATTCCTCAGATTATACATAAAGCTGGTGGATCTGATATGAATGCTTATACTAGTTTTGAAAAGACAGTATATCATTACACTGTTTTAAGTGAGTATAAAGATACTGGACTTGATGTTCTTTCTGATATGTTAAGAAATTCTGTTTTTGATAAAGAAGAAGCCCAAAAAGAACAAAAAGTTATTTTTAAAGAGATTAATATGAAGGATGATGATCCTGATTCTCAGATTTACTGGACTTTAATGGAAACAAGTTACAAGGTATTTCCTTATTATATTCCAGTGATTGGATATACAGAACTTTTTGCGAAACTTACAAATGAAGATGTTGCTACTTATTATGAAACTATGTATTCTCCTTCTAATGTTATTGTGTCTTTTGTTGGAGATTTTGATACAGAACAAATGAAAAAAGATGTTGAAAGATATTTTGGTGAATGGGAAAGAAAAACAATTGGTCCGGTGTCCCTTCCAAAAGAACCGGTTCAGATGGCTCCAAGATATGTAAAGATTGAATCTGCTGTTAATATACCTAAAATGATGATGGGTTATCATACTGTTTCTATTAACGATCCAGACCTTTATGCTTTAGATTGTCTTTCAAATATTTTAGGTGGAGGAAAAAGTTCAAGACTTTATAAAAGAATAATTGAAAAAGATAAATTAGCTTATCAGATTTTTTCTAGCTCATGGACTCCTAAATACCCTGGATTATTCATGGTTAAAGCAATATTTGATGATGAAAAATATACTTCTTTAAAATTTGCAATTCTTGATGAGATAAATAAATTTAAATATGAAAAAGTTACAAAAGAAGAGCTTGATGAAGTTAAAAATCTTGTTAAAGCATATAGTGTTTATTCTAAAGAAGATATTATGAGTCAGGCTGAATCTTTAGCTGAAAGTTTTGTTAATGTAGGAAGTCTTGATTTTGATAATAAATATCTTGAAGGTATTTCAAATGTAACTCCTGATGATATAATAAGAGTTGCAAGAAAATATCTTGGTTATAATAATCTTTCAATAGTTCATACCATTCCTAAAACTGAAAAAATTGCTCAGACTTTTAAAAGTGATAATAAAATCACAAAAAAATCTGAAGTTGAAAAAATAGTTTTAGATAATGGAATTACTTTACTACTTAAAGAAGATAAAAAACTTCCTATGATATCTGTAAATGCTGGTTTTAATGGCGGAGTTATTGTTGAGGATGAAAATAATAATGGTATTTCAAATCTTTTATCTAAAATGATAATTAGTTCTTCAAAAAAATATTCAAAAGAAAAAATGCTTGATATTCAAAGAAAAACAGGCTCAAGTATAAAAGCTAGTTCAGGAAATAACACTATATTTGTCAATATGAAATGTCTTAAAGAAAATTTTTCTCTTATTTGGGATGCTTATGTTGATGTAATGTTTAATAATAGATTTGATAAAGTTGAGTTTGAAAAAGAAGTTGAAATTATCAAAGCTTCTATTAAGCAACAGCTTGAAGATATAAACTTTGTAAATGGTGAATTATATAGAAAAGAAATGTTTAAAGGTCATCCTTATGAAATGGATAAAACTGGTACGCTTGAAAGTATTGAAAAAATTAATTCACTTGTATTAAAGGATTTTATAAATAAAATTATAACTCCTTCTAATATGACTATTGCTATAATTGGGGATTTTGATATTTCTAAAATGAAAAATACTGTAATAAAAGACCTTAATAAATTAACAGGTCCTGATTTTAAATTTAAAACTGTATTATCTCCTCAAAAAATTAAAGGTGAAAGCATTATTGTTAAAAAAATGCCTGATAAAAAACAGAGTGTTGTAAGATTAGCTTTTGAAGGAGCAGATAATAATAATGAAGATAGATTTGTTTTATCTGTAATATCTAATATAATGAGTGGGCTTGGTTCAAGATTGTTTGAAGAACTTAGATCAAAACATTCTCTTGCTTATTCTGTTTATGGATTTCCATTTGCTGGTAAAGATGTAGGTACTTTTGTTTATTATATTGCTACAACTTCTGAAAAAAGAGATTTTGCTATTAAAATGCTTCATAGTGAAATTAATAAAATTAAAAAAGATTTTGTTTCAGATGATGAGCTTGAAAGATCTAAAAATAAAATAATTGGTTCTCTTGCTGGTGATATGCAATCAACTCTTGGAGTTTGTGAAGATATAGTTTTAAATGAAATATATGGTATGGGTTATGATTTTACTGAAAAATATATTAAAAAAATTAAAGCTATTACAAAACAAGATGTGAAAAAAATTGCTAATAAATATTTTAATGAGAATTATAAAGTAATAGTGGTAGAACCGTAAATTACGGGGTAAGAACCGGGATTCGGGGTTCGGGGTTAGGGAAAAGATTAAAAGCGGGTGAAAGAGGGAAAACAAAAGCTTTAAATCTATTTTACTATTTACTTATTCGCTATTCGCAGATTTATAAGGTTGAAGAGTTAAGGGTTGAGAGTTGAGGGTGAAACGGTGAAGGTGTGAAGTGGTAGAAGCTTTAAATCCATTTCGCAAAAAAATGTTCAATGAATATTTTGATTCACTATTTCACTATTTCGCAGATTTTAAATTGTGAGGTATTGTATGTGTGCTATTGAATGTATATATGATATTGAAATTAGAAAACAATATTCAAAAGATAAATCAAGCTGTAAAGCTGTTATTCCTAAAGGAGTTTTTTTTCCTAAAACTACTTTAGAAGTTTCAGAAATAGTAAAGAAATCTTTAAATGATAATTTTAATATAAGTATATGGGGAGCTGGTTCGGGCGTTAATGGCGGAGCAATTCCCCAAGACTCTGAAGAATTTGTAATTAGTCTTCAAAAGATGGATAAAGTGGAGATTTTAGAGCATGATTTTATAGGAAGAGCTCAATGTGGTGTAAATACTCTTTATTTTCAACAAAAATGTGAAGAAAAAGGTTTGTTCTTTCCTCCAGATCCTGCGAGTGCTGATATTTCATCTATAGGTGGTAATCTTGCATGTTCAGCAGGCGGTATGCGAGGTTATAAATATGGAACCTTTCGAGATTATGTTATAAAAATAACTTTTGTTGATGGTAAAGGTAATATAATTACAACAGGTTGTGAGACTTTTAAATGGGTTACAGGTTATGATTTTGTAAGATTGTTAACTGGTAGTGAAGGTACTCTTGGAATTATTACTGAAGCTAGTTTCAAACTTATTCCTGGAAATATTGTAAAAACTTCTATATATATAAATTTTGAAAGTATGGATATTCTTGTTGCTGGATTTTTAAAACTTATGAAAAACAGTATAATTCCATCTAATGCTGAATTTATGGATAGTTATACATTAAATGTAATAAAAGAATATTTACCTTGTGAACATAAAAATAATGGATGTGTTCTTTTACTTGAAATTGATTCATATTCTTATGAAAATCTTGAAAATGATTTAAAAAAATTTAAAAAATTAGCACAAGGTTGGGATTATATTATTTCTGACAATGAAGAAGTTAGTCATAATTTATGGAAAGGTAGAAAAAGACTTCGCACTGAACTTGAAAAAGTTAAACCAAATGTTTTTTCAGAGGATTTTGTTTTACTTTACTCAAAAATACCTGATTTTATAAGGTTTACAGAGGAAATATGTAATAAAAACAATATATTTTTCTGCAATTTTGGTCATATAATTGATGGAAATATACATTTTTCTTCTGTTTATGAAAATGATGAAGAAAAAAGGCATATTGAAAAAATCATTTATAAAATTTCTGAATATGTTATTTCAAATGGTGGTACAATTTCTGGTGAACATGGTATTGGAAAATATAAAAGAGAACTTATGATTAAAGAAATTGGTCAAAAAAATGTTGATATTATGCAAAGTGTAAAAAAAGTATTTGATCCGCATAATATTTTAAATAAAGGGAAAATATTCTGAAAAAGTTTTTTTTAATATTATTATATTTTTTTACTGTATTTGTAAACTGTGAGGAATTTTCGATTTTTTTTACAGGTGATTCTCATGGTGGAGTAATTCCTGAAGTTATAAGAAAAGATCTTTATACAAAAAGCTTAAAAAAATCTGGAGGTGCAGCATATATATCTGATTTATACAGAAAAAATGCAGAAATTTATAAAAATAATATTTTAATAAGTTGTGGTGATATATTTGATGGTTCTTATGTTACTGATTCATTTGATGGAAAGCCTCAAATTGAATGGATGAATAAAGTTAAATATTCAATATTTACTCCAGGGAATCATGATTTTAAATTTTCAGTAAATACATTAAAAAAATATTGTAGTGAATCTAATTTTATTACATTAAATACAAATGTTGTGGATTCAAATTCATATTTAAATGTATTTGAAGAAAGCTATATTTTAGATATAAATGGTGTGAAAATTGGTTTTCTTGCTTTTCTTACAAGAGAAGGTGGATATAATAAAGAAATAATAAAAAAAGGTAATATAAATATTGTTGATCCTTTTCAGATTGCTTCTCATTATGTTGAAAAATTAAAGGAAAAAAAAGTTGATTATATAATTTTTATTAATCATATGGGCTTGGAAAAAGATAAAATAATGGCTAAAAAGTTTTCCCCAGATATTATAATTGGCGGTCATTCTCATTCTGTTTTAAAAAATCCTGTAAAATCTGGAGATACTTTGATATTTCATGCAGGTGCATATTTACAATATCTTGGACATGTTTTGTTTGATATTAAAGATAATAAAATTGAATTTAAAGATTATAAATTATTAAGCGTTAATTCAGATGTTGCAGATGAAGATCCTGAAATTGCAGGTATAATTGAAAAATATCATTCTCAGGTTAGAGATTATATAAATACTCAGATTACAGTTGTTAAAAAGGAAATGAAAAAAAGTAGCGATACTTTATATTATTTTCTTACTGATAATGTTAGAAAAATAACAAAATCAGATATATGTGTTATTAACAAATCTAGCATAAGAAATGGTATTAAAGCAGGAAATGTTACATTTAGAGATATATATAAGGTGTTTCCTTGGGAAGATAAAGCTGTTATGTTTTCAGCAAAAGGTAATGTGATTTTATCTGAAAGACTTTTGGTTAAAGAAAATATATCAAGGGACAAAACATATAAAGTAGTTACAAATTCTTATGTTTTTGAGAGGCTTAAAGATAAATATAATTTACAAAATATCATTGTTTCAGAAAAAAGTTTTAGAGAGCTTATTATTGAGAATTTATTAAAAGAAAATTGATAATATAAAAAAAACAAGAACAAATCCCGACTCAGAAGCATATCAGGATGATAAAAATTCAGAATTAAACCATGATTACATTTTTTTATATAAAAATTTCTTTGGTATGACATTATATTGATTTTTATTTACTTAATAAGAGTAATCAATTAGTATAAATTATAAAATACAAAAACATTTTATTGTTTTATAGAATTTTTTTCATCTAATAATACAATTTTTGGTTTATGCCTTAATAAATCTTCACTCTTAACTGATTTATAGGTTACAATAATTACTATGTCACCATTTTCTCCAAGTCTAGCAGCAGCTCCGTTTAATCCGATTTTACCAGAACCAGGTTTTGCAGCAATAGCATAAGTAGTAAATCTTGCTCCGTTATTACAATTTAACACATGAACTTGTTCATTAGGTAAAATATCAGCTGCTTTTAAAAGATCTAAATCTATCGAAAGACTTCCTTCATAGTGAAGATCGCATTCTGTTATTGTTGCTCTGTGAATTTTAGCATTTAACATTGTTCTCATTGAAATTCCTCTGACCACATTTTTTTAATTGCTTCTATATTTTCGTATCTGTAAAAAGTAAAATTATTTATAAGTTGAAGCAATTCATCTTTTGTATAATTCAATTTTTCTTCATTGTCAATGGATTGTTCAAGTTTTTTATAAAATGAATTAAATTTTGTGTAATAATCTTTTAATATTTTTGTTTTAGCTTTTTCTTTAATATAATTTTGAACTTCTAAAAGTTTTTTTTCATTATCTCTATGATAAGTAATAAGTTCATTCCATTTGCTACTTTTAATGAATTCTACATAAAATTCAATCATTTCTTTTTCTTGTTTATATTTATTTGATTTAAAAGTTAATATAAATTCATTATAAGATTTTAAAAATATTTTTCTTGCATGAATATAATCTTTTTCATTAAATTTTATTATAGCTTGACCTAGATTAATACTTATATCTTTTAATTCTTCAAACCATTTTCTGTTTTTTGGCATTGGAGTTTTTGCGAGTTTTTTTTCAGTCACATCAAGCCAGCATTCATATTTTGTATAAAGAGTCATCCAATTAGAAATAAGATTTTTAAATTCAATATAAGAATGAGCACCAAAATTTTCTTTTAATAATAAAAAATCATTATCAAGAATTGATATTAGCTCATTAAATTCACTTTCAAGTTCTTCTGGGGTTTTGTCAACAAGTGTATAACTTGGGCAAGCAATAGAAGAAAGTGTTAAGCAGAGTAAAAAAATAAACATAGTTATTAGTTTTTTCATAAATCCTCCAGACCTGTTATAAAGTGTGTTTATATTAATTCTAACACATTTATTGAAAAAATAAGAAGTTTTAGTTAATATATCTTTTATGAACAATCTATATCCAGACAATTTTATTTACAAAATTATATTTAAAAAAGAGAGTTTTGACCAAGAAGATTTTATTAAAAAATTACAAAAAGAAAGTTTTCTTAACGAAAATCCTATATTTACATTTATTGAAAGCTCTAAAGGTAAATATATATCAATTACATTTGATTTTTGTATAGAAAGTGAAGAAAGAGCTGATTTTTTAAATAAATTAATCTATGCACAAAAAGGAATCTTTAATTACTATTCGGTTGTAAAACCAGGGGAGAAAAATGGAATTAATTGAAATTATTGAAAAGAGATTCTCGGCTAGAAAATATACTGATAAAAAAATTGAAATAGAAAAAGAAAATAAGATAATAGAAGCATTAAGATTAGCTCCTTCAGGTAAAAACACTCAACCATGGAAATTTATTTTGGTTAAAACAGATGAAATTAAACAAAAAATGAAAAAAGCTTGTAAAGGTCAAGTTTCTGTTGGTGAAGCACAGCTTCTTATAGTTGGTTGTGGATATCCTGAAAAAGCTTATACTGCTATGGGAGGTTACTGGAACAGTGTTACTTGCGATGTATCTATAGCTCTTACCCAAGCAATGCTTGTAGCTAAAGAAGTTGGACTCGATACATGCTGGATTGGAGCATTTTATGAAGATGATGTAAAAGATATTCTAGAAATTCCAGAAAACATTATGGTAGTATCTATTTTAACAGTTGGTTATTCAAATGAACAAAGTATAAAAACAAGACTAAAACAGGAAGATATAGTATGCTATGAAAAATTCTATGAGTGAATTATTAAAAGTTGAAAAACCTTCAAGGTATTTTCCAGTAGAACTTAATATTATTGAAAAAAGCTTTGATAAAAAAGATATAAATGTTTGTTTATCATATCCAGATTCTTATGAAGTTGGTATGTCAAATATTGGTATAAGAATACTTTATGATATTGTAAAAAATAAAGATGGATTTAATTGCGATAGGATATTCGCTCCTATGCCTGATTATGAAAACATGTTAAAAGCAAGTAAAGATAAAATTACTAGTGTAGAGTATAAAAATCAACTTCAAGACTTTGATATTGTTGGATTTTCTTTTCAGTATGAACTTCTTTATACAAATATGTTAACTATACTTGATCTTTCAGATATTTCGTTTTTAAAAGAAGGTAGAAAAGAAAAAGATCCTTTTATAATAGCAGGAGGACCTTCACTTTATAATTTAAGCATAATAGAAAAATTTGCAGATGCTATATTTATTGGAGAAGCTGAAGAAAGTCTTGTTGAGTTTATAGAAGTTGTTAAAAAACATAAAAATAAATTATCAAGAAACCTTATTCTTCAAAAATGTGCAGAAATTGAAGGGGTTTATATTCCAGGATATTCTAAAAAAGTTAAAAGAAGAATTGTTGAAGATTTTGATAATTCTCCGTATCCAGTAAACTGGATAGTTCCTGTAAGTGCTTTAGTGCATGATAGAGCATATATTGAAATAATGAGAGGATGCCAGCATGGTTGTAGATTTTGTCAGGCTGGTTATATTTATCGACCATTAAGATTTAAAAGTCTTGAAAAGACAATTGAATTATCTGATAAAATACTTGATAGCACAGGTTATGAAGAAATATCGCTTGCATCTTTATCAACAAGTGATTATCCATATCTTAAAGAATTATCATCACATATAGTTGAAAAATATAAAGATAGAAAAGTTTCTATATCATTACCATCTTTAAGAATGGACGGAGAAACTATAAAACTTCTTGATGAAATACTTAAAGTTAGAAAAACCGGTCTTACATTTGCATGCGAAGCTGGTTCTCAACATCTTAGGGATTGTATTAACAAAAAAATATCAAGAGAAGAACTTTTTGATAAGATGGAAGAAGTTTTTAGCAAAGGTTGGATGACTGTTAAATTATACTTTATGCTTGGTCTTCCTTTTGAAAAAGAAAATGAATTAGAAGAAACTGTTGAATTAGTAAAACAATGTTCTTTTATAGCGAAAAAATATGGTAAGGGAAGAGCTTCAATTAATGTTGCTTTTTCTACATTTGTACCAAAACCATTTACTCCGTTTCAATGGAGTAAAATGATTGGTATTGAGGAAATAAAACAGAGAATAGGTTATTTAAAAGAAAATATTAAATTTAAAAATGTTAAACTAAAATGGCATAATGCTGAAACTAGTGTTTTAGAAGGTGTTTTTTCCAGAGGTGATGGTAAATTAGCTAATGTCATTATTGATGCTTGGAAAAACGGTGCGAGATTTGATGGCTGGTCTAGTATGTTTAAATTTTCATGCTGGGAAAAAGCGTTTATCGACAATAATATTGATTATAAGGATTATCTTAATGAAATAGATATTGAATCAGAACTTAACTGGGATAATATAGACATTTGTGTTAAAAAATCATATCTTGCAGAAGAGCTTGATAAAGCTTCTAAAGCTATTCATACAGAAGATTGTAATACAAAATCATGTAAAAAATGTGGAGTATGCTGATGTTTAGATATGTAATAAAATATATTCTTAAAGATAATGCTGGATTATTGTCCCATCTTGAACTTGTAAGATTTTTTGAGAGAGCATTTAGAAGAAATGGTTTGAAATTAGCTTTTAGTGAAGGATTTAATCCACATGCTAAAATAAGAAACGCTGGTGCCAAAAGTGTCGGAGTAGAGTCAATTTGTGAATATTTAGAGTTTTATACAATAGATAATATTGATGAAAAAACTCTTATTAATGATAAATGGTTTAATGGTAATATAAAAATATTAGATATTTTTAAAGAAAAAAATGATGCTCCAAAAATAAACAGACAAATAAATTTTATGATATATAGATTTTCTGATTTTAAAATTAATGATGATTTTCAAATTGATGAATTCAAAGGTATTAATTCTTATAAAATAGAACATAATATGCTTATACTTAATACAATTTCAGAATTTTCATTTAGCAGATTTTCATCTGAAATTAGTTTTTCTAAAGCAGAAAGAGAACTTATTAAAAAATAATAGTTATAGTATTTGATTAGAGTAATCAAGTGAGGATATTAATTTGAAAAAACAGATATTTGTTAATGTAGATATAGATATAATTAGAATTGCAATTCTTGAAGATGGCAGACTTTGTGAATATTATGAAGAAAAAGATGATTGCGAAAGAATAGTTGGAAATATATATAAAGGTAAAGTTAGAAATATATTACCTGGTATGCAGTCTGCGTTTATAGATGTAGGAATTGAAAAAGATGTTTTTATGCATGTAGAAGATGTTTATATACCAGAGTTTATAGAAGATGAAGAGATTTTTGAAGAATGTGATATAGAATTAAGTAAAGTTGAATCAGAAAAACCTCTGGAAGATTTCGGAGTTTTTATTGAAGAGTTATTAAGTGTTGATGAAGATATAATTGTTCAAATTACAAAAGAACCTATTGGAACAAAAGGTGCAAGAGGAACAGCTCATCTTACAATTGCTGGTAGATATACTGTTCTTATGCCTAATCAAAATCATGTAGGTGTATCAAGAAAAATAACAGATGAAGAGGAAAGAAGTAGATTAAAAGAAATAGGTAAAGAACTTTGTCCAGATAGTATGGGAGTAATACTTCGAACAGTTTCAGGATTTAAGGAAAAAGAAAAAATTGAAGAAGATATAAGATTTCTTAATAATTTATGGAAAAAAATTGAAAGAAGAGCACAGAATATCAATGCTCCGTGTCTTATATATTCAGATCTTGAAATGGTTTTAAAACTAGTTAGAGATATTTTTTTAAATGATATTGATGAATTTCTTATTGATTCGTATCAAGATTATCAAAAAATAATAGATTTTTTTGATTTTTTACCAGAAGAATTAATAAGTAAAATCAAATATTATTCAGGTTCAAAACCTTTATTTGAAAAAAATAGTATTGAAAAAAGTATTGAAAAACTTCTTAACAGAACAGTTCAGCTAAAATGCGGTGGTTATATAATAATTGAGAAAACAGAAGCTTTAACAGCTATTGATGTTAATACAGGCAGTTATGTAGGAAACAGTCAAAAACTTGAAGAGACAGTTTTTAGAACCAATTTAGAAGCTGCGGTGGAAATTGCTAGACAATTAAGATTAAGAGATATTGGTGGTATAATAATAATTGATTTTATAGATATGAAAATTATAGAAAATCAGAATAAACTTGTTGAAGTTCTTAAAGAAGAATGTGTTAAAGATAAGATGCCAATTACAATATCTGATATAAGCGAGCTTGGACTTGTTGAAATGACAAGAAAAAGAGTTAGAAAAAGCCTTTTAGGTCAAATAACTCAGCCATGTCCTTATTGTAAAGGTAAAGGATATGTTTTATCTCCACAGGAAATTTCCTCTAAAGTATGACGAGATATAAGAAGATTTTCGAGAAAAACATTAAAAGATAATGTGCTTGTTTCAGTTCATCCAGAAGTTGGTTTTTATCTTATTGGTGAGGATGAGGTAAATCTGTCGAGAATGGAATATGAAACTCGAAAGAAAATATATATTAGAACAGAAAAAGATTTTCATGTAGAACAGTTTATCATAAGCTAAACTGTTTATTTAACAAGAAAGTTGATAATATAAAAAAATCAAAAACAGATCCCGGATCAGAATAGTACCGGGATGACAGCTTAAGTAAATGTGACTGCAACTTATTTAACAATAAGTTGCTTGTAACAAGAGTCTGCGACTCTTCAGTGACATAGTAACTTTGTTTTTTGTCACTAATGTCATAAAATGACATGTCACGCTTCACCTGTCACAGCTTCAATATTTTAAATAATTATACTATTCAAAACAATTGATATCTTGGTACCAGTTGAAAATTTACATAGTATAAATTTTCTCCTTACATGTTCAGCTTTAAATTACCTCCATGTAATTTCCTTAAGATTTTCTAATGTATGTTAGTTATTTATAATTTTATTCTTTTTAACTTTGAATTTCTTATTTGTATACTTATTGAAAATCTTAAGACAGCTTCCATAATTACGCTCGATATCAATTTTTTGAATCTATATGTAAAATCTAATTCAAAAAAAAGAAAACATAACTTTTTCAACAGGCTCGAAAATACCGAATGATTATTTTTTTGCGTTAGTGTAATAAAAAAAATTATATGATTTAAAATTTCATGTGGTCCGATTATTTAATATTTCTTTGATAAAATTACAAAAGAAAAATTTAGCTTGTTTAATTTGCTTTTTTCTCTTAAACTTATTATATAGCAAGATTTTTCGTGGAGGATTTATGAAAAAATTCTTATTTATAAACATAATGTTTGTTTTTATACTTGTATCTTTTTCCAGTACATATCAAAATTCTGAACTTATAGACTTATTTGTTGAATATGCAAAAATGCAAGAAAATCTTAATATAATGGGAAATAATCCAGAATACATAGAATCTTCACAGAGATTTGAAAAAAAAGTTGAGGATGAGATTTCTATTTTACTACAAGATAGAACAAGATTACACAGTATTCTTGATGAATTGTCAAAAAAAGACGATTCAGAAATGACAGCTTTTCTTCCTGTAATGAAAAAAATAAAAGAAAGCATTGGGAACAGTATTATCGTCAATGGAGAAGATTCAAGTGAAAAATCACTTTTTATAAAAGTAAGCGATATATTATCAAAACTTGAAAATTATAATAATCTTTCTTTTGCAAAATCAGCAAATTTAGAAGATGATAAATTTGTAATGCTTGTAAAAAGTATTTATGAACATAGTATAAATCCGGCAGATTATGATAGAAGATTTAAAAATTATAAAGGTTATGCAACAGATATAATGCAATACATAGCTTTAGAAAAAAATAAAGGAAGAGTTTCTCAAAACTCCATAAATAGATTAACTAAAATATCACAACTTGCTTTTTTTAAAGGTACAACCAATGAAGAATTAGCTCAAAGTATTGATACTATAGAAGTTTATACTTTAAAAACACCTAATTTTGTAATTAAATATCAAAAAACAGGTAAAAATGCTGTTGCTAATGCTAATAAAGATGATAATAACAATAATATTCCTGATTATGTTGATAATATTGCAAATTATCTTGAAAAATCACTTAAATATCAGATAGAAGAACTTGGGTTTAAATCTCCAGCAAATGCTCCTTCTATGGAAGTTCTTATAACAGATATGAGAGATTATGGTGTTACTGTGCCTGATATGGAAGATGAAAACATGCAAAAATGTTATATTCAAATAGATAATGATTATGTTGAGGATTTTTTTGCAACTAAAGGTGAAGATGCAGCTAAAGTCACTTGTGCTCATGAGTTATTTCATTCAGTTCAGGCGATGTATGGATTGTTTTCTAATCAGAATTTCCAGTATTCAAGATGGATGGCTGAAGGTACGGCAGTTTGGATGGAAGATGCTGTATGGACCGAAGTTGATGATTATCTAAGTTATATAAATGGTGCAAGAAATGTTTATTTTGATCAACCACAATCACCTATATTTATGCTTAGTCCGCAAAATTCTTATATTGCAGTTATGTATTATAAATTTCTTACAGATGCTAAATTATTTCCTTCTCAGGACAAAAAAGGTTTTATTAATGATAAACATATTTTAAGAGCTTTGTGGGAAGATGTTGAAAAAAATGGTTATTCTTCAATTGAAGCTAATTTATCTGTGTTTGGAGATGATTATTTTGAACTTATCAAAAGATTTAACATTATGAGATATACAAAAAAAGGTGTTAATGAAAGTGAAAAATGGGAAAAAGAACTAACATTTTTATCAAATACAGTTGATAAAGTATCAAGAAAAGTTGAAGAATATGAAGCTCCTAAAGTTTTTGGGGCAAATTATATAAAAGTTACTCCAAAAAATTTAAACTATAATAAAAATGTAAAAATATCATTTTCAAGTGAATATGCTTATCCAGTTACATTGCTTTTTAAGACAGAAAAGGGTATGAGAAGAATTGATATTGAAAACAAAAATGAATGGGAAATACCTGTAAAAAGATTTGGTAGAAAATACAAAGAAATAGTTGTTATTGTTGGAAACAATGATAGAAGAAATAATGGAATAGAATATAAAATAGATATTGAGTAAAAAATAAAAGCGTGTGAAGTAGTTAAAGGTTTAAAATCTTATGAAATCTATAAACTAACTAAATATTTTATTGTTTTCAAACTATTTTTTTGTATATAATTTTACGCTTATATACTCTGAATCTTCATTCACATTTAATTTTTGAGTGTGAGTTTTAAAAATATCTAATGGATCTTTTATAGTCAGAGTATATTCACCTTCTTCAAGGTCAATGTCAAACCATCCATCATCGTGTGTATTTGTTTTTTTTACAATATTAGTGTTTTTAAATTCTATTTCGAGTGAATTATGTATTTTTTTCGAATTTGAAAAAACCATACCTGAAATTTTTGAATTATCTTTTTCTGAAATTATTTTTTTTAATTTAATGATGTTAATGTTATTATTTACTGAAAATGTAATGTTTTCAATCTTATCAAGATATTTTTTTGTTGGATCAACTAATGTTATCTTTTTATTTTTTAAATTATCATCAATGACCTGAAATGAAAAAATACCATTTTTATCTGTAACCCATTTACTATCTTCTGAATATACTATGATTTGTGATAGCGGATTATCCTGTTCATCAGTTACTATGTTTTTTACAGTAAAATCATTCTGATATGTTAGAGATGAAAGTTCAAGTTCAAGAAAATCAGTATTTTTGGTTATTAAAAAGTTTTTTTCAACATAAATTCTATTATTTCTTGAAATTGTGATTAATTTTTCACCACAATTTATATCTTTCAATTTGAAAGAGCCGTCCTTTCTTGTATTAACTGTTTGATTATCTATATTAATTTGACATTCAACAGCAATTAAATTTAATGTGATTTTTCCAATTAAATCAGTTTTTTCAGGTGAAATTAAAAATTCAGAATGAATTTCAATATTATTTTCAGGGTTAATGAAAAAAGTTTGCGTGTTATAATATGGTGATGATATTTCAAGTTTCAATTGAGTATTTTCTTGAATATTAAAATCTTTAATCTGAAACATTCCTTTTGAATCAGCATATATTGTTATTGAGTCGTTTATTTTTATAGAAGCACCGCTTATTTTAGTAAATGTTTCTGAGTCATAAATTGTTGATATAATAGAAAATTTAATATTAGAAGATACTGTTTTGTTTATGTGGTTTTGAGTTTTTAGAGATTCACCATTTAATTCACTAGAATTATTACATCCGAAAAGAATAGTTTCCAGAAGAATTATTAAAAGAATCGCTGAGATTACTCTAAAATAATTCATTTATATCAACTCCTTTTTTTCCATTTTATATATTGTTTCGCCAATACAATGTCTTAATATTTTTCTTTGAAGAAATCTTTTTTCAATAAAAAGTCCTCCAAATCTGTTCTTCATATTTTTTTCGACAATAATAGGTGTTGATGATGAATTATTTGAAATGTCCACTAACCAAGTTTCGAGTTTGATATTTCCAATAATTGTAGTATTAGCAGTAATTGGTTCTAATAAAGCAATACCTGTTTTTAAAGTTCTATGAAATCTTGTATCACTTATTTTCGAAACAATTGCAAAATCAGAGTTTGAGTTTTTAGCAGATTCAATTATGATTTCATTGTTTATATTTTGTCCTGGAGTTAAATTATTTTTTTCCATACTTAAATCAAGGTAAAATGAATTGCTTTTTATTATGTTTTTTTTTGAAAGTTCTTTTTCAATACATTCAATATAGTGAAATATCATTTCTCTATTATAGAAACCTTCTAATTCAGGATAAACTATAAGCACTTCTGATTTTGAAGTATTCAGTTTAACTTTTGTGAATCCTGAAAACATAAATGTCAGGAAAATTATAAAAAAAACTAATATTATTCGTCGTCTCTTAACCATTCTTTTAAGGCCTGTACTAGTTTTTTTTGGGTTTCTTCATCCATTTTTTTAGGTAAATTTAGTTTATCAAGCGGAGATTTTTTTTTTCCTTTTTTCTTTTCAATTTGAATTTTTTTATCACTCATATATCCTCCAACAATTGCTATATTAATAAATATTCCTATATATTAATTTATCGACATTTTGATAATAAAAACAAGTTAAATAGCTAACACGCTATTCGCAGGCTTTTAACCCTCAACCCTCAAACTCTTTAACCTATTTTAAGAGATGTTTGTTTTTACTTGACTATAAATGCTATGCCTTGTAGTATTTAGTCATACTTGGCATTATGTATTAAATTAAAAAATATATAATGAGAATAATAAAATTACCGGGGGAGATTTATGGAATTCAGTACAGTGAATGATAAGATCAATTTGTACAGAAAAAAAGTGGAAAAGATCAAACTTGGTGGCGGGGAAAAGAAAATAGAAAAACAGCATGCAGCAGGTAAATTAACTGCAAGAGAAAGACTTGATAGTCTTTTTGATCCTGAATCATTTCAAGAATTATTTATGTTTTCTGAACACCGATCTAATATTATGGGTATGGAAAACAAAGAACTTCCTGCAGATGGTGTTATTACTGGGTGTGGTGAAATTAATGGGAGGACAGTTTATACTTTTTCCCAAGATTTTACAGTAGCTGGTGGTTCGTCAGGTGAAATGCATGAAAAAAAAATATGTGAAGTAATGGATATGTCTTTGAAATGCGGAGTTCCTTTTATTGGTATAAATGATGGTGGTGGAGCTAGAATTCAAGAAGGAGTTGACGCTTTATCAGGTTATGGACAGATTTTTTTTAGAAATACACTGCTCTCTGGAGTAGTCCCTCAGATTTCAATAATTGCAGGTCCTTGTGCAGGTGGAGCAGCTTATTCACCAGCACTTACTGATTTTATAATAATGGTAAAAAACAATGCTAAAATGTTTATTACTGGTCCTGAGGTTATAAAAGCTGTAACTGGTGAAGTTATAACTGACAATGAACTTGGCGGTGCAATGACTCATGCAACAGTATCAGGATTAGCTCATCTTGTTGCAGAAAACGATCATGATGCACTAAATCTTGCTAAAAGATTGCTTTCTTATCTTCCTTCAAATAATCTTGAAGAACCACCTGTTTATTTAACAGATGAAGCTTCTCTTGGAAAAGATGAAAGTCTTAATAGAATTCTTCCTGATGATACGAAGATTGCTTATGATATGAGAGATATTATAAAAAAAATTATTGATAAAGGTAGTTTTCTTGAAATACAAGAATTTTATGCTCCAAATATAATAATTGGTTTTGCGAGAATAAAAGGTAGAAGTATTGGAATTGTTGCTAATCAGCCAATATGCTCAGCGGGAGTACTTGACATAAACGCTTCTGATAAAGCTGCAAGATTTATTAGATTCTGTAATTGCTTTAATATTCCACTTGTAACTTTTGTTGATGTACCAGGATTTATGCCAGGAGTTGAGCAAGAATACAATGGAATAATAAGACATGGTGCTAAGATGCTTTTTGCATATTCAGCAACAATTGTTCCTAAAATAACTGTTATTGTAAGAAAAGCCTATGGTGGAGCGTATTTAGCAATGTGTTCAAAAGATATGGGTGCAGATAGAGTTATTGCATGGCCAACAGCAGAGATTGCTGTAATGGGAGCTGAAGGAGCTGCAAATATTATATTTAGAAAAGAAATAAAAGCAGCAACAGATAAAAAACAAGAGTATATTAATAGAGTTGCAGAATATAAGGAAAAATTTGCAAATCCATATATTGCAGCAGGTAGGAATTTTATTGATGAAATAATAGAACCTGCAAATACAAGAAAACATATAATAAGAGCTCTTAATAGTATTATTACGAAAAGAGAAATGAGACCTCCGAAAAAACACGGAAATATGCCTTTATAGGAGAAAAAATGGATATTTTTTATTTTGGATTGAAAGTTAGTACTGTTGGTATGAGTATTGTTTTTAGTATTCTTATCATTATTTCAATATTTATTTATTTTTTAAGGTTTTTTCAAGATATAGAACAAGAAACAATTATAGAAGATATTATTGAATTAAAAAAAGAGAATATTGATGATAGTGATGAAATAGCTGCTGTAATATCAGCGGTTGTAGCTAGTTTTTACAAAGATTGTAAGTTTAGAATAAATTCATTTACTGAAGTTACAGAAGAAATAGCTAATTCAAATTTTAAAGATTTTAATATTTGGGCTAAATATGGAAGAATGGACATTATGACCAATCATTCTAATTTTGGAAAAGGAAGGTTAGAAAAATGGAAAAGATGAGAATTAAAGTAAATGGTAAATTGTATGATGTTGAAGTTGAATTTCTTGATGGTGATGGTATATCTTCAAATAATGTTTCTTCTGTTAAAAGAGCTGAAACTCCGGTAATTAAAAAAACTCAAGTATCACACGCTTCTGGAAATGGAGTGAAATCGCCTATTGGTGGTGTTGTAAAAGAAATAAAAGTAAATGTTGGTGATAATGTAAAAGAAAATCAAATTGTTATTATAATTGAAGCTATGAAAATGAATACAAATGTGATTTCAGAGGTAGAAGGAACAGTTTCAAAAATTCGAGTAGCATCAGGAGATTCAGTTAAACAAGGTCAGATGCTTATTGATTTTTAATTGAATTTTTAATTAAAGGAGCCAAAGTATGATAGATATTTTATTAACATTTATGTCTAAAACAGGATTTGTTTTAATGGGTTACAAAGATATTATAATGATATTGATAGGATTGTTTCTTATATATCTTGGAATAAAAAAAGAATTTGAACCAATGTTGTTAATACCTATAGGATTTGGTGCTATAATTACTAATTTACCTGGAGCTAATCTTATGGCTTTACCTCATGAAAATGAGGCTGGTGGATTGTTTTATTATATTTATCAAGGTGTAAAACTTGAATTATTTCCACCAATAATTTTTATGGGTGTGGGAGCATTGACTGATTTTGGTCCTCTTATTGCTAATCCAAAAACATTTTTATTAGGTGCAGCATCTCAAATTGGTATTTTTTTAACTTTAATAGGTTCTTTACTCCTTGGATTTACTAGTAATGAAGCAGCTTCTATTGGTATAATTGGTGGAGCTGATGGACCAACAGCTATATTTACAACAGCAAAACTTGCTCCGCATCTTCTTGGTGCTATAGCAGTTGCTGCATATTCGTATATGGCACTTGTTCCTATGATACAGCCTCCAATTATGAGATTACTTACAACTAAAAAAGAAAGAATGATATTAATGGATAATTTAAGAGAAGTGTCAAAACTTGAAAAAATTTTATTTCCTTTGATAACAATGATTATATGTATTCTTTTTGTTCCGGCAGCAGCTCCGCTTATTTCAATGTTAATGTTTGGTAATCTTATAAAAGAAGCTGGTGTTGTAGATAGACTTTCAAAAGCAGCACAAAATGAAATAATTAATATTACAACAATATTTTTAGGTTTATCTGTTGGAGTTACAATGAATGGAGAGAATTTTTTAAATACTGAGACTTTAAAAATACTTGTTCTTGGTATGATTGCTTTTTCAATTTCAACAGCTTCGGGTGTTATATTTGGAAAAATAATGTGTTATGCAACAGGTGGAAAGGTAAATCCTTTAATTGGTGCAGCTGGAGTTTCTGCTGTTCCTATGGCAGCAAGAGTAGTTCATAAAGTAGCTCAGGAAGAAAATCCTAAAAACTTCTTACTTATGCATGCTATGGGACCAAATGTTGCAGGGGTTATTGGTTCTGCTGTTGCAGCTGGAGTTTTATTATCAATTTTCAATTAGGAGATTAATATGTATTGTATTAAAAATGGAAAAATATTTACTGTTACTAATGAAACTATAGATAAAGGTGATATATTAGTTAAAAATGGGAAAATTGAAAAAATCGGTAAAAATCTAAAAATACCTGCTGGATATGACATTATTGATGCTGAAAATAAACTTGTATACCCTGGTTTTATTGATGCTCATTGTCATGCTGGTATAATGGAGTCAGGAGAAGGTGGAGACGCAGGAGATGACACTAATGAAATGACAGATCCTGTTACATCTAATGTAAGAGCATTAGATGGTATAAACCCATTTGATACAGCTTTTAGAGAAGCTTTAATAAATGGTGGTATAACTTCTGTAATGGTATCTCCAGGTTCTGCAAATATAATAGGTGGAGAAGTTTGTGCATTAAAGACTTGTGGTAAAATAATCGATGATATGATAATAAAAGAAGTTATTGGTATGAAAATGGCTCTTGGTGAAAATCCTAAAAGAGTTTATGGTTCTAAAGGAAAAGCTCCATTTACTAGAATGTCTAATGCAGCTATAATGAGAGAAAGTTTTTTTAAAACAAAAGAATATATTACAAATAGAGCAAAAAAAGATTCTACAACACCTTTTGATCTTAAATATGAAAATCTTGCCAAAGTTATAAATAAAGAAATACCTGCAAGAATACATTGTCATAGAGCAGATGATATTGCAACTGCAATCAGAATAACGAAAGAATTTGATATTGAATATATTATTGAACATACTACAGAAGGTCATTTAATACCTGATTACATAGCAATGCAGAATATATCAGTTTGTGTTGGACCAACTTTAACAGGAAAAAGTAAACTTGAATTAAGAAATAAAACAATTGATACTGTAAAAGTTTTGCATGATAAAGGTATAAAAGTTTGTATATCAACAGATCATCCTGTATTTGAACTTTATCTTTTGCCAGTTAGTGCTGGTTATGCTTTAAAAACTGGACTTAATCATGATGAGATAATTAAAATGATAACAATTAATCCAGCGGAAGTTTGTAGAATAAGTGATAGAGTTGGAAGTCTTGAAAAAGGAAAGGATGCCGATATTGTAATATGGGATAAAAATCCTCTTAATACTGGTGCAAATGTACAGCTTGCAATGGTAAATGGTAAAATAGAATATAGTATTTAATAAGTGGTTTTAATACGGGGTTTATAAAGATGTTTTTGAAAAATATTAAGATTTTTTTATTTTTTGTTCTAATTTCTGTAGTTTTATTTTATGCAACTGGATGTTTTTTTGAAGATGATGATGTTGTAGTTGTTAATAATACATATTTTTATCATAATAATATAATTTGTACAAATTTTTCAATTCTTTTAGATGAAGATGATCTTTCATCTGGAGATTCTGCTTGGGGAGAAAAAACAGAGATAAATCCTTATTATTATGCTCTTCCTTTTAATAATGTAACTTTTAAAATGGCATATGAGAAAGGTTTTAAAATTCCACTTGGTTGGTCATATCAGCTTTTAAGTCAACCTGTTAAAAATAAATGGGTTGAGATAATAAATGAAAAAGATGGTAAATATCTATATTGTCAATGGGAAGATGTTGGACCATGGTTTGTTGAGGATTTTCAATATGTATTTAGTGCTATGAATGGAGTTCCTGAAATAAGACCAAAAACTGAAGAAAATATAGGTGAAATTGTTAATCTTTATGATCAATATGCAAAACAGGGAATATTTTCTAAAATGCAGACTATAGAATGTAATGGAGCAGGTATTGATATTTCTCCAACAGCTATGGAGTATCTTACTGGAAAAAGAAATGGTAAAATAAAAGTGAAATGGAGATTTGTAACAGAAGAAGAAGCAAGATCAAAAGATCCGATGAAACTATTCTGGTTTAAAAATGTAAATAGAAATTCTCCTCCAAAGAATTCTTCGTATAAAGATGAAATAAACTATTTTTTTTATGAAGGAGCAACTGAGTGGCAATAGACCTTCATATTCACACTACAGCTTCAGATGGATGTTTTTCTCCTACAGATATTGTAAAATCAGCTTCTCAAAATGGTATTATTGGTATGTCTATAACTGACCATGATACTATGAATGGTGTTGAAGAAGCAGTTAATTGCGGAAAAACTTGTGGTGTAGAAGTTATTAGAGGTATAGAGTTTTCTGTTGATATGCCAGATGATGAAATACATATAATTGGATATTTTAATTCTCCTGTTTCAAATGAAGTTCAAGATATACTTAAAACACTTAGAAAAAAACGAATTCAGCGTGCTTATCAAATATTAGCTAAACTTTCAAAACTTAATATTGTCTTATCAATAGAAGATGTGATAAAATTTACAGGAGCAAGTGATTATATTGGAAGACCTCATATTGCTATGGCTATGATTGAAAAAAATTATGTGAAAAATAAAAATGAAGCTTTTAATAATTTTTTGTCAATCGGGCTTCCTGGTTATGCTGAGCGTGATAATGGCATGGATATTGAAAATACTATTAAACTTATTAAAGATAATAATGGTATTGCTGTTATAGCTCACCCGGGTGTTTTAAAAAACAGAGATTATTTTGATATTGTTATAAAAAAAGGCATAGATGGAATTGAAGTATTTCATCCTTCACACGATAGTAATCTTATGCAAGAGTTTTTAGATTTAGCAAAGAAAAAAAATATGCTTATTACTGGTGGTAGTGATTATCATGGAAATGGAGATAAAAATCCTGAAATTGGGAATTTCTGTATAGATTATTTATATTTTTGCAAATTAAAGGAGGCGTTTTGAAAAAAATATTTTTTGTTTTTCTTGTTTTAATGTCTTTTGTAAGTTTTTCTGAAGAAAAGAAAAAAGACGTTTTTGATTCGATATTTGAAAGAAAATTAGAAGAAGAAAAGCTTATGGAGCAAAAGAAAAATCCTGATTTTATTATAAAAGTAGCTGAAGAAGCTTATAAAAACAAAGATTATAAGAAAGCAAGTGAAAATTATCTTACAGCTTATACAATGAGACCACAAAATATGAAACTTAAAATGAATCATTATAAAGCTGAAGCTATGGATTTTATTGATAGATTTAAGATTGCTTTTTATATTGTTGGATTTATAATGTTTTTTTCTTTTGTATTTAAAATTATTTCAGTTTATAATGCTGGTGCTGAAAACAGACTTGAAAAAGGAAAAGATGCTGATCTTATTAAAATAAAAGATGAATTTTTAAAAGGTAATTATGAAAATACAGTTAAGATTACAAGAAGTATTTTAGATAAACCATATTCTTTTACAATTCCAGATAAATATTTTATAAATGCAACTTTGGCAAAAGCTTATTATAAAATGGGTGTTTATACTAATGCTAAAAAATATGCAATGAATGGTATTAGAATGAAAACTATTTCACCTGAGCTTCATGATCTTCTTTGTGAAATTTTTATAAAGACAAATGATACTTCACCAATGGCAATAAAAGAATATGAGATTAAATTACAAAAAAATCCAAGCGATACTAAGATTATAAATATGCTTTTTGATTATTATGTTGCAAGAAAAGATATAAATGATTCTGCTATGAATATATATAATAAAATTTATAGATATAATCCAGAAAATCTTGATGCTGCTGATATGATTTGTCTTAGAGGTATTAGAAAACAGGATCTTGATCCTGCTATGATTCCTATATATGAAAAAGTTCTTGAAAAATTGAGACCTGATGATAATAAACTTAAAAGCACTTTATTAAAATGTTATGTTTCTAATAAAAAACATGAACAAGCTTATAAATTTGCCAAAGATTTTTTAAGTATGAAAGAATTTATGGAAGATAAAAATCTTCATAAAATATTTTTTGATAGTGCTAAAGCTACCGGGAAAATGGATAATTTAAAAGAGTTTTACACTGAGTTAAGGAAAAAATATCCTGAATCAGTTTTTTTAGAAAATATGTTTGATGAACATGAAAAAAGAAAAGAGGGTTTGGATATAGAAAATCGTATGATAAAAGATAAAAATTCTATTATGGAACAAGGAATTAAAATTTGTCCTGTATGTGCTCATATTAATACTAGTGAACAAAAATTTTGTGAAAAATGTGGAAAACCATTAAATATTTAAAATTATATATTATATTTTTTATAGCTTTTTTTTGCATGAATATTTATGCTTCTGATTTTGATACATATATGAAGCAAGGTATTATGTATTTTAATTCAAGTGATTATGGTCAGGCTAAAGATCTTTTTAAAAAAGCTCTTATTATTAAGCAAGAAGATCTTAATGCAAGATATAATCTGGCTGTTTGTTTTTTTAAAGTTAATGATTATTCTAAAGCACTTGAAGAAACCAGATTTATATTGTCAATGTATCCTTCTGACGAACCTTCAATAAAGCTTCTTGAAGAAATACGCCGTTCTTCAGTAAATGATCTTAAGTTAAAGATAGATTCCTTTAAGTATGAGGAAAAATGGTATATAGAACTTATAAATATATATTTTTTAAACAAAGAATTTAGAGAAGCTCTTGATATTTTTGAAAAAGCTAAGGAATTTCTTCCAAGAAGTGCTCGTTTATATGAAATTGCAGCTAAGGTTTATCAGGGAAGCGGGAATTTTGAAAAAGCTTCTGAAAATATTGAAAAAGCATTTCATCTTGCACCAGATGACCCTTCAATATTTGAATCTTTAAAAAGTATTTTAGATGAAAAGACAAAATATGGACAAAATAATATTAGTAAAGAAACAATTAAAAAAAATGAAGTAGATGATATTGCCGAAACTTCTTATATAAAATCAAATGATTATTATAGGATGAAAAATTGGACAGCTGCTTTAGAAAATATAGAAAAAGCAATTACTTTATCTAAAAACAATTCAATATATCTTAATTTTAGAGATAAAATAAAAGAAGATTATAATATTTCAAATGAAGCTGAAAAGTTATTTACAGATGGAATGAAGATGTTTAAGATTGGAAGATATCATCAGGCTGTATCTTATTTAAAAAAAGCGTCAGAAACTATTCCTAACAATCTTAATCAGAATATTCTTAACATGAAGATAATGGAAAGTTATAAAAATTTAGAAGATTATGAAAAACAAATTGAATATTGTTTTAAAATACTTGAAAATGATAAAACTGATATTAAAGTATGGATTTACCTTGCAGATAGTTATTACTTTATTGGCGATTATATAAGTTCAAGAAAACATTTTTCTTATATTAAAGAAAATTTTAAGGATTATCTTAATAAGTATCCTAATATTGATAATAATATAGAAAAGAGAATTTCAGATATAAAGATGAAATTATTTTTGCCAAGTCTAAAAAATTATTTTGTGTATGCATTACTTATAATATTGATATTTTTAATAGCTTATAATTCTCCTATTGTTAAAAAAAGAGTTAATATAAAAAAAGCAGAAGAGTTTTTTGCAAAAAGATCATGGTCTGATGTTGTTGAACTTTTAGAAACAGTCAGAAAATATAAATTTGTAAGACAAAAGAAAATTAAAATTTATAAAATGCTTATTTTTTCTTATATACAGCTTAGAGATGTTGATCAAGCTGAAATTCTTCTTAAAGAAGCTGAAAAGATAATTGCTGAAGATGAAGAACTCATGAGCTATTATGCTATGATAAATCTTAAAAAAGAAATTTTCACAAAAGAAGCTTTATATTCTTATAAAGTTCTTTTTATTAAAGAGCCAGATAATATAAGATTATTAAAAATAATTGTAAAATACTTTTGGGAAAAAAAGAGAAATCCTGATTTTAAACCTGAAATTGAAATTTTTGACGAAAATAAAATTAATATTCTTGAAAAAGTATTTGTTCATGAAAAAGATAATCTTGAAGTTTTAAATCTTTTAGGTGATGAATATAAAAAAGCTGAAATATACAATAAAAATTCATTAAAAGTCTTTAATAAATTACTTGAATTTGATTTTGAAAATATTGCTGTTCATATTTTAGTTGCAAAAACTTATTGTGCTATTGGTGAATATGAAAAAGCTATTAAGGAAGTTAAATTTGTATTTAGAAGAGATATAAATAATGCTGAAGCTCATGATATATTTAAAAAAAGTTTTATTGCGAATGGAAATCTTAATCAAGCTCTTATAGAATATGAAAATCTTCTTCAAATAGATCCAGGTAATTATTATATATCTGATAATATTAAAGACCTTAGAAAATTAAGAGCATCGTATTCTGAAACTAAGAAAAGCATAATTGAAGAGAGTGAAGAGGAGAAATTTTCTAGAGCTAAAGCTTTGTTTAATGATGGGGAATATAATGATGCAATTACTATATTCAATGAACTTTTTGATAACTCTTTTAGAAAAAATGATACTGGATTTTATTTAACTTATGCTTATTTAAAAAAAGATATGATAGAATCAGCTCTTAAACAGTATGAAAAAAATAATTTTGATGAAGAACTTATGGAAAGAAAACTTAAAGAACTTATTTATCAGATAGGTAGAAAGCTTGAGGAAAACGGAGATCTTGAAAATGCTGTAAAAATGTATGATAAAATATGCAGAATTGATATTTCTTATAGAGATGTATTTGAAAGATATGAAAACCTTGCATTATCGACGGATGAAACATGAAAAAAGCAATTATTTACTGTTTTATTGCTTTATTATTTAGTTTTAATACTTTTTCTTTTACAATTCATGGAAATATATTTGATAGTAGTATGAATGTTGTTTCTGATGTTACAATTACTGTAAATGATGAAGTTTATATGAGTGATGAAAATGGATATTTTAATATTTCACAAGTTTCAGATAATATTTTTTTAAAAGCAGTAAAAGATGGATATATTGATTATTCTAAAAATCTAATAATACAAAAAGATAGTCAGTTTTCATTTACTATGAATAAAATGACAAAAAATACAAATACAATTTCAAGTGATATTTTTAAAATTACATCTTCACATTATGGAATTAGTGGTATTTTAAATTTAATTGATTGCAATATACTTTCACCTGAAAAAACTATATTGAGTTATAGTTTTTCGAGAATTGATTTTGCATTTAAAGGTAATGAATTTCATAGAAATTCTTCAAATATTAGATTAGTTAGTGGAGTTGAAAAAGATATAGAAGTTGGGTTTTCATTTTTTGTAACTGAGGATAGTTCTTTTAATGTTGTTACAGAAAGCAATGTGTTTGCTTTAAAAAGTAAAATTGGTAGTTTTGAGGGTTTATCTTCTGCAATCTCGTATGTCACGAGAGGAGGAAATGATTCTTTGATACTTTCTGCAGATTATTCTCTTGATAATAATATTCAGGCAATTTTAAATTTTGTTTACAATATTAATTCTGATAAATCGAAAGCTGATATTGGTATTAAATATGTTTTAAGCCCATATATCCAACTTGAAAGCGAACTTGTAATGGGTTTTTATAATCAAAAAGCTCAGAGTGTATTTAGAATTGTTGGTTCAAAAGATGATTATGAAGTGTTTTTCTTCTATATTGATGATATACTTAATAATTATCAGGTAACTGGAGCAGGGTTTGATTATAAATTTTAGGAGATTAAATAATGATAAATAGTATAAAAAAAGAATTAGAACTTTTTGTTAGAAATATATTGAATGAGTATATAACAAATAGTAATGTATTTGAATTTGATGAAAAAGATTATCCAGAAATATTTGATTTGAAATCTGGTATTGGAATAATTGTAAAACATAATAATGAAATTATAGGAGAAGCTTGTCATATAACTATGGATAGAACATTTCTTCTTAATCTTAGAGATATGCTTCTTATGGTTATAAAAGGCGATTCTAAAAAAAATATGCCTGATCCAGAACAGATAAAAAATATGACTTTTGAATTATTTTTAACTGAAAGAATAAAAGCTGTAAAATCAATTGATAATATAGATGTTTCAAAACAAGGTTTAATTATACAGCAATTAGGAAAAACAGCTTTTAGATTGCCAGAAAAGACTAAAAAAACAAATGTTGAAATAATAACTGAACTTATTGAAAAAACAGGATGTAAAGTAGATAAAAAAGATTTTTCAGGATTTTTAATTTTTTCTTTTTCAGTTGAAAAATTTGTTTTTTAGCAAAAGTTACTTTTAATCAGAGAATTTAATAATGAAAACAAAGATTAATGCAAGATTATTATTTACATATAGCATTTTCATCTTCATTATACTTGGTATATCTATATTTTTTTTATTAAAATTTCGTAGAATTGATAATGTTTTCAAAGTATCTGTAAAAGAATATGAACTTATTGTTAAAATCAACAAATTAAAAGTTAAATATTTTAATATGGGAAATATTACTTATGTTGATAAAGATGAATTAGTAAATCTTAATAATGAAATTGAAAATATAAGAACTACTGTAAAAGAACTTAGTTTAAAAGAAAAAGGTTTTGAGGAAATATATAGAAATATAATTGATAATAATCTTATATATGGTGATATATACAATTTTATTGATTTTACTGAAAAAACTTTAAATAATCTTTACAATCTTCATCTTAAAGAAATGGATTATATAAATCGTACAATTAGTATGTTTATTTTTTTAGCATTGCTTTTTGGAATAATTCTTATGATTTATTTTTCTTCATATATATCGGGGCCTGTTGTTAAACTTAGGAAAGTTTTAAAAAAAAATATTGATGATATTGATATTTCAGAATTTGAAAGTATTAATACAGGAGATGAAATTGAGTTTTTAGCAAAAGAATTTTATTTTTTAATTAATGAGCTTAGAGAATCAAGAAAAAAATTACAAAATACAAATATAAATCTTGAAAAAGAACTTTTAAAAAAAATTGAACATATAAATGAAATAAATAAAAGAATTTATCATAGTAAAAAACTTTCAGCTCTTGGAAGTCTTGTTGCAGGAATTGCCCATGAAATAAAAAACCCTCTTAATGTAATATCAAATATTTTGTATAATTTTGATTCTTCTGATAAAGATGCAATTAAAATAGTTTTAGAACAAGTTGGCAGGATTGATAAACTTGTATCTGGATTTTTAGATTATGCTAGAATTGAAAAATATCAAAAAAAAGATATTGATATTTCATCAAATCTTGAGAATATAATTGTTTTTTTTAGAAAAGCTGCAAAAGATATAAATATAATATTTGAAAAAGAAGGAGATAATTTTAATATTTTTGCAGATTGTGAAAAAATAGAACAAGCATTACTTAATTTATTTATGAATTCAAAAAATGCGTTAAAAGATAAAGAGTATAAAGAAATTTTTATTAAATTAACAAAAAAAGATGAAAAAATAAATATTATATTTAAAGATAATGGAAATGGTATAGATAATGATATAATAGACAGAATATTTGATCCTTTTTTTACAACAGGATCTCAAGGTACTGGGCTTGGATTATCAATGGTATACAATGTTGTAAATATGCATAATGGTAATATTACAGTCAATTCGCAAAAGGGTAATTTTTGTGAATTTGTTATACAATTAGGAGGTGCTAATGAATGAAAAAATACTTATTCTTGAAGATGAAGCAGATGTTTTATTTAGACTTTCAAAAGAACTTTCAGATGAATTTGAAGTAGAAACTTGTTTAAGTATTAAGGATTTTGATAAAACATTGCAGAGCTTTGAACCTGAAATTGCTGTTATGGATATAAGACTTCCTGATGGTTCTTCAATGGAATATCTTAAAGAAAAAAAGTTATATAATAAAGGTATTAGTGTAATACTTATTAGCGGATATCCAGAAGAAGAATACCTTATTGATGGAATAAGACTTAAAATATCTGATTTTATAAAAAAACCATTTAGACCGGTTGAGCTTAAATATGCTATAAGAAAAATAATAAATGAAAAAAATACAAAGTCAGCTAATAGAATTTTATCTTCAAAATCTGATAATAAACTTGTGTTTAAAAGTGAATGTATGAATAATATATTAGAAAAAGCTACAAAATATGCACAAACTGATGAACCTGTTCTTATTACCGGAGAATCTGGTACAGGCAAACAGCTTATTGCTTCTTTTATACATTCTCAAAGCAATAGAGCTAATACTATTTTTCTTGATATAAATTGTGCATCTATTTCAGAAACCTTGCTTGAATCTCAGCTTTTTGGACATAAAAAAGGTGCATTTACAGATGCTAAAGAAGATTTTAAAGGTTTTTTTGAACTTACTTCCGAAGGAACATTATTTTTAGATGAAATTTCTGAAATGAAGCCAGAACTTCAGGCAAAACTTTTAAAAGTAGTTGAAAATAAATCATTTATCCCATTAGGTGGAAATAGACCTGTTTCTGTTGATTCAAGGATAATTACTGCAACTAATAGAAATATTGAGGATTATATAAAAAATTGTAAATTTCGACATGATCTTTATTATAGACTTAATGTGTTTAGAATTGAAATTCCTCCATTAAGGGAGAGAAAAGAAGATATTTCAATTTTATGTGAATATTTTATAAAAGAATCTAATTTAAGACTTAATAAAGATATAAAAAAAATATCTGATGAAGTAATAGATAAATACATTAATTATAATTGGCCTGGAAATATTAGAGAGTTAAAAAATGTAATTCATAGAGCTGTATTGCTTTCTGAAGATAATATAATTAAAAAGACATTTCTTAATATTGAAGAGGATAATGACAAAAAAAATGTATTTATATCAGATTCAGGTATTCTTCTTGATGATATTGTAAAAAAAATTGAAATTGAATATATAACAAAAGCAATGGTGAAGACCGGTGGGTCTCAGAGCAAGGCTGCAAGGCTTCTTGGTATAACTAGAGATATGTTAAGGTATAGAATAAAAAATTACAATATTAATATTTGAATTTTTTTTTGAATTTGTTAAGTTATGTTGGTATAATAACATTAATCTGTTTAGGAGGAAATATATGGATTTTATTAAAAAATTATTTGGATTATTAGTGAAACTAGGATTTTTCATGGTTGCTTTAGGCGGTTTATTCGTATGTGGACTTATAGCTTATGCTTATGTAATGGATAAACTAGAAGAAGATGATGATGAAGATTTTGATTTTGATGAAGAATTTAATGATGAAGAAGAAGATGATGATGATTTTGAAGACGAAGATGATAATGAACATGAAGATGTAAAGGATGATGATGCGGAAGAAGATAAAGAATAAAGTAAAAATTGAAGTTGAAATTGTAAATAGACCAGATACTGATATTTTAAATAAGATTATAAATATAGAAAAAGAAAGTTTTGGAATCGGGGCCATACACGAATGGGTGTTGGCTCCTTTTATTTTATCTTCAAAAGTTATTGTGCTTAAAGTAAACAATGAGATTAGTGGTGTTTCAATATTTATAAAAGAATTTGAAGAAGATTGTGTTTTTTACTTTACTCTTGCTTTATTAAAAAAGCATAGAGGAAAGGGTTTAGGTAAATATTTTTTTGAGTCAAGTGTTAATATTATATTTGAAAAATTTCCTAAGATAAATAAAATAAGATATACAGTTGATCCTGAAAATAATTTTAATAATGAATTTTTTAAAAATTATGGAGCAAAACAAACTGATTTTTTTAAATCAATTTATGGTGAAGGTGTTGACAGAAACTATGTTGTTTTAACAAGGAATGATTTTTATGAAAATATTACTTTTTGATATTGATGGGACAATAGTTGATGTTAAAAAATCGGGTCAAAAAGCACTTTTTGATGCTTTTTTGGAAGTTACTGGTCAGGATTGTTCAAAAATCAATTTATGTATGGCAGGAAAGACAGATGCAGGAATTATCAAGATTATTATGGAAGCTTTTAAAGTTGATAATAGCCAAAAAAACTTTATTATTACAAATTATATAAAAAACCTTGAAAATAATATGAAAATTATAAATAGTTTTATTATGCCAGGTGTAATGGAGATAATTAATTTTATAAAACAAAAAGATTATTATGTTCCTGGATTATTAACTGGAAACATGTATGATGGTGCAAGATTAAAACTAGAGTATTTTGAATTATTCAAGTATTTTCCTTTTGGTGCTTATGGAGATAATCATTGTAATAGAAATGATTTAGCAATTGATGCTTTAAAAAGATTAAAACATCTTTATGGTGATGAGAGTTTTTCTAATGAAGATATTATAATAATTGGAGATACTCCTATGGATATTGAGTGTGGTAAAAGCATTAATGCTAAGACTATTGCTGTTGCAACTGGTCCTTATAGTATGGAAGAACTTGCTGAACATAAACCAGATCTTTTATGCGACACACTTGAAAATACTTCTGAAATAATCACATTTATCAATAAAAGCAGTATATGAAGCGTATAAGTGCGGTAAGAGAAATGTCGAATTTCGAATGTTGAATTATAAAAGCCGTGACAAGTAAAGTTGTGAAGTAGAAAGGGTTAAAGGGTGAAATGGTGAAATGGTGAAATGGTGAAATGGTGAAATGGTGAAATGGTGAAATGGTGAAAGGGTGAAATGGTGAAATGGTGAAATGGTGAAATGGTGAAATGGTGAAAGGGTGAAATGGTGAAAGGGTGAAATGGTGAAATGGTGAAATGGTGAAAGGGTTAAATGGTGAAATGGTGAAATGGTGAAATGGTGAAATGGTGAAAGGGTGAAATGGTGAAATGGTGAAAGGGTTAAAGGGTTAAATGGTGAAATGGTGAAATGGTGAAAGGGTTAAAGAGTTAAAGAGTTAAAGGGTGAAATGGTGAAAGGGTGAAAGGGTGAAAGGGTGAAATGGTGAAATGGTGAAATGGTGAAAGGGTGAAAGGGTTAAAGAGTTAAAGGGTGAAAGGGTGAAATGGTGAAATGGTGAAATGGTGAAATGGTGAATTGGTGAAATGGTGAAAGGGTGAAAGGGTTAAAGGGTTAAAGGGTGGAAGATAATAGCGAAAAAAAGCTATTGCTTTTTTAGTGAAGTTTTTAACCCACAACCCCTTAAACTATCTAACTTTCTTTATTGTTGTCATCCCGGTATGATTCTGAGCCGGGATCTAGCTCTGTTTCTATCTTTAATTTTATATTTTTTTAATTCCTATTTCTACTTCTATTCCATTGATATCCCAATTTTTATAAGAATATCCTTCTTTTTTATCAAAACTAACATTGTCACAAAGTGTTTCTTTGGTAAGATAATTTCCATATTTATTGTAAGCATTTTTTATCGCATCATCAGATAATATTGACAAAGCAATTCTATCCATTACTTCAAAACCTTCATCTTTTCGCATGTTTTGAATTTTATTAACAAGTTCTCTTGTATAACCTTCAAAAGTTAGTTCTTCATCAAGATGTGTGTTTAATGCAACGAATAATTCGTTTTCTGAAATAACAGAAAAATCTTCTTTTCCATGGGAAATTATATTAATATCTTCATAACAAAGTTTTATTTCATTAGTATCTACATTTATCTGAACATCTTCATGCTTTAGTAAATCTTGAGCGATTTTATTTCTTGATTTTTGTGGCATTTCATCAAGATAAACTCTTATTTTATTTACAAGTTTTCCATATTTTGGACCTAAAGTTTTGAAATTAGGTTTAAGTTCAAAGTTTACAAAATCTGAATTATCACTTGCGAAATTAACATTTTTTACATTAAGTTCATCTAGTATTAATTCAAGTGTTAAATTAAGATTTTTTTGAATTTCACTGCTTAAACCACCAATTATCATTTCTTTTAATGGTTGTCTGTTTTTTTTCTTGCTTTCATTTCTTGCAGCTCTTCCCATAGATACAATTTGCATTGTAGCTTCCATTATTATGTGCAGTTCATTATCAATAAGAGAGTTATTAGCTACTGGAAAGTTTTCCATATGTACTGATTCTTTTCCTGTATTAAAACTTACTACAAGGTTTTGATACATTTCTTCAGCCATAAATGGTATAAATGGTGCACATAGTTTTGAAAGACCTGTTAGTATGCTATATAAAGTGTTATAAGCTGATATTTTGTCATCATTAAAATCAGAAGCCCAGAATCTTCTTCTTGATCTTCTTAAATACCAGTTTGATAAGTCATCAACAAATGTTTGAATTTTTCTTGAAGATTTTGTCATATCATAATTTTCTAAACATTCAGTCACATATTTTACTGTATCGTTATAATAGGATATTATCCATTTATCAATAAGTGGGATTTTATTGTGATTTTTGAATTTATTAGGTGTATATCCATCGATATTTGCATAAAGTACAAAGAATGAATATACATTTTTTAATGTTCCAAGAAATTTCTGTATTGTTTCTGTAATTGCTTCTGGATAAAAAGCTTTTGGTACCCAAGCTGGACTTGATACATAAAAATACCATCTTACCGCATCTGAACCTTGATTATCAAAAATTTCCCATGTATCAACAGTATTGCCTTTAGATTTACTCATTTTAAGACCGTCTTTTCCCATTACATGAGCTGTTACAAGACAGTTTTTAAACGGAGCTTTGTCGTATAAAAGTGTTGAAGTTGCAAGTAATGAATAAAACCATCCTCTTGTTTGATCAATTCCTTCACTTATGAAATCAGCCGGTATAGATGATTCAAATTCTTCTTTGTTTTCAAATGGATAATGCCATTGTGCAGTATGCATACATCCTGAATCAAACCAACAATCTATGACTTCAGATACTCTTTTCATTTTTGATTCACATTTTTCACATTTTAAATATACTTCATCAACATAAGGTTTATGTAATTCAATATTATCTGGACAGTCAATAGCTTTTTCTTTTAATTCCGCTATACTTCCTATGCTTTCTTTGTGATTACATTCTTTGTTTTCACATATCCATATATTTAAAGGTGTTCCCCAATATCTTTCTCTTGAAATTGCCCAATCAATGACATTTTCAAGAAAATTACCAAATCTTCCATCTTTTATATATTCAGGATACCAGTTTATATCTTGATTGTTTTTTAAAAGTCTATCTCTTAATTCTGACATTTTTATAAACCAAGATTCTCTTGCAAAGTATAAAAGTGGAGAATCACATCTCCAGCAGAATGGGTAAGTATGTTCTATTTTACCTGATTTATACATAAGATTTCTTGTTTTAAGATTATAAATTATTTCAGGGTCTGCATCTTTTACAAACATTCCTTTAAAATCTATTACATTTTCTTTGAATTTACCTGCAAGATCAATTGGTTGAAAAACATCAAGATTATTTTTTAAACCAACTTGATAATCATCTTCACCAAATGCTGGTGCAATATGAACAATACCAGTACCATCACTCATTGAAACATAATCAGCTTCTACAACAACGAAACCGTTCTTTTCTTTATTTAATGGACAATATGAAAAAAGTTGTTCATATTTTTTATCAATTATTGCTTTACCTGTAAATTCTTGAATTATTTCATAATCACCTTCTAATACTTCAAGTCTTGCTTTTGCAAGTATAAGTTCTTCATTGTTGTTTTTAACTCTTACATAAGTTTCTTTTGCATTTATTGCAAGAGCGATATTGCTTATAAGTGTCCATGGTGTTGTTGTCCATACAAGAAAATAACAATCTTCATCTTTAATTTTAAATTTTATAAAAACAGAAGGATCTTTTGCTTGTTTATAACCTTGTGCTACTTCATGAGATGAAACAGTAGTACCACATCTTGGACAATAAGGAACTATTTTATGTCCAAAGTAGAGAAGATCTTTTTCCCATATTTTTTTAAGTGCACTCCATATAGATTCAATATAATTATTATCCATTGTTATATAAGGATTATCCATATCAACCCAAAAACCAAGTCTTTCTGTCATTTTTTCCCATTCTTCTTTATAGGTAAATACAGATTCTTTACAATGAGTGATAAATTTTTCTATACCATAATTTTCAATTTCTTGTTTACCATCAAGTCCTAATTTTTTTTCAACTTCTATTTCAACGGGAAGACCATGAGTATCCCAACCTGCTTTTCTTGGTACATGAAATCCCTGCATTGTTTTATATCGATTAAAAAGATCTTTTATTGCTCTTCCTAAAACATGTCCTGGATGAGGTTTGCCGTTTGCTGTTGGAGGACCTTCATAAAAAACAAATTTTTGTTTTCCTTCAGAATTTTTAAGAGTTTTTTTGAATATATCATTTTTTGCCCAAAATTCTAATATTTGTTTTTCACTTTCTGAAAGATTAAGATTTGTATTAACTGATTTAAACATAAACTATTTCTCCTCTTGTATACGATGTTTAATTTTATCTATAGTATTATTAAAAAAAGTTTCAAATTCATGGTGTATTGTACGCTGTTCTTTTAAAAAGTCAACAAAAGAATATCCAGCTACACAGGCTGTTATTTCAAATATAATTTCTATATCTGTCTTTTTGTTCAAAGCTATTAAAAAATATCTTTTTAATATTTTATTGTTGATTTTTTTACTTTTTTTCAATGTATCTTTTATTAAATTTTTCCATTGAGATTGTTTTAAATTTGAAAACAAAAATTCAACTGCTTTATCATTATTTAAAAAATTGCCGCATGCTTCAATAACTTTTTCTTTTATTCTATCATCTGAAAGTTCAAAAAAACTTATTATTGTATCAAGTGTACCGTGATCACCGATTTCCCCAAGTGCTCTTATACAGTTCATTTTTACAGCAGAATCTTCGTCTTTTTTTAAAATGCCAAGAAGTGTTGTAATACTTGAATTATTTTTAATTATAGATAATGCATAAGCTGCTGAAGCTCTATGCCATTTATCTTCATGAGTTTCAAGCATTTTATGAAGCAAAGCAAGCATTCTAAGTCCGCCATGATGCCAGAGAGTTATTGCAACATTAGCTTTTACTCTATTGTTAAAATCCTGAAGAAGTGGAAAAACAGCATTAATTACAATATCACTGTTTTTTATAGTCATTTCAATTGATTCAACAGCATTTGCTCTTACTCTTGAATTCTCATCTTTGAGAAGTTCCTTGAATATTGATATACAATCTTCAGTTCCAGTTATTCCTAATATACTTGCTATTGTAGCTCTTACTTTTTCAGAATCTTTTTCGTTTGTATAAATAAAATATAATATATCGGATGCAAATTTATTTGCAGGTAGTTTTCTAAAGTTTATAATTATTTTTAGTTTTAAATTTTCAGGTAGTCTTTTGAAATAATTATTAAGATTAACTATTTTATCATTGTTATTTGTTTTTGTTATGCATAAACTTATAAAACAATCTGCAAAATAATCTGGATTTATTTCTTTTTTTAAATTTTCTATAAGTATTGAATCAAGTTCTCGATTTAATAGTGAAAAAGATATTATTAGTTTTGTTACAATGTTTCTAATAAGAGGTTCGTCTGAATTTATGAATTCTAAGTATTTTATTGCTATTTCTTTTTTTGATATATGACTTAATATTATCTCAGGGTATATGTTTAAAAGGTCTTTTTGAGGTTCTGTTAATAAAAAGAAATAAAAATTTTCAATTTCTTCAGAATAATCGTATTTTTTTAAATCAGTAATTATTAGTTTTATTTTATTTATCATAAGATTTCTTTTAATCATATCTTTTACGATTTTTAAAACTTTGAAATTATTAAAATTAAAAAGCGTTTTTACAAATTTTATGAATAAATCAGGTTCTTTTTTAAATTTTGCTGCTTGTACAACCAAGAAATCAGATATTTCAAATCTTAATTCTTTTGAATTGATAAATGTAAGTATTGAAAGAATATCATTTATTTTTTTGCTATTTTTTGAGTCAAATATATTTATCATTATTGTAAAAGTTTTTCTATAATCAACATTTATTGCGTTTTTAAGAGCTGCTGCTCTTAATTCGATATCATCGCTTGATAAAAATGCTATAATTGTTTCATAAGTTTCTATTAATTTGGAATTTCCAAGTATATTAAGAAAATGTATTTTTAATTCATAACTTTTTTCATTATGAATTATATCTATAAGTGTTGTAAGGCATGTTTTAAGAGGTATGCTATCAAGAATTATTATTAATTTCATTTTTTCATGAAAATCATTACTTTCTTTATAAAGTTCTATTATAAAATTTGCAGTTTCACCAGTTTTCCATGATTTAATAGTGTTGAATATTAGTAATTTACCTGATTGTGAAAAATCTTTAAAATTATTTTTTATTGTTTTGAAAAATACTGAGGAATAACCGACAGATTCAAGTGTTTCTTTGGCTTTATTAAGTGAATCGTCGTTTTCTGTCTTTAAAAGCTCTATAATAGTATTATAATTAACCATTGAATTTCTCCAGAAAGAATATGATAAAATATAACATTAATTTAAAACAGGAGTCAAATTTTATATATATAACATGATTATGTATTTATTTAGAGGACTCAATTGAGCCCTCTGATTAAATAAACAAAAATCAATATAATGTCAATTTTCTTTTTAGTAAAAAGCTTCAAAAACAGATTTATCTTCCTTCACTTATAATACATCCGTGTATTATATGCTTCGCAACGTTCACTCAAGTTACCGAGCAGATTTTTTTTTTGCTTTTGTTTATAGAAACTCCATGATGATTTAATTTAATTGAAAATTTACCACTGATTTACAAAGATAAAGGAAAGCGAGATTGAAGTAAATTTTATTTAAAAATCTTTCATCCCGGTATGATTCTGAGCCGGGTTCTGTTTTTGATTTTTTTTTGAATTAGATTTTACATATAGATTCAAAAAATTGGATGATAATATCTAAAAGTATGTAATATATATAAAAAAACTATATTGTTTTGTGTTTTTATTCATAAATAAATTTTATAATAGTTTTTTAACTTAATAACCCTCAACTCTATAACATTTTTTAATACTGTTTTTTTTAAAATTTGATTTAAAAGTGACGATGATATAAATTATAATTGTAATTTATTGATTATGTATTAATAAACAGTATTCAATTTTATTTAAAAAAATTGTATTGGAGATAATTATGGCTAATATAAGTGATATTTTAAATGCATTCTCCGATTATTTTTTTCAGGAAGCAGGAGTTAGAAAATATATAAATTCCAGTAGTTCTATTGGAGATGCTTTTTATATGTTTTTGTTTATATCTGTAATTTTGTTTTTTACTATATATTTTATGTGGCCTAGTATAAAAAAAATGATATTAGATAAAAGACTTATTAGTTTTATTTTCTTTTATAAAAATCTGGAATTAGAGGAAAAAAAGTATATTAAAAAATTAGCAAGTAAATATAAAATTTTACCTTTTTACAATATTCTTATATTTAAAAAGACTTATGATGAATGTGTAAGAGCTGAACTCAAAAGACTTATGATGAATCAGGAAGCTGAAAGTGTTATAAAAAATTTTGCTTTTATAAGAGATAGTATTGATAAAAAATTATTTGGATAAAATGGAGAAGTAGTCATAATATGTTATTTAAAAAAAACTTAGACAAAAAAATGTTACAAAAATTTCATTCACAGCAAAAAAAGACAAACAAATTACTAGGACTTATTGAAAAAGATATATTAAAAAATGAAAGAAGCAATGAACAATTTAATAATTTATTTAAGACTTCAGGTGAAATCCATTCTATTATAATTGAGGATTTGAGCGTTTCTAAAATTCAAAATATATGTGATATTTCATTACTTTATATAAATTTGTCAAATTCATTTTTTACATTTTATTTTTGCGATTTTAAAGATAGCAATAAAAATTTTTATAAAGATTTTTTTAAAAATCTTATTGAGATATTTGAGATATTTGAAACTTGTATATTTCATATTATTGAGCATCCTAATATTGCTAGAGAAAATTTTGGTAAAAAAGATATATTTCTTTATAGAATATATGAAAGCATTACAAATTGTTCAAATGAAAAAAACATAGATCGTCATTTTTTAAATGAAATATTGAATTCTATCAATAATATTAGTTTTATTCTCAAAAAAATATTGTATTAAAAGGTTTTGTATTGAAAAAAAAATCAGAATTTTTATTATACGGTTATTTTGGTTATAAAAATTTAGGTGATGAGTTGATTTTAAACTCTTTTTTGAATTTATATCCAGAATCAATTGTTTTTTCTGCTTCAAATTCATCTTCAAGTGTCAAAAGATTTTCATTTTTGAATTTACTTAATAAAAATCCAATTGTATTTCCGGGTGGAAATATTTTACAGAATAAAAGTTCATCAAAAAGTCTGTATTTTTATATTATATTTATTTTTTTATGTAAATTATTAAGAAAAAAGATTTATCTTATAAATAATGGTTTTGGTCCTATAAAAGGAAAATTCAATTATTTTTTATTTAAAAAAGCAATATTACTTTGTGATTTTATTTCATGTAGAACTAAATCTGATTTTGAATTTATTGAATTTTATAATAATAAAGTATTGGGAGCAGATACTTTTTTTGTAAATAATAATAAAAATCGTTTAAATAATGGAAAAAAAACTGCATATATTCCTAAATCAAGATATATAAAAAACTATAATTTAAATCAAGATATTGATATTCTTGCAATGGAACCTTATGATTATGAGTTTTTTGCTAAAAATTATGTTAATAGAAATATAATAAAATTATATAATATGAAATTACATGAGATTGAAGCTAAAATGGCTGAATATAAAACAATTTATGCAATTCCATTGCATGGTGTGATATTAAGTTATTATTTTGGTGTAAAAAATATATTTGTTATACCGTATGATGATAAAGTTTTAAATTTTTGCAAAGAAATTGACCATGAAGTTAATTTATTAAAAAGTATTGATGATATTGAAAAAATTCAAAGTAAAAAAATTAAAATAAACAAAAAAAATAAATTAGCAGAGTTTTATAAAAGAGCTTTTTCTTTTGAAAAATATTTATTTTAGGTAATTTAAAACAAGACTTCTTATTTCACTGTCAGGATCATTTACGAGTCTTTTAATATAAGTTTTAAATTTTGGAGAATTAATCTTAATTATAGCTTTAATTACATTTTTTTTAATATCAATATCAGTTGAATTAATAAGACTTACAAGTTCATATCCAAATTTTTCTAAAGCAAGTTCACCTATAATAAAAATTCCAGTTACATTCATCCATTTATCATTATCTTCTAATAATATTTTAATATCTTTTTCAACACTTGTATCGCCTAATTTATATAACATCATTATAGCATTTCCTCTAATACGATTGTTGACATCTGTGAGAAATGTTCTAAGGACTTTTATTACACCATCACGATTTGTAGTGTTTTCAAAAGCTTCAATACAGTTTGCACGAACTCTTTTATTAGGATCTTTAAGAAGTGTTAGCAAAATAACTGTTGCCATGTTTGAATTAATATCTTTTAATGAACCGGAAATTGTTGATCTTATAAAAGAATCTGGATCATCTGTCATTTTTTTAAATTGTGCTAAAATTATCTCTTGTTTTTCAGGCAAAATATAGGATAAAGTTTTCACTCCAACAAATCTATCATCAACTTCGGTTGATTCACATAATCTCAAAGCAAGTTCAAGAGTTTTGTCAGAAGTTTTTATAAGAGCTTTTGCCATTTTTTCTCGTGTATCCTCATTAAGTTGATTAAATTGAGAAAAATAATAATCAAGGTTTTTTTCTCCAAGAATATTAATTATTCTGCTTCTTAAGTTTTCATTGTTTAATTCTCCAAGAAGCAATGCAGTAATCTTTTCATCTTTTGACGCAGCAAGTTTTTTAAGTACAGTATCCTGAACAAGAGTTGATGGATCTGATAATAATTCTCTATATATTCCAATAAGTTCACTTGATGAATAAAATGAAAGGACATTTACTGCTTCTTTTCTAATGTTTTCATCAGGATTTTTCAAAAGTTTTTTAGTTACAGAAAGGATTTTTGGGTTATGGGTGTTTTTGGCAAGTTCAAGACCAATCATAATTATTTCAGAATCAGGATTATTAAGCATTTTAAAAACAATATCAACATTTTGAAAATCTTTTATAACAGTTGTAATTTCTTTGATATCTTTAATACAACTGTGAAATGAAAGTATAAGTTCATAAATTTTTTCTGGACTAATTTTTGTAAAAATCTCAAGTGTGAATCTAAAAATCTTTTCACGATTATGAACCGAACATGTTTTTAATTTTTTAGAAAAACTCTTAAATATCTTTTCTGAAAATTTTGAAAGAAAAATAAGAAGATCTTCTTTGTAAACTGTTTCTTTATAAAAAGATAAAAAATTTTCAATTGAATCAGGAGTTAATATCAAAGCTTCTTTTATTAAAAAATACTTAGATTGATTAGATTTTAAATTTATTAGATTTTTAAAAATCATTTCAGAAGCTTCATTAGCATTTTCAGGATTGTTTTCAGCTAAATGAGCTAATTTTTTTTCAATTATATCTTTAAAAAAATTTATATCGATTGGTTCTTCACTTTTAATAAAAAGGTCAAGAATAATTTCAAATGATTTATTAGATTTCATATTAGCTAATATAAAAAATAAAGTTTTATGAAGTTCAGGAATATAATGAGTTAAAATATCCTGAATTACTTCAATAGTTTGTTTTTCTGGAAATGTTAGAGTTTTGTTGATTATATTATCAACTATTTTTATATTTTTAGAAATGCATAAAAGACCTAATAATGCTTTTAATATATCAGGTGAAAGTTCTTCACGATTATCAAATATTGAATTTAAAATTTTATACTGTATTCTTGTTTTTTCATTTGGAGGTGTATTTTTTGATTTAAGTGCAGTTTCAAGAAATCTATCTTTTTCATCAATTGAAAAATCACCTTTTATTATTTCGTCAATTATATATAATTTGATATTAATATCAGGGTGTTCATAAAGTTCAATAAGATTTTCAATAATCTCATAATTATCTTTCATAATTTAAAATTACCATAAATGAAATTATAGGTCTATAATAAGTGTAAAATACCGGTTCACAGGTTCAATTTTTAAAAGGGTTAAATTGTATTTTAATTGTCACAACTGTATTATTAAATTTATAGAGTAAAATTATAATATGAGGTGTAAAGCGAGTGAATGAATTAAAAGAAATGTTAGGTAATTTATCAGACAAGGATTGGAGAGAAAGAAAAGAAGCTTCATTTAATATTTCATCTTCATTAGAACTTATAATAAACAGGGTTAGTAGTATTACAGATTCACTTATAGAAAATCTTGTAAATGGAAATATAGATGAAAGATATTGGAGTGGAGAAATACTTGGAAGATTATCTCCTGATTATTATGGTAAAAAACTTATTGAGGAGTTAATAAATAATCTTTCAGATAGAGATTATTTTCAGGTTGTAAAAAAGATTATCAATTCAAATTTTGAATGGTTTTCTGATAATTTACATGAAATTTATTCTATAGAGAATGATTTGTTAAAAACCAGAATTGTTGAAATTACTTCTTTTTATCCAAGAAAAGATTTTTTAAATATATATGAATCTGCTCTTGTGAGTAAATATCCTCCTCTTATAAAGGCAGCATTAGATGCATTAATTGATATATGTGATATAGATAAATTTCTTAATTATTCTTTTGTTCTTAATACTAATTTTACAAGTCTTGTAATATATTATTTTGAAAAGATATTTGAGATTTTAAAAAATGAAGACATGATATTTAAAGATATTTTAAAGAAAATATCAAATAATACAAGACTTGAAGAAAAATCTGATATTATTTATTTTCTTTCAGCATCAGTTGAAAAAAACGAACTTTTTGAATCATTAAAAAAAGAAGAATATGGAATTCTTTCTCTTTTAATGGTGTTTAATAAATATTCACATAAAATATGTTTTAATGAAATAAAAGCGCTAGGATGTGATGATATTACTTTGGCTTATTTCTTTATTTGTATGGTGAAAGATGATATTAATGAAATTATAGATAATATATTAAATATTGAAAATTCCGATATAAAAGCTTTTATTATAAGAAATAGTAAAATCGCTTCAAAAATTCCTGAAAAAACGCTTGAAAAACTTTATATAGAAGCGGAAGATTATGAAATTAAAATTAATATTTTAAAAACTAAAGGTATTAGCAAAGAAAGTTGTATTATAGAGAAGATAATAGAAGAATTTGATAGTTTTGACAAATATACTAAAATTGAAATGTTAAGATTTTTTTCATCATTAAAAGATGAAACATTTGTACCACTTTTTTTTAAAAATTTAAAAGATAAGAACTGGATTGTTAGAAAATTTGCGGCAAATTGTATAATTGATTATGGAGAAGATGCTCTTTTATATGTTGATGAATTTATTTTTTCTGAAAATAAAGATATATCGTATTGGAGTTATTATTGTAAGATATTTTTGTCAAATGAGAAAGATGTACTTTTTTTAAAAGAAGTAATATATAGTAATAAATCTTTTGATATAATAAGACTTGCTGTAAAAAGATTATGTATATTAAATACATTAGTTTCTCAGGATGTAATACTTGATTTGTTGAAATCCGGTGATGATGATATAAAAAAGACTATATATCAATCAGTAATTACAAATTCATATTTTATAGAAAGTGCGTTGAAATTTGCAAAAACACATTCAAATTCATCTAATCAAGAATTAGCAGAATCAGCATTGGAGATACTAAAAATGCGAAAGTAGCAAAAGGGTTAGTGCATAAATGCACGATATTGTGAGAGACTGATAGTATTAGTCTGACAATATGGTTCGCTATGCTCACGATTTAGTTTTACAAGTAAAACTAGGTTTGAAACTCGAGCAAAGCTCAAAATCTTTGCCGAAGTCATGATATGACAAGGCAAACATCTATTCTGAAAGCAAACATCTTGCCAAAGGCATAACATGCCAAGGCAAAATCGGATTAAAGGGTTATTGCATAATCCTAAATTTACTTACATTAAAGATTTGTGAACCTGTTACCGATAAATATTTATATAGAAATGTTATCCGGGAGGGTTTATGAAAAAGAGAAATGTGAAAACTGAAGTTACAAACAGAGATTTTACAGTAAGCATAGGTGAAATAATTGAAGTTAAAGGCAGAAATGAAAGAGATACTCTTTTTTATTAATTAATAAAATGTCAATTAAAAATAATATTTCTGAAATAAAAAAAAGTATATCAGAAGTTTCTGAAAGCAAAATAACACTTGTTACAGTAACTAAGTATGCAACAACTGAAAAAATTATGGAAGCATATGAATGTGGAGAAAGAAATTTCGGAGAAAGTTATGTAAATCAGCTTATTCAACGAGCTGAAGAATATCCGCAAGATATATTATGGCATATGATAGGGCATATTCAGACAAATAAAGTAAAATATCTAGCAAAAATAAACAATCTTGAATTAATCCATTCAATAGATAGTATAAGATTAGTAGAAGAGATTGAAAAAAGATTTGATAGAACTATAAATGGACTTGTACAGATAAATCTTTCAAATGAAGACTCAAAATCAGGAATTTACCCTGATGAAGTTGAGTCTTTTTTTTATAAACTAGATAATATGAAACTTGAAAAGCTAAATATAACAGGACTTATGACAATATCTCCACTTAAAGGAAATGCAGAAGATAAGGCTAAATGTTTTATGAAATTAAGGTTATTAAAAGAAAAAATTAATAAAAATTTAAAAAACTGTCGATTAAATCCATTAGAATTGTCTATGGGTATGACAGATGATTATGAGTTAGCAATAAAAGAAGGTTCAAGCATTGTAAGGATAGGTAGTCTTATATTTAATTAAAGCAAGGGGGAAACACTTATGAAGGGCTTATGGAGAAAATTTTTAAACCTCGTAGGTATTGAAGAGTATGAAGAAAATTACTCTGAAACAGATTATGAAAGTCCAAAGGTTGTTGATTTAAATTCAAGAAATCAGACAGAGATTATGATAGTCAATGTCGAATCTTTTGAAGATGCAAAAAAAATCACTGCGTTTTTAAGACAAAGAAAAGGTATTTTGTTAAATCTTAAAAATGTAATCAAAGATGAAGCTAAGAGAATTATTGATTTTGTCTGTGGGACAACATTTGCATTAAATGGAAATATGCAGAAAATAGCAGATGATATTTTTCTTTTCACACCTTATAATATTACAATTGTTGAAGAAAAGAAACAACAAGAAAATCTTTTGGATGCTAGAGAAGCATGATATTAAGTGGTAAATATGAAATAATCAATATAATTAGGCTTATATTTCAAGCTTATGAAATAATGATTATATTGAGGATTATAATGTCATGGATTAATTTGGATAAACATTCAAATTCATTTTGTGATTTTATATACTCTGTTACAGATGTTATAATTAAGCCGTTCAGGGTTATTATTCCGCTTGGAGGAATGGGACTTGATCTGTCGCCTATTTTTGCATTTATTGCATTGGGATTTGTTGAAAGAATTGTTATAAAAATAATAATTATCCTTTTATAATGATATTTGAGGGGGTTTCATGAGAATTACACCGCTTGATATAAGGAAAAGAGTGTTTTCTAAAGGTTTTAGAGGATATTCACCTGAAGAAGTTGATGAATTCATGCATACTATTGCTGATGAATACAATCGTATTTATACTGAATTCAAAAGTCTTAAAACTGATAATGTAAAGTTTGAAGAACAGGTTAAAGAATTTAAGGAAATGGAAAAATCCCTTAAACAAGCTTTGCTTTCAGCACAAAAAGCTGGTGGTGAACTCAGAAACAATGCAGAAAGAGAAGCACAAATAATTATTAAGGAAGCTGAATTAAATGCTGAAAAAATTGTAGAATCAGCAAAAGATGAAGCAAAAGAACTTCTCAAACATATTAAAATTTTAAAACAAAAGAAAAAAATGATAAGACTTGATTTAAGATCACTTCTTGAATCATATATTGAATCACTTGATCTTAGAGAAGAAGATGATAGAAAAATAGTAAAAAATAAAAAGCCATTGCTTGAAAGGAAAAAAGATGAAAGTAAAAGCGATACAGCCTGATAATAATAGTAAAACTCTTAAATTAATAGATCAGAGAATATTACCAGTAAAACTGGAATTTTTTTTATGTAAAAGTAGTCAAGATTGTTCAGATTCCATTAGGACTATGATAGTTAGAGGAGCTCCTGCTATAGGTATAACAGCTATATTTGGAGCATATTTTGCATGGATAGAAAGTAATTGTGAAAAAGAATTTTTTGATAAATGCCAAAACATCAAAAAAGCTCGCCCAACAGCGGTAAATCTAATGTGGGCAATTGATAAGGCAATAGATTATTATAAAAAGATTAAAAACAATAGCATAAATGATATTTCACAAAAATTATGGGATTATGCAGTTGATATGCTTAAAGAAGATATTTCTATAAATGAAAATATAGGAAAACATGGAGTTGAAATCACGAAAAGTGGTATGAGTATTTTAACACATTGTAATGCCGGAGCATTAGCCACAGGCGGATATGGAACAGCACTCGGGGTAATTAGAAGTGCATGGAAAAAACATAAAAATATTAAAGTTTTTGTTGATGAGACAAGACCTTATTTGCAAGGTTCAAGACTTACTGCATGGGAAATGCATGAGGAAAAAATTCCTTATACTATGATATGTGATAATATGGCTGCTTTTTTTATGGGAAGAAATGAAATTGATATGGTGGTCACTGGTGCAGATAGAATTGCTCTAAACGGAGATAGCGCAAATAAGATTGGAACTTATGGAGTTGCTATACTTGCTGCTTTCCATAAAATACCATTTTACATTGCTGCACCTAAAAGTACATTTGATACTTCTATTCATACTGGAAAAGAAATTCCAATTGAATTTAGAGAGCCTGAAGAAGTTAGAAGTATTGGAGGTAAAAATATAACTTTTGAAGAATGTAATATTTTAAATCCTTCTTTTGATGTTACTCCAGCAGAATTGATAACCGGTATAATAACCGAAGAAGGAATAATAAAAGCACCATATACTGAAAATATAAAAAAACTTTTTAAAATGAGGTAAATAATATGTTTATAGATTTTTATAAAGAATTTGTCACTGTTGGACATGAACTTTTTTTAGCAGGACTTAATAATTTCCATTCAGGTAATATAAGTTCTCGAAAAGAAGATAATATTGTAATTACAAGTACAGGTTCAAAACTTGGATTTTTAAAAGAAGAAAATATTATATGTCTTCCGATTTTTTCAGACGAATCAGGTAGAGCTTCATGCGAACTCCCCGTACATAGAGCAATATATAAAGCAACTAATGCTAAAGCAATTGTTCATGCTCATGCTCCTTATTCTGTAGCACTTTCTTATTTTCTTCAAAATGTTAAACCAATTGACGGTGAAGGAATGTTTTATTTCCCAGATGGTGTAGAAGTTTTAACGGTTAAAAACAGCGTAGCTTCAGAAGAAGTTGCTGAAAAAATTCCTGATATGCTTGTTGGTAAAAAAGCAGTTATTGTAAAAGGTCATGGTATATTTGCTATTGGTGAAGATGTTGTAGAAGCTGCAAAATGGGTTTCAAGCATTGAAAATTCTTCAAAGATAGTTTATTTGGTTAATAATTATAAAGGAATTGGAAAATGATAAGAAATATTCTTATGAGAGTTATATTTTTAAGTACTGTACTTATAGGAAGTGCAGCAATATGGCCTATATTTTTCATGAAAAATATAAAAAAACTATATATGAGATTTGTTTTTTTTGGCATATTTGTACTTTATTTTGGTTTAGATAGACTCACAAAATATCTTGTAGTATCAGGACTTGATCTTCATCAAACAATACCTGTTTTAAAAGATGTATTTCATATTACATATATAAGAAATGCAGGAGCTGCGTTTGGAATATTACAAAATAAAGTAACTTTTTTTATTTTAATTGCATTTATTTCAATATTTATGATTGTTTTTTATGCTTTTTCAAGACAAGCAGATAAAATATGGGTACAAGTTGCACTTGGTTCTTTGCTTGGAGGAGCATGTGGAAATCTTTATGACAGAATATTATATGGATATGTAATAGATTTTTTAGACTTTCGATATATAGATTTTCCAATATTTAATTTTGCCGATGTTGTAATAGATATTGGTATTGTAATGCTTTGTTGGGAAATAATATTCTCGGAAGAAGAACAAAAAGGGGATATAAATGCATCCAGTGTTGATTGATTTTGGTTTTTTTGAAATTAGATCTTATGGTTTTTTCTTTGCATTAGCATTTGTCATTGCATTAATGTATGGTTTTTTTAGAAGAAAAAAATTTGGATTATCACAAGATAATGTTGTTGATATAGCTTTATATATAATGATTGGGGCAATAGTTGGAGCTAAATTATTGAGTATTATTATTGATTTTAAAGAAATTATTAGAACTGGTTTGACTTTTGATATATTGAGATCTGGATTTGTGTTTTTAGGTGGTCTTACAGGTGGAATATTTGGTGGTGCTTTTTATGTTTACAAAAATAAATACGATTATTTTAATTATATGGATTTTATTGCACCAATACTTCCATTAAGTCATGGAATAGGAAGGCTGGGATGTTTTTTTAATGGTTGCTGTTATGGTAGCGTTACAAATTCATGTTTTGGAGTTGTATTTCCTGTATTAGGGGATAATATACCAAGATTACCAGTACAACTTTTTGAAAGTGTTTTTTTAATATTAACATCTATTATTGTTGTTTTATTAGAAAGAAAAAACATATTTAAAAAAGTAATGTTTCCATTTTATATTCTCTGTTATTCAATTTTTAGATTTATAATTGAATTTTTTAGAGGAGATGAAATTCGAGGTTTTTTTATGAATTTCTCGACTTCTCAGTGGATTTCCCTTATATTTGGAATTGTATCTATAATAATCATTTTAAAAATGAGAATGGGAAGAAAAGAATGAAATATGAAAGTAAAGAAGTTTATAGTGGTAAAGGTGATAGAGTTGATAAGTATTTAAGTGAAGAAATTTTTGAAGATATTTCTAGAAGTAAAATTCAAAATCTTTTGAAAAAAGGTTTAATACTTGTGAATGGTGAAATTGTTAAAAAAAATCAAAATATAAATTCAGGTGATAAACTTACTTGGAATTTTGAAACTGATGAGGAAATTAATATATTGCCAGTTGATCTTGGGATTGAATGTATTTATGAAGATGATTATATATACATTATAAATAAACCTAGAGGAATAGTTGTGCATCCAGCGGAATCAGTTAAAGATCCTACAGTTATAAGTGATCTTATATTTAGAAATGTTCCGCTTGCTCCAGTGAGTTCTCAAAGACCAGGAGTTGTTCACAGAATTGACAGATATACCTCAGGAATTGTTATATTTGTAAAGACAATAGATGCTTATGAAAGGTTTGTTGATATGTTTAAAGAAAAAAAATTGGTAAAAAAATATTGTGCTTTATGTTATAATAACTTTAAAAATGAAGAAGGCATAATAAATATGCCGATTGCAAGAAGTCTAAGAGATAGAAAAAAAATGTGTGTTAAAGCTGAAGGAAAAGAAGCAATTACAATTTATAAAGAAATTGAAAGATTTGATGGTTTTTCTTTAGTTGATGTTAATATAAGGACAGGGAGAACTCATCAAATAAGGGTTCATCTTGCACATGTTGGTCATCCGGTAGTAGGCGATGATGTTTATGGACCGGATAAAAATGGTTTTGGGCTTGTTGGTCAATTTCTTCATGCATATTATATTGCATTTAAGCATCCTTTTACAGGAGAAAAAATGGAATTTATTCAAAAAATGCCTGAAGATTTAACAAATGTATTAAAGGAATTAGGTTATGAGAAAAACTTCATATAAGGGGAAAACAGACTTTTTTCTTTTATTTGTAGCAAGTGTACTTATTGTATTTATTATTTTTGCAATACCTCAATATACATTTTTAAGAAATAGCATACAAAGTGTTAGTTGTAATGCAATTAGAAAAAATCTACAAAAAGTTGTAGAACAATATAAACTTGAAAATGGTGATAATGTATTTATTCCTTATAAAGAAATTGATACAATAATGCTTATGGAAAAAGGCTATACAGACAAAAAGCTGCTAGTTTGTCCAGATAGTGGAGTGTATATGCTTAATTCTCAGGGGCAAGTTTATTGTACAAAACACAATCCTGAAACAGAGGATATTTAAAAGGCTGGAGGAAAAATGGATCAGAAAGCTCCATATAAAAGAAGGATTTATTTAGTAAAAAAAGGATTTCAGTTTAGATATATGTTTTCAGTTCTGATAATAATGCTTTTAGCTTCAACTATAGTAGGATGGACTATATATTATTCAATATGGAATAAAGTAGGAAATACATCCGAAGAATTCAGGTTTGAAGAAGTTTCTGACATTTTTAGACAGGTAAATATATCATTATTAAAAATGCTTCCGGTACTTGGTATTCTTGTTGCTATGTTTGCTCTTATGCTCTCGCATAAAATAGCTGGTCCAGTTTATAGGTTTGAGGTAAGTGCAAAACAGATTGCTAATGGAGACCTGGGTCTTAGAATTAAATTACGAAAAGGTGATGAATTAACAGACTTAGCAGATCTATTTAATAAAATGACTCATAATCTTGAAGCTGTAGTTAAAAAAGATAGAGAAGTTATTGAAAAAATTATAGGTGTTATTAACAAAATACCAATGAGTCTTAAGCAGGATGAAATATCTAAAGAAGAAAAAGAAGAAATAATTGTTGAATTAACAGAAATAGTATCTGAGCTTAAAGAAGTCACTTATTCATTTAAAATTGTAGATAATCCTGTAATTAATAAAAGCATAAGTGAGGATATTAATGAAGATGAGGTTATTTCTTAGTATAATTTCATTATTACTTGTAATAAATGTTTTTTCGGTTGATATTAAAGAAAGTTCAAGAATGTTTTATATTGAGTCAATGAAAGCTCTTGGAGAAAACAACAAAGAACAAGCACTTATAAATTACGAGAAAGCTTTATACGATGATTCCAATATTCTTTCTTTAGATGATAAAGGATTACTTAATTCTCTTACTCTTAAATATTTAAAACTTCAGAATGAAAATTCCAAAGATTTATACCTTTATAAGCTAGGTTCTTTATTTAGATTTTCAGGTAATTATGATGAAGCTGTTAATTTTTACAATAAACTTATAAAAGATTTTCCAAAAAGTTCTTATGTAGATACAGCTGTTGTAAAAGTTTATGAAATAACAATATTAAAAGAACAGCTTAAAAGTCAGAGTACTAAAAAAGAAACTGCTGAAGTGAAAGTTGTAACTGATAAAAAAACTGAAAAAAACAATGCAATTGAAGAAAATAAGGCTGAAGCTGAACAAAAAAATAGAGAGTTAGCTGAAAAATATAGTTCAGATGCTTCAAATACAGAAAAAGAAATAGCTAAATTAAGAAATGATTATGACTTATGGTTTTCTCTTGAATATGGTGAACATAAGTATAAAAAAGAGAGTTATTATAAACCAATGGTTTATTATTATGAAAAAAAACTAAAAGAAGCTGAAAAAAAGTTAAATGATATTAAAGAAAAACTAGATAAATTGAAATGAAACCCATCGGAAAAACCGGGATACGGGAAAACCGGATAATGTCATCTCAATGGAAATTTCATATAAAAAAATGTCATACCGGGATTATTCTGAGAGTTTTGTCATCCCGGTACTATTCTGAGCCGGGATCTCGTTTTTGATTTTTTTTTTGCTTTTGTTTATAGAAACTCTTACAACATTTAATATAATTGAAAAATTTCTAACAAGTTATCGTAATTGTTGCAAGATATATTTCTTTGATGAAATTATTTATAAAAATAAACTTTTTTTTGTATTTGGTTCTACTAAATAAATTTCAGAAATTGCTTTGAAGCCAATGTTTTTGTATAGATTATATGCTTTGATATTGTTTATATCTACAGTTAAACAGGGCATTTTGTTTTTTTGTATAATATAATCGCATAAACCTAATGTTAGAGTTTTTCCTATTCCAAGTCCTCTAAATTCATTTTTTACAAAAATACTTCCAATTAATATAACTTTGTGATTTTCAGTTTCGCAGAAACCAATTGCTGCAATTTTATTATCTAATTTATATATTAACACTTCTTTTTTTGAAACTTTTTCAATAATTAATTTTTCAAACTTTTCTTCATCTATTTTTTCAGGATTATAATTCCAATACTCTTTTTCAAATTCGAGTCTTAGTTTTAGTAATTCTTCTATATCTTTAGTTTTGGCTATAAAAACTCTATAACTATTAAATGTTATAATAGTTTTTTTGGTATATAGCATAAATGTTTCTTGTTTTGCTATATTTTCTTTATCTTTTGTTTTTCTTTTTATAATAAAATTTGTGTTATCAAAATTTTCGCTTAATTCATTTGCATGAGAAGTTCCTGATATTATAGATATTCCCATGTTATATTTGACGATTATACCAATTATTATATTGTTTTTAAAAATGCCATAAAAGTCTCCATGGTTTTGCTCGCTATTGTTAATAAATCCTTTATTTTCAATTACTTCTTTTATAAAAATTGTTGAGAGTGGATGACATTTTAAAAATGAATATACTTTTTTTTTGTCTTTTGATTTTAAAAGTATTATATTATCCATAGATTATTTTTCGACTGTTTAAAGGAGAATATATATATGAAAAATTTAAAAAAATTATCAGAATTTGCAGCACCGTCTGGTTTTGAAAGAAAATTAGGTGAGTATTTGTCAGAAGAATTTAAAAGGACAAAATCAGTAAAGTCTGTTTATAGGGATAGAATTGGAAATATATATGCTGAAATTCCAGGCAAATCAAAAAGAAAAATGATAGTTGCAGCTCATATGGATGAAATTGGTCTTATGGTAAATTATATTTCTGATAAAGGATTTATTAAGTTTATTACAATTGGTGGGATAGTCGCTGACATTTTACCAAATACACTTGTAAGAATTCTTGGTGAAAAAAAAGAAATTCTAGGAGTAATTGGTGTTAATCCTCCTCATGCTGCTTCAAGCGGTAAAAAAGAGATAAAAGATCTTTTTATTGATACTGGTTTGACTAAAGAAAAGATTGAAAAAGCTGGTATAGGTCTTGGAACACCGATTGTTTTTGAAACTTCTTTTAGCAATAATGATAATGTTTATATTGGAAAAGCATTTGATGATAGAATAGGTTGTGCTGTACTTTTACATATTGCTCAGGAAATAAAAAAAGTTCCTGATTATACAATTTTACTTGTTGCTTCTGTTCAGGAAGAGGTTGGTACAAGAGGTGCTCAGGTTGTTTCTTTATCTAATGAAGCAGATTGTGCTGTTATATTTGAAGGTACTTTTGCAATGGATTATCCGGGTAATTCTCCAGATGATTGGACTTCATATTTTGGTGGTGGTCCTGCTTTTACTCTTATGGATGGAACAATGGTTAGTGATAGAGGTTTTATAAAAGAAATTGAAAATATTGCACAAAATAGAAAAATAAAGTATCAGTATAAACAACCAAGAAATGCTGGTGGAACTGATGCGGGCAAATTACATCTTTCTAAAAATGGAATGCCTTGTGCTGTTATTGCAGCACCATGTAGATATATTCATTCTTCATATTCTCTTCTTAATAAACATGATTATGAAAGTATGAAAAAGCTCGGTGTTGTTATTTGTGAGGATATGAAATCAGAGATTATTGAAAAAATATTTTAATTAAAGGGGTAATTATGTTTGGTGTAAAAATAACTGGTACAGGAAAATATATTCCAGAGAAAAAAATAACTAATTTTGATTTGGAAAAAATGGTTGATACTACAAATGAATGGATTTTATCAAGAAGTGGTATAGAAGAAAGATATTTTGCAGCAGAAAACGAAGCGACATCTGATATGTCTATAAAAGCAATATATTCAGCTCTTGAAAAATCAAATACTAAACCTGAAGAACTTGATATGATAATTGTGGGGACTTATACTCCAGATAATATTTTTCCTTCAACTGCATGTATAATTCAGGGTAAAATTGGTGCGGTCAATGCATGGGCTTGGGATTTGAATGCTGCTTGTTCTGGATTTGTATATTCACTTATTACTGCATCACAGTTTATTATGACTGGCAGTCATAATAAAATCCTTGTTGTTGGAGCTGATACTAGTTCAAGAATACTTGATTTTGAAGATAGAACTTCATGTGTTCTTTTTGGTGATGGAGCTGGTGCTGTTGTTATAGAGCCTTGCGAAGAGGGGAATGGTATATTAGATTGGGTGGCTGGAGCTGATGGAACTGGTGCTGAACATATTATTATGCCTGCTGGAGGTTCAAGAAAACCTGCTTCTGTTGAAACGGTCAACAATAGAGAGCATTTTTTTAAAATGAATGGTAAAGATGTATTTAAGTTTTCAACAAGAGCTCTTCCTCAGATGATTACAGATCTTTTAACTAAAAATAATCTTTCTCCAGATGATATAAAACTTCTCATACCTCATCAGGCAAATATAAGAATAATTGAATCTGGTGCAAAAAAAGCTGGTATAAAAAGGGAGAATATATTTATAAATCTTGATAAATATGGAAACACTGTTGCGGGTACAATACCTATTGCTTTGGATGAAGCTCTTTCTCAAAATAGAATAAAACAAGGGGATTATATTATACTTGCTGGTTTTGGTGGTGGATTAACATGGGCTGGTCTTCTTATTAAATGGATATAAATAAAGAGTTTTTTCCAGAAAAAATATTTAATATCGAGTTTATTGAACTGGTAAAGAATAGAAAAAGTAATGATATAAAAAAGCTTATTGAAGAACTTTATCCAGTTGATATTGCTCACATTATCGAAGAACTTGAAGAAATCGATGATAAAGTTTATCTAATAACTCTTCCTGAAGATAAGGATTTTATAGTTGAGGCTTTTGAGGAACTTGAATTTTTAAATCAAGAAGAAATAATAAAAAATATTCATGATAGAAAACTTGTTTCTTTAATTCTTAATACTATGGCTTCTGATGATAGAGCAGACTTTTTTGCTTCTTTGTCTAAAGATGTTGCTGAAAGACTTTCTGAAAAACTTTTACCTGAAGAAAAAAAAGATCTTGATGAACTTCTTCAATATGAGGAAAATACAGCCGGTGGTATAATGACTACCGAGTTTGTCGGCTTAAATAAAGAACTTACTGTTGAAGAAGCTATAGCTGTTCTTAGAAATAAATATAAAAATGCTGAAACAATATATGTGGAGTTTGTTGTTGATACTCAAGGAAGTCTTCTTGGTATATTATCGCTAAGAGATATAATTATTGCTGAACCGGGTACTAAACTTAAAGATATAATGGAAACAAATGTTATATATGTTTATACATATGTTGATCAAGAAGAAGTTGCTAATGTTTTTCAAAAATATAATTTTTCAGCTGTTCCAGTTCTTGATACTAATGAAAAAGTTGTTGGAATAATAACTTTTGATGATATTATGGATGTAATAGAAGAAGAAGCTACTGAAGATATGCAAAAAATAGGAGCTTCTTTTCCTTTGGAAGAATCTTATTTTGATACATCTGTTTTTGACCTTGTTAAAAAAAGATTATTATGGCTTTGTGTACTTTTACTTGTTGGTACTGTTACAAGTTCTATTATAAGAAGTTACGATAATTTATTAGCAATTCTCATACCATTATCATATTTTATACCTATTATAACTGATACCGGCGGTAATACTGGAACTCAGAGTTCTACTATGATTATCAGAAGTCTTGCGCTAGGGGAAGTTCAATTAACTGATACTTTTAGAGTTTTAAGAAAAGAATTATTAATTGGTTTTATTCTTGGTTGTTTTCTTGCAGTTTTAGGTTTTATGCAATCTCTTTTTATAAGTAAAATTCCTGAAGTTAGTTTTACATTAGGTTTTGCTCTTATATTTACAACAGTTTCATCTGCTTGTGCTGGTGGTGTTCTTCCTATTATGGCTAAAAAGTTAAAACTCGACCCTACTGTAATGTCTGGTCCTCTTATTAGTACAATTGTTGATATTGGTGGCCTTATTATATATTTTGAGACTGCAAAAATAATTTTAAAAATATTTTAATAAATAATTCTAAACCTTCTTTAAAATATGTCGATAAAAAACCTAGGTACAACTAATTCAATATTAGTTGTTTTACCCTCTCTTTCGGTGTATTGTGAATGCAATACACCTTTTTTGTTTAAAACGAAAAAAATATTTTCTGGAGTATTTAATATGAAAGAATTTCAAAAAAAAATAGATAATATGTTTGGACATAGAGATAAAAAAAGAGATTTTCATAAGAATTTTGCATGGTTTGTTGAGGAAGTTGGAGAATTATCTAAAGCTATTAGAATAGATAATAGAGAAAATGAAAAAGAAGAGTTTGCCGATGTTTTAGCATGGCTTTTTTCTCTAGCTAATGCGAGAAATATAGATTTAGAAGAAGTTTTTTTACAAAAATATCATAAGTTTTGTTCTAAATGCGGGAATAATCCTTGCAAATGTATTAAATATTAAATATAATCAATAATAAACACTCAAAACAGGAAGGGAGATTATGGAAAATAACAAAAACTTAGAGACACATTGTCCAAGTTGTGGAAAATTTACCGGAACTTATGAAAGATGTCCTTATTGTGGGGCTGAAGTTGGAAAAAGAATGAGTATAAAAGTATTCAGATATGGCAGTGTTTTGCTTGCAATATTTGGAGTATTATTTTTGTGGCTTGCAGCACAGAATAAAGAAATAGAAGAACTTGATTTTGCAGCTATAACACCAACTATGAATTTTGCATTTGTTAAAGTGTCAGGAACTGTAATAGGGGATCCTAGAGTATATTTTAATGAAAATGGTAATGTGAATTCAATGAATTTCACTATTGCTAATGGTAAAAATGAAGTTAGAGTAATGGCTTATTCAGCTGTAGCACAAAGTATTATTGAAGAAAGAAAACTTCCTGCCAAGGGTGAAAATGTAGAAATTAAAGGTAGTCTTAGGGTAAGAGATGAAGGTGACACTCTTGCTTTATATATTCAGACTTCTGAACATATTATGATTGAAGGTTCAGGACCTGTAAAAACTAAAGATTTTTGGGAAATTACAAAAGAAGAAGAAGGAAAACATATTGATATTAAAGCTTATATTGTTGATATCAAAAAAAATGACAACAAAGCTCCTGGTTCAATTGTAATAAGCTCTGAATCTGGAAAAACAACAAGTCTTACAGTTTGGAATACAGTTATAGATGGTCTAAGAATGATGCATAAAGATAAACTTGTTCGTGGTGCTGAATTTGAAGCAAGAGTAACTGTAAATGTTTATAAAGATAGAATGCAACTTATGCTTAGAAATTCAACAGATCTTACTCTTACTGGTAAATTTGGTAAAGATATTGGTCTTTCAACTAAAGTAAAAGGAGAAATAACTAAAGATGATCTTGGAAAAGATGTTGTGATTTCAGGTGTTGTATCTGAAATATTCAATATAAATACCAAGAACGGAAAAGTTATGAAAAAACTTCTATTTAATTATGGTTTTGGTGAAATAGATATTATGCTTTATCAAGAAGTTCATGAAAATTTCAAATCAGAAATTGTTGAAGGTAATAAACTTGAGATTAATGGTGCAGTTAAGGAATATAATGGTAAACTTCAGATAATTCCTGCAAAAACTGAGAATGTAAAATTTTTAGGAGTTACTGATATACCTGTAAAAGAAAAATATAATAATATTCAGATAAAAGATCAAGAAATAACAGAAGAGTTTTTAAATAAATACATTGATGTAACAGGTAAAGTTTATTCAAGAGAAAATCTTAAAGGTAATATGAAATACAAATTTATATACGGCTCAAATAAACAGATTATACTTTTTATAAAAAAAGGAGCTGTTAATTATATGCAAGAACTTGAAAATCTTGCAGATGGTACTAAAATCAAGATTACTGGAAAAGTTACTGTTTTTAAAAACGAACTTGAAATAATTCTTGAACATTCAAAAAATATACAGATATTGGGGGAATAAATGGGAGAGCTTATTTTTTACATGGAACCTCTAATGTATTTGGTTATTGGAACATTGCTTTCAGCTATTTTAGGCTGTCTTCCAGCACTTCATATTTATAATATCGCTGGAATACTTATAATATTATGGGCAAAAATTTCATGGATGGGTGGAGAAAATTTCATTGCACTCTGTGCTGGACTTGTAGTAGGTTATTCAATTGTTAGTACAGTACCTGCAATTTTTCTTGGTGCACCTGATGAAGCTGCAATGTTTATGGTTATGCCTGGACAAAAATACCTTATGCAGGGCAGAGGTTATGAAGCTTCAATAATAACTGGTATTGGAGGATTAGGAGCTGCTTTTGCAATGCTTTTACTTACTCCGTTTCTTCCTATAATAGTGAGAACTGTTAGAACTGTTTTTTCTCCTCATATGGGATGGATACTGACAACAATTCTTTTTTATATTATTATGTCAGAGTTTCCAAAAGGTGGAGATAGAGGAAAACCATTACAAAAATTTTTAGATGGTTGGGGATCTATTTTTGCTGGGTTATTTACTTTATTTATTTCTGGTTTTTTAGGAATGATACTTATATACAAACCATTTGTTAATACAGAATTTGCATTTCAAAATATTATGCCTGCATTTGTTGGACTTTATGCTGTTCCTTGGGTTGTTTTAAACCTAATGTCAAGAGGTAATATTCCAAAACAACATATTGCAAAATCGACAAATCTTAACTGGGAACTTGTAACTAGAGGAACTGGTGCTGGTATGCTTGGTGGTATGTTTGCTGCTATATTTCCAGTTGTAACTGGGGGTATTGGAGGGCTTTTTGCAGGTCACGCTACTGCTCAGAGAGATGAAAGACTTTTTGTAATGAGTCAGGGAGTATCAAAATTTGCATATTATGTTGGTGCATTTTTGTTATTCTTTATACCTGGAGCTGCTTTGACAAGAGGTGGTATGGCATGGATGATTTCTTCAATATATATGCCTTATGGAAATGAACCTTATTATAGACTTCTTGGGTTTATAGCAATTTCAGCTGCAATATCGTTTTTCATGCTTATACTTTTTTCAAAACTAATGATTAAATTTATTCATTCTTATAATTATAGAGTGGTTAATTGGATAACTTTAATATTTATTTTAACAGTTGTAATGTCAATAACAGGTTATTGGGGTCTTATAGTAATGATAGTATGTACTGGTATAGGTCTTATTCCTGTTATGTATAGTTCAAGAAGAATGAACTGTATGGGAGTTCTTTTAATACCGATTACTTTCAATATGTTAGGAATCGGACCAAAAATTGCTGCAATAATGGGGTTGGTGTAATATGAAAGGAATATCACATTTTATATCTGGTGTAGCTGCGGCTACTTTTGTTTCAAAAGCTGTTAATATGGCAATGTATGATAGTTCAATAATAATCGCTTTAGGTGGTTTATTTGGAATACTTCCAGATACACTTGATTTTAAGTTTGCCAAATTTATGCAAAAGTTTGATTTTGAAGTGGATCCTCATCCTGATGATATGAATCCTCAAATAATGGCTGATATTGTTGCTCAGGCAATAAATACAGCTTTTAAAGAAAAAAAAGAAATAAGTCTTATGCTTCATTCTGTAAAAATATCAGCAGATCTTTTTAGGCAATATAGTGTTTATTTTGATAATGAACAAAGTCAAGTTGTTGTTGAAATAGGACCTATAGTTAATATGTCAAAAATACCTTATCCTGGCACTGAATATCAAGGTAATAATATTGGAAAAGCAAAACTTGATGCTAAAGTATTGCATAGTTATGATGATAAAACTTATATTGATATTTTCTCAGGTTCAGATTTTTCATTTAGAAAGTCTGGTGATAAAGTAGAAGCTCTTTTTATTCCATGGCATAGAAGATGGAGTCATAGTCTTACTTTAGGTATTTTCTTTGGTATAGCTGGTTGGCTTTTACTTAAGCTTTTTGGAGTTATGAATGCACATGTTTATGGATTTGTGTTTTCATTAGGATTTTGTACACATGTTTTAGAAGATCAGCTAGGTTATATGGGTTCTAACTTATTTTGGCCTTTTACAAAAGAAAGAATGAATGGACTTCATTGGATGCGTTCAGGAGATGCATTGCCTAATTTTACTACAGTGTGGATAAGTTGTCTTATAATATTGTTTAATCTAAATAGATTTGCTCCAGAAGCAAATAAAGCTTTTCATATGTCATGGGTTGAATTTGCAGGATATACTTTCTTTATTCCACTTGTATTACTTTTAATTGTAGGAAAGATATTTGATACAATTTCTATGTATAAAAAAATGAAAGATGATAAGTATAGAGAAATGTTAATTAGTGAAATGAATAAAGAAAGCAGAATGGAAAGCGAAGAATCAATTTCATAAAATATGGATATATTAAAAAAACAGATAGATTATATTGTAGAAAACAAAATAATTGTCTGTGAAAAAGATAAAATAGTATTGGGACTCTCTGGGGGTCCCGATTCTGTTTTTTTACTATTAGTTCTTAATGAATTAAAAAAACATTATGGTTTAGAATTTGTAGCAACTCATATAAATTATAATCTTAGAGGACATTATTCCAAAGAAGACCGTATGTTTTGTGAGAAATTATGCGAAGAATTTGGGATAAAACTATATATTCTTGATACTACCATTAAAGAAAATACATCTATTCAGGAAAAAGCTAGAAATATCAGATTTGATTATTATAGATTGGTTTTAAAAGATTTAAAATATAATTTAATTGCTATAGGACACAATCTTGATGATAATATTGAAACAGTTTTACATAATTTAATAAGAGGTTGTGGTTTAAATGGTTTAAAAGGTCTTGATGAGATTTCAAAAGATATTGTAAGACCAATACTTTCAATTCCTAAAAACGAAATATCAACATATCTTGATAAAAATTCTATTTCATATAGAAAAGATTTGTCAAATGAAAAAAACTGTTATACAAGAAATAAAATTAGAAATAATATTGTAAAAGAAATTTTAAGTATAAACCCATCTTTTTATAATGTTTTTAATTCTTTTTCTCAAAATATAAGAATTAATCAGAATTTTGTTAGAATTAATGCGTTTGATTATATTGAAAAAAATATAATTAGTTATGATGAAGGAAAATATCTTATTGTTAAGAATAAGCTATTTAACAACGAAGATTTTGATAATATTTATATAAATTTTATATTAAAAGATTATCTTAATATAGAAGAAGGTGTTTATTCTTCAAATATTAGAGAGATATTAAAGATTGTAAAATCAAGTGGTGGAAAACATACTATAATCAAAAACTTTATAGTATTAAATGATTATAATAGAATAATTTTTTTAAAAAAAGAGTGTTTTGATTTATATTTTCCAGACTTTAAAGACTCTATAATATTTGAAGGAAATAACAGCGTAAATGTAAAATTTGAAAAAACTAAAAAATATGGAAATTCCACTAATGAACTAAACATAAATAAAGACGAAATAAAATGGCCGATTGTGTTGCGTCATCGTAAAAATGGTGATAGAATAGGCACCGATACGCTACTTAAAAAGAAGCTTATAGATAAGAAGATAAACCGTGTACTTAGGGATAGAATCCCGGTTTTTGAGGATTCAAATAAAATTATAATCTGGGTGCCGGGAATTTATAAAAAAAAGTTTAAAAATTTAAATACGAAAATTATTTACACCGGGAGGATGTTTTGGATAAAAACAGAAAATTAAAGACATGGATATTGTACACACTCATAATAGTAGTACTTGTACTTATATTAAATGAGATTGTAAATCCACAAGGAAAACTCGAAAGATACTCATATTCAATGCTAAAAGAAGCTATTACAGAAAACAATGTAGAAAAGCTTCAGATTGTAGGTAATAAAATAAGAGGTAGAACAAAGAGTAATACTGATTTTGAATCAAATATACATCCAATGTTTTCAAATATATTGGCAAAGATGATTGATGAAAAAGCTTCAAGAAATCTTGTAGCAGAACCAGAGCCAACTCCAAATTTACTTGTGGAGATGCTGATAAATTTCTTTCCATTTTTGTTATTTATTGTATTTTGGTTTTATATATTAAATAAAATGAATGGTTCGGGTACAAAAGCAATGTCTTTTGGTAAATCAAAAGCTAAGTTTATTGATCCATCAGCACAAAAAACCAGTTTTAAAGATGTTGCAGGTTGTGATGAAGCAAAAAATGAACTTGAAGAAGTAATAGAATTTTTAAAAGCTCCAAAGAAATTCCAAATACTTGGTGGTAAAATACCTAAAGGTGTTCTTCTTGTAGGCCCTCCGGGTACTGGTAAAACTCTTCTTGCAAGAGCTGTTGCAGGTGAGGCAAAAGTACCTTTTCTTCATATTAGTGGTTCAGATTTTGTTGAAATGTTTGTTGGAGTAGGTGCTTCAAGAGTAAGAGATTTATTTTCAAGTGCAGAAAAAAGAAAACCTTGTATTGTTTTTATAGATGAAATTGATGCTGTCGGAAGGCAGAGAGGATCTGGTTTAGGTGGTGGACATGATGAAAGAGAACAAACACTTAATCAATTACTAGTTCAAATGGATGGATTTGAAGCAAATACTGGTATTGTTGTTATAGCAGCTACAAATAGACCTGATATTTTAGATCCTGCATTGTTAAGACCTGGTAGATTTGATAGACAAATAGTTGTTGATTTTCCTGATATTAAAGGAAGATATCATGTTCTTAAAGTACATACAAAAAATATCCCACTTTCAGATGATGTTGATCTTAATGTTGTTGCGAGAACAACTCCAGGATTATCTGGAGCAGATTTGGCAAATTTATGTAATGAAGCAGCACTTCTTGCAGCAAGAGAAAATTTAAAAAAAGTAAGCCCAAATCATTTTGAAGAAGCTAGAGATAAAATAACAATGGGTGTTGAAAGAAAAAGTAAAGTTATAAGTGATGAAGAAAAAGAGATAACAGCATGGCATGAAGCAGGACATGCACTTATTTCAAAACTTGTACCTGATAGTGATCCTTTGCATAAAGTTACAATAATTCCAAGAGGAAGAGCTTTAGGAGTAACACATTCTATACCTGAAAAAGACAGATATCTTTACTCAAAAAATCAGTTTCTTTCAATAATAAAAAAAGCTTATGGTGGAAGATGTGCAGAAGAAATAAAATTTAACCTTTTATCAACCGGTGCATCAAATGACATATCAGTAGCAACTAATATTGCTCATAATATGGTTGTTGTATATGGAATGAGTGAAAAATTCGGACCTATAAGTTTTGGCAAAAGAGAACAGCATTATTTTCTTGGAAAAGAAATAGCTCAAATAAAAGATTATAGTGAAAAAACAGCTCATGAAATTGATATAGAAGTAAGAAAAATAATAATGGAATGCTATGATGCTACAAAAAAATTATTAGAAGAAAACTTTGATAAATTAGAAAAAATATCTCTTGCATTATTAAAGTACGAAACTTTAGATTCATCAGAAGTTGATATTTTAATTGCAGGCGGTGAAATTGATAGGGTAATTGAACCGTTAGATATAGAAGAACCAAAAGAAAAAAAAGAGTCAAAAGAGAAGATAGTTGACGATGGGAAGACTGATGGATCTACAGAAAATTAAAAACGCAGTTAAAGATATACTTGAAGCAATTGGTGAAGATACAACAAGAGAAGGTCTTGTTGATACTCCTGATAGAGTTGCAAGAATGTGTCAGGAACTTTTTCAGGGTTTAAAACAAGATCCTGAACAAGCTATAAAAGTTATGTTTAATGAACCGCATGAAGAAATGGTAATGGTTAAAGATATAGATTTTTATTCTATGTGTGAACATCATTTATTACCATTTACAGGTAAAGCGCATATTGTATATATTCCAAGAAATAATAAAATAACCGGACTTTCAAAACTAGTTCGTATGCTTGATATTTATTCAAGAAGACCACAGTTACAGGAAAGACTTACGACAAATATTGCTAATACTCTTATGAAAAAGCTTGATCCAATTGGTGTAATGGTAGTTATTGAAGCTGAGCATATGTGTATGACAGTAAGAGGTGTAAAAAGAGCTGGAGCAAAAACAATAACATCCGCAGTAAGAGGATGTTTTGAAACAGAAATTGCTGCTAGAAACGATGCAATGTCTCTTATAAGAGGATAGTTTGGATATTTTTTCGGGATTTTTAGAAAACAAATATAGAAAAGAAATAAAAAAAACAGGAATCAGCAAGGCTGGGGATGAGATATTCAAACAAAAATCTCAAAAATATGCTTTGCTGTTAAAAAATATATCACTTGCTAAAGCTCTTGTTTTAAAGCAAGAATTACTTGTTTGTGGTGGAGATTGTGCTTTACATGAAAATGCAGTAAGAGGAATTTTAAAAACCTTAAATATAGTTATTTCAGCAGATATAAGAACTTTAAGTAAACTTGAAACAAGATTAAAAACCCAAGGATTTTTTGAAAAAGAAAGAAAAGATATTTTAAATTTCATTAATTCACAGAAAGACTCAGAATTATTCACTTTAAGAAATAAAAAATTTGTAAATAATAATACTTATATTATGGCAATATTAAATGTTACTCCTGATTCATTTTCAGACGGTGGATTAAATTTAGATGAAAAAACATGTATTGAAAATATAAAAAAAATGATAGAAACTAAAGTTGATATAATCGATGTTGGCGGTGAATCTACAAGACCAAGTGCTAAAAGTGTAAGCATAGAAGAAGAACTTGATAGAGTAATACCTAAAATCAGATTAATAAGAAGTATGACTGATATACCTATATCTATTGATACATATAAACATGAAGTTGCAAGAGAAGCACTTGAAAATGGAGCTGATTCTATTAATTATGTTAGAGGATATGAAATTGATGAAAATATGTTAAAGGTTGTATATGACTTTAAAACTCCATTTTTTTTAATGCATAGTCGAGGTAATTCAGCAAATATGCAAAAAATGACCGAGTATTCTGATATTGTAGAAGATATTTTTGATGAAATAAATAATTCTTATGAAAAATTACTTCAAGTTTTAGATAATAGGAAAAAAATAATAATTGATCCTGGTATAGGATTTGCAAAAACTACAGAACAGAACTGGGAGATAATTTCAAAAGTTAAATCTTTTTTTAAATACGGTTCTCCAGTACTTATGGGAGTATCAAGAAAAAGTTTTATTAAAAACAGTTTTGATATAAAAGATAATATATTAAAAGATGAGATAACTGATATTCTATCAATGTTTTTTACCTTTTCAGGTGTTAATTTCATAAGAGTACATAATTATGAAAAAGCATATAGATTAAAAAAAATAATGTCATTTTTGGAGCAATAATATGAAAGAAAATTATCAGATGAAACTAAATGATATGACATTTTATGGATATCATGGAACAGATCCATCGGAAAGAAAAATCGGACAGAGATTTATAATAAATATTGAGTTTTCAGCCGACCTTAGCAATGCTGGAAAATCTGATAAAATAGAAGATACAGTTAATTATGTAAAATTATTTAATAAAACTGAAAAAATAGTAAAAAATGAGAAATTCAATCTTTTAGAAACGCTAGCAAGAAAAATAGCTTTAAGTATTTTAGAAGAACATGATATAATTAGTAAAGTAAATGTAAGTGTAAGAAAACCACAAGTCCCAATTCCTGGAATGACAGGTAATTCGGAAGTTTGCATAGAAGTTGAAAGATAGAATTTAAAAAAAACAAAGGAAATATATGTCAAAAGTCAATATACTACTTGGCTCTAATACAGAACCAAGAAATAAATACATACAGCAAGCATTTAATAGAATTGTAGAAACAGAAGGTATTTCATTATTAAGTAAAACACCTGTAATTGAGACAAACCCCCATGGAGTAAAAGATCAGCCAGATTTTTTAAATCAGATAATTTTTATAGAAACTATTATGACACCGATTGAACTTTTAAAATTTCTAAAAAGTGTAGAAATAGATACAGGAAGAAGTTTTGAAAATAAATGGGGACAAAGAGAAATAGATCTTGATATATTAACTTATGACAATATCAGATATGAAACCGATATACTAACAATACCCCATCATCAGATACAAACAAGACCATTTGTAAAAGAATTATTAGAAATGATGGGATAAAAAAGCAAGGGCTGAATAAGAGAAGTATAAGAGCAGCGAAATGGCGGATCAAAATGTTCAGTGAACATTTTTGTGTGAAGTGGTGAAATGGGAAGAACAATTAAGAAATCGGGAAAAACTGGGATTCGGGGTTCGGGAAAGATTGAATAACAAAGAAAATGGCGAAATGGCGAGAAACAATTAGAATGACTAAAGACACAATTACTAAGTTTTGTCATCCTGGTATGTTTCTGAGTCGGGATTTGTTTTAAAAATATCAAAAAATAATTTATTATGTTTTACTTGGAAAACTACATTTTTTATTTATACCAATCTGGTAATAAATTTCCAAAAGAATCTTTTTTTGAATCTTTCTTTGAAGAATTAATAATATCAACAGCCCAATCAGGAGTTTTAATATTGTCTTTAGTAAATTGCATTTTTTTTAATTCTTCATTAAAAAAATCTATAAGACCAGCTTCAATTTCTTCAGAAGTAATAATTAAAGGTTTTTTGATTTTCTTTTCAAATTTCTTATAATTAATAATATTAGTTACTTTATAATAAAAATCCTCTTTTTTAAGTTTTATTTGATTTTCAACAAACCAATCTTCAAACCAAGCAGGTAAAATAACACCATTGCTATCCTTTAGATTAGAATCGATTTTATCTTTTTTATACCATTTAGGAAGATTAGTACCATTATCGTCTTTTAAAACATCAGAAAAGCAAAACACAGAATTTAACAAAAAAATAGAAATAATTAATAGAAACTTTTTCATAAAAACTCCTTTAATAAATACCATTTAATAAATGTTATTTAAAAAATGTCAGAATGAATTTTAGATAAACATTCAGACATAATATTTTCAGTATCAACCAAATCAGGAATTAAATCCTCAAAAGGAATATAATAAATAAACATAGAAATATAATCATTACCTTTTGTTTTAAAATTATAATCTATATTAAGTTTAATTGCATTATTCCTTTCATAAAATTCAATTCTTCTTTTGCAAAAATCATCATCGAATTTAGGAATTTCAAGTTCTAAAAAAACACCATTAACATTAAAATTCTCTTTAATAAATAAAAGTATTTTAGAACCAATACCCATATTTCTAAACTCAGATAAAACAGCAAAATAATCAAGCCATAAAAACTTTTTATCAGCAGTAATATAATAAAAACAATAAGCAACAAAATTTTTATTATAAAAAAATTTAATACCCTTGTAATTACCCTCAAAAATAAGCTTTTTAAAATGAAGTAAATCCATCAATTCATATTCAGGAAAATCAATTTTCATAAAATCAAAATTAAAATCAAAATCTTCAACAACAATAAATTCAAAAGTAATATTATTATGCACTAAAATTCAATACCAATAGGAGCATGATCACTACCTAAAATATCTTTCAAAATAAAAGCATCTTTAAGTTTTTTTGCAATACTATTATCAACAAAAAAATAATCAATTCTCCAACCAACATTTCTATCTCTAGCCCGAGTTTTCATATCCCACCAAGAATAATTATCACCCTCTTTATTAAATAAACGAAAAGAATCTTTAAAACCAGAATCAAGAAGCTTATCAATCCATGCACATTCAACAGGAAGGAAACCACTAGAGTTTCTGTTTTCAGCAGGACGAGCCAAATCAATTTCCTTATGAGCAGTATTAACATCACCACAAATAATCACAGGTTTTTTAAGCTTTTTAACAAAAGAAAGATATTTATCATAAAAATCAAGCTTATATTGAAGCCTTTCTTTAGAAGCTTTACCATTAGGAAAATAAGTATTAAGAAGATAAAAATCATTGTATTCAAGAATAAGAGATCTACCCTCATTATCCCAACCCTTTTCAACAGATAAAGGTTTTATTTTAGAAAAAACAGCAACACCACTATAACCCTTTCTCTCAGGTTGAGCAAAATAAGAATAATATTCAGGAATATTTACAATATCATCAGATAATTGTTCTTTATGAGCTTTAGTTTCTTGAATACAAAGAATATCAGCATCAAAAGTAGAAAACAAACCCTTTCTATGAACAGCTCTAATACCATTAACATTCCAACTCAATATCTTCATATAAAATCACCTCAAAAAATCAATAATACACATTTTTAATTAATTCAAAGATCACTACAATAAATTTTCCTATTTATTTATAATAGTATAAAAAAATAAACTTAAAAACAAGGAATCGATTTTGTATTTAATCAGAGGGTTCAATTAATGATTGATGAATAAATTAAAATTCAGTATAATAAATATAGATAACTATAATATGAGGTGATTTTTATGTTACTGGACAATAGTTACTACTGCTGTAATAGTATTTACAAGGTGATTAAAATTACTAAAGAAATATCATCTAAATTCAGAAAAACATATTCTGAAAGTGAAGATAAAAGTTTTACCCTTGTTTGTCTGACTATTGTCGCTGGAGTAGTAGCTGGAGTTGCCATTTATAAAAAATTATGTAAATCCGCTGAAGAATGGAATCAAACTGATGATCCTGTATGGGATGATTTAAATGATGAGATAGGAATTGATCATCCATACCCGAATCACCCTGGAAATAATGATGAGGATGAGAATAAACCTGCTGATACTAATGAAGTTATTATTAAACCAGATAATAACAAACTAAAAGACAGGTGATTCATTGAAATTGAAGTATCATATATTGATTTATTTTCTTTGTATTTCAGTCACAGGAATTATTTTATTTTTTATTGCAACAGAATTATTTCCAGTCTCAAGATCAATACATCACAAAGTATATTTCCTTAAAGTGCTTAATAAGACAATATCAGAATATAGTTTTAAAACTCTTTCTTTTAATAAAAAATTTTTTATTGAAATAGTTTTCAGAAACATATTTATTATTTTCATAATCTTTTATCTCGCTTCTAGCATCTATTGGGCAAAATGTTATTATCTTACATAAAATCTTTTTCCTGTTGATAGAATAAGCGCAGTAAGATTATTTCATGGAGTTAGTTTTTTTATGAAATTATATATATATTACTAATAATCATTTCTGCATTCATTGAATCACTTAACTTATCTCCATTTAACAGATAAAATTAGATTAAATATATTATGCATAAATAAATAAAGAATCGACATTAAGTCTCTTACCCAAAGCAGCAGCAATCTTTATCAGTGTAGAAAGTTTATTATCTATAAAAATTCATTGATAGTTGCTGCTACTCTTCCAGATTATTCACTTTTTTTCTTGCTTCTGTTATAATAACTCTATGAAAAAATTACCTATCGGGATTTCAACATTAGATAAAATAATAAATGGTGATTGTGTATATATAGATAAGACACAAATTGCTCATAAACTAATCGAAGACGGGGGAGGATATTATTTTTTATCTCGTCCACGACGATTTGGTAAATCATTATTTCTAGATACTTTAAAAGAAATATTTTATGGCAATAAAGAGCTTTTTAAGGATTTATATATTTATGATAAGTATCCTTTTGAAAAGCATCCTGTTATTAGAATAATATTTGGTGATGGAAATATTGAAAGTAAAGAAGATTTGAATAAAAAAATTTTAGTAATTCTGAAAGAGAATCAAAATGAATTAGGTATTGAAATAGAAAATACACATAATGATGTTTCTGATATTTTCCGTGAAACCATTATAAAATCATATAAAAAATATAATAAAAGAGTAGTTATATTAGTAGATGAATACGATAAACCTATCTTAGATAATATTGAAGATAAAGAAATTGCAAAAGAAATCCGTGATGAGCTTAAAGGATTTTACTCAGTAATAAAGGGTGCGGATGAATATTTAAAATTTGTATTTTTAACAGGAGTAAGCAAATTCAGCAAGGTAAGTCTTTTCAGTGGGCTAAATAATCTTAATGATATTACATTAAATCCGAATTTTTCCACAATTTGCGGATATACTCAGAGTGAACTTGAAGAAAGTTTCAGAGAGCATCTGAAAGGTCAGGATTTGGAAAAAATAAGAGAGTGGTATAATGGGTATAAATGGCTTGGCGAAAGTGTTTACAATCCGTTTGACATCCTATTATTTGTAAGTAACAACTATGATTACCGAAATTACTGGTTTTCTACTGCAACTCCGACATTTTTGTTAAAATTGATAGAAAAGAATAATTATTTTATACCTAACTTTGAAAATATAATACTTGATGAAACTATGCTCGGAAGTTTTGATGTAGATAATATAAATTTAGAAACTTTAATGTGGCAGACAGGTTATCTGACAATTGAAAAGGTAGAGAATCTGCTTAATATCAGAGAATATTATATGAAAATTCCAAATCTTGAAGTTGAAATTTCTCTAATGAGTGAGATTTCAGAATTCTTAACAAAATCAGTTGAAAGTAAAAAGCATTCAAATAATATGCTCCGTGCATTATTAAAAAAAGATATGGAAAATTTTGAAACCAGTTTAACTTCTTTATATGCTTCAATTGCAAATAATAATTTCACTAATAATAAAATGTACCAATATGAAGGTTATTATGTAAGCGTTTTTTATTCGTATATCAAAGCTCTAGGTCTTGATATAAAAAATGAAAATCCGTCAAACAAAGGAAGAATTGATATAACTATTAATCTGCCAGAAACTATTTATATTATAGAATTTAAAACAGATGGCGGTGGAGCTTTAAAGCAGATCAAAGAAAAAAAATATCATCAGAAATATGTTGATTCAGGAAAACAGATAATGCTTATTGGAATAGAGTTTGATAAGAACGAAAAAAACATTTCAAAAATTGAATATGAGACAGCAAGATGAAATCTAATGAGTAATGCAACAGATTCTTTAATCGCATGACAACCTTTTTCGTATTTGTTATTATTTAATCAGATTTATACAATTATTCTGACACTTACAAAACAGATTTCATCGGAGGTTTTCTTTGTTTTTCTGTATAAAATAAAGTTCCGTATAAAATATTTGAAGAAATTAGTTATATATTCCATTTTTTTGTCTAGATAGTTTTATTGTCTAATATCCTTTTTTATTTTAGTACCACATTTTGGGCAATTTATATGAATTGTTTTTTCTTTTGAATGATAATCTTGATAACCTGAAGCAATTATACCGGCAGGTAATGCAAATAACCCAATTCCTAATATAGCCATTATTGCTCCAATAAATTTACCTAATGGAGTTATTGGGTACACATCTCCGTATCCAACAGTTGTTAATGTGGCAACTCCCCACCACATTGTATGAATTATACTTTTAAATGCATCTGGCTGATATTTGTTTTTTATTCATCAAATAATCTTCCTATGTAAATGTTTATTGTTTTTTATGATTCTAAATTAAATTATTGAGACAATAAAGATATCATTTTTTGAAATATAATAATCAACTTTATATATACTTGACAAAATAGGGAAAGGAGATTTAATGAAAATGAAGAAAAATAAGGGGGTTAAAGATTTTTCAACAAAACAAATTGATGAAGCTAACAGATTTTTAGAACAACATCCAAAATCAACGGAGGAAGTTATGTATTTGAATTCGTTTTAAACTGTAGTCCCGATGATGATTGGGAAAAAAGGTTTTCAGAATATTTTAATAAAGTTAAACTAAAACTTTGAGTTGGAATTAGTAATGTTATTTTTTAAATTAACGAAAAATCAATTATTATTGAAATTTACGAGTTATTTATTATAAAAATAATAAAGAATGCTGTTTTATTTGCAAATAATGAAACGGATTTTCTTAGTGAAATTAATGACAGAATAATTAGAAATGAGTTTAATAATTTTACATGTGATATAAAAAGTTTTTGATATATTGATCTTGTATTTTTTAAATTTCTTTTGATTCTCTCAGATAAAGAAATATTTTTAATAGTCTTCAAAAATATTTTCTTGTTTTTCAGTTTTTATACTTTTGTAAAATCATTGTTGTTATACTTCAAATTCTCTGGAATTTTATTTATAGATGTATTTCAAAAACAAAAATATATTTTTGTTGATTTTCAAGGTTTATCCAATACT
>Ga0265293_10000653_pt1 | contig 80899 bp, 66 predicted proteins | sample Munlanlewell138R_FD_192505 | JGI IMG/M metagenome (GOLD analysis project Ga0265293, IMG submission 192505) | Leachate microbial communities from a municipal landfill in Southern Ontario, Canada - Leachate well 138R | ecosystem: Engineered > Solid waste > Landfill > Unclassified | place: Canada... | reverse complement strand
CTGGGGGGGGGCTTTAGGCTGGGGGGGGGCTTTAGGCAGATGGCTGATCAGTTTCGCCTTCCCATCTAAGTAGTCATCCAAATTCAGAATCTGGTTCTGTAAGGTGACGGCAGACAAAAAGAGGTCATACTCCGCGTCATCCAAAGAGCTGCCGGTAGCCTTGTCTACCCCGAGCTCCTTGAGCAGAGTCATGATATCCTTTGCCTTCATATCAAAGTCTTTTGCGATTTGTGCGAGTTTCATCACCGCCATACATTTCCTCCCCTTCAGCTGAACCTGCGGGGTCCTGCTGTCTGTGTACACATTCTTTTTCTAACGCTTGGGCAAACGCACTGTCAGCGATTGCCACCGCCGCTACCGGCCCTGCTTTGCCCAGCTGTCGACCAAGCCGTTCACTGTCCGCCCGGATCAGCAGACAGGGCACACGGTAATGGCCACACTTATCCATCATTTTTTTACAGGTATTGTCTGAAGCTGTCGCAGACAAAAAGACCAGAACAGGCTTCTCTTTCGCAGAGCGAAGCGCCCGGCAGATCAGGTCGACCCCGATGATGACCCGACCGGCCTTCCGACAAAGTCCGAGCATTCCGAAAAACGTCTCGCGCACATCGCATGCGGACGCACGCCTATTTTCTGTCGGATTCATGGACATATTCCGCCAACTGCGCCTCGAGGGTCGCATAGATTTCTTCCGAGACGACACAATCCAGTGCGGCCTGCAGGCGGTTCCCTTTTTTCGCTTTTTGCAGGCATTTCGGATTGCGGCACAGGTAAGCACCGCGCCCTGATTTCTTGCCGGTGCCGTCCAGCGACACACTGCCTTCCGGACTGCGCACCACGCGAATCAAGGTGTTTTTCGGGAAGCGATTGCCGCAGCCGGTGCACCGGCGCTCGGGCTTTTGATAGGCTTTTGCTTGTGCTGGCTGTTGCATACGACCTCCTTGCGTCAGGATTTGATGTCGATTTTATACCCCGTCAGTTTGGCGGCAAGCCGGACGTTTTGCCCCTCTTTCCCGATGGCGAGCGACAGTTGATTGGGCGCCACCAAGACCTGGCAGGAACGCTCGCCGTCAATCACCACCAAGAGCACCTCGGCGGGGGACAGCGCCTCCGTGATATACTCCTCGGGAATGTCGCTGTAACGGATGATATCAATCTTCTCCTGCCCGATTTCCTGCAAAATCGAAGCAATGCGCATGCCGCGGTTGCCGATACAGGCGCCAATGGCGTCCACATCCTCGTCACGGGAATACACGGCGATTTTGGTGCGGCTGCCCGGGTCTCTGGAAATATCCCGCACAATCACCGTACCGTCCGCAATTTCGGGAATCTGCAGCTCAAACAAACGTCTGATGAATCCCACATGGGTGCGTGACAACACGAGCACCGGGCCTCTGGAGTCGCCCCCTCTGACCTCGGAAATGTACACCTTGATCTGGCTGCCGATACGGTACGTCTCGCCCGGGATCTGTTCGTTTTTTTGCAGCACCGCGGTGCCGTTACCCACGTCCAAAATCAGGTTGCCGCTGGCATCGTCTATTTTGTAGATGGTAGCGGTGATAATCTCGTTCTTTTTATTCTCGTACTGCTGCACCAAAATGGCCCGTTCCGCCTCGCGAATCGCCTGGATGATGACTTGTTTGGCGGCCTGCGCGGACAGGCGGCGGAAATTCTTGGGTTTGAGCTCGGTCTCAAGGATATTGCCGATTTTGTGGCGCTTGTTAATGGTTTGCGCTTCCTCCAGTGAGATCTCGGCGACAGGGTCGAGTACTTCCTCCACCACTTCCTTTTGCTGAAAGACCCGCAAGTCCTTTTTGACGGGGTCAAGCACAATCCTCATTTGGGCATTGCCGCCGATCTCACGTTTGAATGCGCTCTGCAAGGCAAGCTCTACCTTGGCAAGCATATACTCTGTGGGGATACCCTTTTCTGCTTCCAGTGCATGTAAGGCATTAAAAAACTCTGTGTTCATGGTTTTAAGCAGTCCCTTTCTGTGTGCTGTTCATGATGCCACCTACTCAAATACGCTGATTTTCATCTTGGACACGGCCTCCCTTGGCAGGACAAGGTCGCCCTTTTCCGTTTGTAAAACGAGACTTGCGTCATCCGCAGACATGAGCGTGCCGCGGTACGTTTTTGCGCCCTCCACGGCCTTAAACAGCCGTGCCTCCACCCGCTGCCCGAGGGCAAAGCGCAGGTGGGCGGCAGTGCGCAACTCCCGCTCTATCCCCGGTGAGGAAACATGCAGGTAATAGGAAGACTCGATCGGATCAGCCTGGTCAATGACAGGATCAATGGCGCGGTGCACCCGCTCGCAATCATCCAGCGTAATCCCTTCTTGCTTGTCTATGGTCACAGTCAAGTGCCAGTCTGCCCCCTCTTTGGCGTACACCACATCCCACAGGACATAGCCGAGAGAATCCACGACAGGGGCGACCAGCGCTTCTACTTGCGCCGCAATATTTTTAGCCAAGGCCGGTACTCCTTTTGCATCGGTCAGTATACATAAAACGGAGAGTGGGTCAACCCCACTCTCACTTCATCCCATACATCACCTTGTATTATATCATAAAAAAATAAAAATGCAATAGTTTTTTGAAATAAATCCATTTTTTCAAAGAGCGACACCCGCAGACTTTGTGAAGAAAAAATGGTGCGGCTGACAGAGGCCGCAAAGGGCGCCCCCGGGGCGGGAAGGGGATTACGTAGCGGGTTGGTTTTGCAGCCCGCTCAGCGCGGTACCGATAACGGTGGCAAATTGCGCAAGTTTCGGAATGATGAAATGAACGCCGAAAATAGCGGAGAGCTGGGGGAAGATTTGTGCGGCGTAGGCCATCTCCGCCAAGTTGCCGGTCAGCACAATGTCTCGCAGACCGTGGGAGCGGGCGGCAAACAGGGAAATCATGGCGATGGTCTCAAACACCATATTGAAAATACCCAGTGCAATGTCGGACTTGCTCGCCAAATCGCTCACCTTGCCGAAGTTGGCGGCGGTCAACTCGGGGTTGATTTCAGACAGGGTTTTGCGGGCGGTAATGTCGGTGATGGTCAGATTGATTTTCCCTAAATCCCCCTCTGCCGCGATAGCCTGCAGGTGTTCAATGCTATCCATTTTCAGCAGCAGCTTGGACAGACCGAGGATGGTGCCGCCGCCTACCCCCGTACCGCCGAGGTAATCGGCTACCTTGCCTTTTTCGGCATACACCACGGCCGTGCCGGTGCCCATGCTGACCACAATGGCGCGATCCAGGCCCGAGAGGAACAGCCCCCCCAGCCCCACCGCCTTGAACTCAGGCACGCTGATACAAGGCAGTTGGTACAGGTTCTTCTCGATAGAACCCGAACCCACCCCTGTAATCATGACCTGGTTAATCTGGGACAAATTTAATTTATGCTCGGAAGTAAACTTGCCAAACGCACCGTACGCAGAGGTGACCGGGTCGTTGGCGCGCACGAACATAGGGGAGATCATATGGGATATTTGCCCCTCTTCGGTAAACGCACAAATTTTGGTCGTGCTGCCCCCTACATCGATGCCAATGACATAGCGCATTTTTTGCTCCTTCTTTTTGCCGTGCCGATGTGACGGTGCTGTCATCTTTTTTACATTGTAGCAAAGCCATGTGTAAAAATCAAGCATTTTCGGATGAAGCAGGCAAAAAAAACGAAAAACAAGCAGTCTGCGCATAAAACAAGTACCGTGTGCCTACAATAATGACAAAACATGCGTGTGATCTGCGTGCTTTTAAAACTGTAAAATGTAAGAGGGAAAACATGGACAACCAAAACAATCGCAACAACCAGAATAACCAGAACAATCAAAACCAGAACAAGAACGACAAGAAGAACAGGAAGCAAAACAACCAGAACCAGAACAATCAGAACAATCAGAACAATCAAAACGACCGGAATAACCAGAACAATCAGAACAATCAGAACAACCAGAACCAAAACAACAACCAGCAGTAATTCGCCCCTATGGCATCCATCGCACTCATCCCCCGACGGCATAGCCGTCGGGGGATTTGAACGAAAAAGCAGATCCTCGAATCCCGCAGCCAAGGCATCCGCCGGGCATCCGCCGGGCATCCGCCCATGGTCATAGACCGCAACAAGCCGCCTCGGGTGTAGCCGCAAGGGATCCCGCGGTAAGCCGTCGGGTTGCCCAAAGCGTCATAAGCACAGGCCTCGCCGTGATAGGAAAGCAGTTGGTCGGGTCTTTCGCTGTCCTATACATAAGGGTAGACCGTCCCGCCGGTCAGCTCTTCTGTTTAGTGCCAAGCAAACAGAAGGGAAGTCATTTATTTCCATTTGTTCGCTATGCTCGAATGAAAGGACATCCTGTCTTTCAATCATCATCCCGCGTTTGACAGTGTGAAAAGATTCATTTTACAATCATCAATCATATTTCAACGTCACGATATTGACATAGGGGTTAAACCAAGGTAATATAGAGTATATTCGAGGTAATATTCCAGAAAGAGTGAGTATCGCAAAAGGACACCCCAACGCGAAAGAGATAGCAGGGGCAGTAGCATTTTTCCACCGCGTAATGATGCCAATCGGAGTCGCTGGAACAACGAATTGAAGGCGTAGCAGGACATTTTGAGAAGAAAACGGGAGGTCTTGTTTGAAAGTCACCTTTATTCACCACAGTGGTTTTTTTGTGAACCAAGGGCCTACCTGTTTTCTGTTCGATTACCGGAAAGGGCCTCTGCCGGAGCCGCTTGAAATTCCCTTGTTTATCTTTGTCAGTCACGGGCATGGGGATCATTTTACTCCTGCTATATTTGAGTATGGGAAGCGGTGGAAAAGCGTTCGCTGGATTCTTTCTGACGATATTGACCTGACAAATGTACCCGCTGCTCTGATGCCCTATGTTACGGTTGTTCGTGCTGACAAGCACTATTCGGTCTCGCTTGGCGACACGGATATTTCTTTTTCAACGCTCCGCTCAACAGATATAGGCGTCGCATATCTGCTTCGGTCTGCTGACAAAAGACTTTACTATGCAGGAGACCTTCACCTTTGGCTCTGGCGCGAAAACCTGCAGGAAGACAGAAATATGCAGGCTGCTTTTGAAAAAGAAGTGGAAAAGCTGCGCGGACTTACTATTGATGCCGCTTTTCTTCCCCTTGATCCCAGGCAGGAAAATGATGCTTTTCTCGGATTGGATTACACCGTGCGTCTCGCAGACATCAAACGGATTTATCCCATGCACTGCTGGCAAAAGTTCAAGATAATCGGCGATTTGCTGGCGGCCCCTTGTTCGGAACCCTATCGCAGTAAAATTTGTCACATCAGACAGGATGGAGATACAGATGAAATTTAAAATGATACACGAAAATTATAACGTAAAAGATCTGGATGCTTCTCTTACCTTCTACAAGGAAGCGCTGGGCCTTACCGAAAAGCGCCGCAGAAATGCCAAAGACGGCTCTTTCATCATTGTCTATATCGGAAATGACGAGAGTGATTTTGAGCTTGAACTTACTTGGCTGCGTGATATGGATCGCCCCTATGATCTGGGCGACTGCGAGTTTCATCTTGCCTTCAGAGCAGATGATTTTGATGCGGCTTATGCACAGCATAAGGAAATGGGCTGCATTTGCTACGAGAATCCCTCCATGGGAATCTATTTTATTACCGATCCTGACGGATACTGGTTGGAAATCATCCCTACCAGAAGGTAAGTTGTTTTTTATCACGCTTGGCTATCCGAATATACCGCGGCATCGAAAATCCGGAAGTCCTGACGAATCGTTGCTCAGAACAGGCACCATCACGCCATGTAGCAATGCGTTGACTTTGCGCCTTGACCAGTCCCGGGCAGATCTTCCCCGGCAAAAAATGTTGACAAAATGCAGAAGGCGTGGTATCATAAGACAAAAAGACAGAGTAGGCACACAAGCGTGTAGTGCCGGCGGAACGGGGAGTTGTCCGCCGGACGAAGTAGCGGGTCATCCGCTCGCGGTTTGTGGGTCGCATCCCGCTGTAGTACATAGCGACGGTATGGTGCGTGTAGCGCACTCTCTTTGGTCGGCCCGGGGCTGCCAAGGCGAGGGCCTGCCGCAGCAAACCATACAGTGACGCTTTCGTTCACAGAGAGAGTTCTGGCTGACGGAGGTGTTTTTTTATGCAAAAAAACAAACAGATCAAGCGCATTGTCGTCTCAGCCATGATGGTGGCACTATCCATTTTACTGTGTCGGGTGCTGGGGTTTTCACCGCCAAACAACATTTTCCGTGTGGAAATCGGCTTTTTGCCCATTGTCATAGTCGGCTTTCTGTTCGGTCCCTTGTGGGGGATGGCGGCGTATGGCCTCTCCGACCTGATTGGGGCAGCCCTGACCACAGGAGTCAATTTTTTCATCACGGCGGACAAAATCCTCATCGGTCTGTTGTTCGGACTGTTTTTTTACAGAAAACGCATGACCTTCCCCCGGGTACTGCTCACCTTGTCACTGGTCGCCGTGGTGGCGGATGTGTTGCTGATGGCACCCATTTTTGTCGTCTATTTTGGGTATACATGGCCGGTAGCCTTTTGGGCGCGCACAGCCAATGCGCTGGTCAATCTCCCCATCCGGGTGGCACTGACCTACCTGACCTTTCGCTATGCAGACCGTTTTCTGCAAGGGTCGGACATGGGCGTCCCCCTGCTCCGGAGACCCCCCCTGCCCAAGGCAGACAGTAGCGTTGAGCAGACCCCCTCGCTTGAAACACCCCCCGCGGACAGCCCGGTCACAGAGGCACACGCTGCCTTTCGACACTATGCCAACAGCCCCCAGCACATTCCGCGCCTGGGACTGGACCGCATGAACCGGCTGATGACGCTGTTGGGGCAACCCCAGCGCCTGGGGCGCTACATTCATATCGCCGGCACCAACGGCAAAGGGTCGGTCGCCGCCTACATCGCCGCCGTTTTGCAGACAGCGGGCTACCGCACCGGCCTTTACACCTCGCCCAACCTGCTCAAGGTCAATGAGCGCATCGTCGTGGACGGACAGCCCGTGTCTGACAGTGACCTGAACCGGCTGTTGGCGTGCGTGGAGCGTGCAGCAAACGAACTTTCACAAGCGGGCGGGGAACTGCCCTCTCAGTTTGAGATATGGACTGCGGCCGCCTTCCTCTATTTTGCGGAGAGGCGCTGTGACTATGTTGTGCTGGAAACAGGGCTGGGGGGCGAGTTTGACGCCACCAATATCATTGAAGCCAACGAGATAGCGGTGCTCACCAAAGTTGACCTGGACCATATGGCATACTTAGGCTCCACTCTGACCGAAATTGCCGCCACCAAGTGCGGGATTCTCAAGGACAGGTGCACGACGCGGTCGGTTGTTTCCGCCCCGCAAAGTGACGAGGTGCGCGCAGTCATCGAGGCAGAGGCGCACCGTCACGAACTGCAGGTGATCTTTGTCGAGCCCCCTGCCCTCCGTGAGCAGGTAGGCATGCACGAGGTGTTGGCGTACGGCGGCATGCAGTTTTTGCTCCCCCTGGCCGGCATCTACCAACTCGAAAATGCCGTTATTGCCATTGAGGTGGCACGGCGGCTGGGGATTTCGCCGTCGGCCATAGAGGCGGGTATACAAAAAGCCCGCCACAGAGGCCGCTTTGAGGTCTTGTCGGAGGACCCGCTGATCATTTACGACGGCGGACACAACCCCGGCGGCATCAAGGCCCTGTGCGCCTCACTGGACCGCTACCTGCCGGGGCGGGCGCTCTGCGTGGTGTTCGCCTGCATGGCAGATAAGGACATTTTGCCCTCCCTGCAACTGCTCGCAGCCCCCCAGAGGAGCTTTGTCTTTACCACGATCCCGCACAACGAACGGGCCATGACCACCGACGAACTGGCGCAAAAGGCGGTCTCGATCGGCATTGTGGGACGTACCGCCCCCCATCTGCAGGCGGCACTTGAGATGGCAAAGGCGACCGCCGACACGGTGCTCGTCTGCGGCTCCCTCTACCTGTACGGAGAGTTGCCGCCCTCCTTGCTCTCCCACTGATTGGGACGCGGCCTGCCAAAGGCGCCACTCTTTTTGCCAAGACAGCGGCTCTGCCCCCGGGGGCAGAGCCGCTGCTTTTGTTGACCATAACCACCGCGCCTGATGAGCCGACGAATCCCGGCGGCTGAGAGGGCGTAAGCGCCATAGAGACCCCTCTACCCCCTCTTGGATGGCGACTCTGCCGACCATCCGTGCCAAGGGGTCACTGGATTTCTTGTAGTTTGGCAAAGGTGGCCATGAGTTTTTTGGTCTGGCCGTTGTCAAAAGCCACCTCATAGAGAATGTCCCCGCCCATATCCTTGACAAACAGCACGGTGCCGTTGCCAAAGACGGCATGGCGGACGCGGGCATTCACGCCAAACCTTTTGAGCCCGTAAGCGGCTGCGCCCACCTTTCCGCTGCCCGCCGGCGTTTGGCGCGGGCGTATCTTTTGTTCGGCCTCGGCGATGTCCGCCAGTTGTTTTTTTGCTTTGGGGGACAGGGGGAAACTGTAGCGGGGGCTGGGCGGGGCAAAGCGCGGGACGGCGCCCTGCCGGCTGAGCAGTGCCTCGGGAATTTCCTCCTGTACAAAGCGGGAAAGGGGGTTGGCGGTAGTGCGCCCATAGAGCGTGCGGGTTTTGGCGTGGGTGATGTACACCCTTTCCCGGGCACGGGTGAGGGCCACATAGGCCAGTCGTCGTTCCTCCCCTAACTCCTCGGGATTCATCGCACTTTGCATTCCGGGAAAAATCCCCTCCTCCATGCCGGGCAAAAAGACGATCGGGAACTCCAGCCCCTTCGCACTGTGGATGGTCATCAGCACCACCGCATCCGAGTCGGCATCATATTGGTCTACATCCGAGACCAAGGCAGTTTCCTCTAAAAATTCGGTCAAGACGGGCTCTTCGGTGCGCCCCTCGTATTCCTCGGCGGCGGAGATGAACTCCTTGACGCTGTCGATGCGCACCTTCGCCACCTCTCCCTCCGCCTCCAGCATATCTCGGTAGCCCGTCTCGACAAAGATGGCCTCAATCAATGCGGAGGGAGAAAGATCCCTGTGTTGTAGCGAGCGAATAAGTCCGCAAAACGCCTGAAACTTTTCCGCATACTTGGCAAGGGCGGCATCCTCCTGCGCCCGCTCGAGCACCTCAAACAGCCCCTGGCCAGTGGTGAGGCTGACCTGCTCCGCCGCCTCCAGCGCGGCGGTGCCGATCTTGCGCTTGGGCTCGTTGATAATGCGCTTCAGCCGCTGGTTGTCGGCGGGATTGACAATGACTGTCAGGTAGGCGACAATATCCCGGATCTCCTTGCGGTCGTAGAAACGCTGACTGCCGAGCACCCGGTAGGGAATGCCGCTTTTGGCAAAGCCGCCCTCCAGCGACCGCCCCATTTCATTGATGCGGTAGAGCACGGCAAAGTCCCGGTACCGCCGCTTTTCCCGCACCACGGTGCTCATGATGGTATCGGTGATATAGCGCGCCTCATCATACTGGTCCTGACATTGACGCAACTGAAGCAGATCCCCCGCGCCCGCCGCGCTCCAGAGCCGTTTGTCGTGGCGGTTGGTGTTGTGGGAGATGACCGCGTTGGCGGCCTCCAGGATATGTTTGGTGCTACGGTAGTTCTGCTCCAGCTTGACGACCTTGGCGTCGGGGAAGGTCCGTGAAAAGGACAGAATATTCTCCACCACCGCTCCCCTGAAGCGATAAATGCTCTGGTCATCGTCTCCCACCACCATCAGGTTGCGGTAGCCGCCCGACAGCAGCCGGGTCAGGTGAAACTGGGCCTTGTTCGTGTCCTGGTATTCGTCCACGCATACATAACGGAACTTTTTTTGGTAATACTCCCGTATCGGGGCGTGCGTTTCGAGCACCTGCACGGTCTTCATGATGATGTCGTCGAAATCCAGCGCGCCAAAGGCCTGCAGCTTTTTCTGGTATGCCTCATAAATACGAAGGATATCCTTTTCCCGCGGGTTTTTCCCTGCTTCATATGCCTCGGGGGTGATCAATGCGTCCTTGGCGGCGCTGATGGCGCTCATCACCGCCTTGGGCGGAAGAATCTTGTCGCTGATATCCAGCTCACGCATGGTGTGTAAGATCAGGTGCCTTTTGTCATCGGTGTCATAGATGGTAAAGGTCCCGGGCAGCCCTGCTTCCTGCGGCCACCGCCGCAGGATACGCATACAGATCGAGTGGAAGGTCCCCGACCAAATCTGCTCGGACAGCCCCTCGTCATCAAAGGCATCGGCCAGCCGCTCCTTGATTTCTCCCGCCGCCTTGTTGGTAAACGTAATGGCCAACACAGCCCACGGCGGACAAGGAGAAATGATAAATTCAGGCAAAACCCCCTCCTCAATCTCCGCGGGAGGTAGGTGAATCGCCTTTTCCAGCTCTGCCACCTGCTCCTCATTCAGCCCGGCAGGCAGGGCATCGCTATGGTAGGCGTTGCCGTACTTGATGATGAAAGCGATCCGCTGTACCAACACCGTGGTCTTCCCGCTGCCCGCCCCCGCCAGCACCAGCAGAGGTCCCTCCGTGGTGCACACAGCCTCTCGTTGCCTGGCGTTCAGGCGCTGTTCGATGACCTTGTCAAACAGGCGCCGCTTGGCGGCAAGGTAGCGTTCCCGATAGTTATCCGACATGGGGTCCTCCGTTTTGTCATTTGCTTCACCTTATCAGTATACCACACCGCGCCTGTTTTGGCAAGCCATTCGGACAGGGCAAATCAAAAGCCGGGGAAAATCTGTCCCGCCGTGGAAAACAACCGGACACCCCGACAAGTGTGTCCCGGCAAAGGTGCCCCGCAAGGATGCCCCGGCAAGTTTGCCAAACATCCCCGCTCAATTTACCCGCAAGTTTGTCCGCAAGTTTACGATAGAACCCTTTACTTTTCTCCTGGGATGCAGTATAATCAACTTTGACCGACAAACCGTTTCAACCACAGGGGACGTACATGAAGAGAATTGTCACCATACAGGACCTCTCGGGCGTGGGCAAGTGTTCGCTGGGCATCGCCCTCCCGGTGATCTCCGCCATGGGGGTGGAGAGTGCCTGCCTGCCCACCGCCGTGCTGTCCACGCATACCGCCTTCCCGGGCTTTACTTTCCATGACCTCACCGGAGAGATAAAGCCCATCTCCGAGCACTGGAAAAGTCAGGGCATCACCTTTGACGCGGTGTACACGGGCTACCTCGGGTCCTTTGCGCAGATAGAGCTGGTCTCCCGCTTCATCCGGGATTTCAAGCGCCCGGAAAACATCGTTTTCATTGACCCCGCCATGGGGGACGCCGGCAGGCTGTACCCCGGATTTTCCCCGGCTTTCGCCCGGGAAATGGGCCGATTATGCGCCCAGGCAGACATCACGGTGCCCAACCTCACCGAGGCCTGTTTCCTGTTGGACCTCCCCTACGAGGAAGCCCCCGACCAGCAGACAGTGCGGGAGATGTTGCGGCGGCTGTGCGGCATGGGTGCCAAGCGGGCAGCCATCACGGGGGTGGGGTTTGCGTCGGGCAATACCGGCGTGATGATGTACGACGCATCCGCGGACACTTTCTTTGCTTATGAACACCTGCGGCAACCCTCCCATTTTCATGGCACGGGGGACTTATTCGCCTCCGCGTGTGTCGGGGCGCTGATGAACGGGCTCGGCTACGAGCAGTCCCTGGTCCTCGCCGCCGACTATACCGCCTACACCATCGAGCAAACCCTGCTTGACCCGCACCGCCGCACCTATGGCGTGCAGTTTGAGGCCACCATCCCGGCACTGCTCACCATGCTCTCACAGGCGAAGCCACCGCATCAATGACCGCTGGTTGTCAATAAAAGAGGACATTTTGAACAAGGAACCCCAAACGTCGCCCCAACGCTGATAAAGGATATCAAGAGTTGCTCTTATGAGAAAAGTGTATATATTGCTGTCCAGAACCCGTACCATTGCGTCAAGGACCGTTCACCTCTTTACCCGGGGGCGTTTTACCCATGTATCCATTGCGCTGGAGCCCTCCACCGAGAAGTTTTGGTCCTATGCGCGCCGTTCGCTGCACAATCCTTTCAGCGGCGGGTTGATGAAAGAAAACACCAAAACCTTTATTTTTGGGCGGTACGGGGAGATGAAGTGCGCGTTGCTCTCCCTGCAGGTCTCCGACGAGGCGTACCAGAAGATCGCCCAGCGGCTGTATGATATGGTCATCAACTTTGACAAGTGCAAGTACAGCATCCGCGGGTTGCCCTTGGCATTGCTGCGCATCCAACATGATTCCCTCTTCCGCTTTAACTGTGCGCACTTTGTGGCGCACCTGCTGAAGCTGTCCGACGCCGTGCCGCTGCCCAAGCATCCCTCGCTCATGCGCCCCATGGACTTTTTGAAGCTTTCCGGCATTCGTTTGCTGTACGAGGGCACCCTCGGAGAGTGCGCGTTCCCCTCTTTGGAGGTAGAACGAGGCAGGGTATTGGGCTGTATGTAAACTATTCTTTGAAAAATACAGGCTTTTCTTCTGCCCATCTACTCCCACGCCGGCCCCATGGCAGGGACTTCCGCCGACACTGAGGCCCCCTTTTCCCCCACACCGTTCCGCAGAAAAACCACCCCTGCGCAAGCAGGGGTGGCTGTTCGGTCACAACCGTTGTCCGTGGACTTACCGGGGCGTTTTGCGGTCAATCAGGGTCCTGATGTCCTCCACACCCAGCCCGTACTTTTTGGCGATATCCTCGGCATAGCTTTTGCCGACAGGTTTGGCACGGACAATTTTGAAGGAGCGTTGCCCCGCCTCTATGGCGGCGACCATGGTGTCCACCTGCACACCCCCGCCCTCCAGGGATTTTTCATTGATGGCGGGAACCGCGGCGGCCAGCTCGTGCAGGTGCGTGGAAAAGACCCCGCGGCAGCGTGCCAGTCCGAACCCCGCCAGCACCTCTGCGGCAATGTAGGCCGCCTCAAAGGCCCCTGTTGAGGAAAGGGACTCGTCCAGCAGGACCAGGCTGTTTTCGGTGACCTGCTCAAAGATCTGCCGCAGCCGCACACATTCCTCCCCCAGCCGCCCTTTGTCAATGGTATCGTCTGCCCCCTGGGGGAAGTGGGTATAGATGCCGTCCACCGGACTGATCTCGGCAGACTCCGCCGGAACCGGCAAGCCCAGTTGCGCCATGGCCTGTCCCAACCCGACCGCGCAGGTATGCACCGACTTGCCGCCGCGGTTGGGCCCCGTGAGGACAAAGATGCGGCCTTGCTCGTCAAAAGCAAAGTCGTTGCCCACCATCTCCGCCTCAATGCGCAGGGCCACATCGGGGTTGTATAGCTGTTTGGCAGTGAAACCTTTCTCCGCCATGGGACGCATGACGGGCAGGCACAGGGTGTAGCCCTTGTCCAGCAGGCGTTGCTGCAGAGCCACCGCCCGGGTGACAAACTCAATCTCGGGCAGGATTTTCAGTAAAAAATCCGTGTTTTCCAGTACATAAGCCCCGACAATCGACCGCCAGCTCTTGACCGAGCCGCGAAAGACCTCCTCCAGGGCGGCATAAAAAGCACTGTTCAGCGCCTCGGCTTGGTTGCTCGATTGCCCGCGCCCCACAGGGGACAGCGCGGCAATACAGGTCATCGCATCATTCCTGAAGCTGAAACGCAGAATTTTATCTAACACTTTCCCCGACTTGAAGGTATCGGCATTGACAGAGATCACCCCCGCCTCATAAGGGCGCATTTGCGTGTCCAGGTTGACCCCCACCGTGATGCTGCGCACTTCCAACATGCGCGCGGACAGTTGCTTCAGTTGCGCATTGAGTTCCCGGTAGTACGCACTTTCCGCCAGTTCGCTCACAAAGTCGCCAAGTGCCCGAAACGCCGCGCTTGTGACCTGCCCCTTCACCGGTGCCAGCCCCCCGTACAGGGTGTCAATACAGCGGATATAGAGCTCAATTTCCGTGATACTGTACAGGTAGGACTCACCGGTAGACGACGCCCCGTCGCGCTCCAAGCGCCGCAACTCCAAAATGTCGCACAGCACGGGCAACACCGCCCGCAGGGTCTCCCCCAGCGGGGGCAGGCGCATCATGTCCCCCAAGGTCTGCTGGCGATACTCAATCACTGCCGGCTCAGTGGTGAAATAGTCGGGCAAACGGCTGTTTTTCAGCTCGAACATACCTGTCAGCCCGATCTCGCGGCAGACTTGTTCGCTGATACGGACGGGCGTGCCCTGCGTGCAGCCCTCCGGGTAGAGCAGGCTGATGTGTCGCTGTGCCATATTGATTCCTCGCTGTTCCCTTTGGTGGTGTTCAAGTGTAGTATACCACAAAGCACCGCCAAAGCCAACCATTTTTTTGATGAGATGCCCGCGGCAGGATGCCTGCCAAACGGGGACCACATAAAGTATTTTGAGCCACCTAAGAAAGGATGTCCACATGAGAAAAACAAAAATTGTCTGCACGCTCGGCCCTGCCAGCAGTGACGAGTCGGTCATGGAGGAGTTGCTCCGGGCAGGCATGAATGTCGCGCGCATCAACTGTTCGCACGGCACCCACGAGTCCAACGCACAGATCATCCGGACCTTTCGGCAGGTGCGGGATCGGCTGAAAGTGCCGGCGGCGGTGATGCTGGATACCAGAGGCCCCGAGATCCGCATTTGCGACTTTGCGGAGGACCAAAAGGTCACCCTGCGTACCGGTGCCCTGTTCACCCTGACCACCCGAGCCGTCAGCGGCAACAGCGAGCAGGTCTCCATTACCTGCCCCGACCTGCCCCCAAAGCTCACGCCCGGCACAAAAATCCTGATTGATGACGGGAAAGTGGCGCTTTCGGTGGAGTCCACCACCGAAACCGACATTGTCTGCCGGGTGCTGGTGGGGGGCGCTTTGTCCCGCAACAAGGGCATCAATATCCCCCATGTCAAGCTCGATATGCCCTACATCAGCGAACGGGACGAGGCCGATTTGCAGTTTGGCGTGATGCTGGACGTGGATTTTGTGTCGGCCTCCTTTGTCCGTTCCAAGGAGGATGTCATCGCGCTGCGCAAGTATCTGGACTATTACGGCGGGCACAGTATCGGCATTATCGCCAAAATTGAAAACACCGAAGGGGTGGACAATTTTGACGAGATCCTGCGGCATGCCGACGGCATCATGGTCGCCCGGGGTGACATGGGTGTGGAGGTGGCGTTTGAACGCCTGCCGGGCATCCAGAAGATGTTCATCCGCAAGTGCTACCAGGCGGGCAAGATGGTGATCACTGCCACCCAAATGTTAGACTCAATGATCCATGCCGCCACGCCCACCCGTGCCGAGATCACCGACGTGGCCAACGCCGTTTTTGACGGCACCTCCGCCGTGATGCTTTCGGGCGAGACGGCGATGGGGAAACACCCCGCTTTGGTGGTGAAAACCATGGCGAAAATCGTCAAGCAGGCGGAGCAGGATGCCTTTGCCATGGACGCATACAGCGGCATTCGCTATGAACACGACGCCGGGGACGCCACCAACGCCATTTGTGACGCCGCCTGCACCACCGCCCGCGACCTGCACGCCAAGGCCGTCATTGCCGTGACCAAGTCGGGGCGCACTGCCCGGCAAATGTCCAAGTTCCGCCCCCGCGAGATCATTGTCGCCGCCACACCCCAGAAGAAGACCTACCACCAATTAGCCCTTTCCTGGGGGGTCGTGCCCGTGTTGGCGCTCGACCAGCAGGATACCGACACCCTGTTCATGCACGCCATCGACTGTGCCAGACAGTCCGACCTGGTGCAAAAGGGAGATAAGGTGGTCATCACCGGCGGCACCCCCCTGAATATTGCCGGCATGACCAACACCCTGAAAGTACAGGTGGTGTAAGAGCCGCCGCGGAAGTGCTCTCCCGCTCCCTCTATCGTCAAAAGCACCGAGGATTTCGCCTCGGTGCTTTTTTGGGCTTGCGCTATCAGGATACGCTCCGCAATCAGTGGAAAATGCAGCGCTCGGTATCTTTGTCGAAAATGTGCATCCGTGAAGTGTCAAATGCCACCTGAATGTTGTCGCCGGCGCGGGAAGTCGAGCGGGCGGACACGCGGGCAATGAGGTTCTTGCCGTTGGTCGCCTCCTCCTGCCCCTCAAAGGAAAGGTACAGGTAAATCTCGGCGCCCATCAGCTCGGTCACCTCCACATTGCAGGTAAAGGTGCTGTCCCGATGCGCTTCAATGGCCTTGGGATCGTCAAACAAGCACTCCGGACGAATACCTGCGACCACTTCCTGCCCGATATACTCTTTCAGGGCGGGGTGATTGATCTTGTTGGCGGGCAACTTCAGCGCCGTCTCGCCAAAGACGACATAGAGGTCATCCCCTCGTTTCTCCAGCGTGGAGTTGATGAAGTTCATCTGAGGCGTGCCGATAAAGCCCGCCACAAAGAGGTTGGTCGGGTTGTCATACAGGTTCTGGGGTGTGTCTACCTGCTGGATCAGACCGTCCTTCATGACCACAATCCGGCTGGCCATGGTCATGGCCTCGACCTGGTCATGGGTCACATAGACAAAGGTGGTGCCGATTCTCTGGTGCAGCTTGGTCAGCTCGGTTCTCATGCTGGCGCGCAACTTTGCGTCCAGGTTAGAGAGCGGCTCGTCAAGCAAAAAGACCTTCGGCTGGCGCACAATGGCGCGTCCCAGCGCCACACGCTGCTTTTGACCGCCCGACAAAGCCTTGGGGCGCCGGTCAAGCAGGTGGTTGATATCCAAAATACGAGCGGCCTCCTCCACGCGGCGCTTGATCTCTTCCTTCGCCGTCTTGCGGAGCTTCAGACCGAAAGCCATATTTTCATACACGGTCATGTGCGGATAAAGCGCGTAGTTCTGGAACACCATGGCGATGTCCCGGTCCTTGGGGACAATGTCGTTGACCAGCACGTCGCCGATGAACAGCTCGCCCTCCGTAATCTCCTCCAGACCCGCAATCATACGCAGGGTGGTAGTTTTCCCGCAGCCGGAGGGACCGACCAAAATCAAAAACTCCTTGTCCTTGATTTCAAGGCAAAAGTCAGAAACGGCTGTGACGCCGCCCGGATACTTTTTATAAATATGTTTGAGTGATAGACTTGCCATTTTTTATCCTCCATGTTCGGTTGTATCAGTCTCACAGGCATTATTATAGCAAATAAAACGCCTTTTGAAAAGAGGGGAGCCCCCCAAACTTTTGCGCCCATAATTGTGCATCATGCAATAAAAATCAAGGGGAAATATGAACATCTCTCCAAAAGCAGCTTGTTTTATTCTAATTTATTAAAAATATCTGCCGCTTCACTTCATGTTCTTACGGGTAAGGGAAATCCGCTTCTTCTCAAGGTCTACCCCCTTGACCCGCACCTCGATCACATCCCCCACCGAAAGCAGCTCATTCGGGTGCCTGATAAAGCGGTCTGACATCTCGGAGACATGCAGCAGTCCGTCCTGGTGCACACCGATATCCACAAAGGCGCCGAAGTCCACCACATTCCGCACCGTGCCGGTGAGCAACATGCCCTCTTTCAGGTCGGCCATATCCAGCACATCGGTGCGCAGGTTGGGGGCAGGCGCCGCGTCGCGGATATCGCGTCCGGGCTTGAGGAGCTCCTCCACCATATCCCGCAGAGTCGGCTCGCCGCAACCCAGCTCCGCACAGAGCTTACGGATGCCGTATTTTTCAATATCGAACGGCAAGAGGGTCAGCTTGCTTGCGAGCATATCCGCATCCGTATAACCGAACTTGGCGAGCAGGGCCTTGGCGATCGGGTAGGATTCGGGGTGCACCCCCGTATTGTCCAGTGGCTCTTTGGCACCCGGGATGCGCAAAAATCCGGCGCATTGCTCATAGGCCTTTGCCCCGATTTTCTTGACCTTCAGCAGTTGGACGCGGTCGGTAAACTCCCCCGCCTCCTCCCGGTACGCCACGATGTTTTTGGCGGCGGTGGCATTGATGCCCGCGATATAGGACAGCAGGCTGTAGGAGGCGGTGTTCAGGTCCACCCCCACGCTGTTGACACAGCCCTCCACCACGCCCGCCAGCGTCTCGTTCAGCCGCGCCTGCTTCATGTCGTGCTGGTACTGCCCCACGCCAATGGCCTTGGGGTCAATCTTCACCAGCTCAGCCAGCGGGTCCTGCAAGCGGCGGGCAATCGAGACGGCAGACCGCTCGGTCACATCAAAGTCGGGAAACTCCTCCGTCCCCAGCTCGGACGCAGAGTAAACCGAGGCTCCCGCCTCCGAGACAATGGTATACTTGACGTCCAGCTCGGGATAGGCCTTCAACAGCTCGGCAATGAACAGCTCGCTTTCGCGGGAGGCTGTGCCGTTGCCGATGGCGATCACATCCACCTGATGCGTCTTGATCAGCCGCAGGAGTACTGTACGGCTCCCCCGGATGTCCTCCCTTGGCTTGGTGGGGTAGATCACCGCGGTCTCCAGCACGCGACCGGTCTTGTCCACCACACACAGCTTGCAGCCGGTGCGGTAGCCGGGGTCATACCCCATCACGGTCTTGCCCTTCAGCGGGGCGGCGAGCAACAGCTTGCGCAGGTTGTCGGCAAAGACCCGCAAAGCCCCCTCGGCGGCATCCTCAAACAGTTCGGTCCGCACCTCCCGCTCCAGCGAGGGGAAGATCAGCCGGCGGTAGCTGTCTGTCATCGTTTCGGACAGGAAGCGGGCGGCAGGAGAGGCGGGGCAGGTGATGACCCGCGCGGCAAGCAAGGCCAGCGCTTTCGCCTCATCCAGCTCCAAGGTAACCTTGAGGAATCCCTCCTTTTCCCCGCGGTTGATCGCCAAAATGCGGTGCGGGCGCAACTTCGCAACCGGCTCTGAAAAATCATAGTAGTTGGCATACACCGAGTCTTCGTCCTTGGCTTGTCGGGTGAGCAGCACCCCCTCACGGAAGCACAGCTCGCGCAGCAGCTTGCGGTACTCGGCTTGGTTGGCAATGTCCTCGGCGATGATATCGGCCGCCCCCGCCAACGCCTGCTCGGCGGTCTGCACGCCCTTTTCCTCATCAATAAAAAGCAGTGCCTCCGCCTCGAACGGCCGTTCGTACTCGGCACGCTGCTTAGCAATCAGTGCGGCTAAGGGCTCCAGCCCCTTTTCCTTGGCAACAGACGCACGGGTGGTGCGTTTGGGACGGTAGGGACGGTAGAGATCCTCCAGCTCCACCAGCGCCCGCGCACGCTCCAGGGCGGCGGTGAGTTCGGGGGTCAGCTTTCCCTGTGCGTCAATGAGGGCGGCGATTTCCTGCCGACGCTTGTCCATGTTCCGCAGGTACTGCAGGCGGTCGGCCAGCTGGCGCAGGGCCACATCATCCAGCGAGCCGGTCACCTCTTTGCGGTACCGGGCAATGAAAGGGATGGTGTTGCCCTGATCGAGCAGCTCCACGGTTTTTTGCAGTTGCTCGTTGGGGATGAGAAGCTCGGCGGCCAGTGTTTGCAAAATGTCCATATTTGTTCTCCAACTTTATGAAAGGCAGCTGTGCAGCTGCTGAATTTCCTGTTCGGTCAGCGGACGGCAGGCCCCTCTGGGTAGGGCGGGGTCAAGCCGCAGGGGCCCAAAGGACACCCGCTCCAAAAAGGTGATTTTATTGGAGAGTGCGCCAAACATCCGCTTGATTTGGTGGTACTTCCCCTCGGTCACTTCCACCACCCCCGCACTTCTGTCCTCCGCACAGCGCAAAGTCGCGGGCAACAGACGGGTACCGTCGCCCAGCGTCATCCCGGCGGCAAACAGCGCCTCCGCTCCCTCCGGCAGCGGCTCGGCGCAGGTGAAGCGATAGCTTTTGGAGACCCGCCCCCGCGGGGCAAGCAGCCGGTGCGCCAGCGGGCCGTCATTGGTCAGCAGCATCAGCCCCACCGTGTCCCGGTCGAGCCGCCCGCAGGGAAAGGGATTTCTTTTTTGCACCGCCTCGGGCAAGAGCTCGGTGACCACGGGGTAGCGTCCGTCCTCGGTCGCGCTGACATACCCCTCCGGCTTGTTCAGCATGAAATACACAAAGGGCTGCCAAAGGACAGGCTGCCCGCCAAAGGTCAGGCGGTCGGTGTCGGGGTCCATGTGGCGGGAGACATCCCTGACCGGGGCGCCGTTCAGCCAAACCTGCCCCCTTTTGGCGGCCATGCCCGCTTCCTTTCGGGTGGCCATACCGCACTCGGAAAGAAACCTGTCTATGCGCATGAGGTTCGCCCTTTCTCATTTTCTGCGACCAGTATACCACAAAAGTGCCATTTTGTAAAGAAAAAGAGTTGCCGCCGGAGCCTTCCGTGCGGCAACTCAAAGGGTTTAGAGAATCACCCGGATTTTAATCATGCCCGCCCTGTTTTCAATCTGCCCTTTCAGCTCGTCGGTGATGGGGCGGTCAATGTCTATCAAGGTGTAGGCATACTCCCCCTTGGACCCGTTGGCCAAATGCTCGATGTTGATGTTCGCGGCGGAGATCATGGAGGTGATGTGTGAGAGCATGTTGGGAATGTTCTTGTGCATCACACCCAATCGGGGGAACTTGGAGGGGGGTAGCTCGACATTCGGGAAGTTCACGCTGTTTTTGATATTGCCGTAGCGTAAGTAGTCATCGAGCTGCATCGCCGCCATGACGGCGCAGTTGTCCTCCGACTCGGCGGTAGACGCGCCCAGGTGCGGGATGTTGACAATGCCCTTGACCCCCACCGACTCATCGGTCGGGAAGTCGGTGATATAGGCGGCAACCTTGCCCACGGCCAGCGCTTCCTTCATATCGGCAAGATTGACCAGGTCGGCGCGGGAGAGGTTAATGATCCGGACCCCGTCCTTCATTTGCGCAATGGCGGCTTTGTTGATCATGTGACGGGTGTCGTCGGTGGCGGGCACGTGCAGGGACAGGTAGTCGGCGCTCTGGTAGAGTTGCTCATAGCTCTGGGCGCGGTCCACGGCGCGGGACAAGCCCCACGCGGCCTTGACCGTGATGTACGGGTCACACCCCAGCACATTCATGCCCAGTCCGACCGCCGCGTTGGCAACCATCCCGCCAATGGCTCCGAGCCCGATGACGCCCAGCGTCCGGCCCATCAGCTCATTGCCGACAAAGGCGCCTTTGCCCTTTTCCACGGCGGCGGCGATGCCGGTCTGCCCTTTGAGCGTATGGACCCACTCAATGCCGCCCACGATATCACGGGCAGCCAAAATGAGGGCGGCGACCGCCAACTCTTTGACCCCATTGGCATTGGCACCGGGAGTATTGAACACCACAATGCCCTGCTCGGCGCACTGGTCCACCGGGATGTTGTTGACACCGGCGCCGCAGCGTGCAATGGCCAGCAACTGCTCACCGAAAGCAATCTCATGCAGTGAGGCAGAGCGCACCATCATCGCGACGGGCGAGTCTGCCTTGTCGGTGACGGCATAGAGGCTTTTGTCAAAAATATCGGTGCCCACACCGGCAATTTTATTCATCAATTGAATGGTCATCACGGTTAGTTGTCCTCCTTCGGGTGGTCCTTTGCAAACTGAGCCATGAAATCCACCAGGGCCTGCACTCCCTCCAGCGGGACGGCGTTATAAATAGAGGCGCGCATGCCCCCCACCACACGGTGACCGGCCAGGTTTTTCAGCCCGGCTTTGGCCGCCTCGGCGGCAAACAACTTATCCAGTTCGGGCACGCCCGTCACAAAGACCACATTCATCATCGAACGGCACTCGGGTTCCACCGGCGAGGTATAGTAGTGCTGACTGTCAATATAGTCGTAGAGCAACGCCGCTTTCTTTTGGTTGCGCGCCTGCATTTCGGCAAGCCCGCCCATGTCGAGCAGCCAGTCAAAGACCAGCCCCGCCATATAAATGCAGAAGCAGGGCGGCGTGTTGTACATGGACTCGTTCTCCGCCATCAGGGCATAGTCGAACATCGACGGGGTGTCGGGGCGTGCATGCCCGATGAGATCGTCCCGCACAATGACGATGGTCACACCCGCCGGCGCGATATTCTTTTGCGCGCCCGCATAGATCAACCCAAAGCGCGAGACGTCCACCGGCTCGGACAAAATGCAGGAGGACATATCCGCCACCAGCGGGATATCGCCCGTATCCGGAATCTCGGTGAAACGGGTGCCGTAAATGGTATTGTTCCAGCAGAGATGGACATAATCGGCCTCGGGACGGAAATCCCCCCGCGCGGTTTTCGGCACAAAGGTAAAGTTGGAGCCGGCAGAAGAAGCTGCCACCGCAATATCGCCGTACTTTTTGGCCTCCTGGTATGCCTTTTTGGAGAACTGACCGGAGATGATGTAGTCGGCGCACTTATTTTTGTTGAGCAGGTTGTAGGGCACCGCGGCAAACTGGGTGGACGCGCCCCCCTGCATGAATAAAATCCGATAGTTGTCCGGCACCTGCATCAGCTTGCGCAGGGAAGCCTCCGCCCCTCTGATGATCGGCTCAAAATCCGGCGAACGATGGCTCATCTCCATCACCGACATCCCGGAATTCCCCCGGCAGAGCAGCTCCGCCTGTGCGCGCTCCAAAACTTCCGGCGGCAACATGGATGGGCCTGCTGAAAAATTAAACACTCGTTTCATGACAATACATTTGCCGTGAGGCAATCCCTTTCTACAAGCATCAATATGCCTCATTATAGCCCTTTCCGCGCCATTAGTCAAGACTAAGTTTATTTTTTAACAAATGTAACAAAAACTTCACCCGTCCCCAGCCCCTGCCGGTCATAACGCCGAGAAAGCATCCAGGATGCCTCCGGAAACGCCTCAAAACACCCGTTTGTGCCGACCGGCGCCTTTGGCATATCGCGCTTTCACCGCTACCCTCAAGGAACACCCTTGCCGAGCACCGCCCCACACCGCATCCCATGCTGCCACTGAGCAAACAGCGGCAGATAGCCCCGCCCGTCACTCTGACGCCAAACCGAAAACCACTCACAGGCCTTTTGGACTGACAAAAGCCCCCTCCGGAGACAGCGGTCTGTCTGAGGGAGGGGGCTCCGTGGCGCACTATCGCCGGTCCATGCCGTCTGCCGGAACGCGACAGGCGGCACCGAAAATGAGTTTTCATGCGCTCCCGGAGAGGGGCTCGCCGGGAGCGCAGAGGGGACAGTTTAGTTTTGCTTTGCCTTCAGGGCTGCCTGTGCGGCGGCCAGGCGGGCGATGGGCACTCTGAAGGGAGAGCAGGACACGTAGCTCAGCCCGACATTGTGGCAGAACTCGATGGAGGAGGGGTCGCCGCCATGCTCGCCGCAGATGCCCAGTTTGATATCGGGGCGGGTCTTGCGGCCCAGCTCAGCGGACATCTTCACCAACTGACCCACGCCGGTCTGGTCGAGTCGGGCAAAGGGGTCGCTCTCATAGATCTTGTTCTGGTAGTAAGCATCCAGGAATTTGCCGGCGTCGTCACGGCTGAAGCCAAAGGTCATCTGGGTCAGGTCGTTGGTCCCGAAGGAGAAGAACTCAGCCTCGGTGGCGATAGCGTCGGCGGTCAGGGCGGCACGGGGGATTTCAATCATGGTGCCCACCGAGTAGCGCAGCTTGGAGCCGGCGGCGGCGATTTCCTCGTCAGCCACGGCGACCACGGTCTTCTTCACGAAGGCCAGCTCTTTGACCTCGCCCACCAGCGGGATCATGATCTCGGGCACGAGCTTCCACTCGGGGTGCTTATTCTGCACCTTGATGGCGGCACGGATCACAGCTCTGGTCTGCATGGCGGCGATTTCGGGGTAGGTGACGGTCAGGCGGCAGCCACGGTGGCCCATCATGGGGTTGAACTCGTGCAGGCCGGTGATGATATTCTTGATGTCGGCGACCGACTTGTTCTGTGCCTTTGCCAGCAGCGCGATGTCCCGCTCCTCGGTGGGGACAAACTCGTGCAGGGGGGGATCCAGGAAACGGATGGTCACCGGGGTGCCTTCCATGGCCTCATAAATCCCCTCAAAATCGGACTGCTGCATGGGCAACAGTTTCGCCAATGCCGCTTCTCTTTCCTCCTTGGTGTCGGAACAGATCATCTCGCGAATGGCGGAAATTCTGTCGGGCTCAAAGAACATATGCTCCGTGCGGCACAGTCCGATGCCCTCGGCACCGAAACGGCGCGCCTGGGCGGCGTCCTTGGGGGTGTCGGCGTTGGTTCTCACTTTCAGAGTGCGGCACTCGTCTGCCCACGCCATGATGCGGCCGAAGTCCCCGCTGTCGGTGGAGGCGGGTATAGTGGGAATGGCACCGTCGTAAATGTTGCCGGTAGAGCCGTCCAGAGAGATGATGTCGCCTTCTTTATAGACTTTGCCCTTCAGGGTGAACTGCTTGTTCTGCTCGTCCATCTTGATCTCGCCGCAGCCCGATACGCAGCAGATCCCCATCCCGCGCGCGACCACCGCCGCATGGGAGGTCATGCCACCGCGCACGGTCAGCACGCCCTGGGAGTAGTGCATCCCCTCAATATCCTCGGGGGAGGTCTCCAGCCGTACCAACACGACCTTTTCGCCCTTCTTGCCGTGGGTGGCGGCGTCTTCTGCGGTGAAGCAGATGGCTCCGCAGGCGGCACCGGGGGAGGCGGCCAAAGCTCTTGCCACGGGCTGGGCGGCCTTCAATGCTTTCGGGTCAAACTGCGGGTGCAAGAGGGCGTCCAGCGCCTTGGGGTCGATCTGCAGCAGGGCTTGCTCCTTGGTAATCATGCCCTCTGCCACCAGGTCGCAGGCAATCTTCAGCGCGGCGGCGGCGGTACGCTTACCGTTTCTGGTCTGGAGCATATAGAGCTTCTTGTCCTCGATGGTAAACTCCATGTCCTGCATGTCGCGGTAGTGGTTTTCCAGCACATTGCAGATTTTCCGGAACTCGTCATACACCTCGGGCATGATCTCCATCATTTTCGCGATGGGCAGGGGGGTACGGGTGCCTGCCACCACGTCCTCGCCCTGGGCGTTCATCAAAAACTCGCCCATCAGCTTCTTTTCGCCGGTGGCGGGGTTGCGGGTAAATGCCACGCCGGTACCGGAGGTGTCGCCCATGTTGCCAAAGACCATCATCTGCACATTGACGGCGGTCCCCCAGCTATAGGGGATGTCGTTCTGCATGCGGTAGTAGTTGGCGCGGGGGTTGTCCCACGAACGGAACACTGCCTTGATGGCGCCAAAGAGCTGCTCCTTGGGGTCGGAGGGGAAGTCGGAGCCGATTTTCGTCTTGTATGCAGCCTTGAACTGGGCAGCCAGTGCCGCCAGGTCCTCGGCGGTCAGCTCAACATCCTCGGTGATGCCCTTGGCGTGCTTCATCTCATCGATGAGACTTTCGAAATACTTTTTGCCAACCTCCATCACCACGTCGGAGTACATCTGGATGAAGCGTCTGTAGCAGTCCCACGCCCAGCGCGGATTACCGGACTTCTTCGCCAGAACATTCACCACTTCCTCGTTCAGACCAAGATTCAAAATGGTGTCCATCATACCGGGCATGGAAGCGCGCGCGCCCGAACGGACCGAAACGAGCAGGGGGTTTTCGCTGTCACCGAACTTTTTGCCGGTGATCTTTTCCATCTTTTCAATATTTTCCAAGATCTCCGCCTGAATGGCTTCGTTGATCTGACGGCCATCTTCATAATATTGGGTACAAGCTTCGGTTGAGATCGTGAATCCTTGGGGAACGGGCAGACCGATATTGGTCATCTCGGCGAGATTGGCACCTTTACCGCCCAGCAAATTGCGCATTTTTGCGCTGCCCTCGGTAAACAGGTAAACGAACTTCTTACTCATCGGTGAGTATACCTCCATTTAATATATGTTTTCTTAAAGCAAAAGAAAAGCATGGACAAAAGCCTGTCCAAAAGCGCAAATGAAATTATACCATATTTGACAACATTTTTCTACACTTTTAAGAATTTTTTCGAGAAACGGGCAATGTTTACAGACTATTCATGAATTTCATGGCCGAATTTACAGAGCAGGGCATTCTGCTGTGCCTCATCGGCGTCCTCGCCCGCTCTTTGCAGCAGCACCTCCCGCACCTGCGAAAAATCTACCGCCCCCTCCTCGGTCATGGCGGCCATCACCTCGGCAATGAGGGCGGCGCGGTAGCCCTTTTGCTGCAGATAGGCGGTGATTTTCAGAGGCCCCCACAGCTTTTCCACCTGCCGCTCAATGTGACGGCGCACTTGTTCGCTTTCCTTCAAATACCCGCTTTCCATCATGCGGCGCACGGCAAAAGCGGCGTGTTCGTACCGAACCCCCCGCTGTAACAGCTTTTTTGTCAACTGCAGGCGACTTTGGTCAGCTGCGGCCAGCAGGCGCAGGGCGGTGCTGACCGCATGGTAGCGTGCCTGCCTATCGGCAAGCGTCTCGCCAAAGTCCGCCGTGAAAAGGGTCCCCACGGGTGGCAGGCCCAGCGCCAGGTCATCCTCGGGCAGGAGGGTAAAGGTCTGCCTGGGCGCACCGGGCTGCCCTGCGGGAGAGACGATCAGGCGGGTGAAAGCCGCACGGCGGTCGGCGGCAATGAGCTTAAGGCTCATTGGTCGGTGTTTGACAGCTCAAAGTCGCGCAGGTCAAACTCCTCTTCCCCGTCTTCGGTGAAGACCTTCTCCTGCTCCGCTTTGTCTGCCATGGCGCGGATGGACTGCTCCAGTTTGGCAAACAACTCGGCATCGCCTTCAATATACTTGCGCGTGTTATCCTTCCCTTGCCCCAGGCGGGTACCGTCGTAGGAAAACCACGAACCGCTCTTTTCAATCAGCCCCAGCGCGACCCCCAAATCGAGCAGTTCGGAGGCTTTGGAAATGCCCTTGCCGTACAGAATATCGAACTCCGCCGTTTTGAACGGAGGGGCTACCTTGTTTTTCACAATCTTGCACTTGACGCGGTTGCCATAGGCCTCTGTGCCGCTCTTGAGCCCCTCGGTCTTGCGAATGTCGATACGCACCGACGCATAGAATTTGAGGGCGCGCCCGCCGGGAGTGACCTCCGGGTTGCCGTAGGCGATGCCGACTTTTTCACGGAGCTGGTTGATGAACACCACCGTGCAGTTGCTCTTGGAGATCACCCCCGACAGCTTCCGCATGGCCTGGCTCATCAGCCGCGCCTGCAGCCCCACATGGGCGGCGCCCATGTCGCCGTCAATTTCCTGCCGCGGCACCAGTGCCGCCACCGAGTCAATGACAATCACATCAATGGCGGCAGAGTTGGCGAGTGCCTCGGCAATCTCGAGTGCCTGCTCGCCGCTGTCGGGCTGGGAGACCAGCAGGCTGTTGATATTCACGCCCAACTGCTTCGCATACACGGGGTCCAAGGCATGCTCCGCGTCAATAAAGGCGGCCTCGCCCCCCGCTTTCTGCGCCTCGGCGATGATGTGCAGTGCCAGCGTGGTTTTACCGGAGGATTCCGGGCCAAAGATCTCTACAATCCGCCCCCTGGGAACGCCGCCGATGCCCAGCGCCATGTCGAGCGTGAGCGAACCGGTGGGGATGGCGCTGACCGCCATTTTGGTGTTCTCCCCCAGGCGCATGATCGCCCCTTTGCCGCAATCCCGCTCAATGCGGGCAATGACGGTTTCAAGGGCTGCCTTCTTATCGTTGGTCTCGGGGGCGGCAGTGGCGGCGGTTGTCTTTTTGGTTGCCATGTGTATTGACTCCTTTGATTTTGATCAGGTTTATGACGGACACCCTCCGCTTGCAGGGGCGGTGTCACGCGCAGGGGTTTGGGGCACCCGGTGCCCAAAAGGTATGTCAGGCATTCTGTAAAAAAGGGTCGATCGCGGTCTGTGCCTCTTGTTCCAGTGCCGCGGGGGGGCGCAGTGTCCCCTCTTGGTCACAGTCTATCCATACGATATCGGGCTGGGCGGAAAACCAGGTCATCTGCCGCTTGGCGTAGTGTCGGGTGGCGGTTTTCAGGGACTGCACGGCGTCGGCAAAGGACATCTCCCCCCGCAGGTAGCGCGCCAGTTCCTTGTACCCGATAGCCTGCCCGGCGGTGTAGGCCGGGGAGAGCAGCCCTTTGTCCAGCAGGGCATTGGTTTCCTCCAGCAACCCTTGGGCCAGCATCTGCTCCACCCGGCTATCAATGCGCCGGTAGAGCAACTCCCGGTCCTGAAAGCGCAGGCCCAACACCAGCAGCTCCATGGCGGGGTTGGCCCCGGCAGACTGCCTGTCCCAGTGGCTTTTGGGGAGCCCGGTGGTCTGGTAAATCTCCAGCGCCCGAATGACCCGCCGGATGTTGTTGGGGTGAATGGCCGCCGCCGACTCGGGGTCTACGCTGCTCAAAATCCGGTACAGGGTGTCCCGGCCCGCCTGACTTTCGGCGGTGCGCTGCAGTTGCGCGCGGATGAGAGGGTCGGCAGGCGGGGCGTGCTCGTGGCGCAGGGTGCGCACCGCCTCGATATAAAGCCCCGTGCCGCCGCAAAACAGGGGCAGACGCCCCCGCCCGGCGACCTCAGCGGCTACCTGCAGGGCATCCCTGCCATAGTCGGCGGCGCTGTATGCCTCGTCCGGGTCCTTGATATCCAGCAGGTGGTGGGGCAGGACGGCCTGCTCGGCGGCCGTGGGTTTGGCGGTGCCGATGTCCATCCCCCGATAGACCTGCATGGAATCACAGCAGATGATCTCACAGTCATAGCATGTCCCCAGCGCCAGCGACAACGCGGTTTTGCCGGAGGCGGTGGGGCCCACAATGGCAAGTGCTTTCATTCGTTGATGCCGTCCAAAAAGGTGATGAGGTCCCTGAAATAGGCATCCTTGTTCTCTTCCTTGAACAGCTCGTGCCGCGCGCCCGGGTAGAGCTTCAGCTGTACGTCCTGTGCGCCGTGTGCCCACAGTTGCCGCGCGACAAACAAAGGCCCTTTGCCAAATGTGCCCACCGGGTCTTGCGCGCCGCTGACCAGCAGGGTGCGCAGATGTTTGGGATAGGCGGCAAACCAACTCTCGCGGTTGCACTCGCGCAGCAGAGTGAACAGGTCAACGAACGCCGAAACGGTAAACGTAAAGTTGGCGTGCGGGTCGTTCCGGTAGACTTCCTGCGACGCGGTGTCACGGGACAGCCAGGCGCGGGGAGTGCTTTTGCCGAAACGGCGGTTGTAATTCTCGAGGGTCAGCCGTTGCAGCAGCGGGCTTCGGTACCGCTCGCCCCGGCACACCCGCAGCAGTGCGGAGATGCCAAAGGCAAAGGGCAAGAGGCGGTTGGGGCCGCTGGTGCCCTGAATGATGATGTTGGCCAGCTCCTCCCCGTATCGGGTGGCGTACAAGCGGCACAAAAAGGAGCCCATGCTGTGCCCGAGCAGGGTCACGGGCAGGCCGGGGAAGCGGGATTTCGCCAGTTCCGTCATGCGGTGCAGGTCCTGCAGCAAAAAGTCCACCCCGCCTTGAGGGGCGAAATACCCAAGGTCCTCTGCGGTTTGAGCAGTATGGCCGTGTCCCAGATGGTCGTTGCCGCAAAAGACATACCCTGCCGCCGCCAGTGCCTCGCTCAGTTCATCATAGCGCCTCACATAATCCACCATGCCGTGGGAGAGCTGGACAATGCCTTTGGGGGCTATGTTGTCGGAGAAGTGAAAATAGGCCGCCACTTGGTTCTTGCCGTCAGAGGAAGGAAAATGTGTCTGTTCCTGTTGGTAACTCATCAGCCGCTCCTTTCGCCGGACCTGTTGCCGGTGGTGGTGTACAAAATGGTATGTACGATGATATCTTTCCTTTTTCACCCGGTCGGTATGGACGCGTGCCGGGTTCAGCGCAGGCCGTTCTTGTCGATAAAGGAGACCAGCTCGTCTTTCGTGGGCAGGGAAAAGACATTCCCCGGTTGGGTGACGGTGAGCGCACCCGCCGCGTTGGCATAGCGGCAGGCGTCCAGCAGCTGACCGCCGCCCCGGACATATTCAATCATCATGGCCGCCGCGAAAGCATCCCCCGCTAATGAGGTGTCCGCCGCTACCACGGGGTACGCGCCGATGATATGGTGACGGCGGCCGTCAAAGAGAAAACAGCCGCGGTTGCCCAGCTTGATGACATAGTGCCGGGCGCTGACCTTGCGGGTGAGGTCAATGGCCGCCCGCAGACAGGCGTCGGTGCCGTAGGGATGAATGCCGGTGTACAGAAAAGTGGCGTCTTCGCCAAGACAAAAAATCTCCAGCTCGGGCAGTTCCGGCAAGGGGTAGTGGGGAGCAAGGGGGCTGGCGTCCAGCACGATGGGCACCCCCCTGTCGCGGGCTTCCTGTGCGGCGGCGGTGAACACCTCAAAGGGCAGATCCGGTTGCAGACTGAGGATATCCGGCATACAGGCAAAGGCGGCGGCGATCTGCTCGCGGTCCATCCGGTCGTTCGCGCCCCGCCATACCACACAGCGGGACTCGCCGCTCTCCTCGAGCAAAAAGGCACTCGCGCCGGTGGCGGCGGCAGGGTCAAACCCCAAAAAACGGGTGTCTACCCCCTCCTCCCGGTAGATACGGCAGAGCTGCTCGCCATAGTCGTCCTGACCCAAGCGGGCACAAAGGACCGACCTGGCCCCCAACCTTGCCAAGGCAACCGCACCCTGCGTCCCCTTGCCGCCGGGGACACAGACAACACCCCCGTCGGAGAGCAGTGTTTCCCCGGGTGAGGGGACAGCCTGCAGGTGCATCACCAGCTCCATATGAGCACTGCCAATGGTCAGAATACAGGGAATAGGGCGCATACGATTCTACCTTTCCTACCTGAAATGTACTCCGGTCTGCCGGGCACGGCGCGTGACACATCGCCCCCAGTGGCAGGTCGAAAATGTCTCAAAGGGCAGTCGAATGCCCAGCGTACCAAGAGGCCGCTAGGTTGACAGTGAGTGCGCTGTCTCCGGCTCGGCGGAGTGACCATTCTGTACAGGTAAACAAATGTATGCAAAATCTTCAAAAGTCTGCTTGACCAGCAGCACATCCCGCCGGTGACAGGTAAAGAGAAAGGACTGCTGCCCCTCTCGGCTCAGTACGGCGAGCAACCGCACCACCCCCTGCGCGCGCCGGTCGTCCTGAAAGGCAAAACTCTCGTCGAGCAGCAGGGGCGGAGTCTCCCCGCGGCAGACCATATCCGTCAATGCCAGGCGCAGGGCGAGGTAGGCCAGGTCGCGGGTGCCTTGGCTGAACAGGTCAATGGCGTGCCTCTCGGACTGCTTGGGGAGAAAGGGCAACAGGCACTCGTCAAGCTGCATTTCCGGATACGCCCCGTCTGTCATGGCGGCAAGGTAGCCGCCGGCTTGGGCGGCCAGGCGGGGGGAGATGCCCGCTTTCAGGCGGGCGTCGGCGTCGAGCAGGATATCCAGTGCCAGGGTGCACGCCTCATAGCTGTCGGTCCGGGTGCTGAGCCGGTACTCGACCTCGGCCAGCGCCTCGCTGACGGCGGCGGGGTCCTCTGCCTGTTCGCGTAAGGAGCGGAGGTCCTGTTGCAACTGCGCTTGCCGGCGTTGCAGCACTGCCTGCCGTTCTTTTTGGGCGGCGATTTGCCCGTGAAGTCCGGCGGGGGTGAGTCCCTCCAGGGCGGCCAGGCGTTCGGGCGGCACTTTTGTGCGCAACGCCTGCTCCTGATCGCCGCTGAGCTGCTCACGCAACTGGGCGGCGGTGGCATCCAGCCGGTTTTTCTTCTCCCGCAACCCGGCGATCTGATCTAAATATTGTTGAACTTCCTGCCCCACTTCCTGAACAAAGGCCTCAACCCCCTCCTCGGGCAGGTTTTTTTCCCACCGCATCAGGGTGGCGGCCAGCGTTTCACGGGCTTGGGTGCACAGGGTTTGCGCCTTGGTACATTGGGCGCGGAGCTGCCTGATCTGCACGATATGGGCGGCGGTTTTCATGCGGTGCTCGGTGACGGTTTTCATACGGGATTGCAGTTCGGTACGGTTCTTGGCGCCGTACTCCAAACAAAAGGCGCGTTCGGCCGACTGCCTTGACAGCAGGGTGCTCCCCAGGACAATGACGGCAGTCAGGCAGAGCACCCCGAACAGCACCGCCAGCAACACAGGGACCGTCCGCTGTTGGCTGTCCAACTCTCGGAGCAGATCGGGCAAAACCTGTGAGGCGAAGTAAATAAAAGTAAGCAACAGTAAAACCGCGCCCCCCGTCAGCATCCGCCACAGGCGGGTCATACGATGCAGCCGCTTGGCGTCGGCCATGACCTGGTCCTCACCGCCGTGCTGCACGGTGCGCTGCACATTTTTCTGAATGTCGCGGGACACCACCACACTGCTCTCCAGCAGCCTTAGCTCGGCGTTCAGCTCACGACAGGACGCCTCGGCGTCGGTATGTACCCGCCGGTTGACTGCCAGCTCGGTGAGGTAGCCCGCGTCGGGGGTAAAGCCGGCATGGGTGTGCGTTTTGCGCAGTTGGATGCTCTCGGCGGCGAGTTGATTGGCCTGTTGTTTGAGGGCGTGGAGACGCTCAAAGCCCTTAAGTGCCTCCCGGTAGCGGAGGTCCTCCTCCTGCCGGGCGAGGGACTGCAGTTCACGCTCGATGTCTTGCAGTTCGCGCTCGGTTTGCAGCAGCTCGCCCTGCTTTTGCAACAGCTCTCGGTTGCGGGCAATGGCCTCGCTGCGGCGGGCGAACAGCGCCGCGCGCTCTTGCCGCAACAATGGCAGTTCCCCTCCCCCCGCCTCTTGGGAGAGCAGGGTTTGTTTGGCGCGGGTCAGGGCGTCGATGGCGCGACGGGCACTCAGCGTTTCGTCCCCCGAAAAAAGCAGGTTTTCAATGCGCTCCCGTACCCGGGCCTCGTCTGCCGGCGAAGAGCCAGAAAGGCTTGAGAAGCAGGCAGTGCGGTCAAACACCTCTCGGGGCATCCCCAAGAGCCACTCCCCCGCCTCCCCCTCAAAGTGCTCTCCGGTGAGGGGGTTTTGGATGTCCAGTCGGTTTTGATAGGTGATTTGACCCGACTTTGTCTCTTTGACGGTAGAGCGCTTGATACAGTAGGGCTGACCGCCGGACAACACGGTCATCTCTCCCCCGGCGGTGCCGGTCTGCCAATTGAGGAGACGGGCGGGGGCCAGCGGGTCTTTTTCGTCCCAGCCATAAAGCATATAGCGGATAAATGCCAAGAGGGTGCTTTTGCCCGACTCGTTCTCCCCCTCAATGAGGTTCATGTGGGGGTGACACTCGAAGGACAACTCGCGCAACATGCCGAACGCCTCAATCTGAAGCTTTTGCAGCGTCAAGGCTTGTCCTCCCCTCCCGCATCCGAGCCAAGAAACCTGATCGCCCGCTCCACGGCATCCTTGGCGTCGTACCAGGGCTGGTCATCGTAGCGATAATCAAACTTTTTGCAGAACCAACTGACATCCCCGACGAGTTTGTCGAGGGAGGCGCGCATGATGGCGCCGATGCTTTCATGGAAAGCGGCAAAGGTCTTTTTGGACAGCCTGGCTTTGGCATAGTCGAGCAGGCGGCGGTAATGGGGCAGGCAAAAGCCCTTTTGCGTCTCAAACTTTTGCCGGAAGGAGGAGTCGCTCTCCCAAAGATAGACGATGGTTGCGGTCATTTTTTCCAGCACCGACTCAATGCGGCCGCAAATATAGCAACTGTTCTCCAGCCGCTGCAAGTATGGCAGGGAGGAGGCGACACTTGATTTTACGGAGGTTTTTGGGGGGGTTACGCGGTCACTGACCGTTTGCAGGTGGCTTTCGAGCATCAGGGCTAAACTGAGGCGGTTCTTCCGGGCAAACATCTGCTGGTAGTGCGCGGCGCAAAAACCGCTTTCGTTGGTTTGCAGCCGCACATCCGACTCCATCATCGAGGCGCCCAAAATCAAGTCCAACTCCCGCGTCTGCAATGTCTTGTACAGCGTGCACAGGGGACACACCCACTCCGGGTGCCGGAGCGAGTGCTCAAACGCCTCATTGATTGGGATGGTGTAGATTTTCTCCATGATCGCCTCGCACGCTGATAATTATATAGATAGATTATACAATAACCGGGCGCATTTTGCAAGCCTGCCGACGTAAATTTTAACAAACAGCCCGCCAACTGTCAATGAAGGTCTGCCAAATCCTCAAAGAATACGGAAAAACATCACTGCAAACAAAAAAGACCCCCTCAGCTCTTTCAACCTTTGAGGTGGTCTTTGCTTTTTCCCCTGTCCGAAGAGAGTCGGTCGAACATTTTCCGGCTTCAGAAAATCCTTGTCCCGCACTCTCTTTTGGAACGATTTGACTGGTGACCCGTGGGAGAATCGAACTCCCGTTACCGCCGTGAAAGGGCGGTGTCTTAACCGCTTGACCAACGGGCCGGATGGTAGCGGAAGTAGGATTTGAACCTACGACCTATCGGGTATGAACCGAGCGCTCTAGCCAACTGAGCTATTCCGCCTTGCTATGGAAGCTGCTTGCTTGTTGCCGTTTGGCGGTACAAAATCATCTTTGGCGCCGAATCAGCAAGCATCATTATACCATGGTGCTTTTTCCTTTGTCAAGCTGTTTTTTGATTTTCTAAGATTTCGTCCTTTCCCAAAGCAACTTCTGCGGCAAAATTCAAAACGGGCTTTGCTTTGGGGATTTCTATGTACATTTTTTTTGCTTTTGTTTGAAAAAACGACTTGACTTTTGCAGGATTTCTGCTTATACTGTTTAATGGAAGAGAATTTGGATTTGACAGGCCATAGCTTGTCAAATGACTGACTGGCCATGCACCAAGCGGGGAACTTCCTGATAGTTCTCCGCCTCTTTTTAGGATTTGAACCAAAGGAGCCTTTATGAGAAAAGTCCATTTTACCGAAACGGTCCTGCGCGACGCCAACCAATCCCTGCTCGCCACGCGCATGCCCTTTGCCGACTTTGAGGGGATTTTGGAGACCCTTGACCAGGCGGGATACCATTCCCTGGAGTGCTGGGGCGGTGCCACCTTCGATGCCTGCCTGCGCTACCTGAACGAGGACCCTTGGGAGCGGCTGCGCAAAATCAAGTCCAAGGTCAAACACACCAAGCTGCAGATGCTCTTCCGCGGGCAGAACATCCTGGGCTACAAGCATTACCCGGACGATGTCGTGCGGGCATTTGTGGCGCGCGCTGCCCAAAACGGCATTGATATTTTCCGTATTTTTGACGCCCTGAATGACTTCCGCAACATTGAAGTGGCATTGGATGAGACCCTGAAGCAGGGCGCCCATGCCCAGGGTTGCATCTGCTACACCACCAGCCCTATCCATAATATAGAGAAGTACACCGCCCTCGGGCGGCAGCTGGAGGCCATGGGCGTACACAGCATCTGCATCAAGGACATGGCGGGCATCATGGGGCCGGGCGAGGCACGGGATTTGGTGAGCGCCCTCAAGGGCAGTGTGAATATCCCGGTGTTCCTGCACACCCACGCCACCACCGGACTGGGACCGATCACCTATATGCAGGCGATTGCGGCAGGGTGCGACGGGATTGACACCGCCATCTCCGCTCTTTCGGGCGGCACCTCCCAACCCGCCACCGAGACCCTGCACTATGCCTGCAAGCAAATGGGGGCAGAGACCAACCTGAATGAGCAGGTCCTCAAAGCCGTCAACGACTTTTTCAAACCCCTGAAATCTACCTACTTGGCAAACGGCATGATGGACGCCTTTGTGATGGGGACCGAAACCGACGCCTTGGTGTACCAGGTGCCGGGTGGTATGCTGTCCAACCTGCTGGCGCAGCTGAAAGCGCAAAATGCCATTGACCGTTTGGATGAGGTGCTGGCGGAGATTCCCTCTGTCCGACAGGACCTGGGCTACCCGCCGCTGGTCACCCCCATGAGCCAGATGGTCGGCGTGCAAGCCACCGCCAACGTGCTGGCAGGCAAGCGCTACCAAAACGTCTCAAAGGAAGTCAAGGCCTACCTGCGCGGCGAGTATGGCACCGCCCCCGGTACGGTGAACCCCGAGCTGATCCGTCAGGTACTGGGTGAGGAGCAGCCCATCACCACCCGCTTTGCCGACACGCTGGCCCCCGCCTTGGAACAGACCAAGCAGGCACTCGGCACCCTCGCCCGCAATGACGAGGATGTCCTGTCCTACATCGCTTTCCCCTCCATTGCCGAAAAGTTCTTTCGTGAGCGGGAAACCCGCGCCTTAAACGGCGCCCGCATCGCAAGCGATCCCCGCACCGTTTCCTATACCATCCTCAGAAAGGAGGGTTCGCTATGACCGACATTACCGTCCCCGAAAGCGTTCTATACGCACTTTTTTGCATGGCGGTTGTGTTCGCCGTCCTGGTCGTGCTGTTTTTGGCAATCAAGCTGTTTTCCTACGCTTTGGGCGCATTCGGCCACCTCGGCAAGTCCGCCGGACGCCTTTCCCCGGTCAGCTTTCCCCCGCCTGCCGCCACAGCAACCACCCCCACGGCGACTCCTCCGGCACCCGTCACAAACCGGCTCAGGCTCTATGATGTGGATGAGCCCACCGCCGCACTGCTCATGGCGATTGTCAGCGATGAGGCGGGCATTCCCCTCGAGCAGCTGCGTTTTGTGTCCATCAGGGCACTCTCCGAAACAACCTGAGCAACACACCTTGACCAAGACAGCGTGCGGCGGCTGCAGCGACCACCGTGCTCTTTGCGGAGCCTGTGCCGCACCCCCGCCGGTCGGGGAAATCGCCGAACCAACCAACCATCGTATGAGGAGACTGGATATGATTTATATTGTGAAAATCAATGACAAGATGTATGAGGTAGAGGTCGAAAAGGGCTCTGCCACCATCGTCAACACCACCGATACCGCCCCCGCCACTTCGCCCGTTGCCCCAGCAACCGTCGCCCCGGCGACCGTCACCCCGGCGACCGTCCCTGCGGCACCCGCTGCCCCCGCCGGCACGGCTCACGGGACCGTCATCGCCGCCCCCATGCCCGGCACCATTCTGGACATCAAGGTCGCCCCCGGTGCGCAGGTGAAAAAGGGTGCGATCCTGCTGGTGCTGGAGGCCATGAAGATGGAAAACGAAATTCTGGCGCCCGCAGACGGCACGGTGAGCGCGGTCTCGGTCTCCAAAGGTGCGTCGGTCTCCACGGGAGACGCACTGATTACCATACAATGAGGGGGGCACTATGCTGATTGATTCAATTATCACCATTTGGGAGAACTCCGGCTTTGCGTCGCTGAGCTGGCGGCACGTGGTCATGCTCGTGATTGCCTGCGTGCTGGTGTACTTAGCGGTGGTCAAGAAGTTTGAGCCCCTGCTGTTGCTCCCCATCGCCTTTGGCGTGTTGCTCGCCAACCTCCCCCTGGCCAACCTGATGGCGGAGCCCTCGGGTGGCGCGGCGGGCGGCCTGCTCTACTACTTATACCAAGGGGTAAAGCTCGGCATTTATCCCTCCCTGATTTTCCTCGGCATCGGTGCCATGACCGACTTCGGCCCGCTGATTGCCCGCCCCTCCAGTCTGCTGATGGGTGCCGGCGCGCAGTTTGGCGTGGTAGCGGCTCTGATTGTCGCCGTGGTATTGGGCTTTTCCCCGCAGGAGGCGGCGTCCATCGGCATCATCGGCGGCGCGGACGGCCCCACCGCCATTTTCCTGACCACCAAGCTGGCGCCCGAGCTGTTACCCGCCATCGCGATTGCCGCCTACTCCTATATGGCGCTCATCCCCATGATCCAGCCGCCCCTGATGCGCCTTTTGACCACCCAGAAAGAGCGTAAAATCCAAATGACCCAGTTGCGCCCGGTCAGCAAGCTGGAGAAGATCGCCTTCCCCATCTTGGTCACTCTGTTCTGTGTGCTGCTCTTGCCCGAGGTCGCCCCCCTCATCGGGATGCTGATGCTGGGCAATCTGTTCCGGGAATCCGGCGTGGTCGAGCGGCTGTCAAGCACCGCTCAAAACGCCCTGATCAATATTGTCACCATCTTCCTCGGCGTGACCGTAGGTGCGACTGCGGTCGGCGACAAATTCCTACAGCCCCAAACGCTCAAAATCATCTTACTGGGTTTGGCGGCCTTTGCCTTCAGCACCGTGGGCGGGTTGCTCATCGGCAAGCTGATGTGCTGGGCGACCGGCGGTAAGGTCAACCCGCTCATCGGCTCGGCAGGCGTTTCCGCCGTCCCCATGGCGGCACGAATTTCACAAATCGAAGGGCAGAAAGCCAACCCCGCCAACTTCCTGCTGATGCACGCCATGGGTCCGAATGTGGCGGGCGTGATCGGCTCGGCTGTTGCCGCGGGGGTCCTGCTCGCCCTGTTCGGCTAACGCTGCCCGACGGCACTTGCCGCTTGCCTGTCACCGCCCCTTGCGACAAAAAAACACCTGCGACAACTGCCGCAGGTGTTTTTTCGTTTGAATTTAGGGCTGTCCCCGTCAGGATGGTGTATGGATCCGGTCGCCCCGCCGCCTGTCAGAAAAGCAGCGCGCCTCGTTTCGGCAAAGTCTGTTTTCCTCACGGGCCTCACCATCCGCCGCTCTCGACAGACAGACCTCTCACATACTGTAGTTGTCAAAGTACCCCTGAATCCAGACAATCGGGGTGCCTTTGTCGCCGCTGCCCGAGGTGAGGTCGCAGAGCGAGCCGATCAGGTCGGTCAGGTGGCGGGGGGTGGTGCCCTGGGAGACCATATTGCCTACCAAGTCAGCCCCTTTGTGGCGGATGTATTCGGAAATGGCGTCCTGCAAAGCCTGCCCCGACAGCTGGGAAAAATCGTTGTCCGCCAGGTATTTCAGCTTGACCTCGTTTGGTTGGCCGACCAGTCCCGCGGTGTAAAAGGGGGAGACCACCGGGTCTGCCAGCTCCCATATCTTTCCCACAGGGTCCTTAAAGGCCCCGTCCCCGTACACCATGACTTCCACACGGCGACCGGTAGCTTTGTACAGTCGTGCCGCAATGTCCTCCACCAGAGGCTGGGCGTCGCGGGGGAACAGTTTGACCTTTTCCTCGGTCGCCTTATTGCTGCCCAGCAAGCCGTACTGCGGGTTGTACCCGCTGCCGTCTATCGGTGCGGTCATCAGGTCGTCCAGACCCAACACGGTGCTTGCCCCCGCCGCCTGCAAACGGCGTTTGGTGCGGGCACGGCTGTGAATGTCACAGGTGAGCACATGAGTGGTATAGGGCAACACGGCGCGGCAGTCGTTGGCAAACAAAATCGTGACCTCGCACCCTTGGTTTTCAATCAGTTCTTTGTAATAGGCGACATAGTCCACCCCGGTAAAGGGGTGCTTTTTGTATCCGAAATGCCGGCGGTACTCCGACTCGGTCAGCACATCGGTAAAGGGGTTGATGCCCGCGGCATCCAGCTCGTCGAGGTCCACCAAGTGGTTGCCCACCTCGTCGGCGGGGTAACTCAGCACCAGGGTCATTTTCTTTGTCCCTTTGGCAATCCCCTTCAGGCAGACGGCGAAACGGTTGCGGCTGAGGATGGGAAACAGCAGCCCCAGCTCTCCGCCCGGAAACTTTTCCCGGACACACTGCGCGATCTGGTCCACCGTGGCATAGTTGCCTTGCGCACGTGCCACCACTGCCTCCGTGACAGCGACAACATCCCTGTCCTGCAACGCGACGCCTTCACCGTCGGCCGCCGCCAGCACGCTGTCCACGACGATCTCCGCTAACGCGTCCCCCTCTCGGATGATGGGTGCGCGCACCCCCCGAGCCACCGTTCCGATCAGTCTTTCCATATGAGTTCCCTTCTGACGACCCGATTTCATACCATTCTTCCGTCAACACCCCGGCACCGCCCGTGAGCCCAGCCAATTGGTGAGCCGCGGAGTGCGGATGCCCGCGTGAAAACCCCGGCACCGCCCGCAGAGCGAGCCAACTGCTGCCCCATGGAGTGCGGATGCCCGCGTGAAAACCCCAGCACCGCCCGCAGAGCGAGCCAACTGCTGCCCCATGGAGTGCGGATGCCCGCGTGAAAACCCCGGCACCGCCCGCAGAGCGAGCCCGTAAAGATCCCCCCCCTGCTTGTCTGTGGCGGCACCGCCGCCCTCAAAAGCAATGAGGGAAAAATCAAGCGTTTGCGCAGTCTTGGGAGAATCGTAAGATGACAAAGGTCATGTCCGATCTATGGATAGTATACCATAGCACACCCCCTAAATTGTGTATATTTTGTGAATGAAGGGTGTCTATTTTTTGTCCGGCTGCCTTTGGCAATGCTAATTTTTAATAACAGCGCCATACGCCCCCGCCCCTCCCGTTTTCACCGCTCAAGGCATCCATATACTTCCATCTATGTGCAAAAACAAAAAACTGCCCAACAATCAGCCAGCAAAGTGGGGGATTTTCCGGCCTCATATGCTTGACAAGAGTGCTACTTTGTTGTACAATGTAGTGGTACTATGCGGTGCAATGTAGCTTAAGGGGTACGACATGCTTTTTGACAAGTCGCAGCTCATGCGCGGTACGCTTGAGGGGTGTATTCTCAAGCTTATCAATGACCAGACTACCTATGGGTACGAAATCATTGAGCATTTGAAGCAATCGGGGTTTGATGATATCTCTGAGGGAACCATCTACCCGATTTTGCTACGCTTGGAACGACAAGGGGCGATCGAGGCTGAACTCCGCCCGTCTCCGCTGGGCCCCAAACGAAAGTATTTCACCATTACCACAGCGGGCAAGACGTACCTGCAATCATTTGTGACCTATTGGGAACAACTGCATGGCTCGGTGGATGACATTTTGCTGGGGGGAGGCGCTCATGAAACTCACTGACGTACGAAGTGAACTCAAGAAACTCACCGCGGACAACCGAAAAACCATCCGAAAAATCCGCGTCTACTTAGAATCCAGGCACTTAAACGAGTTTGTTTTTTACGAGACCTATTCCGACATTGTGGGCATGGCGCTGGAGTACCAGGAGCGCGGCCAGGACTTTTCGGAGGCGGTGGGCATGAACTACCGCGATTTCTGCCGCTCGCTCATCAAAAGCGCGCAACGGCAGACCTGGGCAGAACGATTTTTGGACGACATTCAGTGGATTTGGCGCTGTGGCTTTTTCCTGATCCCGATGCTGTATCTGTTCGTGTTGCTCTTTGAGGATTGGTCTCCCGCCCGTCATGAGGGCGCTGTCCTCATTGCGCCGGTCTCGTATGTGGTCAAGTACTGCGCGCTGGCGATGATTGTCATTGTGGGCTGGTACCTGGTCAAGCGCGCGGTCTATACCTCCCCCAAAATCACCTTTGGTTTATACCTGAGCTCTATTCTGCTGGGCTTCCTTCTGATGGATAACCTGCAGCGCCGCTTTGTGGACTCCTCCCCCTGGCGCATCCATGTCCTGGTATGGATGGCCTGCGCGCTACTGTTGCTGGTGGCAAGCAAACTCGCCAAGAGACTGGTGGCAAAGTCGGTCGCCCTCTACCGTGGGATCAAGAAAAACAAGTAAAAGAAAAGGATGCTGTCAACATGACTGACAAAAAACGCCGTCGCGGCGACCGCTGGGATGGATACCTGGTGCGTGACCTGGATGAAATGCACACCATCTCCCCCTATGTCCTGCCGAACCGTGCCGACAACGAGGCCGTCCTCAACGAAACCTTTGATATGACCGCCCTGAAAGCCTACTTAGCCGAGAAAAACAAGGACAACCCCGAGTTTAAGTATACCTTTTTTCATGTCATCTGTGCCGCCGTGGCCAAAACCCTCCTGCTGCGCCCCAAGATGAACCGCTTCTATGCCGGCCACCGTCTGTACGACCGCAAGGACATCACCCTGACCTTTGTGGTGAAGAAGCAGTTCGCCGATGACGGGGAGGAGGCGCTCGCCATTTTGAAGGTGGACACCGACTCCGACCGCTCCCCCCTGGAGCAGGTGCGCACCAAAATCAGGGACATCGTGTACGATGTCCGCCAAAAGGGCGAAACGGACAGCACCACCAATAAAATGGGTGCCTTCCTCAAGTGCCCCCGTTTTGTGTTGCGCCTGGTGTTTCGACTGCTCAAGTGGCTGGACTACCACGGCCGCTACCCCCGCTCCCTGATGAAGGACGACCCGTATTTCTGCAGCGTGTTTCTGTCCAACTTAGGCAGCATTCAGATGAACGCCAACTACCACCACCTGACCAACTGGGGGACCAACTCCTTCTTCTTGGTCATCGGTGAGCTCAAACCCACGCCCTTTTTTGAACCCGACGGCAGCTACCAGATGCGCCCCGCCCTTGAGCTGGGCATGACCATCGACGAGCGCATTGCGGACGGGTTGTATTTTGCCCGAAGCCTGCGCCTGTTGCGCAAATTATTGCAAAACCCCTCCCTGCTGGAGGAAAATATTCATACTCCCGTCGAATAATAATGGTGGAGGTACATACGATGTCAACCGTCAAAGCCCCCTGGCTCAACAGCCTTGGCGAACTGCCCGCCACCCTCGACTACCCTGAGGGGAGTTTGTGGGAACCGCTGGCAGCCACCGCCGCCAGTTACCCGAACTATACCGCCTACAACTTTTTAGGCAGCAAAACCACCTATGCACAGTTGCTCACCGAGGTACAGGCCTGTGCCAAGGCACTGAAAGCCCTGGGCATCAAGCAGGACGACAAAGTCACCATCTGTATGCCCAACTGTCCGCAAACCGTGGTCTTTTTCTATGCGGTGAACCTGGTGGGCGCCATCGCCAACATGGTACACCCCCTGTCCGCCGAGAACGAAATCGAGTTTTACCTGCGGGAATCGGGCAGTGTCGCCGCCCTCACCTTAGACCAGTTTTACCCCAAATTTGCGGCCATCCGTGAGCGTTGCCCCCTCCCCCACCTGATCATCGCCTCGATCAAGGACGCCCTTTCTCCCCTGCTCAAAGTGGGGTACATGCTCACCTCCGGCAGAAAGATCAAGCGCCTCCCTGCCGACGCCCCGATTCTGACCTGGAAGGCTTTTCTGAAGCAAGGCCGCGCATATGCGGGCGAGTACCGCACCCCACGCACCGCCGAGCAGCCCGCCGTGATTCTATACAGCGGCGGCACCACCGGCGTGACCAAGGGAATTTTGCTGTCCAACCTGAACTTCAACGCCTTGGCAAAACAGCTCGTGGCGGTCAACCCCATGTTCCGGGCGGGGGATATCATGCTGGCGGTGATGCCCATGTTCCACGGCTTCGGACTGGGGGTCAGCATCCACTCCATGCTGGCAAACGGCGCGAACTGCATCCTGGTGCCCCGCTTCACGGTGGAAAGCTACGCCAAACTGTTGATCAAACACCGCTGCAACTACATCGCCGGCGTGCCCACTCTGTATGAGGCATTGCTGCGCGAACCCAGCATGAACGGGGTCAACCTGTCCTGCCTCAAGGGCGTGTTCAGCGGCGGCGACTCCCTGTCGGTCGAGCTGAAAAAGCGCTTTGACAAGTTCCTTGCCGACCACCATGCCACCGTGCAGGTCCGCGAGGGCTACGGCACCACCGAGTGCGTCACCGCCAGTTGCCTGACCCCCCTGCACTGGACCAAGGAGGGGAGCATCGGACTGCCCTTCCCCGATACTTACTACAAGATCGTCAAAACCGGCACCACCGACGAGCTGCCTTACGACGAGGAGGGGGAGATCTGCATTGCCGGCCCCACCGTCATGATGGGCTACCTCAACCACCCCGAGGAGACCGCGCAGACCCTCCGCCGGCACGATGACGGCATGCTGTGGGTGCATACCGGCGACCTTGGGAAAATGGATGCCGACGGCTTCATTTACTTCCGCCAGCGCATCAAACGCATGATCATCACCAGCGGCTACAATGTCTATCCCTCTCAGATCGAAAACATTCTGGACGCTCATGAGTTTGTGCATCTGAGCTGTGTCATCGGCGTGAAGGACCCGCTCAAGATGCAGCGCGTCAAGGCGTTCATCGTGCTCAAGCCGGGGGTGGAGCCCAGCGAACAGACCCGCGCGGCACTGATGGCTCACTGCCAAAAGAACATGGCGAAGTACGCCCTGCCCTGCGCCATTGAGTTCCGGGAGTCCCTCCCCAAAACCTTAGTGGGCAAGGTGGCGTACCGTGAACTGGAGCAAGAAGAACTGGCAAAGGAAAAGGTTGGATAAGATAAATGGACATTTTTGAAAAGTGCTATCAGCCCTCTCTGGCCGGCGAGATTCGGGACAAGGGCATTTACCCCTATTTCCATGCCCTGCAGTCCAGACAGGATGTCGAGGTGGTCATGGAGGGCGGGCGGCGCATTATGCTCGGCTCCAACAACTACCTGGGTCTGACCGTACAGCCCGAGGTGGTCGAGGCGGGTATCCGGGCGATGGAGCGATACGGCACCGGCTGCTCCGGCTCCCGTTTTTTGAACGGCACCTTATCGCTGCACCTGGAGCTGGAAGCGGCATTGGCCTCTTTCCTCGGCACCGAGGCGGCCATGACCTTCTCCACCGGCTTTCAGTCCAACTTGGGGATCATCAGCGCCATTGCCGGGCACGGCGACTATATCCTTTGCGACAAGGAAAACCACGCGAGCATCTATGACGGCTGCCGGCTGAGCTTTGCCCGCACCTACACCTACAACCATCAGGACATGGCGGACCTCGAGCGCCTGCTGGCGCTCTACGCCGGCAAGGGCGGCATCCTCATTGTCACCGACGGCGTGTTCTCGATGGGGGGCGACATTGCCCGCCTGCCCGACATCGTGCGCCTTGCCCGCGCCTACGGCGCGCGGGTCATGGTGGATGACGCCCACGGACTGGGCGTGCTGGGCAAGGGCGGTCGGGGCACCGCCAGCCACTTCGGACTGGAGGCCGAGGTGGATATTTATATGGGCACCTTCAGCAAGTCCTTGGCGAGCCTGGGCGGCTACATGGCGGCCCGCGCCGAAGTGGTGGACTATGTACGCCATGCCTCCCGCCCCTTCATTTTCTCCGCCTCCATCCCCCCCGCCTCCGCCGCCGTTGCGCTGGCAGCCCTGCGCTATTTAGAGGCGCACCCCGAGCTGGTCAGCCGGCTGCAAAGTTTGTCGGGCTACGCCAGAGCGGGGCTGCAAGCCCGAGGGCTCACCATCAGGGAGTCCGTCACCCCCATCATCCCCATTTACACGTACGAGGTGGAAAACACCCTGCTCAAAGCCCGCCGGATTTTCGAGGCGGGTGTCTACCTGAACCCCGTATTGCCCCCTGCCACCAACCCCGGCGAATGTCTGCTGCGCACCAGCTATATGGCGTCCCATACTGAAGCATTACTGGACGAGGCCATGGATATCATTGCCTCGGTCATCTCGCCTGTCCGATGAGCCGCGTCGTGATTGTCACGGGCGGCAGCAGCGGGATTGGATTGTCCACCGCCCGCTGCCTCGCGGCACAGGGCTGCACGGTGTACTCGTTCAGCCGCCGGCAAGCGGCGCCGGACGGCATCATCCACCGCTCGGTGGATGTCACCGACCGGGCGGCGCTCGAGCAGACAGTCGCCGATGTGGTGGCGCAGGAGGGGCGGGTCGATCTCCTCATCAACAACGCCGGGTTCGGCATTGCGGGGACAGTGGAACACACCGATCCGGCGTTGGCGCGCTCCCAGCTTGATGTCAACTTTTGGGGCATGGTGAACGCCACCCGGGCAGTACTTCCCTACATGCGCGCCCGGCAAAGCGGCAGGATTGTGAATATCAGCTCGGTCGCCGCCCTGGTCCCCATCCCTTTCCAGACCTACTACTCGGTTTCCAAGGCCGCCATCAACGCCTTTACGATGGCCACCGCCAATGAAGTCCGCCCCTTGGGCATCGGGGTGTGCGCGGTGATGCCCGGCGACACTCAAACCGACTTCACCGACGCCCGAAAAAAAGCGCCGGCCGACGACGGGTCCGTCTATGCGGCGCGCATGAATCGCTCGCTGGCCAAAATGGAGCAGGACGAGCGCCGCGGCATGGACGCCGGGGTGGCCGGCCGCCTCATTGCCCGCATTGCCCTGGCCCGCAAGTGCCGGCCCCTGTATACCCTTGGTTTTTCGTATCAGCTGATCGCCTTGCTGACCAGACTGCTCCCCGCCCGGGCGGTCAACTACCTGCTGTACCGTCTATACGCTCAATAAAACGCCCCTGCGGGCCAATAAAAATATCCATCCGGCAAAGGAGTACCACCGTGTTTAAGAGAATCATCGACATTTTAGCCAACGAACTGGGCAGAAGCCCGGAAGCCATCACGCCAAACACCGACCTGAAAAGCGACCTTGGCATCAACTCACTGGACCTGATGAACATCATTCTGGTGTTTGAGGAGTCCTTTGGCATCTGTATCTCGGACGATGATGTCAAACGCCTGGATACCGTCGCCGACCTGGTCAGCTATGTGGAGACCCTGGCACCCGTCGGAGGGGCGCACTAAATCTCCTGCCCACAGGGCACTCGCGCCACAACGCCAACAATGGCTTCAAAGCCTCCCGAAGATGCTTTGAAGCCATTGTCTTTTCCGCGGAAAGGCGGGCCGCCGGTACCCGTGACACAGGCATTTTCCTGTCTGTCCCCCGCCGCACGCCATCTCTTTGTTTTTTTCTTCCCTTCCTTGCATCTGCCCGCCCGGTGTGCTATAATGATGGCAAGCACATCCACCATCATATATTTGAAGGAGATTGCCATGCACCGTATGTTTCAAGCGCACCGGATGACCGCGGAGGGAAAGGTGCTGCCCCTTTCCCGTTTTCGCCTGTTTGCCGATATGGCACAGCCCGAAATCCTGCCCGAAAAGGGAGCCCTGCTGCTGGAGGAGGCAGAAAAAGTCCTGCAGCAAGAGATTCCCCTGTTGCCTGCCTCCCTGTATATGCGTTTCGAGCGTGACGGTGACAGGAGCCAGTTTGAGCGGCTGTTTTTCACCCGCCGTCAGATGCTCTATATCTTGACTTTGGCAGAGTACTACGAGGGACAGGGTCGTTTTCTGGACAAACTGATCGACGTGCTCTGGGCGATCTTAGAGGAGTCGGCTTGGGTCGTGCCTGCCCATAATTATCACAACCCCATGGACAAGGGTCAAAGAAGCCCGCTGCCCTTGGCATACGGCGAGCATCCCCACCATGTTGACCTGTTCGCCGCCAGCACGGGGAGTTGCCTCTCCTTTTGCTACTACCTGCATAAGGACAGCTTTGACCGCGAGGCCAAGGTCATCAACCGCCGCCTGCTCTGGGCGCTGGAAAACCGCATTTTCACCCCCTTCTTCACCCAGAATGCCCATTGGTCGGGTTTTGCCACGCCCCCCCGTCTCCTGAACAACTGGAACCCTTGGATTATCTCCAATGTCCTGACCGCCGCCGCCCTGACCATTGCGGAGCAGGAAAAACGGGAGGCGCTGGTCTCCCGCGCCATGCTGATGCTGGACAACTACACCGCCAGCCTCCCCTCCGACGGCGGTTGCGACGAGGGTCCCGTCTATTGGACAAAAGCGGCCGCCTCCCTGTTTGACTGTTTAGAAGTACTCTACGACATGAGCGACGGCGCCATTGACGTCTTTGACGACCCCTTGCTTCGCAAGATGGGTGAATTTGTCGCAAAGGCCAACATTCACGGTCCCTACTATGTCAACTTTGCGGATGCCTCCCCCATTCTGTCCCCCTCCGGGGAGATGATCCACCGCTTCGGTGCGCGCACCGCCAGCCCCGTCCTTGAGGCGTTCGGCGACCACCAGGCCCTGACCCCGGCCAAGGATGCCTACCACCACAGCATGTACCGCTATGTCAAGGGCCTGTTTACCCGCACCCCCGCCGAAGCCCCGCCGGTCTGCATCAAGCAGGCTTGGCTGCCCGAGCTGAAGTGGATGAGCTTCCATGAGTACACCGACACTTCCCGCGGCCTGTTTTTAGCGATGAAGGGCGGACACAACGCCGAGAACCACAACCACAACGATGTGGGCAACCTCATTGTGTACGCGGACGGCGCGCCCCTCCTCATTGACTCGGGTGCGGACACCTACTGCAAGCAGACCTTTTCCTCCGAACGCTACACCCTGTGGTACATGCAGTCCTCCTATCACAACCTGCCCGACATTAACGGCTTCCCCCAATGGCCGGGCCAACAGTATACCTCCACCGACGAGGTGTATGACGAGGCGAGCGGCAGCCTGTCGCTGGAGCTGAAACAGGCCTACCCCGCCGAGGCGGCCATTCGTTCCTACCGCCGCACCGCCGTGCTCCGGGAGGGCAAGGTGACGCTGACCGAGCAGCTCTCCTTTGAGAAAGCCTCCCCCGTCGTGTTCAACTTCCTCTGCTACCTGCCGCCGCAGCCGGCACAGGGTAAGGTCAGCTTTGCAAACGGCAGAAGCATTGTCTTTGACCCGTCCCTTGTCCCCACCGTGGAGACCATCCCGCTCATCCCCGACAATAGGCTGGCAAACAACTGGGGCACCGACCGCCTCTACCGTCTGTCCCTGAGCGCCCCGGCCTTGACAGAGAAAACCTTTACCTTTGTCATTGGATAAACCTTTTAACACCAAGCGATAAGGAGATTGCCATGTACCGTATGTTTCAAGCCAATCAGGTGACGGCAGAGGGAAAGGTGCTCCCCCTTCCTGCCTTCCGACTCTTTGCCGATATGGCGCAGCCCGACATCCTGCCCGAAAAGGCGGCGCATCTGCTCGCGGACGCGGAGGCTGTCCTCCGGCAGGACATTCCCCTCTTGCCCGCCACCACCCACATGCGCTTCGAGCGCGACGGTGACCGGAGCCAGTTTGAGCGCCTGTTTTTCACCCGCCGCCACATGCTCTATGTCTTGACTTTGGCAGAGCACCTCGAGCATCAGGGCCGCTTTCTGGACAAACTGATCGATGTGCTCTGGGCGATCTTGGAGGAGTCGGCTTGGGGGGTGCCTGCGCATAATGTTCTGAACCCCTCCGACAACGGCCAAAGAAGCCCCCTGCCTTTGGCATATGGCGAACACCCCCACCATGTGGACCTGTTCTCCGCCGGCACGGCGGCTTGCCTTGCCTTCTGCTACCACCTGCACAAGGACAGCCTTGACAGCGCGGCAAAGGTCATCAACCGTCGCCTGCTCTGGGCACTGGAAGACCGTATTTTCACCCCCTACCTCACCCAAAATGCCTGGTGGACAGGTCTGTCCCCCAAGTCAATCTCTGTCGTGAACAACTGGAACCCTTGGATCACCTCCAATGTTCTGACCGCCGCCGCCCTGACCGTCTCCGACCTGAACCTCAGAGAGGCGCTGGTCTCTCGCGCCATGCTGATACTGGACAACTACACCGCCAGCCTCCCCTCCGACGGCGGTTGCGACGAGGGGCCCGTTTACTGGACAAAGGCGGCCGCCTCCCTGTTTGACTGTTTAGAGGTGCTCTACGACATGAGCGGCGGCGCCATTGACGTCTTTGCCGACCCCTTGCTTCGCAAGATGGGTGAATTTGTCGCAAAAGCCAACATCCACGGCCGCTACTATGTCAACTTTGCGGACGCCTCCCCCGTGCTGTCCCCCTCCGGGGCGATGATCCACCGCTTCGGCGCGCGCACCGCCAACCCCGTCCTTGAGGCGTTTGGCGACCACCAGGCCCTGACCCCGGCCAAGGATTCCTACCACAAAAACATGTACCGCTATGTCAAGGACCTGTTTACCCGCACCCCCGCCGAGGCCCCGCCGGTCTGCATCAGGCAGGCCTGGCTGCCCGAGCTGAAGTGGATGATCTTCCATGAGTACACCGATACCTCCCGCGGCCTGTTTTTAGCCATGAAGGGCGGGCACAACGCCGAGAATCACAACCACAACGATGTGGGCAACTTCATTGTGTATGCGGACGGCGCGCCCCTCCTCATCGACTCGGGTGCCGACACCTACACCAAGCAGACCTTTTCGGAGGAGCGCTACACCCTGTGGTACATGCAGTCCTCCTATCACAACCTGCCCGACATCAACGGCGTTGCCCAAAGGGTAGGCAGACAGTATGTCTCTACCGACGAGGTGTATGACGAGGCGAGCGGCGGCCTGTCGCTGGAGCTGAAGCAGGCCTACCCCGCCGAGGCGGCCATCCGTTCCTACCGCCGCACCGCCGTGCTCCGGGAGGGCAGGGTGACGCTGACCGAGCAGCTCTCCTTAGAGAAAGCCTCCCCCGTCGTGTTCAACTTCCTCTGCTACCTGCCGCCGCAGCCGGCACAGGGTAAGGTCAGCTTTGCAAACGGCAGAAGCATCATCTTTGACCCGTCCCTTGTCCCCACCGTGGAGACCATCCAGCTTATCCCCGGCAATAATCTGGCGAACAACTGGGGCACCGACCGCCTCTACCGCCTGTCCCTCAGCGCCAAGGACGTGGCAGAGAAAACCTTCACGTTCCTGATCGGCTGATCCCCGCACCAAAACCGGCCGGCCACACGCCGACACGCTCTATCCACCCGCTGGTTTTCACCGCGTCTGACCGATCGGTTGACACTGGTTCAATCCATGACAAAACGCCGCCGCTTTTATCCATGACACCCTGGATAAAAGCGGCGGCGTTGTTGTGTGGCACGGGGCCCCTCATGCGCTCAGACCTGCCGGCCCGACACAAACCGCTGTCCCACAGCCAGCCGGCCCACCTTGTTGCCGCGGGTTTTGCGCCCGGTCACCTTGACAGGATCCCGCCACACTTTCTTTTTATCGGCGGCATCGGTCAGCTCCAGGTGCCTGCCGGGGAGTCTCCGGCCGACATACACCAGCCGGTCCCCCTCTACGAGGACGATGGATTCAAACTTGGTGCGCCGGATCACATACTCCTCAAAAGCCGAGCACTTGACCATCCCCATCTGCGTGACAAACAGCAGTTTTTCACCCGGGTCGGTCGCGTCGCGGTCACAGAGGCAGAGCACCTGTTTGTCCACAAAGTCAGCCATCAGTTTTTCGGGGATACTTCCCTTGTCCTTGCTCTTGCCCTCGGGAATGGCCTCCACCTTGAGTGCATAGCAGTTACCCTTTTCGCCAAAGACCAGCAGCGTCGCGTTGGTCTTGGTCATCACCACGAGCTCGGGCGGTATCTCGGTGGTCTTGATTAGGTTTTCAAAGGTTTTTTCGCTGACGCGATGTAAACAACTGTTTTCATCTACATATACCACCGTATCCTCCACGGTCTTGAAAGCATCCCGCCCCACTTCCTCCTCAACGTGGCCATACAAGATCTCGGTTTGACGGGGGCCTTTCAGCTTCTTTTTGATCTCAGCCAGCGACGCGCGAATGACCGCATTCAGCTTGGCGGGGCTCGCCAGGATGCCCTCCAGCTCCGCCACCAGCGCGCGCACCGCCGCCAGCTCCTGCTCTACCTCCTCCGCCTCCAGCTGGGTGATGCGGCGCAGCCGCATGTCCAAAATGGCGCTCGCCTGCCGCTCGGACAGGCCAAAGGTCTCCATCAGCCGCTCCTTGGCGACGGCGGGGGTTTTGGAGGTTTTGATGATCTGAATGACCCGGTCAATGTGCTGTGCGGCAATCGACAGCCCCTCCAGCACCTCCGCCCGCGCCAACGCTTCCTTCAGGTCAAACTCCACACGCCGCCGCTCCACCGTCTGCCGGAACTCCGCATACCGCCGCACCAGTTCCAACAGGCCCATCTGGCGGGGTTTGCCGTCTGCAATGGCTGTCATGTTGACATAGTAGTTCTTTTGCAGGTCGGTGTAGCGGTAGAGGTAGGCCAGCAACCGCTCGGCGTCACAGTCCTTTTTGAGCTCAATGACCGCCCGCACCCCTGTGCGGTCGGACTCATCGCGAATATCGCTGATTTGCGCGATGATTTCTTTCCTGCTCTGGGCGTGCTCCAACACGCGGGCGAGCAGCTCGGCCTTGTTGGTCTGAAAGGGGAACTCGGTGATCACAATGGCGGGCTTGCCGTCGGGCAGTGTCTCAACGGTCGCCTTCGCGCGCAACACCAGCTTCCCCGCCCCGCCCTCGTACAGCGCCTCCAGGTCCTCGCCGTTGCTGATGATTCCCCCGGTGGGAAAGTCCGGCCCCCGGACAATCTGCCTCAGCTCCCGCAGGGTCAGTTTCGGACGGTTCAGGTACGCCGCCACCCCGTCAATCACCTCGGCGGGATGGTGGGGGGGAATGTTGGTGGAAAAGCCCACCGCGATCCCAGTCGCCCCATTGATGAGCAGGTTGGGAAAGCCCGCGGGGAACACATCGGGCTCTCGTCGGGTGTCGTCAAAGTTCAGCGACCAGCTGACGGTCTCTTTATCAAGGTGCTCCATCAGGGAAAGCGCCGCCGGGCTCAGCCGCGCCTCGGTATAGCGGTAGGCAGCAGGCGGGTCCCCGTCCATGGAACCAAAGTTGCCGTTGCCCTCCACCAGCGGGGTGCGCATACTGAAGTCCTGCGCCAGGCGCACCATGGTGTCGTAAATGGAAGCGTCGCCGTGGGGGTGGTACTTCGCCATGGTTTCCCCCACAATGTTGGCACTCTTGCGAAAGGGCTTGTCCGGGGCCAGCCCCTGCTCCAGCATCACATACAGCACCCGCCGCTGCACCGGCTTCAGCCCATCCTCCACCCGGGGCAGCGCCCGCTCCAAAATGACAAACTCCGAGAAGGGCATCATGCTGTTGTGCATGACCTGCTCCATCGTTTGCTCCAGTATGATACTCTGATCTGTCAGATGCTTCTGTTTCAAGTGACCTTCTCCATTTTCTTGCTGAATGCGTCTGTCCGGTTAAAGTTGGCGTGCTCCACAATATACTCTTTTCTGACCTCGGCATTGTCCCCCATCAGTACGCTCACGAGCTGTTCGGCCTCAGCGGCGTCCTCAATGGACACACGAATCAGGGTGCGGTGGGCGGGATGAAGGGTGGTCTCCCACAGCAATCCGGGATTCATTTCCCCCAGCCCCTTGTACCGAGTGATGGTGACGCCCCGCCCCATCTCCGCACTGTACCTCTCACTCTCCTGGTCGCTGTAAGCGTAGCGGACTTCCTTTTTCGCACCCCTCGTTTCCAGCCGATAGAGGGGGGGTCTGCCGATATAGATATGCCCCGCGGCCAACAGCGGGCGCATGTAGCGATAGAAAAAGGTGAGCAGTAATGCCCGAATATGCGCGCCGTCCTGGTCTGCGTCGGCTAGAATGATGACCTTCCCGTACCGCAGGGCACCCGGACTGAAGTCCTTGCCAATCCCCGTGCCAAGGGCGGTGATGATGGAGCGGATTTCCTCGTTGGAAAGAATCTGGTCCAGCCGTCTCTTTTCACTGTTGAGCGGCTTGCCCTTGAGGGGCAGAATGGCCTGAAAATTCCTGTCCCTGCCCTGCTTGGCAGACCCGCCGGCAGAGTCTCCCTCGACAATGAACAGCTCATTCACGGCAGGGTCCCGCCCGATACAGGGCGCGAACTTCCCCACCAGGGAAATCACGTCAAGGCTGCTTTTTTGCCGTGCCAGGGCATTGGCGCGTTGGGCGGCTTCCCTGACCTGCCGGGCTTGTCTGGCCTTGTCAAGGATCACCTTCAGCACAGCCTCATGCCGGATGTTCTGCACATAGCGTGAAAATTGCTCGCTGACCACCGCCTCCACCGCTGTTTTGACGCTGACGTTTCCCAGCTTGGTTTTGGTCTGCCCCTCAAACTGCGGGTCCCGCATTTTGACCAGCAACACCGCGCTCATCCCCTCGCGGAAATCCTCCCCCGCATAGTTCTCTTCCTTCTCCTTGAGGTACCCGCCCTCTCGGGCGGCGGTGTTCAGCACCTTGGTCAGCGCCATCTTCAGCCCGGTCTCGTGGGTTCCCCCCTCGCCGGTGCGGATGTTGTTGACATAGGAAAGAATGCTTTCGCTGTATGCGTCGGTATGCTGCAAGGCAACCTCCACCGACACCCCCTCCGACTCGCCCTTGATGACGATGGGGTCGGGGTAGGCGGCTGCCTTGCCGCGGTTATGGTAACGGACAAAATCAGCCAGCCCGCCCGCAAAAGAAAAAACGACCTGCCGTTGTCCCTCCGGCTGCCGCCGGTCCTCGCAGACAATGGTCAGCCCCGCGTTCAGGTACGCCAGCTCCCGCAGTTTTTGGGTGATGGTATGGTTGTCCAGCCTGGCATGGGGAAAGACCCTCGGGTCAGGCTTGAAGTGGATGAAGCTCCCCTTTTTGTCGGTGCTGCCCGCCTGCCGCAGCTTCTTTTTCACCGCGCCGGGCACCATCTCTCCCGCCTCATCGAAGTAGCTGTGGAACTCTGCCCGGTAGCGCTTGCCCCCGCGGTAGACCTCCGCCACCAGCCACTCGGACAGGGCGTTGACCACCGAGGCCCCCACGCCGTGCAGTCCCCCGCTGATCAGATAACTTTTGTTGTCAAACTTGCCTCCGGCATGCAGTTGGGTGAAAATCAGCTCCACCCCCGACACTTTCTTGTCGGGGTGCAGGTCCACCGGCATCCCCCGCCCGTTGTCTGCCACCGACACACTGCCGTCCTCGTACAGGGTGACCGAGATTTGGTCGGCATACCCGTTGGCAGCCTCGTCAATGGCATTGTCAATGATTTCCCAGAGCAGGTGGTGCAGTCCCTTGGTGTCGGTGTCCCCGATATACATCCCCGGCCGCACCCGCACGGGGCGCAGTCCCTCCAGCACGGTCAGGGCTCCGGCGTTGTACTGCTCGCCGGCCGACTTGCCGGCGGTGGCGGGGGCGCTTCTTTTGCTGTTTCCTTTGCCCTCAGCCGCGCGCTTGCGATTGGTTGCCTTGTTGTCTGCTTGTTTCATAGGTGGTCCGATCCGTCAATTTCATTTTTGGTATAAGCCCGGCTGAAAGCCCGCCTGCCGGCGTGGTCTGTCAGCTCCACCCGCACGTAGGCATACTCGTCCGGCAGGGGGAAGCGGGCACCCGTCAGCCCCTCGCCCCCCTCGGCGCACAGCCTGGCCCAGCGGGGGCGGCGATCGGTGAGGCAGGCGATATCGCGCACCGCACTGCACCGCAGCACAAGTTGCCCGTCCTCCACAAACAACTCCGTGATTTGCGGGCCCGTGGAGGCATAGGCGTCTCCCCGCTCCAGCGCGCCCATCACCTCCGCGTAGGACAGGGAGGGGGCACAGATCATGGTGAACCCGCCCCCCGCATCCGAATAGGGGGAGTCGGCGCTAAACTCGTTGTGGTTGTCGTCGGCGGCAATGGGCAGGGGATGCTTCCCCTCCGCCAGCATCCTGTCCAGCACAAAGGACCCCTCGTCCGCCGTGCCGTTTTGCCGGGAGAGGTGGTTGTATACCTCGAGCCCCGCAAATCCCTCGTACGCCAGGTAGTCCTGTTCGGTCTGCCGCGACCAGAAGGGGTGGTTCAGGATGGCAAAAAAACCGTGCGCCGCCGCCTCTTTGAGGATATAGTTGACTGTCCGGGGTGAAAAGTCGGTTTGGCATATCCGCCCCCGGTACTTCACCAGCGGCAGGTAGTTCCGCGCATTGCCCCACACGCGGGCAGGGTCAAAGCAAATCTGCGCGTCCGTGTCGGCCCGCTTGGCGAGCAGTCCGATATGGCAGGTTTTTTGGGTGGGGTTGGCGGGGTTGGTGCCGATCTCATACCCCTTGAGAAAGAGAAAGGACGGCTCCGAGAGATGCGTATGATCGAGCATGACCTCGTGGTCGGTGATGGCAAGGATATCATAACCCAGGCCTCGGTACAGCCGCTTCAGCTCCTCGGGCGACAAGCGCCCGTCGGAGACGGTGGTGTGCGCGTGGAGATTCGCCTTGTAAAAAGGCCGGTTTGCCGGCAGCAGGTATTGTTTCATCCCATCCATCCTTTCCCGTGATACGGACAGCACGGCGCTCGCTTCATGGCCGCCTCTCGCGATATGTTTCAACAGTCGCAGGGCATCCTGACAGCTCCCCGAAAAATACGGCAAACGGCAAAGAGCCATGCCGTCACCATAGAAGCCATGGCTCTGCCGGTCCTCACACCCTCTCTCTCCCGTTCCTGAAAACTGCCGCGCAAAGTCAGCCTCGGCGCGGCAGTGTGAGGGAATCAAAATCAGTTGTTGAGAATGCCGAAGATATCGAGAATTGCTTCCAGTGCTTTGATCTCTGTCGCGGTGATGCCCGGCCGTTCCGCATAATCATTGACGGCGGTACGGATGATGTCCTTGCTGTTTTGGTCAATCCCCGCACCCAGCCCCAGCGCGTCAAACTTTCTCATGCCGTTCGGGTGGGTCCCCAGGTCAATCAACGTGGCGGTAACCACCTGCGAGTCCATAATCTTGCCTACCACAAACTCGCCCTCGTCCTCACCCTCGGGCACCAGAGAAAACAGGTCCTCTGCATTGGTCAGTGCCAAGAGCGCCATATCCATCAGGTAGATGACCGCATCGGCTTCCTGCTCTTTTTGTGCCTCTGTCAGGTCCGAGCTGTTCAGCACCGCCATCTGCGCAGTCAGTGCCAAGAGCGCCTCACGGGCGGCCTCCTGGTTGCTGCTCATCCCGAACTTCTGCAGCAGCTCCACCGTGCAAACCTCTTTCAGGAGGTCCTGCAGATCCTCGTCCATGTGCTCCACCAGCCAGATAATATCCGGCCGGAGAGCGTCAAAGTCGAGCGCCGCCCCGTTGCGGCTGGTCAGGCGATTCACAATCGATGTGACGCGGGCAGCGGATCCGGCGACCCCGCCCAGGCTTCCGTTGACCAACGCATCAATGGTTTTTTGGTTGATCTCGACTTGGTTCTGTACGATGGGGGACTGCAGGGTAGCGGTGGCGAGAGCGACCAGGGTGGTCTTTTCTCCCTCCCGGGAGGTGCCGAAAATCACACTGCTCTCCAGCAGGCTCAGCGCCTCACCCAGCGACGCCAGGTCAAGGTTTGCAATATCGTCCGCCTCCTCGTCCTTCATGTCAACAAACACCGTGAGCACCTTGCCCACCACCTCTTCGAGCAGTTGCGCCTCGGCGGCAATGGTCTCTTCATTCAGCCCATCGAAACCGGCCGTCAACGAGCGGAGAATGTCGGCCGTGGTGACTTTGGAGGTCTGGAGCGTGTCGGGGCTCCCCATATGGGACAGGTCCGTGCCGTCTTCCTCGGTGACATGATAAGATTGCCCATCAAACAGCAGGCTTTGCAGCACCACCGACTCGGTCTGCAACGTCCCATCCGCCACCGCCCGGGCGATCGCCTCAAGGGCCTCCCGCAGGTAGTCCGCGCCGCTCTTGGTCTCCTCGGCGTCATCGCTCAGCAACACCACCGTGGAGCCGCCCTGATGAGAGGTCTCCTCGCCGCCCTCTTGCGGCCGGATGGCAAGCTCGCCAAAGAACGCCGCAATATCCTCCGTTGTCAGCGTTCCCAGCTGTTCACCAAAGTCATACAGCAAACTTTCGGTCAGGAAGGGGAGAATCTCCTCGCCGATGCTCACCCCTTGGCTGTCAAAGACATCCTGCATGGCTTCCTGCAGTGCCTCAAAGCGCGCCTCGGTGCCCTCAATGGCTACCAGGTCGTTGAGCGCGTCGGCCACCCCCGCCATCAGCTCGTCATATGCTTCATCAATATCGTCCGGAATATTCATTTCGGTAGCCACTGCCTTGATGCCGAACTTGGTCAGCTCCACAAACAGCGTTTTAAGGCGCGCGTTGCTGTACAGCGTGTTCAGTAGCTCCGAGAGTAGCCCCTCGGTCCTCAACAGATCCAGCAAACTGTCCGTATCGCTCAGGGACGCAAACATATCATACTCTGCCATCACCATCAACATATCCGCCACCGAGCGCATGTCCTCGGTCACCGTCTGCGGCGTGGCGTCTTTGAAGGTGCGCAGCATCTCGTCCATGATGTCCTGCATCTGGGGATTGTCAACGGCGGGCTTCGCTACTCCAAAGAAATCCTGGTCGTCCAGCCAGGTTTGGCAAGCGCGTGAGAGCACCCCCGCCGCCAAGATTGGCAGGATCTCGGAGTCGTCAAAGTCGTCCGCCAAGTGGCCAATCGCCGCGGCCTGCTCCTCTCCGTACTCCGCCACCTTGGTCTCCCACAGCGGGAGCGCATGGGTGAGCATCAAGAGGTAGGTGTCAAACTCATCTTCCAGCACAATGCTGGTATCCTGGTAGGCGAAGGTCGTCAGCTCACGGAACAGCCAAAGCCCTCCAAACTGCCCGCCGTAGCGCAGGACAGGGTTCTCGGACAGCGGCACCACATACTCGTCGTGGATCTCAAGCACCTCTGCCAGCGCTTCCTCATCGGGCGCCTGCTCGGTGATCACCTCCGCCGCCATGGCGGCAAAGTTCATGTACCCCATGACAGGCATCAGGCAGGCCAATGCCACCGCCGCCCCTTGCAGTGCCCCAATGAGCAGACCAATCAAGCGGGAAAGCGAACCCTTGCGGATTTTCTGTCCCCTTCTGCGCTTCGGGCAGAACAGGGGCGCCAGAATCCAGTAGAGCAAAAGCGCCACGATGCCAAAGACAAAGAACATGACCACAAACACCACCGGGTTGACCAGCGAGACCGGCACAGCCAACAGCAGTGTCAGCAGCTCCGGAAACTGTTCTTGCGCCTCGGTAAGTAGCTCCTGTACCTCCGAAAATCGTCCCACGATATCCTGCATCCACTGCTCGGAGAGGATTTTCTCCATAGAGGAACTTATGTAGTAACAGAACAAGAAGGCCGCTACCGCCGCCATGACGACCGTGGTCAGTCGCAACAGCGCACGGCTCCAGCCGCGGATCAGCCCCCACAGGAGACCAAAGAAAACCAGCACCGCGCAGAAAATCAAAATTCCCGCATTGGCGGCACCCGTGGGCGTTGCAAAATCATAACTTGCATTCAATAAGAAACCCATGTTCATCTCTCCTTTTTTCTTGAAGCCTCTCGTTCAAAACCCGCTTGTGAAAAACCCCGGAGCAGACCCGCCCTCCTGTGTGCCCCACCGTCGGGTAGCTCGGATCCATGCCCACCGCCACTCCTCACTCCGAGAAAGCAGCGCTTGCGACATCTTGCCAAACTCCCGCTGGCGGCCGCACCTTGCCAGACCCTTTTGCGGTCGCCCTGTTCCAAACGGTCTTCCCTGCGGGAGTAACCCCGGGCGAGCCGCTGTGCCCTGACTGCCCGACAGAGCCGCTCGGGGCTGCCTGCGGGGCGGTCCATATTTCTTACGACTTATTATAGTATCTATTATAGTTTCATTCACAGCGATTGTCAAGTATTTTCCAAACACACCCCCGCCCAGCCCCCACTTCCCGCACCTCCGCCCGGCCGCCTGCCGCAGTTTTGCCCCTTGCAGGGCAAATATCTTTGTTTTTTTGCTTTACGGCTTGCAAATTCCGCCATTTCTTGCTATGATAGGGGTATACAACCATCAGACACAAACAAAGGAGTATGAAGTTATGAAACTTGGCGTATTAACCAACCTTTTCAGCCGCCTCTCCTTGGATGAGACGCTGGCGAAGCTTTCGGCATTGGGCATCGAAGCGGCTGAGATCGGCTGCGGCGGCTACCCCGGCAAGCACCATTGCGACCCCGCCGTACTGCTGCGGGACGAGCAGGCACTGGAGGCTTTCAAGGCCACCTTTGTCCGCCACGGCATGGTCATCTCCGCCCTGTCGGTCCACGGCAACCCCGTCCACCCCGATAAAGCTGTCGCCGCCCGCTTCCATGATGATTTTGTGAACACCGTCCTGCTGGCTGAAAAGCTGGGGCTGGACACGGTCGTCACCTTCTCCGGCTGCCCCGGCGGTTCCCCCGAGGACAAGACCCCCAACTGGGCAACCTGCCCCTGGCCCGGCGACTTCGCCAAGGTGTTGGCCTACCAGTGGGAGCAGGTGCTGATTCCCTACTGGACCGAGACCGCCGCCTTTGCCCGCGCCCACGGCGTGACCAAAATTGCCTTTGAGATGCACCCCGGCTTCTGCGTGTACAACCCCGAGAGCCTGCTGCGCCTGCGTGCGGCGGTAGGGGACACCATCGGCGCCAACTTTGACCCCTCCCACCTGATCTGGCAGGGGATCGACCCCGTGGCAGCCATCCGCCTGCTGCAGGGTGCCATCTACCATTTTCATGCCAAGGACACCAAGGTTGACCCCTACAACACCGCCCAAAACGGTGTGTTGGACGTCAAGCATTACGGCGACGAAAGCCACCGCAGTTGGATTTTCCGCGCGGTCGGCTTTGGCCACAGCATGCAGTACTGGCGCGACATCATCAGCGCTTTGCGGCTGGCAGGCTATGACAAGGTCATGAGCATTGAGCACGAGGACAGCCTGATGACCCCCGAGGAGGGGCTCGGCCACGCCGTCGCCTTCCTAAAGCAAAGCCTGATTCGCAATCCCAGGCCGGGCACCATCGGCTGGGCATAAGCTCCCTGCCCCCTGCGGGCGACCCCCTGTGGGCGACCCCCTGTGGGCGGCCCCCTGTGGGCGGCCCCCTGCGGGCGGCCCCCTGCGGGCGCTTCCGCATGCTGCCTGCCCCCTATTCTGTGACGGGCAAAATTGCACACATTTTCACTTCATATGCCACCCTGCCGCCCGGCAGGGTGGCATTTTTGCGCAGCCCGGGCGCAGTGAAATCCTGAAATTCTATGAAACCCCCCGCCTTTTCCCGCATGTTGTCACCTCGCCGACAAAACCACCCCGGCACCGACAAAAACCCGTGCCGCCCAAACAGGGGCAGCACGGGTTTGCACACGGTATCTACCGGATATGATGATAGGGTCTGTTTGGCGACGGTCAAAAGCCGACCCTACGCCAGCACGATGGTCGCCGGATGAGAGTCAATGCCGTCCAGGTGATAGATCTCTTGGTAGCGCTTGCCGCCCACCTCGGCAGTAATGTCATACGTCCCCTTGAAGCCGCGGAAAGCGGCCCGGTTCCCTGCCCCCGTCTCCCCGCGGCAGTCGGTGTGCCACTCCCGCTTGACCAACTCCTGCAAGACTCGGAAAGCCGGCTTGGGGGAGAGATCCGGGTATAACAGGCCCCCGCCAAAGACATTCTCGCCCGCGCTCATATCTCCCCGTCCCGCACCGTTGCCCGCCCAGGTGTATCCGTCCACCAGGTTCCAGTACACAATCCCATCCATGGCAGGATGCGAGAAGTAGATGCGGTACATGTTCCGCAGCACCTCACCCTGCAGCTCATAGTCGGTCGCATCCCCGTTGTAGGAGGCAAAGGTCAGCTCGGACATCTGCAGCGGCAGCCCGAAACCGGCAAACGTATCCAGCAGGTCATACACCACACGGGGGTTATAGACCCGCGCCGCATGGCCCCCCTCCTCTGCGCGGGGCACAAACTGGTGTGCCTGCAAACCAATGCCGCCGATGGGCGTGCACTGCGCCAGCAGGTTTTGGATCTGCATATAGTAAGGGGTGCGGTTGAACTGGAAGTTCCAAATGCCGCTTGCCTCGTTGATGAATCGACGGCCCAGGGGCAGGTAGCGCTTGGCGCAGTCAAAGGACCACTGCACATAGTCCGGCTCCCTGAAAAACCGGGTGGTTCTCGCCGGGTCATAGGGGTTCCAGAGCAAAGTTTCGTTGATAATATCCCAGTCGGGGATCACCTCGGCGTACCGCTCCGCCACCTCGGCGATATGCCGCTCGGTTTCACGCTTGATCCCCGGCACGTCCGCGGGCAGCCATGACGGGGCAGAGGAGTCATACACCAGGCAGTGCCCCTTCATCCGAATATTCTTTTCTCGGCAATACTCTACCACCAGGTCCGGGGCAGGACGGCGGTAAATTTTCGGGCTGTCCTTCCCATAGCGCGGCTTTCCCCGCTCCGGCTCCAGTGCATTCCAATAGAAGGGGACAATGGCATAGTTGAAAGTCTCCCCGAACATCTCCCGGTAGAGCGCATTTTTTTCCTCAGTCTCAAACTCATCCAGCAAAAAAATATTGCAGCCGAAACGAAAGTCGTGCTGCCTGAGACGGGCACGGAACGAAACCCCTGTCACCGGCTCCCCCGCCGGGTTGACAAAGGAAAAGGCCGCCTGTCCCTTGCGGTACAGCTCAATGCCGGCCCGAATCCGCGTCTCGGTTTCCTCTCGATACTGCTCAAAGTACTTGAGTAGCGTGTCTTGACGACTCATCAGTAGCCCTCCTTAAAATGGTCAAATTGTCATGTTTTATTTACATCAAATGCCAGCCTCGATGGGGCGGTAGTCAATCTCCCCCGTAGGCGCGATGGTAAAGAGATAGCCGCACCGGTCGGTGAGCAGGATCTGCACCCCGGGGCTCCCCTGCAAGAATCGGTCGCGGATGTCCGACAGGCGCCCCTCAAACGTCTCTGTCCGATTGGTCACGATGGCATAGCGGGGACGGTAGATTTCCATGGCGGCATGGTCGGTGCAGTGACCGCACCCGTGGTGCGGCACCTTGTAAATGTCGGCCTGCCTGCCAATGGCGCGGGCATAGGCGGTGTTCTGGTCATCCGCTACGGGATACCCCACCGCGCTGTCACAAACATCCCCGCCCAGAAAGATGCCCCGCCCCGCCACCACGCCGAACAGGGCGGCGCTGTTCAGGTTTTCGCCGAACCTGATCTGCCCCCGAAAGGGGCTCTCGGCATCGTAGTAGAGGCGATCCAGCACATCCTCGTTTCCGTAGACATGATATACCTGCTCCCCCACCTGTACCGTGGTCAGCCGGGGGGTAATCACGCAAAGACGGCTGTTTGCCTCCACACAGTCAAGCATCTGCCGGTAGCGGAGGGTTTCCTGTTCCCGGTAGGCTTGGTCTGCCGGCTTCCCCTCGGCGGTGAAGGCTTCGAGCGCGCTGTACTTTTTCACATACACCACCCGCACCGGAAATTCCTGTACCAGGCGGTTGACACACCCGTCATGGTCCCGATGAAAATGCGTGACAAAGATGAACTCCAGCTCTGTCACCCCCACCCCCCGCAGGTAGGCGGCGATCTCATCGTACCGGTGGGCAAAGCCCGTATCCACCAAGGCGAAACGTCCCCGGCTTTCCAGCAAAATCACATCGTTCCAGACCGCCTGTAAAAAATGAATGCGATTCATGCCTGTCTCCGTCATTCGCTCAGGTAGTGCACGGCGGCCAGCGCCGCCGTCGCCCCGTCGGCAGTGGCGGTGGTGATCTGCCGGACTGCCTTGGTGCGGCAGTCCCCCGCCACAAAAATCCCTGCTCGGTCGGTCAGACAGCGTTCATCCGCTAAGATATACCCCTGTTCGTTCAGGGCGACCGTGTCGGCAAAAGGCCGGTTGGCAGGCACCTGCCCAATGGCGACAAACATCCCGTCCACCGCCAGGCGGGTCAGCTCGCCGGTCACGGTGTGACGCAATACCAACTCGCGCAGCGTCCGCTCTCCTACCAGCTCCGCCACCACCGTCTCATAGATGATACGGACATTTTCCTTGTCCTTGAGCGCGGCAGCCAGTTTGGCCTCCCCGGTCAGTGTGGGCAGGTTTTGGATCACATATACCTGCGGACAGCTTTCCGACAGCAGCGCAGCCTCCTGCAGTGCCGTGTTCCCGCCGCCGATGATGGCAATCGTTTTCCCTTTGTAGAAAGCACCGTCGCACACCGCACAGTAGGAGACCCCCTCGCCAATCAGGCGATCCTCCCCGGGCAGTCCCAGTTGCCGGTGCTTGGCGCCCGTGGCGATCACCACGCTTCTGGTGGCGTGCTCTCCCTGTTCAGTACGCACATACTTGATGCGCCCCTCCTCTCGAATCCCGAGCACCTCCTCAGGCTCCACATCCACCCCCAGCGCCAGCACCTGCTCCACCATCTGCTCGGCGAGCTGGTTGCCGCTGATGGTCTGAAAGCCCGGGTAGTTTTCTATTTGCGGGGAGGCGGTGATCTGACCCCCAAAGGTTTCTTTTTCTAACAGCAACACCTTTTTTTCGGCGCGCGCGGCATAAATAGCCGCCGTCAGCCCCGCCGGACCTGCGCCGATGACAATCACATCATACATAAAGTCCCTCATTTAAGAAAGGGGGCGCAGTCGCCCGCGACCCCCGACTGTGATACAGCTTCGATTTGTCGAGAAAAGGATTATACTTTTACCGATACAGACTGGATATATTGCCTGATAGCGGGCAACAGGGCATGCTTCTCATACCTGCCGTCCTTGACCACCGCCAGCACCGGCGCCTGCCGCACCTCCAACTGTCGAAAGAGGTCAGGGTCTTGCTCGACATCAATTTTGTGGTACGCCAGTCCGGCCTTATCCAGCAGTGACACGGCCATTTTGCAGTTGGGGCAGGTGGGGGTACTCAGCAGGTACAACCCATCCGACAGCCCCGCCACTGCCAGCACAGTCGGCTCCGCCGCCTGCGGGGCATCCGCCGCCTGCTCGGGGGCGGGTTCCACGGGGCAACCCATGGATGTGTCGACCTGATAGGTCACCCTGTCCTTGTATTCCTGCGACTTGCCCGCATTCCAGTTCTGCACCGGACGGTAGTACCCGGTGATCCGGCTGTACACCTCCGCCGACTCCCCACAGGTGGGGCAGTGGAAGTGCTCTCCTGCGATATACCCGTGGTTCATGCACACCGAATAGGTGGGAGAGATGGTGTAGTAGGGGAGGCGGTAGTTTTCGGCAATCTTGCGCACCAAATTGGCAGCCGCTTTCCAGCCGGGCAGCTTCTCCCCAATGAATGCATGGAACACCGTGCCCGAGGTATACAGGGTCTGCAGCTCGTCCTGAATGTCCAGCGCCGTGAAAATATCGTCGGTATACCCCACCGGCAGGTGCGAGGAGTTGGTATAGTAGGGTGTGCCGCCCTCATTGGCGGTGACGATGTCGGGATACCGCGCCTTATCGTGCTTGGCCAGGCGGTAGCTGGTGGACTCGGCGGGCGTGGCCTCCAGGTTGTACAGGTCGCCGTACTGCTCCTGGTAGTCGGCGAGCCGCTCTCTCATGTGGTTCAGCACCTCTTTGGAGAAGGCTTGGGTTTCGGGGTGGGTCATATCTTGGCGCAGCCACTTGGCGTTCAGCCCCGCCTCGTTCATCCCCAGCAGTCCGATGGTGGAGAAGTGGTTGTCAAAGGTGCCCAAATACCGCTTGGTATAGGGGTACAGTCCGTCCTGCAACAGCTTGGTAATCTCATTGCGCTTGATCTTCAGCGAACGGGCGGCAACGTCCATCATCTTGTTCAGCCGGCGGAAGAAATCCTCCTTGTCCTGTGCCAGGTAAGCGATGCGGGGGATATTGATGGTGACCACGCCCACCGACCCAGTGCTCTCGCCGCTGCCAAAGAACCCGCCCGACTTCTTGCGCAACTCCCGCAAATCCAGCCGCAAGCGGCAGCACATACTGCGCACATCCGAGGGCTGCATGTCGGAGTTGATATAGTTGGAGAAGTAAGGAGTGCCGTACTTGGCGGTCATCTCAAAGAGCAGGCGGTTGTTCTCGGCCTCCGACCAGTCAAAGTCGCGCGTGATGGAGTAGGTGGGGATGGGGTACTGGAACCCTCTGCCCTGCGCATCCCCCTCAATCATGATTTCGATGAACGCGCGGTTGATCATGTCCATTTCTGCCTTGCAATCCTTGTAGCAGAAGTCCATTTCACGCCCCCCCACAATGGCGGGCATGTCGGCCATGTCGGCGGGCACTGTCCAGTCCAAAGTAATGTTGGAGAAGGGTGCCTGCGTACCCCAGCGCGAGGGCGTGTTGACGCCATAGATGAAGGACTCAATGCACTTTTTCACCTGGTCATAGCTCAGCTTGCCGGTCTTGACAAAGGGCGCCAAATAGGTGTCGAAGGAGGAGAAGGCCTGCGCCCCCGCCCACTCGTTTTGCATGATGCCCAAAAAGTTGACCATCTGGTTGCACAAGGTCGCCAGATGCTTGGCAGGCGAGGAGGTGATTTTCCCCGTCACCCCGCCCAGCCCCAGCTTGATTAAATCCCTGAGCGACCAGCCCGCGCAGTACCCCGTGAGCATGGAGAGGTCATGGAGGTGAATGTCCGCGTTTCTGTGGGCATTGGCAATCTCGTCGTCATAGATCTCGGAGAGCCAATAGTTCGCGGTGATCGCCCCGGAGTTGGACAAAATCAATCCCCCCACCGAATAGGTGACGGTGGAGTTTTCTTTCACACGCCAGTCGGAGGCATGCACGTAGTTATCCACCAGCTCCTTGTAGTCAAGGATGGTAGACTTGATATTGCGCAGCTTTTCATGCTGCCGGCGGTAGAGGATGAAGGCCTTCGCCACATCGGCATACCCCGCCTGAATCAGCACCGCTTCCACGCTGTCCTGAATATCCTCCACGGCGATGAGTCCGTGCTTGATCTTATGCTCAAAATCCGCCGTGACCTTGAGCGCCAGAAAGTCAATGACCGTGGGATGAACCTGTTTGTGCTGGGAGTCAAAGGCCAGCTCGATGGCGCGCCTGATTTTACTCAGCTCAAAGCCGACGACCTTCCCGTCTCTTTTTTGAACCTGATACATGATGCTCTACTCCTGTCTTGTCTTGCTTCTTTCAAAGATGTGGGGACCGTCCCCGGATCTGCGCTGCCGGCACATAGGGCAGCACTGCTTCTAACAAGCCCTCGGTTTCCTCCGGGGAAAACCCGTGCAGTCCCTGTGCTATCAGCTCGCCGGTATCCGAAAAGTCCTGCAAAAAGTACCGCTTGGCGCCCGCGATGAGTTTTCCGATCTCCACCATGTCCTCGCGGGTATGATACTCGCGCACCAGCGTGGTGCGGAACTCATAGGGCAACTGCCCCTCCAGCAGGAACCGGATGCTTTCCAGCACCCCCGCCATATCCGGCGCGGAGATCCCGGTGGTTTGCGGGTATTTCTGCGGGCTGTTTTTGATATCCATGGCGACGTAATCAAGCAGTCCCGCCGCCGCCAGCTCCCGCAACTTGTCGGCCCTGACGCCGTTGGTGTCCAGCTTCACCGCCAACCCGTACCCCTTGACCCGGCGCAAAAAGTCTTCCAAATCAGGCCGGAGCAGGGGCTCTCCGCCGGTGACGCACACCCCCTCTAAGATGCCTTTCCGTTTTTCCAGAAAAGAAAAAAACTCGTCCTCGGATATGGATGGTGTGCTGTCTGCCCGCAACACCAGCGCGGCGTTGTGGCAGAACGGGCAGCGAAACTGGCAGCCCCCCGTAAACACCGTACAGGCGACCTTGCCGGGGTAGTCGAGCAGCGTCAGCTTTTGCAGTCCCTTGATGTCCATGAGGTCTCCTCCTTTCACAGCCTTGCAGGGCTGTGTCAAAGCAGCCTTTTTGGCTCAAGATGCCCACATTTTGTGTCTTGTATGAGGGATTATACTATATCTTGTGTTCTTTGTCAACGGGAACAGCAAAAAAATAGTTTGCCGCACTTGCCAAAGATTGCGCTGCCAATTTGTGCATTCCAACGAGCCTGTCAAAAAAAACACCCCTGCACGCCCCGGGCTTCCCGTCTTTTCGTCAAGTGCCACAAAAAGTGTGCGGGGTTGGTGTCAGTTGTGCCAAAAAAACCGTAAATGCGCCTAAAAAAGACAGGCACCGACAAGAGACGGCACCTTCCACAGGGGGTATGGCCGCTGGAGACACACAGGCATCCCTTTGGCGCCATCGCTCGGCGCTCCGGCGGTAGCCGTCCGCATTTCCCGTGCGCAAAAGCCGCACCCCCACGGGCGAGCGGTGCCCCCCGGCTTTACCGGGTGCTTTCGGTCTGCTCGGCGCGCAACAGCGCCAGCAGCTCCTCCTTTGGGCGGATCCCCACCCGCACGGCCCTGACCTCTGCGCCCATGACCAGCGCCAGGGTCGGGATGCTTTGGATGTCAAACTGCATCGCCAGGGCCGCCTGCTCGTCCACATTGACCTTGCCAAACTTCGTGTCCGGGCACTCCTGCTCCAGCTGTTCCACAATGGACGCCATGAGGCGGCAGGGCGCGCACCAGTCGGCATAAAAGTCGATCAGCACCGCCCCCTGATACTCCAGCACCTCCGCCGCAAAATTATCTTGTGTCAATATGACCATTTGATTCCCTTTTACTTCTCTTTATAATAGAGCCGGCAGTGGCAATAGCCCTCAAAGTTCTCGTCGGCGATTTGATCCCGGAACTCCTTGCACATGCACAGGTTATCCTCAATCCTCTGCAACCGACAAGGGCAGTACAGGTCCTTCCTCTTCAGCCCTTCTCTGATGCGCTCGACAATCTCCGGGTTCTCATTATAGCGAATCTTCATCCCCATGTCCTCATTTCTATGTTCACCGGCCCTGCGGCACGCCCGCCCCTGCCTCCGGTATCGGAGAGCTCCGGCAAAGGCCCCTTGTCCGCGGCCGGCATTCACCTACCTATATTATATAAAAACCGCCGCCGCTTGTCAAGTTGAAAAATGTCCTCCGCCCGCCCAAGACGGCACACCGCCCGACGCAAAGAAAAAAACCGTCCCGCCGATAGTTGCATTTTCCCGTCCGATGTGCTATACTACACGCATCCTGATTTGTTCCCGTAGCTCAGCAGGATAGAGCGTTCGCCTCCTCAGGTGTTGCTCTATCTGATTATCACCTTTGAAAAAGCGAGGAAACACGCGATTACGCAAGCTTCCTCGTCTATCATAAACCGCCAACACGATTTTGGCATCCCGAATGGCACCCGCGCCCGCAACAAGTAAAACGGTGTGATTAAAATATAATCAAATATGTTTCCGTAGCTCAGCAGGATAGAGCGATCGCCTCCTAAGCGATAGGTCAGCGGTTCAAATCCGCTCGGGAACGCCAAACGACCGGATTCCGCAAGGTTTCCGGTCGTTTTTTGCGTTTAATCTTGCCCGAGAAGCACTGTTTCATCATCCATGATTATTATTCTAAATGGAATTCCTTCAATTACTGTACTATCAAGAAGTTCATCTAAACTTTCCTTTTCGTCGAGTAATTCATATTCCCGACCGGATGATTTCCGCTTTTCTTCTCCCACTTTCACATATAGACCGAATTGTTTCATCACGCCGTCTTCGTCAGTTTTTTCGCTGCTGTCATACATTGTCCCTGTATGCAGTCGATATTCTTTGTTATGAAAACTAAAATCCAACCCCAGCCAATGTTCGTCAGACGGCCCCCACACACCAACATATTGTGATTGAAACTCTTCCAATGAACTATATTCATTTTTACTCATCTAAAATGATACTCCTTTTTATTCTATGCTCTTTGTATCATTACATCATTCATCTAAAGATACTTTTTGCTCTTTGTATCTTTGCTCTTTGTATTATCACTCTTTGTCATATGGTTCTTTGAGGGGCGCCGCATGCCTCGTGGTCTTTCGACACTATGATTATCCATTTTCAAAATCTGTGTCAACATCATATTGATAACTTTTTTGCCGGAAAATCCAGAAGTAACTATATAGTTACATGTCGCGCAATTTGACGAAAATGCATCCGAATTTCACTTCCAACCACCTGATTTTCGGACGATACTTGTGCATTTTTGATAACACCCATAGTTCTCGTTCACTAACTACCGAGAAAGACTTGAAGAAAGACAATCAAAAATCGCTTCCAAAAAGCCAAGATTTCCGCAAAACCTAAAAGGAATACGGTTGAAAGATTAAAGAAAGACTGCGAGAAAGACGATTGGCATACCGTCTGAAAGACGAAAAAATGCCCGTGCAGATTTCTCCACACGGGCATCGGTGATGTGTCTACGCTCCCATTTCAACATTGTCCGTCCACAACTCGCACTGGGACATAACAATCTGAACGGCATCCTCCATACCTTCCGGAGGGTATTTGTGCTTTTTCAAAAGTTTTTTAACCAGCATACGCATTTTTGCGCGGGCGGAATCCCGTTTTTGCCAATCAATCGTTCTGTTTTTGCGCAGCGTCTCGGTTAATTCTCTTGTGATTGCGACGAGCTCGTCATTTTCGTAGAAATCCTTGATCGCCTGCGGTTTCGTCAGTGCATCGTAGAAGGCCATTTCTTCCTCGGACAGGCCGAGCGTTTTACCTTCATCCTTCAATGCCTTGATTTCCGCTGCCGTTTTCAAAAGTTCTTTGATCACTTCTTCGTTGGTAATCAAACCATTGTAATAGGTATTCATCAAAAGCGTTATTTTCTCAGAGAAAGATGTCGCTTGAACAATGTTTGTTCTACGGTATATGGCAATCTGTTCCGCCATCAGTTTCCGGAGGATTTCAACCGCAATGTTCTTTTCTTTCATTCTGGCGATTTCTTCAAGAACACTGGGATCGAAAAGTGAGAACTGTTCGCCGACATTTTGGCTATCAAACAGATTGATGACGCCCTCGCTCTGAATGCTCTCTTTCAAAAGCTCATTGATCTGGGAATTGATCTCTTTCAGCGAGAGTGGCTTGCTGCCGGTGCCGCCGGTTGTAACCTTGATGACCGTCGAGCGCACCGCTTCGAAAAATGCCGCTTCATGCCGTTCTTGCTCTGTGGACATGCTGGAGCAGAGCGAATGTGCCTGTTTCAGCAGCATGGCCTCTCGTAAATAATTCTCCTTGAGTCCCTTTTTGTTGGCATCCAGCACGAAGTTCGCGCCACCGGAAATGCACTTTGCCATTTCAAGCGGGCTATCGCTAAAGAATGACCTAAAATTGAATCCATGCAGCAGATCTTTGCACACCTGCAGCTTTTCAATGAACTTTGGATATGCCGTTTTTGCAATATCCATATCGCCGTATTTCGCACGGTCACGGGCAGAGTATTCCTTCATTGCCTCTTTCAAAGCGGAAGCAATACCGACGTAATCAACGATGAGTCCGCCTTCCTTGTCTTTGAATACACGGTTGACACGCGCCACGGCCTGCATCAGACTGTATCCGTGCATCGGTTTGTACACGTACATCGTTGCGAGCGACGGCACATCAAATCCGGTCAGCCACATATCCACGACGATCGCAATTTTCATTGACTCGGTGTTGTCCTTGAACTTGCGGGCAAGGTCTTCTTTGTGGCTCTTGGTGCCGATGATTTCTTTCCAGTCTTCCGGATCGTTATTGCCGCCGGTCATGACGACACCGACTTTTTCTTTCCAAGCTGGACGCATTTCCAGCATCTTGCGGTAAATCTTCATAGCAATCGGACGGGAATAGGCCACGATCATCGCCTTACCGGCGAGCAGATGCTCACGGTTGCTTTCGTAATGGCCGATGATATCCGAACATAGTGATTCAATCGTCGAATCTGCACCAAGCACGCTTTCCATCTGTCCGAGCATTTTTTTACTCTTTTCAATGGTGACGGAGTCGGTCTGCTGCTCCAGCAAATCGTAGGTGGCGTCGATCAATTTCAGCGTGTTCTCGTCGAGTTTCAGATGAATGACACGGCTTTCGTAATAGACAGGCCGTGTTGCGCCATCTTCCACCGCCTGCGTCATGTCATATATATCAATGTAATCGCCGAATACCTCACGGGTGTTGCGATCCTTCATCGAAATAGGCGTACCCGTAAATCCGATAAAGGTAGCATTCGGCAGCGCATCGCGGATCACGCGCGCCGTTCCTATGGTAATATGGGCTTCCTTTTCGCCCTCGGCATTTTCGCCGAAGACAACCTTTTCATCAAATCCGTACTGTCCACGATGCGCTTCGTCTGCCATGACAACAATATTGCGCCGGTCAGAAAGCACCGTCTCGCCGCGCTCAAACTTGAACATGGTCGTGAAGATAATACCATTGGCTTTTCTGCCTTCCAACAACTTCTTCAAATGTTCTTGCTCTCTGCCTGAATCGGGCTCTGACGCAGGAAATCTGCACACTTTGCAAATTGCGTATAGAGCTGGTCGTCCAGATCAATACGGTCTGTCATCACAACGATGGTCGGGCTATCCAATACATCCTGCAGCAAATGAGCGTAAAAGACCATCGACAGCGATTTACCGCTGCCCTGTGTATGCCAGAATACGCCACCTTTTCCGTCGGAATGAGTGGCCGTAACCGCTTTTTCGACGGCTTTTCTTACCGCGAAATACTGATGGTATCCGGCGAGGATTTTCACCGTATTTTTGACATCGTAGGAGAAGCAAATGAAATTCTTGAAAATATCGAGTAGCCGTTCCTGCGGAAACAGTCCCTCATAGAAAGTATCAAATTGCGCGTATGCCGTGTTTTCGTAACTGCCGTCCTTGGTTTTCCACTCCATAAAGCGATCAAGATCGGATGTGATCGTACCGGCTTTGTTCGTGGAAAGGTCGCTGATCACGCAAATCTGATTGTAGTAAAACAGCGACGGAATATCCTGCATATAGTTGCGGATCTGATTGTAGGCGTGCTCCGCATCCACTTCATCTTTGACCGGGCTTTTCAGTTCCATCAGAACAAGCGGCAAACCGTTGATGAATAGAATAATATCCGGGCGTCGGTTGTTTCCGTTCTCGATGTATGTAAACTGATTGACCACATAAAATGTGTTATTCTTTATGTTCTGATAATCTATCAAATACACAATAGAGGAGCGTTCCTCGCCATTCTGATGATATTTCACTTCGACGCCGCTTTGGAGGTAACCGGTAAAAGTCCTGTTCTTCTGAACAAGACTGCCGTTGTCAAATGTATTCAGTTTGAGGATTGCCTCCCCGATGGCTTCTTTCGGCGCATCTTGATTGATACGAACAAGACTATCGCGCAGGACATCATCCATCAGTGGACGAGAGTAGTCCCTCTCCAAATCCGGGGCGTAGATATGCGTGTATCCCATTCCTGCGAACAGCGATACGACGGCTTGTTCGTATGTATCTTCGTTAAAAACCATATCGGAACCTCCGTTGTTTTTGCTCTATTATTGAAATATCATGCCAATTACAGTATTCCTGCATTTTATGTCGGTTAGTATCCGAAACATTTTGCCCAAGAATTATGGATTGAATTTTCGGGGATTTCAACTTTTCATTTGCTTGTCCAATAATACGCCATTCCTTTTGATATTTCCATTTCCTGTTTTTTGTAAGGAAAAGTTGAAAATACTGTGACTTGTCCGCATCAATCTGTCCGTTCGTCGTTTCAAAAATAAACTTTCCGAGCAATCCGCCGAGGATAGCAGAAAGAATATCAGTGTTTCGTTCATCAGAATATACTACGGGAAATATATCCCCGCTATGGTCATAATCATCAGTTGAATATTCAATACAATATCCAGTTGAATGATCTGCATAATTCTCCCACATTTCGTGAGAATTTAACAACTCGCTTAGCGAGCAAATCCCCATATCTTGACGGGCATAGAATGCTAACGAAAACAGTTTCTCTATATTTTTTCCCATTTCCGGCTCTTGCATTATTTCTGGGATGTTGCCGAGAAAATTTATAAACGGCGCTATATCTACACTGGGAGCAAGCTTTTGCATTTCAAAAGAAGCATCCAATAAATAATCGCGCTTAACGTAACCATCCGGAGCCATCGTACGGTAAACTTGATTACGTATGTCTTCAAAGTTTGATCCCAAACAGTACGGGCGCAAGTATTCTAAAATGCCATCAACTACTCGATATGATAACCGATTCGTTTTTACATCATAATACGCTTCCGGCGTTAGTGAAGTTGTACACTCACTCGGATCGTCAAGATTCTCCGCTTTGCAGAGAAACAAATACTCGTTTTCGAGCATATCGAGTGTGTACTCATCAAATGGGCGGTATTTATAAAGTTCTTTTGGTAAAGACACATCTTGTCCATTTAAGCGAGCGTTGAGAAAATCATTATGTATCATAAAATATCCACATATACTTTAATCTTCAAATAATTGATTGACCAAATATTCTATTTTGCTCATTGATGAAAAATATAATCTTATGTCGTTCGAATAGAGTGCCAGGTAACCCGGCAGAAAAGAAACACATTCTTTGCTACATGAAACAAAACCATATTCCAATTGCTTGTTTTTAACAGAGGTATTTTTAGCTCTCCATTTGCTTTTCTTCTTCCCATCCAACAATTGACGTAACATAATTATCATAGAAATTGGAGGCTGTAATTGTATCAAATCCAATTTCTCTACTATGTTCTGTTTCGTCATAATAAAAATTGTATTTCATAGTCAACCTCCTATAAACAATAATTTAGCGGCTTAACGGTCGATTTCAGTGACATCGAGTTCACCAGACATAAGCTTTGGCAAAAGGGTGTCTCTCGGATTGGAAAGTCTACGATTTTCTGCTTCATTGCTTTTCATTAATGCAAATAGTGGACGTACTAATTCATCGTATTTGCACATTGTATCCTTATTTGCAACGATAATAGGCAATGATTTGATCGTGGTGAGACTAAGGTTGGCTTGAACAGCCTGCTGTACTCTTTTTGCGTAGTAATCATTATGCCAATTCCCAATAAAAAAGCTATACAAATAGGAAGGTGAAACCTTACTGATATCAGGTCTAATAATTGCAACAGCTTGATTGGTGTTAGCTGGCAAAATGCTGTCATCAACTAAAGCAAATCTTCCTAAAGTTCCGGCAATAGTAAAGACAATGTCATTTGCTTCGATAATCGAACGCTTTAAGATTGTGTTTGTTTCTTCATCAATATAGGCAAACTTGCTGCTGTCAATGGAGTGATTGTCGAGAATTGACTCTACTTTTAAGAAATTAATGCCTGAACTTATAAAAGGTTTACCCAATGTAGTCGGTGTTGTACCTTTTGTGACAACCTTACATAGTTCTTGAAGTGGTACGAAACGCATCTCTGAGGGTTGATCACCACCAAAAGGCTCAAAGTCAACGAACCACGACTTGAAAAGAGCTTTAGCTTGCTGCTCTAAATTGTTGTTTATGTCATCATTAAGCTCGATCTTGTCATCTATCGCCCTCAGTATTCCCGCAATCTTCCTCTGTGTACTTAACGACGGATAACTAACTGGCACTTCGCCCATGAACTTTGTATTGATTGAAGGCATAGTAGCTCCCGTTGCAATTCCTCGTATAAACTGTTTTGTACTTTCCAAGGTGAAAAAGTAGTAAAGGTATTCTGGATCAATCTCATCTAAAGGTTTTATTCTCAAACACCTTCCGGAGAACATCCAACCCGAATAGTCACGACTGACATACGAGCAACGATCAACAGAACCGACTCGGCTAAATACTATATCTCCTTCATGCAAAACATATTTATTAAGCCGTTCCTTGTCACTGTCTGAAACACATGGCAGGTTTTGCTCTGAGAATTTCCTGCTACCCAAGTGCTCAACAGTAACAATAGGCGTCCCGACTTGCACATAGTCTTCTTTATGTAGTTGGCTTCCAAATGGCCCAGTCTGAATATAAGCAAGCTTTGAGAGAGGCTTAGTATCAAGGTTAGATCTCATATCCAATAGCCCCCAGTTTCTTTCGGATTTCATCCTCCAGTTCGTGAGACTTTGCAAACATATCGGACAGCTCCGAAGTTAGACGGGACATTTTTTCTTCAAATGGCTCGCCATCGTCTTCCTGTTCTTCAATGCCGACATACCGGCCGGGCGTCAGTATATAGTTATTTTTATCGTTTCCTATCTCCTCGGTTGTGGCAACGGCACAAAAACCCTTGACATCTTCGAGCGTTCCGTTCTGGAATGCCTCAAAAGTATCTGCCAGCTTCCCGATATCGTCATCGGTAAAATCTCTATGTTTCCGGTCTACCAAATAGCCCATCTTGCGGGCATCAATAAAGACCGTTTTGCCTTTTTGCTGCTTGTTTTTCGTGATAAACCAGAGCGTAACCGGAATGGTAACGCTATAAAACAACTGCGTCGGCATAGCGATGATGCCTTCGATCAGATCGTCTTCAATAATACGCTTGCGGATTTCACCTTCACCGCTGCTCTGGGTGGAGAGGGCGCCGTTTGCCAGCACCAAACCGATTTTTCCGTTCGGTGCCAGATGGTGAATCATGTGCTGAATCCACGCATAGTTGGCGTTACCTGCGGGAGGGAGACCGTACTTCCAGCGCACGTCATCGGTCAGCTTGTCCTGATTCCACGGATGATAGTTAAACGGAGGATTGGCGAGGATGAAGTCTGCGCGCAGCGTTGGGTGCAGGTCGTTGGTGAATGTATCTGCATGATACGAGCCAAAGTCCGCCTCAATGCCACGAATCGCCATATTCAGTTTTGCCATTTTCCACGTGTCGGCATTGGCTTCCTGACCGTAAACGGCAATGGTGCCACGCTTGCCGGAATGTGCCTGAATGAATTTTGCACTCTGCACAAACATACCGCCGGAACCGCAGCAGCAATCATACACGCGGCAGTTATCAAACGGACGAAGAATCGAAACCAGCGTTTTTACGATGCTTGAAGGGGTATAGAATTCGCCGCCGCCAACACCTTCTTTTTCGGCGAACTGCTGGATGCAGTATTCATATGTGCGGCCGAGAAGGTCACGGCTCTTGTCGGTGTCGCTCATATCCATATTAGTGAAGATATCGACGACATCGCCCAGCACCATCTTGTCAAGATCCGGATTGGCGTAGTTCTTCGGGAGAACGTTTTTCAGCTTTCGGTTGTCGTCCTCAATTGCACGCATAGCATTATCGATAACCGTTCCGATTTCCGGAGTGTGCGCCGCTGCCGCGATCGTTGACCAACGCGACTGTTCCGGAACGAAAAAGATATTGTCTTCTTCGTAGGCATCCGGATCGTTTTCAAAGCCATCACCCTCGGCGACAAGCTCGTTATATCTCTTTTCAAACGCTGCGGAAATGTAGCGAAGGAAAATCAAGCCAACGATTACTTTCCTGTAATCGGCAGCAGGAATATGTCCCCACAGAACACAAGCCGCATCCCAAATCTGTTTTTCAAAACCAATGTTTGCGTTATTCTTATCAGCCATTTCTGTTTCTCCCGTCTTATGATTCTGCAATAATCTTCAGGTAACCATCCAATCTTTCATTCACGTATCCGGCGATAAGATCTGTCATTGCGCCGGCATCCTTCTCCTTATAGTAGGCATCAAAAGCGTCGTAATACTTCTTGCGATCGGTGTACTTGACGTTGATCGGAGGATACCCGCAGCGGATCAGGTCGAGATTCATGATCAGGCGGCCTGTCCTGCCGTTCCCGTCGATGAACGGATGAATGCCCTCAAATTCCAGATGAAAGCGGGCGATGCGTTCCAGTTCGTTCATCTTCGTCTGTTTGCGTTCCTCGTTGACCGTCAGCAGTTCCGTGATCTTCGGCTCGATGAGATGCGGTTGTACCGGTTCGACAAATGCGCCGACGATGCGCACCGGGATCCTGCGGAACACGCCTTTATCCTCCGGCTGATTCATCAGCACAAGGGAATGGATATTCTTGATGACCGCTTCGGAAAGCGGGCGTTCCTTTTTGGCAATATCTTCGACATACAGGAATGCGTCACGGTGTCCGACCGCTTCCAGATGATCCTTCAGCGGCTTCTGGTCGACCGTCATTCCTTCCAGCACCAGCGCCGTTTCCTTGAGCGTCAGCGTATTGCCCTCGATGGCGTTGGAGTCATAGGTGAATTCGATCATGAATTCATCCCGAAGCGCCTTTACCTCGCCGGGCGTAAGCGGCCGCATTTCTGACAGTCTGTCCCGCTTTGCCGCAATCTCCGCAAGCACGCCTGCGCGCGTTCTGCGCCCGTCCAGCGGCTTCTGGGCGTTTGCCGGAATCATATATAAGCTACCTTTCCGAATGACACCGGGAATCTTGCCTTCGACGCACAGAATCCGCACGCGACGCGACGAAATTCCCCATTCTTCAGCAGCTTTGGAGACTCTTATATATTCCATAGGGCACCTCCCGGCCAAATTACAATAATGCATTGTATATTATAGCACTTCTTCGGAATAATGTCAACCGTTTTCGGAACATTTTCTGATATATTTTATTCCGACTAACAAAAATTGCAGGAACGTTTTTGCTCTCATTCCTGCTCTTGTTTCGTTATGCCTCGATTGCGTCAAGCTTGATATTCCTGTATCCTTCCTCTTTTAGTTTTTCTCTCAGTATCTGCTTGGCATCGTCCTCGCTACACGCACATATGTAATCCTTGAAGCAGTTCCGTTCTTTTTGCTCCGTCCGTGATGTGCTCGCGTTGACGTGTATCTCGTGCTCTTTCATGGTGTGATCTCCTTCGTATTCGGTACGATAATAATATCGGAAAAGAGGGAGGAAATCCAGCCAAAAACGCGATTGTTATCAGAACGAACACAATAAAATCCGCTTGAAAACTCTTGATTTCTCTTGATTTTCGCGGCCGTTTTCAAAGTTTTTCATCAAAGCTCTTGATTAAACAACCGAAAACGATTATAATCAATATAACGATTATGTTCCCACGATGATTTTTATCTCTGCATAAATTTTCATTCTTGTTTCGGCATCCTTGTTGGCACCTCGATTGGCATCCGCATATAAACGCGACTGACGGACTGTGCCGCACTGCTTTCAAATCACGAATTTTATGCAAACTATAAACGCAAAATACGCATCTTATGCGCCAAACGCATCGCACTTGGATTCACGTATCCCTTTTTAGACGAATGGTCGGGCTCCTAAGCGAAAGGCCGGCGGTTCGAATCCGCCCGGGAACGCCAGCACGACATCTCCCCATGGCATGGGTGGCGCCATCGCGTAGCGGTGACCAGCCGTGCTATCTTTTTACAGTGGCCGGCATACGGCAGCGCCACTCATAACTTTCCGCTTTTGTGTCACGCTAAAGGCAGAGCCTACACAAAAGGAGATCGTTCCATGAAACACCCCCGGCGCACCCTGGCCCTGCTGCTCGCCCTGTCCTGCCTTTGCCTTTCGCTTGTTGCCTGCGGCACCCTGTCCGGCACCTATCACGCGGGCGACCCCCACCGCGCGGCGCTCTCCTATACCTTTGAGGGCCGCCAAGTGAGTGCCCATATTCAGGTTTTGGGCGTCTCCACCACCCTGCAGGGGCGCTATCAAGCCGACCGCGACACAATCACCTTTGTCTTTGAGGGCGACAATCCGGCGGCCGCCGAATACAGCGGCACCTTTCCTTTCACCAAGGGCAAACACTCCCTCACCATCAACCGGGTCACCTATGAGAAACGCTGAGCTTCTCCGCCTGAGGCACACGAATTGTGCCTCAGGGCCCCGCCTCCCCAACCCGCGCCCACCAAACAAAAAAAGGAAGTCACCCAGGCATGACCTGAATGTACTTCCTTTTGGGTCGAAGAGTCTTTTACTCCTCGGTTGCGGCGGTTTCCTCAGCCGCTTTTTCAGTGGTCTTTGCCGCTGGTGCTTCTGCTGCTTGCTGGCTGACAGGAGCTTCTTTCTTCTTGAAAAGACCGCTGAAAAATGCCTTGATTTTTCCCCAGAATTCCTTCATAAAAGTAGTCTCTCCTTCCTAAAAATGTGCCGCTTGTACATGATCGTGGTGTCCTACCACACGTCTATCATACTATACTTTTTTAGCAATGTCAACATTTTGCGTTAAGATTTCGTTAATTTTATAGTCGTTTCCATTGGTTTTTTGTCAAAATGCCGCTTTCGCCGCCTCTGCCCCTGCCTTTTTCGCCGCAAACGGGGATCCCCGCGCTCGCCCCCTCAAAAATTTCCTATGTAAACTCTCCCGGAGGACAGGCATACGTCCCCTGTCACAGCTTTGTTGACAGGATATGCAACCGCCGTCCTGCCCGTCACATCACTCCCCCGAAAGGAGCCACCGATGACCCTCACAGAATCATTGCAACAAGGCTTGCTGCTACTGGACGCAGGGATGGGGACCTACCTGCAGGCCAAAGGGCTGGCAGCGGGACAGCCTCCCGAGCAGTGGAACCTCACCCACCCCGACGCGGTGGTGGACATGCACACCCGCTGCCTGCTCGCGGGCAGCTCGGTGCTCTATACCAACACCTTCGGGGCCAACCGACTGCACTACCCGCCCGCCATGTTGCGGCGTCTCATCGAGGCCGCCGTCACACACGCCAAAGCCGCCATTGCCCAAACAGCCTCCGCTACCCCCCGCTATGTGGCGCTGGATATCGGGCCGCTGGGTCGTTTTTTGGCGCCCTTCGGGGAGCTCTCTTTCGAGGAGGCGGTGTCGATTTTTGCCGAGGTGGTACAAATCGGGGCGGCCTGCGGAGTGGACCTGATTGTCATTGAAACCATGGCAGACGCCTACGAGACCAAGGCCGCCGTGTTAGCCGCCAAAGAAAACGCTTCTGTGCCGATTTTTGTGACTCATGCGTATGACCAAAACGGTAGAACCCTCACCGGCGCCACCCCCCAAACCATGGTCCCGCTGCTGGAGGGCCTGGGTGTCAGCGCGCTGGGGGTCAATTGCGGCTTTGGCGCCGCCGCGATGACCGACACGGTGAAGGCATTGCTCCGCTATGCCTCCGTCCCCGTCATTGTCAAGCCAAACGCCGGCCTGCCGAAGCTCGTCGGCGGCAGGACGGTGTATGAGGACACCCCCGAGACCTTTGCCCGCGAAATGAAAGAGCTGGTCAACCTGGGCGTGCGGGCGGTCGGGGGTTGCTGCGGCACCACCCCCGAACATATCCGCGCCTTGGCGGAGTCCCTCTCGGGTATCACGCCCCCGCCCCTGCTCCCCCCAAACCGTACCGTCGTCACCTCCTATGTCCGGGCAGTGGAACTGGGAAAGTCCCTTGTTCGGGTGGGCAACCGCCTCCACACAGCCAAAAACCCCCCACTCCGCGAGGCATTATCGGCCGGTGACGATGACCTGCTCATCGAACAAGCCGAGCGGCAAGTGGATGACGGGGCGGAGTTGTTACTGCTCCATGTCTCCCCCTCTGCCGCCCCCATCAGCCCCTCGTCCTGCCCCGGGCAGGACGAGAGGGCGTGCCTCAGCCACGCCCTCTCACAACTGCAGGCCACGGTATCCGTTCCGCTGCTACTGGACGCCGCCACCCCCGCCGCGCTGGCGCGAGCCATGCGGGTCTATAACGGCAAACCCATGGTCCGCCTCACCGACACCTCCGAACATCCCCTGCAAGCCATCCTGCCGTTGCTCCGACACTACGGCGGCACACTGCTGGTCCCGCTATCCCTCCCCTCCAAAGATAAGGAGGCCTCTCCCGCCGCCCTCCTTGCCCTCGCCGAGGGGGTCCTGTCTGCCGCCGGGCAGCAAGGCATCGCCCCACGCGACATTGTTTTCGACCTGCTCCCCGCAGACCTCCCCTCACCGGAGCGCTTGCGGCAGGTCCTGCGCGAACTCAAAAGCCGCTGGGGCGTCTCAACCCTCCTGACACTGCCCGACCCCCTCCCCGATGCGCCCACGCTCTCCGTGCCGGATGTTCGCACCGCCCTGGAGTGCGGGATCGATGCCGTCCTCTTTGACCCCACCGAGGCAGACCTCCGCGCCTGTCTCCCCGCCCCGGACGACCGTCCGTAAAGCCCCGCCGAAAACCGCCCCCGCCGCAACTGCTTCACAGGGAGCGGCTCCCTATGAAATGACCCTTTTTTGCAACGAAGAAAACCGCCCCCGCCGCAACTGCTTCACAGGGAGCGGCTCCCCATGGAATGACCCTTTTT
>Ga0265293_10000652_pt1 | contig 80937 bp, 70 predicted proteins | sample Munlanlewell138R_FD_192505 | JGI IMG/M metagenome (GOLD analysis project Ga0265293, IMG submission 192505) | Leachate microbial communities from a municipal landfill in Southern Ontario, Canada - Leachate well 138R | ecosystem: Engineered > Solid waste > Landfill > Unclassified | place: Canada... | reverse complement strand
AGGGCTTGCCAGTTGGTTACTGAGCGAGTAAATTTTGTCGCAGATTAATAACAATGGGTCGGGAGTTTTGTAGTGATGAAAAGGGCCATAAAGCGTTTGTGTTGCTGTTTTGCAGCCCTACTTGTTTCCGCTGCCATGTTGTCGCCGTCAACCTTTGCCAGTTCCCAGGCGTTTCCCTTCACGCCCGTGAAAGTGGCCTATTCCCACAAGTCCGCCTCTCCGGATTTGGTGCTGGTGGAAAAATCCCAGAAAAAACTCTATCTCCTTAATTCCGGGCAGGTCATCAAGGAATATCCCATTGCCCTGGGCAAAAACCCCGTTGGCCATAAGCGCGAAAGCGGCGATGGCCGCACTCCAGAAGGCCGTTATATTCTGGATTGGCGCAATCCCAGCAGCCGTTTCTACCGCGCTATCCATATTTCCTATCCCAATGACCAGGATATTCAGCGGGCGGTGGCGGCGAATAGAGACCCCGGTGAAGCCATCATGATTCATGGCAGCCCGGCCTGGGTGCCGTCCGTTGAATGGGCTAAACAGTGGCTGCACCAGGAAGACTGGACCGAAGGCTGTATCGCCGTGACCAACGACATCATGGATGAAATCTGGACATTGGTGAAAGATGGCACGCCCATAGAAATCCGCCCCTGATAACAAATTCCTATAGCTTCAACGGGGTCAATTGCCTTGACCCCTTTTGTCGGTCTCCTTCACTATTCCGGGCACACTGCGAATTTGACGACGCGGTACAGCCCCTGTGCCGATTCGTGGTGAAACACAATAAACCCCACAAAGTAAATAAAATAGAAGGTGATGAATGTCTGCCAATAAAAGGTTTTTGCTCGTTCGCCGTCCCAATGGCCTTCCCGTCAAGGAGGATTTTTCTCTGGTCAACGGGGAAATTCCAGTGCCTGGGGATGGCCAGATTGTGGTTCGCAATCACTATGCCTCTCTGGATCCTGCGATACGGGGGCGGATGGACGACAAGCCTTCCTACGCCGAACCCATTGCCCTCGGCGCCGTTGTCGGCACATCCACCGTAGGCGTTGTTGTTGCTTCCAGGCACGGGAATTTTGCCGAAGGACAGTGGGTGCGCTGTATAGGCGGCATTGAAGACTATTCTTTGGTGACGCCCAATATGTTTACCTTTGCCATCGACCCCGATGAGGTTTCCTCTGTAACCCATTATCTATCAGTGCTGGGGCCTGTGGGACTCACCGCGTATTTTGGCCTTCTCAATGTGGGCAAACCAAAATCGGGGGAGACGGTTCTCGTCAGTGGCGCCGCTGGCGCCGTTGGCTCCCTTGTTGGCCAGATCGCAAAAATCCAGGGCTGCCGCACCGTGGGTATCGCTGGCGGCGCAAAAAAATGTCAGCGTTTGCTGGACGATTATGGCTACGATGCCGCCATTGATTACCGCAATAAGGATATTGCCGCCATAAAAGCGGCCATAGACGCGGCGGCGCCCCAGGGCGTGGATGTGGTGTTTGAAAATATCGGCGGCGATATTTTGGATGCCGCTCTGTTATCCATAAACCAGGGCGCCCGTATTGCCCTCTGCGGCCTGATCAGCGAATACAATAAAGTGGACGGTGACAGGGGGTGTCGCAATTTGTGGCAACTGATCGTCAAGTGCGCCAGTATTCAGGGGTTTTTGGTGCGCCAATATATCGATCAATTCCCCCAGGGCGCTGCAGTGATGGCGGAGTGGATTCGCGCCGGTAAGCTGCGCGTCGACGAACATATCGATGAGGGTATAGACAACGCTCTGCCGGCATTTTTGCGCTTATTTGAAGGCAGCAACGAAGGTAAGATGATTCTCAAAATAGCTTGATTCCAGCGGTCACGGGAGCCCGGTATGCAGGATATCGCCTTTAAACCCCTTTTCAGCGTCGACTTTGAAACCCATCCCCAGATTATTGGCGATGTGCCCGCAGGTTATTTTCGCCGCGCCGGCATCATTAGCGGCGGCTCTTTCAAGGGGGCAGCCTTGAGTGGCAAAGCCCTTCCCGGTGGTGGCGATTGGTTGATCAGGCGTCCCGATGGCGTGATTCATCTCGATGTTCGCGCCATTCTTGAAACCGATGACGGCGAAACCCTCTATATGACCTACACGGGGCGCCTGAAATCCCCTCCTGACGGTGAAGAGCGTCTGGCGCGGGGTGAGACACTTTCCGGGAGTGAGATTTACTTTCGCACCTGGGTTCAATTTGAAACTGCGGCGCCCCGCCTACTCTGGCTTAACGATATTGTCGCCGTGGGTGTCGGCCAACGCCGCCCCCAGGGACCCCACTACGATATTTATGAGCTACTATAAAGCATGTCCAAGGTATTATCTGGCTTCATTGGCTGATCGATAAGGTTGTCGTTGCTGAATCAATATCAGGATTTTAGTGACTCGCGGCCAACTTCGCAGGGATATTGCCAGTGTGCGAGAATGTAGCCGGTTTCGATATTTTCACGCCAACAATCGGGTGCCCAGGCCTATGAATAAAAATACCAGCGACGCTTTTTTTGGCCGCCTTCAGGAGTATTTCGATAAATCACCCAGCCAGGAAGGGGACGAGCTGGTCACCTTTGCCCGCAAGCTCTACAAGCTCGCTCCTCTCGATGAATTGTTTGCCGAGCCGGTGGCGGATTTATGCGGCCTGATTCGCTCCCTTCGCCATTTTTTCAGTGTTTTTAGCGGTGACGAACCCAAGGTGCGTTCGTTTAATCCCAATCTCGATGAGGATGGCTGGGAGCACAGGTGCACGCAAATTTTTATTCTTCAAAAAGATATGGCCTTTCTGGTGGATTCGGTGCGCATGGCGCTGACACGCCAGGGACTGGGTGTGCAGAGCATCAACAGTACAGTTTTTAACGTCGTGCGCGACGAGCAGGGAAAACTGCTGCAATGGCTTGAACAGCCTTCCGCCAACAGTCGCAAGGAAGCGCTGTTCTATTTTCAGGTGGATCACTATATTTCTGCGCCGCAGCATGAAAGCACGGTCGCCAATCTGCGCCAGGTGCTTGAGCATGTGCGCATGGTCAACGCCGACTACCAGCCCAGTGTCGACAGGCTGGCCGAGGTCATTGACCAGCTGCGCCACAATTTGCCTGGGGCAGATCCCCAGGGTGATGGCGATAGTGTCGAGGAGAGCATCGCTTTCCTTGAGTGGGTCAAGGCCAATCATTTCACCTTTATTGCTTACAGTTATTACAGTTTGTCGAATGACAAAGACCCGCTGCTGTCCCATATTCCGGAGCTCAATCTTGGGCTTTTCAAGGGAGGCAGCAAGGAAATCCCCCCCCAGCGCCTGTCGGAGTTGGCGCCGGGGTTTCGTCAGTTTCACAATTCCAGCCAGTTGCTGATTTTGACCAAGTCCACCGTTAATGCTCAAGTGCATCTCGACAGTTATTGTGACTACCTGATCGTTAAGGATATTAACGAGGAGGGTCAGACCGTTGGTCAACACCGTTTTTTGGGGCTTTACACCTCGCTGGTCTATTCGCAAAGCCCTTTTGGCATACCCCTGGTGCGCCACAAGCTAAACCGAATTTTTGAGCGTTCGGGGCTCAATCCGGCGGGGCACTACGGCAAGGCCTTGCGTCAGGTGATTGAAGTCCATCCTCGCGAAGAGCTTTTTCACGGCTCCGAAGACCAGCTTTACGAGATTCTTCTCGGTATTTGGCAGATTAACGAGCGCAGACAGGTTCGGCTTTTTGTTCGCGCCGATCCTTACGAAAAATTTGTCAATTGCATTGTGTTTTTTCCCCGCGACAGCTATCGCACCGAAATCCGTGAAAAGGCGCAGCAGTTGCTGATGGCCGCGGTGGATGCGCAGGAATGCCAGTTCAGCACATTTTTTACCCAGTCGTTATTGGCCAGAGCCCATTTCGTGATGCGCATACAGTCTGACCGCTATCGGGAAATCAATGTTGCCGAGCTGGAAAAACAGATTGCGGTATTTACCAATGACTGGCGGGATGATCTTCACAAGGCGATTGTCGCCCATTGGGGCGATGAGCAGGGCATTGCCCTGTCAGCTGTCTACAGGGATGCCTTCCCCGTCAGTTACCAGTCCCATTTTGAGCCGCGCATGGCGGTTCAGGATATTGCTCTTTTTGATGGACTTGGTGACGAGCAGCAAATCGCCCTGAGCTTTTTTCAGACCCAGGGTGCAGCGCCTGGCATTATGCGCCTCAAGGCCTTTCACCTGGGCACAGAGTTGTCGTTGTCGCGGATGGTGCCCATGCTTGAAAATTTGGGCTTTGAGGTTATCGGCGAACACCCGTATCCCCTCAGCCCTGAGGGGCGCAGCCCTGTCTGGGTTCACGACTTCACCCTTAAATTCAGCCTCGATATCGCCGTGGATGTGCCGGGGGTGAGGCAGAATTTTATCGATGCCCTCACCGCCGTGTGGCTCGGTAACATCGATGACGACGCCTTTAACTGGCTGGTGATTGGCGCGCGCCTCGACTGGCGCTCAGTGGCGCTGATTCGCCTCTATGCCCGCTATATGAAGCAGTTGGGCATTCCTATCAGTCAGGAATTTATTGCCGCAACCCTGGCCGCCAACCTGGACGTGACCCGCAATCTCGTCGCCCTGTTCAAAAGTAGTTTTGACCCCAAGCTGGTGGGCGGCGACGGCGATAAAACAGAGCGCAGCGAGCGCACCATGCGTCTTGAAGCGAAAATTTTGGAATCCCTCGACGGTGTCAAGAATCTCAATCAGGATCAGGTGCTGAGAACCTATCTTCTGCTGATTTGCGCCACCCAAAGAACGAATTTTTTTCAGCGTGACGACAGCGGTGAAGCCAAGCCTTATATCGGTATCAAACTGGCGCCGAAAAATTTGACGGTGGTGCCGCAGCCGCGGCCGGAATACGAAATTTTTATCTACTCGCCACGATTTGAGGGCGTCCATTTGCGCGCCGGGAAAGTGGCGCGCGGAGGCATTCGCTGGTCCGATCGGGTCGAGGATTATCGCACCGAAATTCTCGGCCTGGTAAAAGCCCAGCAGGTCAAAAATGCGGTGATTGTGCCCGCGGGCGCCAAAGGGGGTTTTGTTGTTAAAAAGGCGCCGCCGGGGGCAACTCGCGGCGAGATTCAGGAAGAGGCGAAAGCCTGTTATGCCCTCTTTATGGGCGGTCTTCTCGATATGACCGACAATATTCGCGGCGGCGAGGTGGTCGCGCCCCCGGATGTGGTTCGCCGGGATGGCGACGACGCCTACCTGGTGGTTGCCGCCGACAAGGGCACGGCCAGTTTTTCCGACCTTGCCAACAGCGTATCGGCGAAATACGGCCACTGGCTGGGGGACGCCTTTGCGTCCGGAGGCAGTCAGGGTTACGACCATAAAAAAATTGGTATCACCGCCAAAGGTGCCTGGGTGGCGGTGCAGCGCCATTTTCGCGAGCTGGGCGTCAATATTCAGGAAGAGGATTTTTCCGTTGTCGGTATTGGGGACATGTCCGGGGATGTCTTTGGCAACGGCATGCTGCTGTCTCCCCATATTCGCCTGGTGGCCGCCTTTAATCACAGCGCCATTTTTATCGACCCGAATCCCGATGTTGAAACCAGCTTTGCCGAGCGGCAGCGGCTTTTCAGTCTTGCCGGCTCTTCGTGGGAGGATTACAACATCGCACTGATTTCCGCCGGGGGCGGGGTTTTCCCCCGGGACGCCAAGGCGATAAAAATAACCCCTGCAATGAAGCAGGTGTTTGATATTGACGACGCTGAGCTGACCCCCGCCCAACTGATTCGCCGCTTGCTGCTCGCGCCGGTAGACCTGGTCTGGAATGGGGGCATTGGCACCTATGTGAAAAGTTCCAGAGAAACCCACGCAGATGCCGGGGATCGCGCCAATGAAGAGCTGCGCGTTGATGGCGCCGAACTGCGCTGCAGGGTGTTTGGCGAAGGTGGCAATCTGGGAATGACCCAGAGAGGGCGGATTGAATTTGCCCTCAAGGGCGGTGCCTGCAACAGCGATTTTATTGATAATTCTGCCGGTGTCGACTGCTCCGACCACGAGGTCAATATCAAAATTGCCCTGAATCAGCTGATGGCCGACGAAGATTTGACCTATAAACAGCGCAACCTGCTTCTCGAACAGATGACTGACGAGGTTGCCAGCAGAGTACTTCATCACAACTACCGCCAGAGCCAGGCTATTTCCCTGGCGGTACTCAGATCCAGGCAGAACCCCTCAGAGTTTTGGTATTTTATGGCCGATCTCGATGGCGACGGCGTTCTCAGCAGGCGCCTGGAACATCTTCCCGACGATGACACCCTTTCCGACCGAGGAAAAAATGGCCAGTTTCTCGCCAGACCCGAACTGGCCATACTGCTGTCCTATGCCAAAATACTCTTTAAGCAACAGCTGTTGAACAGCGATATCAGTGATGACCCCTATTTGTTTCGCGAAATTTACAAGGCGTTTCCACAAACCCTGTGCCAAGCCTATGGGGCGGCCATCGAACACCACGCCCTGCGCCGCGAGGTTCTTTGCAATCAACTCGCTGGCGAAATCATCGATACCATGGGGTTGACCTATGTTCATCGCCAAATGAAATCCACAGGCGCGAGCCCTCTGGATGTGGCTCGCGCCTATATCATTGCTCGAGAATTGTTTAATCTCGAGGCTGTCTGGGTTGAAATCGAAAAGCTCGATTTCAAGGTAGACACCAGTGCTCAGGCGAAACTGCAGTTGAGTCTGATGCAGCTTGGTCGCCGCACCACCCGCTGGCTGCTGCGCAACCGCCGCTCCTGTGTCAATACGGCCAATGAAATTGACACCTTGAAGCCCATGGTGCAAAGCCTGCTGTCCACCACGATGGCCAGTGAGGGATTTGGCGACTTTGAGGCAATCTCTGAAACAAGCGGCCTGGCGGAAATGGGCGTCAGCGACTATGCCGCCATGCTGATCGACTCCGCCAGTGATCTCTACTTTGCCCTCGGTATGGCGGACGCCAGTTTGCGTACCGGCGCGACCATGACGTTGGTGAGCGAGACCTATGCCCAGCTTAGCGATGTCCTTCAGCTGGAATGGTTTTCCCAGCAGATCATTGCCCTGCAGTCGGTGAATCGCTGGGAGGATTCGGCGCGGGAGATGTTTATGGATGAACTCGAATACCAGTTTCGCTTTCTGGTTATCAGCATTCTTGAAATTCTCAACCGCGCCGAGGATTTAACCGGTACCATCGATAACTGGAAAATCAAGCAGGGGGTTTTGGTGCAGCGCTGGCAGGATGTGGTGCGGGAGTTGCGGGTGGCGTCAGAAAAAAGCTATGCCATGTTCTCTGTGGCGTTGCGAGAGCTGGAAGACCTGGTGGCGGCAACCCGCGCAGCGGGGGCGGAGGCGGATTTCTGTGTCACCGGATAGATTCTGCGAGTCCCTTCATAGCCCATAAAAAAAGCAGCCTTGGCTGCTTTTTTTATGGGGTTAGGCGGCGCTTATTTGCGCGGATAATCCCTCTGGGTATGACCCACATAGAGCTGGCGGGGTCTGCCGATGCGATAGGGGTTGCTGAGCATTTCATTCCAGTGGGAAATCCAGCCGACGGTGCGGCCAGTGGCGAAAATGGCCGTGAACATTTCTTCGGGAATGCCAATGGCTTTCATGATGATGCCGGAGTAGAAGTCGACGTTGGGGTAGAGTTTTTTGGAAACAAAGTAATCGTCTTCCAGGGCGATTTTTTCCAGGCGCTTGGCAATTTTCAGAAGGGGATCGTTTTCCAATCCCAGTTCGGTGAGAACCTCGTCGCAGGTTTTTTTCATCACGGTGGCGCGGGGGTCAAAGTTTTTGTAGACCCGGTGGCCAAAGCCCATGAGGCGGAAGGGGTCATCCTTGTCTTTGGCGCGCTTGATGAATTTGTCGATATTTTTTTCGTCGCCAATCTCGTTGAGCATTTCGAGAACCGCCTGGTTGGCGCCGCCGTGGGCGGGTCCCCAGAGTGCGGCAATACCGGAGGCGATGCAGGAGTAGGGGTTGGCGCCGGAAGAGCCTGCCATGCGCACCGTGGAGGTGGAGGCGTTCTGTTCATGGTCTGCGTGGAGGAGGAACAGCAAATCCATGGCTTTTGCCAGGGTGGGGCTGATTTCGACGCTTTCGCAGGGGGTGTTGAACATCATGTGGAGGAAGTTTTCGGAGTAGCTCAGGGAATTGTCCGGGTACATATAGGGCTGGCCGACGAAATGCTTGTAACACATGGCTGCCAGGGTGGGCATTTTGGCGATCAGACGGTGGGCGGTAATGATGCGGTGTGTGGGGTTGTGAATGTCCGTGGAGTCGTGGTAGAAGGAGGACATGGCGCCAACAATGCCGCAGAGCATGGCCATGGGGTGCGCGTCGTAGCGGAAACCGGAGAAGAAGGTTTCAATGGAGCGGTTAACCATGGTGTGCATGCGAATAATTTGTTCAAACTCGGCTTTTTTGTCGGCGCTGGGCAGTTCGCCGTTGAGAATCAGGTAGCAGGTTTCGAGATAGTCGGAGTGCTCGGCCAGTTGCTCAATGGGGTAACCTCTGTGGAGCAGGACACCTTTGTCGCCGTCGATATAGGTAATGGCGCTTTCGCAGGAGGCTGTGGTGCCAAAGCCGGGGTCGAAAGTGAAATAGTTATTGCTTAGCAAAGGGGAGACATCGACGACGCTTTGGCCCAGGGTCGCTTTTTTTACATTCAGTTCAATGGGGGCATCTGATCCGTTGATCGTCAGATAAGCTTTTGTGTCGCTCATGAAGTTCTCCAGCAAATTCAGCAATGACGACCGGAATTGGCAAGGCCGCCGCGAGGTGAGGCAACAGACTATAGCCAGAATCGAGAAATTGTCAATTTCAGGCTGTCAAAATAGGCTCATTTATAGGGCTGAATACGGTTTTTTTACGGTTTTTGCCGGGCTTTTTTTACCATAAATAAACGTATTAGTTTGTTGTCGCCATCTTTGACCGAGGGTTCAGTTTGAGCCGTCAAATTGACGCCATCCGATTGTAATTCGAGGGGGAGCGCCCTATAATCCACGGCTTTCAACAGAGTCGCCAGCTTCCCCTCGTTCAACTGGCATTTCCATAAACTCCTTTTCATTGACCCAACCGGGTTTGAGGAAAATGTTGTGACCACCAAAAGACCTGTCAATCTTGACATAGGAACCATCAGTCTTCCTGTCACCGCCTATGCGTCGATACTGCACCGTGTTTCCGGCGTCATTCTGTTCTTTGTCGTCGGCCTGCTGTTGTGGCTGCTGGATACCAGTCTTGCGTCGGCAGAAGGTTTTGCCAGTATCAAGGACTGTCTCACCAGCCCCGTTGCCAAGCTGGTTCTCTGGGGCGCACTGTCGGCTCTTGCCTACCACTTTGTCGCCGGTATTCGCCATCTCATCATGGATATGGGGGTGGGTGAAACCCTTGAGGGCGGTAAATTGGGCGCCAAGCTGGTGTTCGTTTTCTCGGTTGTTTTGATTCTGTTGGCGGGAGTTTGGGTATGGTAACCAATGTCACAAGTTTTGGCCGCAGCGGCCTTTCCGATTGGCTGATACAGCGGGTTACAGCCCTTGTTATGGCCGCTTACTCCGTGTTTCTGGTGGTCTACCTGCTGTTGAATCCCGGTCTCGATTATCAACAGTGGCAAGAGCTTCACCAGTGCTTTTTGATGCGCCTGTTCAGCCTCGCGGCGATTTTATCCATTGCCGCCCACGCCTGGATCGGTCTTTGGGCCGTGCTCACCGACTACATCACCGTGCGTCTGCTCGGCCCCAAGGCCACGGCGCTGCGGGTTGTTTTCCAGCTCGGTATGATCACTGTCACCCTGGCCTATGTTGTCTGGGCAATCGATATTCTTTGGGGAATCTAATTCATGGCTAATATCAGAACCATTACGTTTGATGGCGTTATTGTTGGTGGCGGCGGCGCTGGCATGCGCGCGGCTCTGCAGCTGGCTCAGTCCGGTTATAAGACCGCAGTAATTTCCAAGGTTTTCCCCACCCGCTCCCACACAGTATCCGCCCAGGGCGGTATTACCTGTGCCATCGCCAGTGCCGATCCCCAGGATCAATGGCAGTGGCATATGTATGACACTGTCAAGGGTTCCGACTATATCGGCGACCAGGATGCCATTGAGTATATGTGCTCAGTGGGGCCGGAGGCGGTTTTCGAACTCGAACACATGGGGCTGCCATTCTCCCGCACGGAAGAGGGACGTATTTATCAGCGTCCTTTCGGCGGCCAGTCGAAAAATTTCGGTGAGGGCGGCCAGGCTGCTCGCACCTGTGCTGCCGCTGACCGCACCGGTCACGCGCTGCTGCACACCCTTTATCAGAGCAATCTGAAAAACAATACTGTGTTTCTCAATGAGTGGTTTGCGGTGGATCTGGTGAAAAACCAGGACGGCGCTGTTGTTGGCGTTATCGCCATCAATATGGAAAGCGGCGAAACCGTTTACGTCAAATCCAAGGCTACCGTATTTGCCACCGGCGGCGCCGGTCGTATTTATGCCTCGACAACCAATGCCCACATCAACACCGGTGACGGTGTCGCCATGGCGCTGCGCGCAGGCTTCCCGGTTCAGGATATCGAAATGTGGCAGTTCCACCCCACAGGTATCGCCGGTGCTGGGGTTCTGGTGACCGAGGGCTGTCGCGGTGAGGGCGGCTATCTGGTCAATAAGGATGGCGAGCGCTTTATGGAGCGCTATGCTCCCAACGCCAAGGATCTCGCCGGTCGCGACGTGGTTGCCCGCTCAATGGTTATGGAAATTCTCGAAGGCCGCGGTTGTGGTCCCGAGGGCGACCATGTCTACCTCAAGCTGGATCATTTGGGTGAGGAGGTGCTCCACAGCCGTCTCCCCGGCATTTGTGAGCTTTCCATTACCTTTGCCCATGCCGACCCGGTTAAAGAGCCTGTGCCCGTGGTACCTACCTGCCATTACATGATGGGCGGTATTCCCACTAATGTGAATGGCCAGGCGCTCACCAACAAATCCGGCAGCGACAAAATAATCGACGGCTTTTTCGCCTGTGGCGAAGTCGCCTGTGTCTCTGTTCACGGCGCCAACCGTCTCGGCGGCAACTCCCTGCTCGACCTGGTTGTGTTTGGTCGCGCCTCCGGTCTCTTTATTGAGAAGTCTCTCCGTGAAGGTATTGAATTGCGGGATGCTTCCGAGAGTGATATCGAAGCGGCCATGTCCCGTCTCAACCGGGTTAACAGCTCCAGCAGTGGCGAAAACGCCGCCGTATTGCGCAAAGAGCTGCAAAACACCATGCAGAATTACTTTGGTGTGTTCCGCCGCGGCGATTACATGCAGAAAGGCATCGACAAGCTCGCCGAGCTGCGTACCCGCATCGAAAATGTCTATCTGGAAGACAAGAGCCAGGCTTACAACACGGCGCGCCTCGAAGCGCTGGAGTTGCAGAATCTGCTTGAGGTCGCGGAAGCCACCGCCATTGCAGCGGAAGAGCGCAAGGAAAGCCGCGGCGCCCATGCCCGCGAAGACTATCCCGATCGCGATGACCAGAACTGGCTGTGTCACTCCATGTATTTCCCCGACACCAAAAGTGTGGGCAAACGCCAGGTCAACTTTACACCGAAAACCCGTGACGCTTTCGCTCCGAAAGCTCGTACTTACTGATATCAGGGGTATTTAAGACATGCTCAAAGTTAGTGTATACCGCTATAACCCTGAAACCGACCAGGCTCCTTATATGAAGGATTATGAGCTTGATACAGGTGGTAAAGACCTGATGGTTTTGGATGTGCTTGAATTGCTCAAGGCTCAGGATTCTTCCCTGGCCTACCGCAGATCCTGCCGCGAAGGTGTTTGCGGTTCTGACGGCATGAATATTTCCGGCAAAAATGGCCTGGCCTGTATAACGCCGCTCTCTGAGTGCGTTAAAAACAATACCCTGGTATTGCGGCCGCTACCCGGCCTGCCTGTGGTGCGGGATCTGGTTATCGATATGAGCCAGTTTTACGCCCAGTACGAAAAAGTTCAGCCCTATCTGCTCAACAATACACCGGCGCCCGCCATTGAGCGTTTGCAGTCCCCGGAAGAGCGCGCCAAGCTCGACGGCCTCTACGAATGTATTCTCTGCGCCTGTTGCTCCACCAGCTGCCCTTCTTTCTGGTGGAATCCCGACAAGTTTATCGGCCCCGCCGGTTTGCTTCAGGCCTACAGGTTTTTGGCGGACAGCCGCGATACCGCTACTGAAGACCGTCTTGCCAAACTCGACGACCCGTTCAGTGTTTTCCGTTGCCACGGTATTCAAAACTGCGTATCTGTCTGTCCCAAGGGGCTTAATCCGACCAGAGCCATCGGCCATATTCGGAATATGCTGCTGAGAAGCGGAACCTAATAACAATAATCAATCCAGTTTTTTGGCGTATTAACTTAATAAAGGGTGATGTAACTTAAATTTACCATTGCAATCAGGAAAATTAACGATGCAAGACGGCATCATGGAGCATTTCCTCAGGACATCTTATTATTCTGGGGGCAATGCTGCTTATATTGAGGATCTCTACGAGACCTACCTGCATGACGCCAATGCAGTCCCTGAAAAATGGCGGGCTGTTTTCGATTCTCTTCCCAGGATTGAAAATGGCCCGGTCACTGATCTTTCCCATGAGACGGTACGCAATCATTTTGAATTGCTGGGAAGAAAGCGCGCCCGACCCATGCCAGCGCCAGGGTCTGGCGGTGTCAATATTGAGCATGAACGCAAACAGGTCAAAGTTCAGAGCCTGATTGCCTCCTACCGCAACCGCGGCCATCAAAAGGCCAATCTCGATCCCCTGGGTATCTGGCAGCGCGCTCCCGCTCCTGACCTCGAACTCCAGTTTCACGGCTTTACCGAGTCTGATCTGGACACCACCTTTCAGGCCAGCACCCTTTATATCGGCAAGCAGGAAGCTACCCTCAGGGAAATTGTCACCGCCCTCGAAGATACCTACTGCGGTTCCATCGGTGCGGAATTTATGCACGTCACCTCCTTTGAGGAGACCCAGTGGTTGCGCCAGCGTTTTGAAAGTGTGCGCGGAAAGCCCAACTTTACCGATGGCGATCGCCTCCATGTGCTCCAGCGCCTCACCGCTGCGGAAGGCCTGGAAAAACACCTGGACTCGAAATTTCCCGGTACCAAGCGTTTTGGCATTGAGGGCGGTGAAAGCCTCGTGCCCATGCTCGACGGCCTTATCGATCGAGCGGGTGAGTATGGCGCCAAGGAAATTGTCATGGGCATGGCTCACCGCGGCCGCCTCAATGTGCTTGTCAATATCATGGGCAAGAACCCCGCCGAGCTGTTTGACGAATTTGCCGGCAAGCGCCTTATCAATACCTCCGGTGATGTCAAATATCACCAGGGCTTTTCCTCCAACAGATTGACGCCGGGGGGGGAAATTCACCTTGCGCTTGGGTTTAACCCCTCTCACCTGGAAATTGCCGCCCCTGTGGTTATAGGTTCGGCTCGCGCCCGTCAGGATCGCCGCGAAGACAGTAATGGCGACCTGGTGGTGCCGATTATTATTCACGGCGATGCCGCTTTTGCCGGTCAGGGTGTGGTGATGGAGACTTTTCAGCTCTCCCAGACCCGCGCCTATAAAACCGGCGGCACTCTTCATGTGGTGCTCAACAATCAGGTCGGCTTTACCACCAGCCGCCAGGAAGACGCGCGCTCCACCGAGTACTGTACCGACGTCGCGAAAATGGTTCAGGCGCCGATTTTCCATGTCAACGGTGACGATCCTGACGCCGTCATGTTTGTCACCATGCTGGCCATGGATTACCGCTACCAGTTCAAGAAGGACGTGGTTATCGACCTGGTGTGCTATCGCCGCCGCGGTCACAACGAAACCGATGAGCCTTCGGCGACACAGCCCTTGATGTACAGCAAGATCAAGAGTCACAAATCGACTCGCACCCTCTATGCCCAGAAACTTATTGCTCAGGGAATCGTCACTAGCGACGAAGCCGGCGATATGGTTACCCGCTACAGGGAAAGTCTGGATCGCGGCGAATATGTGGTCAACAAGCTGGTTTCAGAACCGGACAAAAAACTTTTTGTCGACTGGTCGCCCTACCTGGGTCACGACTGGGATTTTCCGGCAGATACCGGCATTGATCTGCAAAAGCTTCAGGAAATTGCCTACAAAACTGTGAAAATCCCCGAGGGCGTGGTTACTCAGCGCCAGGTGGAAAAAATCTACGACGACCGCCGCAAGATGGCCGGCGGTGCCCTGCCCATCAACTGGGGTATGGCGGAAATGCTGGCCTACGGCACCCTCCTTGAAGAGGGCTATCCCATTCGCATGACCGGGCAGGATTGTGGGCGCGGCACCTTCTCCCACCGCCACGCGGTGATTCATAACCAGAAGGATGGCGAAGCCTACATTCCGTTGGAAAATCTCTACGAGGGTCAGCCGGATTTTGATCTCTATGATTCTGTCCTGTCCGAGGAGGCGGTGCTGGCCTTTGAGTATGGCTACGCCACCACAGCCCCTTCGGGATTGGTGATTTGGGAAGCCCAATTTGGCGATTTTGCCAACGGTGCCCAGGTGGTCATTGACCAGTTTATCACCAGTGGCGAGCACAAATGGGGTCGCCTCTGCGGTTTGACCATGCTGCTTCCCCACGGCTATGAAGGCCAGGGGCCGGAGCATTCGTCGGCGCGGCTTGAGCGTTTTATGCAGCTTTGCGCCGAGCACAACATTCAGGTTTGCATTCCCACCACGCCAGCGCAGATTTTTCATCTTCTCCGCAGACAGGCCATTCGCCCCATGCGGCGCCCCCTGGTGGTGATGAGTCCGAAATGGATACTGCGCCATAAATTGGCGACCTCTTCCCTGGAAGAACTGGCCAACGGCCACTTCCAGACGGTGATTGATGACGGTATGGTGGAAGCGAAAAAAGCCAAGCGGGTGATCCTTTGCACCGGCAAGGTCTATTACCATCTCCTCGAAGAGCGAATGGCGCGGGAGATTGACGATATCGCTATCATCCGCATTGAACAACTCTATCCTTTTGACAAGGCCGGGCTTCTCGATGCCATTAAACCCTATACTAAACTCAAGGATGTTGTTTGGTGTCAGGAAGAGCCCATGAATCAGGGGGTCTGGTTTAGCAGCCAGCACCGTCTGGTTCAGGTGTTGCGTGAGCACAATCCCAGGCTTTCACTTTCTTATGTAGGTCGCGAGAGTTCTGCAGCGCCGGCGGCAGGTTATATGTCTGTTCATTTGGAAGAACAGAACAAATTCATTAATGAAGCATTTTCGCTCGATGATTAAATAGGATCAAACAATGACCATCGAAATCAAGGCCCCGACATTTCCCGAATCCGTACAGGAAGGTTCTGTGGCAACCTGGCACAAACAGGCGGGTGATGCCGTCGCCAGGGACGAACTCATAGTTGACATTGAAACCGACAAGGTTGTGCTCGAGGTGGTTGCTCCTGCAGATGGCGTGCTCAAGACCATCCTCAAGGAGGCCGGCGATGTGGTGCTGAGCAACGAGGTGATTGCGGTAATCGATGCCGACGCGACTGCGGCGCCGCAAGCCAGCGGTCCGGCAGCCGAGGCTGACACAGGGGCAGACGGCAGTGATGAAGATCCTGTCGCCAGCCCCTCGGCGCGGCGGCTTGCCAAGGAAAAAGGTGTCGAACTCTCCGCCGTCAAAGGTTCTGGCCGCGGCGGGCGCATCACCAAAGAGGATGTCGAAAGCTTTAATCCTGCGCCCCCTGCTGCTGCACCTGTGTCTTCTCCGGCCGCCACTGCCGCTGTGGCGACGACAATGCCCGAAACCAGCGTCGGCCGTGTCGAAAAGCGTGTGCCCATGACCCGCATGCGCGCCCGTATTGCCGAGCGCCTGCTTCAGGTCACCCAGAATACCGCCATGCTGACCACCTTCAATGAAGTGGATATGCATCGAATCATGAATCTGCGCGCCCAGTTCAAGGATCAGTTTGCCGAGATTCACGGCGGCACCCGCCTGGGTTTTATGGGGTTTTTTGTCAAGGCGTCGGTGGAAGCCCTGAAACGCTTTCCTGCGGTAAACGCATCAATTGACGGCAGTGATATTGTCTATCACGCCTATCAGGATGTGGGTGTTGCCGTCTCCACGGGCAAGGGGCTGGTGGTTCCGGTTTTGCGCGATGCCGATCAAATGAGCATTGCCGAAATCGAGCGCAATATCGTCGAGTACGGCACCAAGGCCAGAGACGGCAAGCTGACCATGGAGGATATGACCGGCGGCACTTTCACCATCACCAATGGCGGTGTCTTTGGTTCCCTGTTGTCCACGCCCATTCTCAATCCGCCCCAGGCGGCAATTCTGGGAATGCACAAGATTCAGGACAAGCCGGTTGCCGAAAATGGTCAGGTGGTGATACGTCCCATGATGTATCTCGCCCTGTCCTATGACCACCGCCTCATTGACGGCAAGGAAGCGGTGCAGTTTCTGGTGGCTATCAAGGAAATGATTGAAAATCCAGCCAAGATTCTTCTTGAGATTTAACTTTTAACGTATTGATTTAAAGGGTAATAAAATGTCAGACAAGTATGATGTGATCGTCATTGGCGCCGGTCCAGCAGGTTATGTCTGTGCCATTCGCGCAGCCCAGCTCGGCCTCAATGTCGCCTGTATCGAAAAGATGCAGAATCCTGAGGGCAAAGGGGTTCTCGGCGGTACCTGTCTGAATGTCGGCTGTATTCCCTCAAAAGCTCTGCTCGACAGCTCCCACAAATACTGGGAAGCCAGCCATGCCCTGGGCGCCCACGGTATTGCCACTGAGGGGGTCACTGTCGACGTGCCCAAAATGATTGCCAGAAAAAATACCATCATCGCTCAACTCACCCAGGGTATTGGCGGATTGTTCAAAGCCAACGGCGTTAAACCCCTGTTCGGTACCGGCAAGCTGCTGGCGGAGCGCAAGGTGGAATATACGGATGTCGAGGGCAATACGACTATTCTGGATGCGGATCATGTGGTCATTGCCTCAGGATCTTCGCCCATCGATATTCCGGTGGCGCCCGTTGATGGTGACATCATTATTAACTCTACCGGCGCCCTGGAGCTACAGGCAGTGCCCGGACGTCTGGGGATTATCGGTGCCGGCGTTATTGGTCTCGAGCTTGGCAGCGTCTGGAGCCGCCTGGGTTCCGAAGTGGTTCTCCTTGAGGCCATGGACAGCTTTTTGGCAATAATGGATCAGCAAATCGCCAAGGAAACCAAAAAAATCCTCACCAAGCAGGGGCTGGACATTCGTCTCGGCTGCCGGGTCACGGGTTCCGAAATCAAAGGCCGAGGCAAAAGCAAAAAAGTTCATGTCACGTTCCAGTCCGGCGATGGCACGGAAGCGACGGAAGTTTTTGATAAATTGATTGTCTGCGTTGGTCGCAGACCTTGCACTGAAAACCTGCTGGCGGCGGACGCCGGAGTTGTCTTGGATGAACGGGGCTCGATCTTTGTCAACGACTACTGCGCCACCAATGTGCCTGGCGTCTGGGCCGTTGGCGATGTGGTTAGAGGGCCGATGCTGGCGCACAAGGGGTCTGAAGAAGGTGTCATGGTTGCCGAGCGTATCGCCGGCCACAAGGCACAGCTCAACTACGACATCATTCCCAATGTCATTTATACCCACCCCGAAGTGGCTTCCGTGGGTAAAACTGAAGAGCAGCTCAAGCAGTCCGGTGAACCCTACAAAATCGGCGTTTTCCCCTTTGTGGCATCGGGCAGAGCCTTGGCGGCGGATGAGCACGAAGGCATGGTAAAAATGATTGCCCACCAGGATTCAGACCGAATCCTGGGCTGTCATATCGTCGGACCCTCTGCGGCGGATCTGGTGCAGCAGGTGGCCATTGCCATGGAATTCGGCTCCACCGCCGAGGATATTGCGCTCATGGTATTTGGTCACCCCACATTGTCAGAGTCTGTCCACGAGGCGGCTCTGGCGGTCAATGGCCACGCCATCCATATCCCCAATAAGCGCAAACGTTAATTGCCTTTGAGGGTTTTACAGACAACTGAACAACTTTTGGGTATTGGTGCCGAGCACTGACATCAATATTCATTGACAGCACCAGCGGAGTTTGCGGTGAATCCAGTAACGCAAGGATTCCCTGTATTTTCAATGGTGTGAAAAGGGGGCAGGGCAGTAAAATTGTCCTGCTGGTCTAGGGTTTGGGGCATCTCACCTTTAAATGATGTCCTGATGAGACGGAAAGACGGTAAACAACATGAATCTTCATGAATATCAAGGCAAGCAGCTGTTTGCCCAGTACGGTCTGCCAGTTTCCAAGGGAATCGCTTGCGATACGCCCAAGGAAGTTGAAGCAGCAGTTAAAGAAATCGGTGGCAACAAGTGGGTGGTCAAAGCCCAGGTTCACGCCGGTGGTCGCGGTAAAGCCGGCGGCGTCAAATTGGTTGACAGCGCCCAGGAAGCCGCTGAATTCGCCCAGAAATGGCTCGGCAACCGTCTGGTAACCTATCAAACAGATGAGAACGGTCAGCCGGTGTCAAAGATTCTTGTTGAAGATTGCACCGATATCGCTGATGAGCTTTATCTCGGCGCTGTTGTCGATCGCGGCACCCGTCGCGTGGTGTTTATGGCGTCCACCGAAGGTGGTGTCGAAATCGAGAAAGTGGCCGAGGAAACGCCAGAGAAAATTCTCAAGGCGATCATCGATCCCCTCACAGGTCCACAGCCCTACCAAGGCCGCGAACTGGCGTTCAAACTGGGTCTGAAAGGCGACCAGATCAAGCAGTTCACCAAAATTTTCATGGGTCTGGCGCAGCTGTTCCTGGACAAGGATCTGGCGCTCATCGAGATCAACCCCCTGGTGATCAAAACCGACGGCAACCTCCACTGTCTGGATGCCAAAATCGGCGTCGACGGCAATGCGGTTTTCCGTCATGCCGACCTCCACGAAATGAATGACCACAGTCAGGAAGATCCCCGCGAAGCGGAAGCCGCCAAGTGGGAACTCAACTATGTGGCTCTCGATGGCAATATCGGCTGTATGGTCAACGGCGCTGGCCTGGCCATGGGCACCATGGATATCGTCGCTCTGCACGGCGGTTTTCCGGCCAATTTCCTTGATGTGGGCGGCGGCGCCACCAAAGAGCGGGTTGCCCACGCCTTTAAACTGATTCTCTCCGACGAGAAAGTCAAGGCAGTTCTGGTCAATATCTTTGGTGGTATCGTCCGCTGCGACATGATTGCCGAAGGTATCATTGGCGCTGTCAAAGAAGTGGGCGTCAATGTACCTGTGGTGGTTCGCCTCGAAGGCACCAATGCTGAGCTTGGCAAGAAAGTGCTGAGTGAGTCCGGCCTTGACATCATCGCGGCCGAAAGTTTAACAGACGCTGCCCAGCAAGCAGTGAAAGCAGCGGGGAACTAATCATGGCTGTATTGATTAACAAAGACACCAAGGTCATCTGCCAGGGCTTTACCGGCGGTCAGGGCACTTTCCACTCCGAACAGGCCATCGCCTATGGCACCAAAATGGTTGGCGGCGTTACCCCCGGCAAAGGTGGCACTACTCACCTGGGTCTGCCGGTGTTTAACACGGTCAAGGATGCGGTTGAGGCCACAGGTGCTGAAGCCTCTGTGATCTATGTGCCCGCAGCCTTCTGTAAGGATTCCATTCTCGAAGCCGCGAATTCCGGTATCAAACTGATCGTTTGTATCACCGAAGGCATTCCCACCCTCGACATGCTCGACTGCAAAGTCAAATGTGACGAGCTGGGCGTGCGTTTGATCGGCCCCAACTGTCCGGGTGTTATCACTCCCGGCGAATGTAAAATCGGTATTATGCCTGGCCATATCCACCTGCCTGGCAAAGTGGGTATCGTCTCCCGCTCCGGCACCCTGACCTATGAAGCCGTGAAGCAGACCACCGACTACGGTTTTGGCCAGTCCACCTGTGTGGGTATTGGTGGCGATCCCATTCCCGGTTCCAACTTTATCGATATTCTCAAGTTGTTCCAGGAAGACCCCGCCACCGAAGCCATCGTCATGATCGGCGAAATCGGCGGCACCGCCGAGGAAGAAGCTGCGGCCTTTATCAAAGCCAATGTCACCAAGCCTGTGGTTTCCTACATTGCCGGTGTTACCGCACCCAAAGGCAAGCGTATGGGGCATGCCGGTGCCATTATTTCCGGCGGCAAAGGTACGGCTGACGAGAAGTTTGCTGCACTGGAAGATGCCGGTGTCAAAACCGTGCGCTCTCTGGCGCAGATCGGTGAAGCGTTGAAAGAAGTTACCGGCTGGTAAGTTTGTTTTCAGCTTTACTCAAAAAAGGCAGCTTTCGAGCTGCCTTTTTTATTGCCCCTGAAAAATCCCGCTGCGCCAAGGAATGGGTCAGAGCCTTGAAATTCACCGCTTCGCCCCCATTTATTCAGCTCCAGTAGGCCTGTGGCGCCGTCAGCGCTAACGAAAAGACTTCGCGCCACAGCTTTAAAGATTCGCTAATCAATTTCCACAAAGGAGTGATCCAATGACAGCAGCTGCCAACCCCGAAACCCTGGGTTTCCAGACTGAAGCCAAAAAAATCCTGCACCTGATGATCCACTCGATGTACAGCAACAAGGAAATTTTCCTGCGCGAGTTGATCTCCAACGCCTCCGACGCCTGCGACAAGTTGCGCTTTGAATCCCTCCACTCTCCGGAGTTGTTGGAAGGTGGCGCCGAGCCGGCCATCAAAATTACCTTTGACAAGGATAACGGCACCTTGACCATTAGCGATAATGGTATTGGCATGTCCCGTGCAGAAGTGATTGAAAATCTGGGTACCATTGCCAAGTCGGGGACTGCCCAGTTTCTTGAGGCTCTCAGCGGTGACCAGAAAAAAGATTCTCAATTGATCGGCCAGTTTGGTGTCGGTTTTTATTCCGGTTTTATCGTCGCTGACAAAATCAGTGTAGAAACCCGCCGCGCGGGCGCCAAGCCGGAAGAGGGCGTGCGCTGGATCAGCGAAGGCGAAGCGGAATTCTCCGTTGAAACCATCGACAAGCCAGATCGCGGCACCCGTATTACGCTTTATCTGAAAGAAGAGGATCGCGAGTTTGCCGATCACTGGCGATTGCGCTCGATTATCAAAAAATATTCTGACCATATCGCCGTGCCGGTATCGCTGCAAAAACTCAAAACCGGCAGTGATGAAGTAGAGCAGACTGGAGAAGATCAGTGGGAAGTGGTCAATGACGCCACTGCCCTTTGGGTGAAATCAAAAAATGAACTTGGCGACGACGACTACAAGAATTTCTACAGGCATGTTTCCCACGATTTTCGCGATCCCCTGAGCTGGAGCCACAACCGGGTTGAGGGCAAGCTCGACTATATCAGCCTGCTCTATATTCCCACTGAGCCGCTCTTCGACCTTTATCAGCGCGAATCTCCCCGGGGCGTCAAACTCTATGTGCAGCGCACTTTTATCATGGATGACGCCGAACAGTTTCTGCCCCTTTACTTACGCTTCGTCAAAGGTGTGGTGGACTCCAATGATCTGCCCTTGAATGTATCCAGGGAAATTCTCCAGGACAGCGCCGCCGTCAGCAGCATTCGCAATGCCCTCACCAAAAGGGTGCTGGATATGCTCGAAACCATGAGCAAGGATAAACCTGAGGATTACAAAGTTTTCTGGAAGCACTTTGGTTCTGTGCTCAAGGAAGGTCTGGCGGAAGATTTTGTCAATCGCGAGCGCATCGCCAAGCTGCTTCGCTTTGCCAGCACCCAGTCTGGCGATGCTGAAGATAACACCTCCCTGGAAGACTACCTGGCCAGAGCGAAAGCGGAAAAAGGTGACGAACAGAAGAAAATTTACTTCCTTATTGGCGACAACTTCAAGGCGGCGAAAAACAGCCCTTACCTGGAAATTTTCCGCAAAAAAGGCATTGAAGTCCTGTTACTTACCGATCGCATTGACGAGTGGCTGATGAGCTACCTCACCGAGTTTGACGGTGTTCAGCTTCAGAATGTCGCCAAGGGTGAGCTCGATCTGGACGCTGACGAACCTCAGGCTGATGGCGACGACAAAGGAGACGAGTCTAAAACCTCAGCGCTTACGGAGAAAATTAAAGGCTACCTCGCCGATGCCGTTGCCGATGTGCGTATCACCAAACGCCTCACGGAGTCCCCCGCCTGTCTGGTTGGCGGCGAGCACGACCTGGGAGTGCAGATGCGGAAAATTCTCGAGGCCGCAGGACAGAAAGCCCCGGAGTCGAAGCCAGTGCTGGAAGTTAATCCAGATCACCCGTTGATGGCGATATTTGCCGGTGATGACAGCAGTCGCAATGAAGATCTCGCCTGGGTCATCTATAACCAGGCGCTGTTGTCCGCCGGAGAGCACCTCGACAATCCCGCTGAATTTGTGCAGCGCCTCAATAGGCTTTTACTGCCCGTTGGTGTTTAATGGCCACTGCGGCTATGGCCTGAAACTGTACTCGAAAACCTGACCAGATGAATGTAGATGAGGTGTAATCATGTCTGACGACAGACAATCCAATTTAACCAATCCCGACCTGTGGATACGTCTGGTCTACATGCTGGTTTTCTGGCTGCTGTCCTGGGTGGCGCGGGCGGCAATTGCCGTGATTGCCCTGATTCAGTTTGTTCTTGTCCTGGTTAATGGCGAGGGCAACGGAGGGTTGCGCAATGGGGGGCGAAGTATCGCCGTCTGGATACAGCAAAATTTTCTCTTTCTCAGTTTTGCCTCTGACGAAAAGCCGTTTCCATTTCAGGATTGGCCACAGTGTGGACAGGGCGAGGATGGCAGTGACGACAGCCAGCAAACCGATATAGCCGCTGCTTCTTCAGATACAGAGAAGACAGAAGCAAGCCCCGCGGTGCCGCCGCCGTCATCAGTAAACCAGGAAGGCGAAGGGAATCAGACAACCGAGGAAAATACTGGTGACAGTGGTGCAAAATCCTCCTTTGGCAATATTCGCGAACCCTGATTTATGCGGCTTTATCTCGCCCGCCACGGCGAAGCTGGCAGGGCAGCGGTGGACGACCAGCGCCAGCTGACGGATTTGGGTAGAACGGAATCCGACAGGGTTTTTCAGCGCTGTGTGGAGACAATAGACGGCTCTCTCCATGCCATCATGTGCAGCCCCCTGGTGCGCGCCAAACAGACCGCAGAAATTGCCTTAAACCATCTTTCGGTAGAGAACAAAGAATGTCTGGTGACGACAGCCCTGCGGCCTGAAGCCAGTATTGCCGGCTTGGCTGCCATGCTCGAAAACCAGCAGCAGTGGCCGCTTATGCTGGTGGGGCATCAACCCCTGCTGGGTAATTTTCTCGGTTGGCTCTGCGATGACCGGGATCTGCACTACAGCGTGGCTACTTCCAGCATCTTTGCTGTCGACGTGATTGCCTTTGTTCGCGGTTGCGGTACCCTGGCCACCAAGCTCTTTCCTTGAGGGCAAATTGCCGTGTCGGCAATTGATCAGCCAATGACCGTTGCTGGGCGAACTCTTGCCCTACAGCAATGGCACCAATCGAGGTCGACGAAGGTTCTGGCCTTACATGGCTGGCTCGATAACAGCGCCAGTTTTGATTTTCTTGCCCCCCTGCTGCCAAACTCTCAGATAGTAGCGCCCGACCTGGCAGGTCATGGTCTTAGCGATCACCGCTCGGCGGATGCCGCCTACAATATCTGGCAGGATGTCGCCGAGATACATGAATTGGGCAATCAGCTCGGCTGGGATGAATTCGTTTTAATGGGTCATTCCCGCGGCGCCATTATTGCCAGCCTGTTCGCCGCCACCTTTCCGGAAAAAATAACCCGCCTGATATTGCTGGATGGCTTGGTGCCAACACCGGTAAACCCTGAGGATGCCCCCAGGCAGCTGGCGCAGGCCATAACTGATAGCCATCTTTATCGCCGCAAAGTGCCGCGATTCTATGACAGCCGTGAGCAGGCACTGGCCTCCAGATGCCGGGGTGAGCTGGCATTATCGAGAAAAGCTGCGGAAGCCATCGCCAGCCGAGGTTTGGCTAAAAACGGGGAGGGGTATTACTGGCGGGCGGATCAGCGCCTGCGGGGCGCTTCCGAATTCAAATTGACGGAAGACCACTGCCGAGCCTTTGTGCGCGCCATTGCCTGCCCAACCCTGTTATTGATCGCCGGGCAAGAGGTTAATCCCTATTACCAGCGCCTGGTGGCGCTCAACGAGGGGATTACTACCTGCTGCTTTGATACCAGCCACCACCTCCATATGGAAGAAGCCTGCCCAGTGGTGGCGGAAAAAATCAGAGTTTTTTTGCGACAGTAAATCTAGGGCAATAAGGACAGAAACTCCGACCGTGTCGCCTGATTGGTGCGGAAACAGCCGAGCATGGCGGAGGTTTTCATGGAGGAATTCTGTTTTTCCACGCCGCGCATCATCATGCACAGGTGTCGGGCTTCAATAATCACGGCCACGCCCAGGGCATCGGTGACGTTTTCAATGGTGGTGGCAATTTGCATCACCAGATTTTCCTGAATCTGCAGGCGGCGGGCGTACATGTCGACAATGCGCGCGACCTTCGACAAGCCGAGCACCTTGCCATTGGGAATGTAAGCCACATGGCATTTGCCGATAAAGGGCAGCAGGTGGTGCTCGCACAGGGAGTAGAGTTCGATATCGGTGACGATCACCATTTCGTTGGAGTCGCTGGGAAAAAGGGCGCCGTTGATAACGTCATCGAGGTTCTGGCGATAACCCTTGGTTAAGAACTCAAAGGCTTTTGCGGCGCGATCCGGCGTATCCACCAAACCGGGGCGCTCCAGATTTTCGCCAACTTGGGTAATAATTTCAGCAAACGCCTCTTTCATTTTTAATTCCTAACAATGCACTCAATTAAGCTCGCAACCCTAAGCCAGAGCGGCATAAAGGTAAAGCGAATTTTTTGTCATAAAGATACAATGGCCATTTTAGCCGGGAAATTTATGGATCATCAAAAAGACATCGAGCACGACCTGAAAACCCTGCGGGATTTTCTGCGCTGGTCCGTCTCCACTTTTAATCGCGCCGGTATTTATTACGGCCACGGCACCGATAATGCTTGGGACGAGGCTCTGCACCTGGTTTGTCATGTTCTCGGTTTGCCGCCCGCCGGGGATCAGCGTTTTCTCGATGCCAATCTGACCCTGACTGAAAAGCAGCAAATCGTCGCTCTGGTCAATCGGCGTGTCAACGAGCGCCTGCCCGTGCCCTATCTGACCGGTGAAGCCTGGTTTGCCGGGCTGAAATTTGACGTCGATGAGAGGGTGCTGATTCCCCGATCCCCCATTGCGGAGATGATTGAGCAGGGCTTTCAGCCCTGGCTGCCCCAAGAACCTGAGCATATTCTCGATCTTTGCACCGGCAGCGGCTGTATCGGCATTGCCTGTGCCTATGCATTTGCCGAGGCAAAGGTGGATCTCAGCGATATTTCCGCAGATGCCCTGGCGGTGGCTAACAGCAATATTGCCCAGCATAAACTCCAGGGCAGGGTAACGGCGATAAAATCCGACCTCTTTGAAAATCTTGGCGGCAGGGTTTACGACCTTATCGTCAGTAATCCTCCCTATGTGGATGCCGACGATATCAACAGCATGCCCGATGAATATCGCCATGAGCCAGCGCTGGCGCTGGCGTCCGGTGATGATGGCCTGGATTTTACCCGCCGTTTGCTGGCACAGGCAGCCTCTCACCTCAGCGAGAACGGTGTATTGATTGTTGAAGTGGGCAATTCCTGGCCAGCCCTTGAGGCCGGTTTTCCCCAGCTGCCTTTCGTTTGGGTAGAGTTTGAGCGCGGCGGTGGCGGCGTCTTTATTCTTCGCCGGGACGACCTGCGCAATTTAAGTTAAAATGGCCAATTTTTGAGGGGATCGATCCTTGTCCGGCAATACATTCGGCAAACTTTTTACGGTTACCACTTTTGGCGAAAGCCACGGCGTTGCCCTTGGCTGTATTGTCGACGGCTGTCCTCCTGGCATGGAGCTCTGCGAGGCGGATCTCCAGCACGACCTTGATCGCCGCAAGCCCGGCCAGTCCCGTTACACCACCCAGCGTCGGGAAGGCGATGAAGTCAAAATTCTCTCCGGTGTTTTTGAGGGTAAAACCACGGGCACGCCCATAGGTATGATCATTGAAAATACCGACCAGCGCTCCAAGGACTATTCAAAAATCAAGGATCAGTTTCGCCCGGCTCATGCGGACTACACCTACCAGAAAAAATACGGTATTCGCGATTATCGCGGCGGTGGCCGCTCTTCCGCCCGGGAAACCAGTGTGCGGGTGGCGGCTGGTGCTGTCGCCAAAAAATACCTCCGCCAGGCTTTCGGCGTGGAAATATTTGGCTATCTCAGCCAGCTCGGCCCCATAAAACTGGATCTGGTGGACAAGAGCGCCATTGAAACCAACCCTTTTTTCTGCGCCCAGCCCGACAAAATTGCCGAACTGGAAGAATACATGCAGGTGCTCATCAAGGAGGGCAATTCGGTGGGCGCCAAGGTCAGCGTCTGCGCCAACGGAGTCCCTGCGGGTTGGGGAGAGCCGGTGTTTGACCGCCTCGACGCCGAGCTCGCCCACGCCCTGATGAGCATCAACGCCGTCAAGGGCATTGAAATCGGCGCGGGTTTTGCCAGTGTTGCCCAGAAAGGCACCGAGCACCGCGATGAAATCACCCCCCATGGTTTTCTCTCCAACAATGCCGGCGGCATTCTCGGCGGCATTTCCAGCGGTCAGGACATTGTCGCCCACCTGGCGTTAAAGCCCACATCCAGTCTGAGAATTCCCGGCCAATCCATTGATATCCATGGCAATGCCATTGAGGTTATCACCACGGGCCGCCACGACCCCTGCGTGGGCATTCGCGCCATTCCTATTGCCGAAGCGATGATGGCGATTGTGCTCATGGATCACGCCCTGCGCCACCGGGGGCAAAATGCCGATGTTCTCGCGACGCTTAAACCTTCCCGCGATGCTTAACCTTAATCTGTTTAACCACTTGAGCGGCTAAAGGTCGGTTTTATGTGGCTGCAAAAGGAGTTTCGGTTAACCGCAAAACCGCGAGGCTTTCACCTGATTACCTCGGAAGTCCTTGCCGCGGTTGGAGAAATTGCGTCCTGCAAAGTCGGGCTTTTGCACCTCTTTATCAAGCATACCTCCGCTTCCCTCACGATAAATGAAAATGTCGATCCGACGGTGCGTCAGGATTTTGAGAGCTTTTTCAGCCGCGCCGTGCCCGAGGACGAACCCTATTATCGACATCGGGATGAGGGTTCCGACGATCTCCCCGCCCACATCAAATCCAGCCTCCTGGGCGCCTCAGTCAGCATTCCAGTGGCCGATGGCCGCTTAAATATGGGGATCTGGCAGGGCATTTACCTCTGCGAACATCGCAACAGCGGTGGGCGCAGAACTCTGGTGGCCATTCTTTGCGGGGAGTAGGTTTTAACGGGGTTGTCAGACAGGGCTGAATTGAGCGTAAATCCGGTCCGTTTCCTCTGCCATAATAAAGTCGTTGAGGTGAAGGCCGCTGGAGGCGTGAGTCCACCAGAACACCCTAACTTTTCCCCAGCTGATTTCCAGCACCGGGTGATGGCCATGGTTTTCAGCGGCTTCTCCCACCTTTAAGGCAAATCTGAGGCCGCTGGGATAATCTTCGAACTTGTAGGTTTTTACCAGGGTATCGATGTTGTCTGGTTGGCTAATTGTCCAGCCAGACAGTTGCGCGAGATGTTCTTCCTGTTCGGCCTTGCCCATTGCGGGTGCCCCAGAGTGGCAGGGTTCGCAGATTTTATTTTCAAAGCTCATGCTGTTTCTCCGTTCAGTACCAGGTTTCATTTTTAACACTGAGTATAGTCGGCCTTACAAGCAATTTTTCGGTTTATGTAAGCCGGCAAGCTTGCTCAGTATTTTTGCCGGGCTTGGCGGAAACAGTTTCATGAGGTAAATGCTTTTGCCTTTGTCTGCCCCCAAATTCATGCCGATGTATTTCACCAGCGGGCGCATGGACGGTGAAAAGCCGTATTCGTTATAAAACCCCCGGGTTTGCTCAATCAGCCGCCAGCGTTCTTCATTGAGATCAATACCTTCCACTGCTGCCGTTTCGCGGGCGAAAGCCCTGTCCCAGTCGCTGGGGTTGACGAGAAAGCCTTCTTCATCCACGTTGTACATGATTTTCTGAGAATGGTTGCCGGAGAGTAGGATTGTTACAGATGGCGCCTAAAATTCAGCGATAAAAAAGGCGGCATTCAAGCCGCCTTCCTTCACCAGTGTTAATTTCAGTCGTCATTCATGCCGAGCAGGTGTAACAGGCTGCTGAAAATGTTGTAGATCATCACAAACAGGGTGACAGTGGCGGAGATGTAGTTGCGCTCGCCGCCGTGGATGATTTCACTGGTTTGCCACATCAGCAACCCTGAACAGATCACCAGAAACATGCAGGAGATGGCCAGAGACAGCCCCTGAATCTGGAGAAAGATGTTGGCAATAGCGCCGACAAAGGCGACAACCAGGCCGGTGATCAGAAAGCCCGACATAAAGCCCAGGTTTTTGCGGGTGGTGAGCACATAACCGGAACAGGCGAAAAAGATCAGGGCTGTGCCGCCGAGGGCGGTGAGAACAGGCTCGGCGCCGGAGGTTTTCAGGTAGTGGCTGATAATGGGGCCGATGCTAAAACCGAGCCAGCCGGTGAGGGCAAACACCCACAGCAGGCCGGAGGCGTTGTTTTTGTTCTTTTCTGTCATCCACAGGCAAAGAAAGTAGGGCAGCAGTGTCCACAGGCCGAGGTAGGGCACATTCAGCGCCATAGCGACGCCGGCAGTGATGGCGCTGAAAAGCACCGTCATGGCCAGCAGGGCGTAGGTGTTGCGCAGCACTTTGCTGACGTCGGCGGAAAGCGCGGTAGACGTATTGGAAATAACAGCTTTTGTCCGTGTTTCCATAGGGTTATTGCTCCGATAATTGGTTCACTGATTCAGACCCAGATACTACAACAATGTTCCCGCAAATCAAGTCTTTCCGGTGGAAGTGCGACTCTGTTGAGCTGGCTATGGCCAATATCCGCTGGCAACGGTAAAATTCGCCCTCGCTGACAAGGGGTAACCGATAATGACTGCTTCACCAAAACAACCCACCATTAATATTGATCAATTGCTGACGCTGTCGCTGAATGCCCTTGATCATTACTTTTTCAAGTCACACAAGGAAAAAGCTCGCAAACTCTATAAGGAGATAGCGGCTGGGGAGGCTGTTGAATTTGCGTCATTGACGTTTAATGACAGCAAAATTCCACCTATCAAGGTAAAGCTTTGTCTTGATCATCAGGAATATAAAGGCCATTTGACGTTTCATATGTTCAAATCCGCCCTTCAGCTGATGATGAGGAATATCGCCGGGCGCCTGCAAAAAAAGAAAGATCTCAATATTTTCACCAGCAAGGAAACCGGCGAGGTGCTTGTTCATTTGCCTGGTGTTATTCAGGATCGGGAAAACATCAACGTGCTGGTGCTGGGCATTGCGCCTTCCCGACAAACGGCGCTGATCAAGTTGCAATTTCTCGACTCCGACCAGTTCAAAAAAGAAGTGGCCGAAGCTCAGGCTTCCGGTGAATCCCAAGTGGTTGACAGTGAAGAAGCCGCTGACAACAAAGAATAAACAGTTCCAACAATAAACAGTTCCAAGAAGAAACAGGGCAGGGCAGGCATTTTAGCCAAAGAAATGCCTGCCCTGTGCCATTTGCCTGGCGATGGGTTTGACGTTGTGGGCATAGCGCAAACCTTTGGCACCGGGTAAAACCTCAACCAGCGAACCTAAAAACTGGTATTCCTCCCCCGGGCTGGCACAGGGCTTTTCGGGCAGCCCTTGTGACAGCAATACCCTCTTGCCACTGGCCTTTACACCGCAGCCTAGGGCTGTGCGCAGAGGGTTGTCTGGGGCGACAATTTTAAGTTGGTGGTTGCTGTTGGTCATCAGCCAGACAGCATCGTCGCGGCGGCGCACTTTATCCACAATGAGCAGTTCGTTTTTGGCGATGCCAAGGGGCAGGTTGTCCTCCGGTGATCTGACCACAAGGGTTTCGTAGGCGGGCGGTAAGTTCCCGGTATTCAGTAACAGGCTGAGGCCAGTGGCTTTGCTGCGCGGTATCGCTTCCGGCAGCGTCTCCTGCTGGGTGGGGAATTGGAGCAATCTTCCTGGTTGCTGCGGGCACGTGTTGAGCAGGGATATCTGTAACATGGCAGTCAGGCTCTTACTGGATATTTGTACAGCATCATAGTCCTTTCTGCTTTGAGCTGTAAATATATACAGTAGTTTTATTTTTTCTGGTGTTGCGCTGTCGCCGATTGCGGCGGGTTGCTGGCGGTTGAGGGACTTTGCCCACTGACTTTTTCATCCGTTTCCGAGTCAGCGGGGGGAAGAAAAAGCGCCAGGGGTTGGCGGAGTATTTGCCGCCATAGCGCAGACCCCAGGGTGGAGATGCTACTGATCCGCACATCCCGGGCGCGCAGCGCCACTGACAGCGCCAGAGAGAAACTGACCCACAAATTGATGGCGCCAATCAAGAGCACGCAGCCGCCATAGAGAAGAAGCTGTTCAGTGTCTAGGCTGGCAATACTGATGCCATAACCCAGGTCTGTTGATGCAAAAGCGACATGGCGGATATCCAGGGGTAAACCGATCATCGCGCCGAAATAAGCCGTTGTTCCCAGTAAAAAGCCAAAAGCGAAGTTGCCGATCAAAGCGCCGTAATTATCGCCCACATAAACCGCCACTTTTTGCCGCGCGCCAGTGGGCAGAAGCCTTGTCAGTAACGGGTGTCCTGCAAGGCGACCCGCCAAATCGAGTCTGGCGGCGCGATTATCGAAATAACCGGAAATCAATCCCGACACAAACAGCCAGACACCGGCTATGGCGGCGTGTACCAGAGCCGGGCTGTCGATGAAGTCGAGGCGATGAAGGAGATAGTCAGCGGTTTCAGGGTCGATCAGATTCACGCCTTGCCAGTGGCTGTAGCCCCTGGCGAGGAGGTAGGCGAGAGACAGGGCAATGCTGACATTGCCGACAATGGCGATAAATTGCGAGCGGCTCACGCGGATGAGAAGATCTGCGAGTTTGCTGGCATTGGCGCGCCCCTGGTCGCCTTTTTCCACCGCATTGGCAAAATGGGCGGCGGTCATGGCCGGCTGCTTGGTGGCCACAGTGCAGCCAACCATATGAATCAATACAAAACCGAGGCCATAATTGAGGCTGCTGAGAAGAGTTTCCAAGCCCGCGCCAAATCCCTGGGCAAGGATCTGGATTTTGATCAGTGCCATAAATGCGATAATGAAACCGCCACCGGCGCCAGACCAGAGCATATTCAGGTATTCCCTGCGGTTGCTGGTGACATAGTACTCGCCGTGATGGCTGGCATTTTCAGTGACGCTGCGCGCCAGCAGGCGGCTGTTTTGGCGCCACAGGGTTGAAAGACTGTTGCGGTTATTACTGGCGCTAACCAGCTGTTTGAGCAGTTCGATGGCTTTTTCGTTGAAGGCTTCGCGGTTCCTGACGGTGAGGGTGTCCAACAAAAGCTCGATCCGCGCCAGGGTTTGGTCGAGCCTTTCCAGCAGATGGGTGAGGGCGATACTGGTGCCCTTGGTCATCATGCGCTTGCGCAATTGAATCAGGCCGTCTTTGCATTGCTCCAGTAGCACGCGGGCGTGGTCGTCATCATAAAATTCTGCGTCATTGTCCAGCCATCGCTCATAGTGGCGAATAAAATTGGCGAGTTCCCGCTGCTGGGCGACAAAGGCGGAATCCTTGTTAATAACCCTGGGATCAAGGCGGAGTATTTCCGCCTCCAATTCTTCCGCCGCAATCCAGATGGACAGCATTTCGATTGCGTAGAGAACTTCGCTGCACACCTTGTGGCGGACGGGCTTGAGCTGTTCGCTGTCGTAGCGCCAGAGACTGGATAAAAAACTGATCCAGGTTTCTGTGGGAATAGCGCAGACCCAGTCGGCATCATTGTCGCGATTAAACACCAGGGCGATAGTATCGCGAATACTGTCCTTGTCTCTGGGAGAGGGATTGATTTTTTCGTAAAGCCGGTCGATAAACTCCCTGCTGAAGCCTCGGCGGGAAAGAATGCCAAGGGAGGTAAAAACCTCGAAATAACTGGCTTCCATCAACCAGTTTTTGAGAGCTTCGGTGAGGCGTTCCCGTGCCAAGGGATGGGTTTCCAGCCATTGTTCCAACTCAATCATACGCGCCAGTACCGGAGCGGTTTTGCCTTTGTCGCTGCCACGGGGTCTCAGCCAGGCGACAATGGCTTTGAGCGCGCTTACTGGCTCAAGGCTATCGCCATTCTCTGGAGCGCCCTTTTCAAGAAGATTGAATAATGAATCGTTCAAACGTTGCTCAACCTGGTTGGGTTAACGAATGCATTTTCAGGGTAACGGGGAGGTAGTGCAATGGTTGCTGCAGGATAGAGGCGCGATCTACTTTTTTGCATGGGGCTGAAAAGCGTAAGCCCCGCTTTTGAGAGAGCAGCTATAATCGAAACCTTGTTAATGAAAGGCTGAGGTTGGTATGAACGATAAACTGGACGAAGCAGCGTTGAACGCCCTGAAAATAGCCTTTACCTATATGCCCAAGGCTATTGAGATCACCAGGTATGAATATGGTGATCGCTACCAAAAAATCCTTGAGCATATAGAGGCTGTCAGGGAGGTTTTGTTGATCAATGATGTTGATCCCGAAGAAGTCTATGCTGAGATAAACCCTGAAAACACGCCAAATTCGACCTATTAACAAGCCCTGTCGGGATAACCCCAAAAGCGTTGCTACATTTCGGCGGTATTCCCGGAATTTTTGATTTTCCCCGTAACTTGCGCCCATAAAAAACCCCGCCGAAGCGGGGTTTTTCAGGTAGCCGCGTTTAACCGGTTACCATGTCAGGTCATGTCTCAGGCCACTTCCACGATCAGTTCGGCGGCAATGCGCTTGCCGTCTGCTGCCGCTTTCTGGAAGGACTCGATTTGATCGAAGTTCATGTAGCGGTAGATATCCGCCGACATGGCATCGAGCTGGCTGGCGTATTCCATATATTCCGCCGGTGTCGGCAACCGACCCAGAATGCCGCCAACGGTGGCGAGCTCGGCGGATGTCAGGTAGACATTGGCGCCGTCGCCGAGACGGTTGGGGAAGTTGCGGGTTGAGGTGGACAATACCGTGGATTTTGGTGCCACCCGCGCCTGGTTGCCCATGCACAGGGAGCAGCCGGGCATTTCGGTGCGGGCACCGGCTTTGCCGTAGATGGCGTAGTAACCTTCCTCCATGAGGGTGTGCTCGTCCATGCGGGTGGGCGGACAAATCCAGAAGCGGGTGGACAGCGCGGGCGCTTTGGCGAGCATTTTGCCCGCAGCGCGGAAGTGGCCGATGTTGGTCATGCAGGAGCCGATAAAGATTTCATCGACCTTGTCGCCAGCGACATCGGAGAGCAGGCGGGCATCGTCTGGGTCGTTGGGGGCGCAGACAATGGGCTCTTTGATGTCGTTGAGATCAATTTCGATAACCGCAGCGTACTCGGCGTCGGCGTCGGCACTCATCAGGCTCGGGTTGGCCAGCCACTCTTCCATTTTGCGCACGCGGCGCTCCAGGGTTCTGGGGTCCCCGTAGCCTTCGGAAATCATCCAGCGCAGCAGGGTGACGTTGGAGCGCAGGTATTCGGCCACAGAGTCTTCAGACATTTTAATGGTGCAACCGGCAGCAGAGCGCTCGGCGGAGGCGTCGGAGAGTTCAAACGCCTGTTCAACGGTCAGATTGTCGAGGCCTTCAATCTCAAGAATACGGCCGGAGAAGATGTTCTTCTTGCCCTTTTTCTCAACGGTGAGCAGGCCGGCTTTGATGCCGTAGTAGGGAATGGCGTGCACCAGATCCCGCAATGTGATGCCGGGTTGCATTTTGCCTTTAAAACGCACCAGTACAGACTCGGGCATATCCAGGGGCATGACGCCGGTGGCAGCGGCGAAAGCTACCAGGCCGGAACCCGCCGGGAAGGAGATACCCATGGGGAAGCGGGTGTGGGAGTCGCCGCCGGTGCCGACCGTATCGGGCAGCAGCATGCGGTTGAGCCAGCTGTGAATGATGCCGTCGCCGGGACGGAGGCTTACACCGCCGCGATTGCGAATAAAGTCGGGCAGAGTGTGCTGGGTATCCACGTCCACAGGCTTGGGATAGGCCGCCGTGTGGCAAAAGGACTGCATGACGAGGTCGGCCTGAAAACCCAGGCAGGCGAGATCTTTGAGTTCGTCGCGGGTCATGGGTCCCGTGGTGTCCTGGGAGCCGACGGTGGTCATTTTCGGCTCGCAGTAGGTGCCGGGGCGAACGCCGGGCATGCCGCAGGCTTTGCCTACCATTTTTTGCGCCAGAGTGTAGCCTTTGCCGGAGTCGGCGGGTTGTTCCGGGGTGCGGAACAGGTCGCTGTGACCCAATCCAAGCGCCTCGCGGGCGCGGTTGGTAAGGCCGCGACCCACAATCAGGTTGATACGGCCACCGGCGCGCACCTCATCCAGCAGCACCTGGGATTTGAGTTCGAATTGGGAAAGAACTTTGCCACTGTCGTGGTCGGTGATTTTGCCCTCATAGGGAAAAATATCGATGATCTGTCCCTGTTGAATTTCGTCCACCGGGGCTTCAAAAACCAGAGCGCCGGAATCTTCCATGGTGTTGTAGAAAATAGGGGCAACCTTGCTGCCGATACAGATGCCGCCGGTGCGCTTGTTGGGTACGCCGGGCATGTCGTCGCCGAAGAACCAAAGCACCGAGTTGGTGGCGGATTTGCGCGAGGAGCCGGTACCCACCACGTCGCCGACAAAGGCGACCTTGTAGCCGCGGGCATTGAGGGCTTCAATTTGCTTGATGGGGCCAACGACACCGGGTTCGTCTGGGGTAATGCCGTCGCGAGCCATTTTGTACATGGCGCGGGCATGGAGGGGAATATCGGGGCGCGACCAGGCATCCGGAGCGGGGGAGAGGTCGTCGGTATTGGTTTCGCCAGTGACCTTGAAAACCGCAGTGGTGATTTTTTCCGGCACGTCGGGCTTGGCCAGAAACCATTCGCCATCGGCCCATGACTGCAGTACTTCTTTGGCGACGGCATTGCCCGCCTTGGCTTTGCTTTCAACATCGTGGAAAGCGTCAAACATCAGCAGGGTGTGCTTGAGCTGTTCACCGGCGAGAGCGGCGAGGGCGCTGTCGTCGAGGAGTTCAACCAGGGTGGCGATGTTGTAACCGCCGAGCATCATGCCGAGCAGTTCGACCGCTTTTTCTTTGCCGAGGATGGGGGATGAGGCTTCACCCTTGACGATAGCGGTAAGAAAACCGGCTTTGACGTAAGCCGCATCGTCCACGCCCGGCGGTACGCGGTTGGTGATCAGGTCGAGCAGAAATTCTTCTTCGCCAGCGGGGGGCGCTTTGAGCAACTCAACCAGTGCAGCTGTCCATTCGGCGTTCAGGGGTTTGGGGGGCACGCCTTCGGCAGCGCGTTCTTCTACGTGTTGGCGATAAGCTTCAAGCACGGTTAGGTCCTCATATTTGATGGATTTACCCGCCCCGGTGGTTGCCGGAGTCGGGGCTATCGATGACACACATCGATGGGGGGCCGGATAGCCCGCAGCCGACAATTCTACCGGAAATTTGCTGCGGTTACTAAGCTAATGATAACCAAGTGAAGACGTGCAGTGCTCTGTCCCTCTGGTTGCCAACCCCATGGGCGGCAACTCTCCGGCTCCCAAACTGCCCCGTGAAAACCAGGGTTTGAAGCGCTGGTGCGGTGAGCACGCCCACGGAAGGCCCGGGGAGTGAGACTCCGCCGCTATTGCGCAACTGGCGAGACATTGCATTTCTGCCTGCAATCCATAATAGTTCACCTGCCTTGGAAGGCGTAGGTTATAAACCGCCGCTGCCAGCCAGAAAGCAGAGAGATGCCAGGTGTGAAACAAGCCAGGGGCGCAACAACAGAAAATTGAAAAGGAGCATTTTCATGTTCAAACTTTACGGTGCACCGCTCAGTAATTACTACAATATCGTCAAACTGGCGATGCTGGAAAAAGGTCTGGATTTTGAAGAAATTTATACCATGCCATCCCAGGCGGAGGAATTTCTCGCCATCAGTCCTTTGGGTAAAATCCCCGTGCTTGAAGTGCGGGAAGGCTTTATTTCGGAAACCCAGGTTATTGTCGAATTTCTCGAGGATATCTATCCGGAAATTCCCCTGTTTCCCAAAGACCCGTTCAAGAAAGCTGCAGTCAGGCGCCTCTGTCACATATCTGAAAAATACATCGATGGTGCGGCAAGGCCACTGCTGGCCACTGTATTTGGTGGCAAAGTACTTGAGGAGCACAGAAAATCACGGGCTGTCGTTGAGTTGAAAAAAGGGGTGGCGGCGCTGGAGAAATTGGCGGCAGTAAAGCCGTGGCTGACGGGGGAGAACTTCTCTGCGGCAGATATTTTTGCCTATTATTGCCTCGCCTTTGCCGACTTTATTGCCGGTCGGTGTCTGGATGTCAATATTGATGAGTTGTCCCCTGTGCTGTCCCCATGGCGGCGGCGCATGGCTGAGCGGGAGCTGGTTATTGAACTGGATCGCGCCCAGCAGGCAGATATGCAGAAAATGCTGAAAAAATAAGCTTTGCGAGGACTGTCCGCGAGCGGCCAGATGAAAGCCGGTGTTATCTGGCCATTGGCGTGTTGCTATCAACCCTGGGTTATCGAGTTAAGTATTGTTTTATGAGTGAAGCTAAAGAAAGTCCCGCCCTCGTTGAAATCAAGGCTTTTTTGGCCTGTGAAACTCCGGCTTTGTGGGTTGAAGAGGCTCTCCGCCAGCAGTCAGTTTTATTGATTGATCACGCCAACTGTGAGAAAAAAGCGGCGGGCACGGCCATGTCGCTGATGTATAAATATATCAATCACAGCGACCTGCTCAATAAAATGTCGAAGCTGGCGCGGGAAGAATTGCGCCATTTTGAGCAGGTTTTGGAAATCATGTCGGCGCGCAATATCGCCTATGTGCACGTCAGCGCCTCCCGTTATGCCGCCGAACTGCGCAAGCTGATACGTCCCCAGGAACCCTGGAAATTGGTGGACACTCTGATTATTGGCGCTTTTATTGAAGCCCGTTCCTGTGAGCGCTTTGCCGCTTTGGCGCCCCATTTGGATGCTGAGCTGGCAAAGTTCTACACCTCGCTGCTGAAATCGGAGAGCCGCCACTATCGGGATTATCTCAGTCTGGCCAAAAAGGTTGCCGGGGTGGATATCAGTGACCGTATTGCCCTTGTTGCCGAGGCCGAAAAGAGGTTGATCGAAAGCCCTGACGATGAGTTTCGTTTCCACTCAGGTTTGCCCGTTTGATCTATCACCCTCTCCCTCCCCTTAAGTTTCAGAGATGGGGGCAGGGTTTGTATCTGCAATCCAGAAACCTATATTCCTTTTCTTTGCCTGCCTTTTTGCTGCCGCCGCTGCAGAGGCCACGTCTTCCGCCTGGTGGTAATAGGGAGGATTTACTGTCACCACACCGATGGCCAGGGTAGTGAGTGGAAAGAATACTACATGGCCGTGCCTGTCCTCGGCGGTTATGCCATTGTTCTCCAGTTCCTGGGAGTCGTATAACTCTCTGGCGTGGAGATTGAAACTGGCGATGATATCGCAACACAATTGCTCCCAGTTTCGGCTCTGAAAAATGATAATGAAATCATCCCCGCCCACATGACCGATAAAATCCATTCGGTTGTTGATGGTATTGAGTATGGTGCGCGAGACAAGGCGGATCATTTCGTCGCCGCGCCAGTAGCCGTATTGATCATTGTAGGGCTTGAAATGGTTGAGATCGCAGTAGGCCACATAAAATGGTTTGCCATTGCGTAACAGCTTGTCAATGTGTTGGCTGATGGGAATATTGCCCGGAAGAAACGTCAGGGGATTGGCATGCCGGGCAGCTTCAAGACGCTGGGCAGTGACGGTGCGCACCAGTAATTCTCCCGTACCAATGCCAAAATATCTGCCATTGTCGGTAACGATGAAGCCTTCGAAAAGATAGCGTTGATCTTCTGATGTCAGCAGTCCGATCATTTCGCTGATGTTTGCGCTGCGTTCGAGCAGTCTGGGGTTGTGATTCATCAGCAGGCTGCAGGGGCGTTGGCCGAGCAATTCCTTCTGATAGGCGCGAGTGAATCTTTCCATGAAATCCCTGCGATTGATAAGCCCAACCGGGATATGGTCGCGGATAACAGGTAGGGCGTGGAGTTCTGGATTTGTCTGGAAGATATGAAGCGCAGTTTCATTGGGTTCATCAGGTTCTATGATGGGTGCGGCGATTGAAAGTTTTTCTGCATTGACCTGCTGTGAACCGAGAAAGAAGTTATCACTGAGAACTGTGACTTCCTTGTTTTCGAGGGTGGCGGCAGCGGCGGCTGATATGCGGGTCGCTGGTTCGGCTTCCGGAGGAGCGATATAAAAGCCTTGCCCCAGAGTGATGCCCAAGTCGCGGATGACGCCAAGTTGCTCTTCATTCTCAATGCCTTCGGCGATCAGGGTTCCACCCAGGGTTTCGCAGATATGGCAAAGGGCGTGAAGTGTTTTGGATTTATAGGCAATGTTAGCGATATCAGCGGTGAAGAATTTGTCGATTTTGACAAATCTGGGTTGGATTTCCGCCCAAACACGAAGACTGGAATGACCATCGCCGAAATCGTCCAGAGCAAAGCTTATACCTCTGGCGTGCAGGCTGGTGGTCACAGCTTTAAGTTGCTCCACGTCGGCGATGCGTTCGTGCTCGGTGATCTCGAAAATGAGTTTACTCAGTGGCACTTTCTGCTGTTCAAGCCAACTGATAAATCGTGGGAGTCCCCATTTTGCGGTGATATTGATGAGGACATTGCCGCTGATATTGAGGAAGATAAAACCCTGGGACTGTGTTTGCCGCACTTGGCTGAGAATCCGTTCAATGGCAGCGATTTCCAGACGCTCCCTCAGCCAGGGAGCGTTGGCGGCCGCAAACAGTGCGGCCGCCGGTTGGAGTTCGGTTCCTGCCGGGCCGCGAATCAGCCCTTCGTAGCCAATGACATTATTTTTGCCAAGATTGGCAATGGGCTGGAAAACAGCTGTCAGCCAATTGCTCTCCAGAATGCGTTTAAGTTGGTCGCTGGCAGATTGCTGCATAGGGTTAATTGAAACGTTGCGCACAGGCATAGGGCAGGGTGTGTATTAAGGCCAGAGTATCTAGGACCCTGAGGGCTGGATAAATAGATGTGCCCTTTATATAGGAAAATAATTGCTGTTTTATTGCAGTCCTGGGGGAAGTCTCCTCGTGTTGCTTCAATTTGATATTGTCTACCATAAATAATCTTCAGACATCGCCAGCAGGGCTGGCTCCTACAAATAAATGATTATTCGGTAGGAGCCAGCCCTGCTGGCGATGGCAGTTCGATAAGACAAAATGAAATTGAAAGAGTGCTAGGTCGTGATGGCAAAGGCGTCAAGCTTCACACCGCCATCCTCAAGACTGGCATACCAGCCCTGTTCTGCCCAATCGCCGAGCACCACTCTTTTTCCGAATTTGTTATCGTGAATGCCTGGTCTGTGGGTATGGCCATGAATCAGGGTTTTTGCCTTGTAGGCGAGCATCACCTCGGCAACGGTGTCGCCGTTGACATCCATGATGTTGTCGGCCTTGTTGCTGTTGGCGGCGCTGCTTTGGTTGCGCCATTTGCGGGCGATGGCCTGGCGCTTTTTCAAGGGCAGGTGTGCTAACAGCCAGCGATTCAGTGGCCTGCGCACTTTGCGGCGAAAGCGCTGATAGTCGACATCGTCACTGCACAGGGTATCGCCGTGGCAGAGGAGAATTCTGCCGAGGCTGGCGTACTCGGGGTTTTCAATAATATGGTAATCCCCCAGCAGGGTTGCGCCGGTCTCGCGGGCAAAACGTTTGCCCATAAGGAAATCTCGGTTGCCGTGCTGGATATAGAGACCGGTGCCGCTGTCGCTGAGGTTGCGAAGTCTTGCCACCAGATCCCTGCTGAGTTGATCCGGGTCGTCGTCGCCGATCCAGGCCTCGACAAGGTCGCCGAGAATATAGAGGCCGCGGGCTTGTCGAGCGCGGTTGTCGAGAAAATCAAAAAACGCCCGGGTAATGGCCGGGCGTTCTGGCGACAGGTGGAGATCGGAAATCAGCAGATCTGTCATTGTTGTCGAGGTTTTTGCTGCGACATTTATTTGTCGGCATAGGCGTCAGAAATGCTGACGCGCTCGATAATGACCAGCTCGGTGGGAACGTCCTGGTGAAAGCCTTTACTGCCGGTGGGCACTGCTTTGATTTTGTTGACGGTTTCCATGCCATCGACAACACGGCCGAAGACGGCGTAGCCCCAACCCTGGAGGTTTTTGCCCTTGTGGTTGAGAAAGTCATTGTCAGCCACATTGATAAAAAACTGGGAAGATGCTGAGTGAGGGTCGTTGGTGCGCGCCATCGCCAGGGTGCCCGTATCGTTTTTAAGGCCGTTGTCAGCCTCGTTTTCGATGGGTGCGCGGGAGGCTTTTTCTTTCATGTTTTCATCCATGCCGCCGCCCTGAACCATAAAGCCGTTGATAACACGGTGGAAAATAGTGCCGGCGTAGAATTGGTCGCGGCAGTACTGAAGGAAGTTGGCAGCGGTTTTGGGTGCCTTGTCAAAATTGAGTTCGACGACAATGTCGCCGTAGTTGGTATGTAGGGTAATCATTAATCATTCCTGTGTGGTTACGGCGCCAATGATAAAGATTTTGGCGGCCAAGTTGAACGAAAAATTGTCGGAATAGGGTGGGTGAGACGAACTCGGCATTGAAGGTTGGCGCTCAGCTGTCCTGCCACAAGCCTGTTCGCCCCTGGTATTGGCTAGCAATCAGTGGGGCTCTGGCTATAATCCATTCCTTGAATGGCTGACATTATAAACGTAAAAAGGTCGATATGGTTTCTCTACCCGCAATGATTTTGCGTGCCGCCCGGCACAATCCCCAGGGAATCGCCACCAGATTCAATGGTCGCGAGCACAGCTGGACAGAATTTGTTGACCGTATTGCCAGGCTGGCGGCGGGGCTCAGGGATCTCGACATCGGGCGTGCGGCCGTTGATGGCAACGCCACTGCCGAAGCGGAATCCGTGGCGTTGTTGAGCCTGAACAGCGACCGCTATTTTGAGGCGCTGTTTGCCATTTCCTGGGCGGGCTATACCCTGGTGCCCCTCAATACCCGCTGGGTCGAAGCCGAAAATCACTACGCTCTCGACGATTCTGACAGCCGTATTCTGTTTTTTGACGATACCTTCGTCAGCCAGGTAGAGTCCTTGCTGAAAAGCGTTCCCTCTCTGCAAGCCTGCGTCTATCTGGGCGATGCTGAATGCCCGCCCTGGGCGGTGTCTGCTGAAACACTGATTCAGAGCCACAACCCCAGCAAGCCTTCTATGCGGCAGGGGGATGATCTCGCCGGTATCTTCTACACTGGTGGCACCACCGGGTTTCCCAAGGGTGTGATGCAGCCCCACCGGGCGCTCTGGGCCAGTGCAATGGGCGCTCTGCCGGATTTTGCCCTGTCCAGAAACAGCGTGTATCTGCACGCTGCGCCCATGTTTCATATGGCGGATATGGCGGTTTCCAATGCGGCAACCCTCAGCGCTGCCACCCATATCATGGTGCCGAGGTTTGATCCCGGCGCGGTTGTCGACATCATCCTCAATGAAAATGTCACCCACGTTATTCTGGTGCCGGCGATGATCAAGATGCTTCTCAATCATTCCGATGCCGACAAAATTGCCGCCTCGTCCCTGCAAATGCTGGTTTATGGCGCATCTCCCATGCCCGCTGAAATCCTCAAAAAATGCCTTCAAGTCTGGCCTCGGGTGGGTTTGACCCAGGCTTACGGGCAGACAGAACTGGCGCCGGTGGTCTCGACCCTGTCAGCGCAGGATCACCGCGAGGGCGGTATTAAACTGAAATCCGCAGGCCTGCCCACCGCGGTTAGTGAGGTGCGTATTGTGGCCGAGGACGGCAGTGACTGCCCTGTGGGTGTGGCGGGAGAGATCTGGGTGCGCGGCCCCAATGCCATGCTGGGTTACTGGAATAAACCTGAAGAAACCGCCAAAACCCTCAAAAACGGCTGGGTGGCAACCGGTGATGCCGGGTACGTCAATGATCAGGGTTATCTGTTTATCGCCGACAGAGTCAAAGACATGATTATCAGCGGCGGTGAAAATGTCTATACCACGGAAGTGGAAAATACCCTGATCAGCCACCCGGCGGTTGCCGATGTGGCGGTGATTGGCATTCCTCACGAGGACTGGGGCGAGGCGGTTCACGCCATTGTGATTGTCCACCAGGGGCAGTCGCCCTCAGAAAAAGAGCTGATCGATCACTGCCGCGACAAAATTGCCGGATACAAGCTGCCCAAGTCCATCAGCTTCCGGGACGAACCCATGCCTTTGTCCGGTGCCGGCAAGGTGCTTAAAACCGAATTGCGCAAACCTTTTTGGCAGAGCAGGGACAGTCGCATCGTTTGAAGATTGCTGTTAATCCACACCTCGCAAGTGTCTGGCAACGCTGTGGTGCCAACCCCTTTGAAAAACAACCGGTTTCCGGATGCGACCGGATAAATATCCCGGTCTGGTTTCTCCGCTGGTTGCTGACGGCTATAATGCCGGGTTTTCCGGGGTGAAGCTGGCAATTGAATGCCCCGATCCTATTGATCAACGACAGGCCAAGCACACAGGATTTCGATGGACGCCAATCAAAGCCACAATTTTATTCAGCAAATCATCAAAAGCGACCTGGAAAACGGGGTTGTCAGCAAGGTTGTCACGCGATTTCCGCCAGAGCCCAACGGCTATCTCCATATTGGCCATGCCAAATCCATCTGCATCAATTTTGGTCTTGCCCGCCACTTTGGCGGTGAATGCAACCTGCGCTTTGATGACACCAACCCAGAAAAAGAGAGTGAGGAGTTTGTTCGCGCCATTGAGGAAGACGTGCGTTGGCTGGGTTTTCAATGGGCCGGTGAAGTGCGTTTTGCCTCCGATTATTTTGAGCAGCTTTACCAGTGGGCACTTTACCTGATCAACAATGGGAAGGCCTATGTGTGTGAGCTGAGCGCCGAGGAAACCCGCGCCTACCGGGGCACCCTGACAGAACCCGGCAAAAACAGCCCCTATCGGGATCGCCCCGCTGACGAAAATCTGGCGCTGCTGGAAAAAATGCGCAGCGGTGAAATTGAAGAGGGCAAAATGACCCTGCGCGCAAAGATTGATATGGCGTCGCCGAACATGAATTTGCGCGACCCGGTGCTCTACCGCATCAAGCGCATGGCTCACCATCGCAGTGGCGACAAGTGGAATATCTACCCGTCCTACGATTTTGCCCACGGTCAGGAAGATGCTATCGAAGGCATTTCCCATTCCATCTGCACCCTGGAATTTGAAGACCATCGCCCTCTATACGAATGGTTTATCAACAATCTGCCGGTGCCGAGCAAACCTCGACAGTTTGAATTTGGCCGCCTCAATCTCAATTACACCGTGACCAGCAAGCGCAAGCTCAAGCAGTTGGTGGACGAAAACCACGTCGATGGCTGGAATGATCCGCGTATGCCAACCATTTCCGGGCTGCGCCGTCGCGGCGTCACGGCGGAGGCAATCCGCAATTTTTGCGACAGCCTTGCGGTGGCGAAAACCGATGGCACCGTCGATATGGCGCAGCTGGAACACTTTATTCGCGACGATCTCAATGACAGCGCCCATCGCGCCATGTGCGTGCTGCGTCCCCTGAAGGTTGTGCTGACCAATGTGGATGAGGGCGCGACTGAATACCTGAGCGCCCCCAGTCACCCCAATCGCGATGATCTCGGCCACAGAACGTTGCCGTTCAGTCGTGAAATTTATATCGATATCGACGATTTCAGTGAGGATACAACCCTCTCGCGCAAGAAATTCAAGCGCCTGGTGCTGGGGGAATGGGTGCGACTGCGCTCTGCCTATGTGATCCGCGCCGACGAAGCGGTGAAAGACGGTCAGGGTAATCTGGTGGAGGTGCGCGCCACCATCGTCCCCGGCACTTTGGGAGAAAATCCCCCGGACGACATCAAGCCCCGGGGCGTGATTCACTGGGTCTCCGCCCGGGAATCTGTCGATTGCGAACTGCGTATCTACGATCGCCTCTTCAGTGAGGCCTCTCCCGAAGCAGGCGGCAGGCACTTTCTCGACAGCATCAATCCAAATTCGCTGCAGATATTGACCGGCTGCAAAGGCGAAATTGGCCTTGCCAACGCCAATCTCGATATTCACTACCAGTTTGAGCGGGAAGGCTATTTTTATCTCGACAGCAAGCACAGCGGCGACGGCAAACTGATTTTTAATCAGACTATTGGGCTAAAGGACAATTGGTCGAAAGACTGAAGGGCATCTCTAAAAATGTACTTTTTGCACTCTGGCTGCGTCAAGACTGTGCTCGCTCAGTCACATATTTCAGTATATGCTCCGTTCGCTGTGCGCAGCCTTTCCTTGCCAGAGAGCAAAAATCCCTATTTTTAGGGACACCCGGAAATAAATTCTATACTTGCAACAAACCCAAGGATCGCTACCCCATGACGCTACAGATTTATAACACCTTGAAACGCGCCAAAGAGCCTTTTGTGCCCCTTGAACCCGGCAAAATTTCAATGTACGTCTGTGGCAACACCGTTTATGACTATGCCCATATCGGCCACGCCCGCGTCATGGTGAGTTTCGATGTCATAGTCCGCTATTTGCGGGCGCGGGGTTGGGATGTCACCTATGTGCGCAATATCACCGACATCGACGACAAAATTCTCAATCGCGCCAACGAAAATGGCGAAGCCTACACGGCGCTGACAGCGCGTATGATCGACGCCCAGCACGAGGATGAGTTTTCCCTGGGGGTGGCGCCGCCGGATATTGAGCCCAGAGCCACCGCCCATATCGAGGATATTATCGACATGGTGCAAAATCTCATCGACAATCACTACGCCTACATGGCCAATAACGGCGATGTGTACTACCGCGTCAAGCGCTTTCCCGAATACGGCAAACTCAGCGGCAAGAAACCCGATGAACTCCTCGCAGGCGCCAGGGTGGAAATTGGCGACTTGAAGGAAGATCCCCGGGATTTCGCCCTTTGGAAAGCGGCACCGGAAGAGGAGGTGGGCTGGCAGTCTCCCTGGGGTTGGGGGCGCCCCGGTTGGCACATCGAATGCTCCGCCATGTCCACCTGTCACCTCGGCGACAGTTTTGATATTCACGGTGGCGGTCCCGATCTGGTGTTTCCCCACCACGAAAACGAGATTGCCCAGAGCGAGGCTGCCACCCACAAGCACTACGTCAATTACTGGATGCACGCTGGAGCGGTGCGGGTTAACGACGAAAAAATGTCCAAATCCCTGGGCAATTTCTTCACCATTCGCGAAGTGCTGGCCAAATACCACCCGGAAGTGGTGCGGTTTTTCCTGATATCAAGCCATTACCGCAGCCCTATCAATTACTCTGAAGACAACCTGATTGAAGCCAAAAGTGGTCTGGAGCGGTTTTATGCCGCCCTCCGCGGCGTTACCGGTCTCTATGACATCTCCACAGGGGAAATGCACAACAGCCCCTTTTACCAGCGTTTTGTCGCCGCCATGGATGACGACTTCAATACCCGCGAGGCCATCGCCGTGCTCTACGATCTGGTGCGCGACCTCAATAATGCCAAACGGGATAGCGCCCTGGATATTGCCGCCCGGCTTGCTTCTGAACTGAAAGCCCTGGGGGTAATCCTGGGTATTTGCCAGGACAATCCCGACGGCTTTTTTCAGGGAGTTGCCACAAGCGACGATGGCGGTCTCAGTGCTGCAGCGATTCAGGCACTGATTGACGAGCGTCTCGACGCCCGCAACAACAAAAATTTTGCCCGCTCCGACGAGATTCGCGACCAGCTCAAGGCACAGGGTATCGAGCTTGAAGACAGCAAAGACGGTACCATCTGGAAACGGCGCTAGCTTGTCTGCAGGGCATAACCCGACAAACGGCAAATGCCCCTGTGCTGAAGCAAAACTGGCATCGCAAGGCTCCTGAGGACATCTATTTTGCTGTCGCCCTACCTAACCCGGCCGAAATTCCGGCAACTGATGCAATATTCGGGTTAGTCCCTTGTGGCAACGGCTGCAGCGTGTAAAATTCGCCGTTTGGTAATAATCACAGGTGCGCGGAGTTTCCATGCGGTCGCACCTTTACAGGGACTGGTCTATCTAAAGCTGAATATGAGTCTGCCATGCGCTTAAAAAGCATCAAACTGGCGGGGTTTAAATCCTTTGTGGATCCCACGACAGTGCATTTCCCCAGCAACCTCTGCGCGGTGGTGGGTCCCAATGGCTGTGGCAAATCCAATGTCATCGATGCGGTGCGCTGGGTCATGGGCGAGAGTTCCGCCAAGCACCTGCGCGGCGAGTCCATGACCGATGTTATTTTCAACGGTTCCGGCGGGCGCAAACCCGTGGGGCAGGCGTCCATCGAACTTATTTTTGACAATGGCGATGGCTCCCTGGGTGGCGAATACGCCAAATACAGTGAAATTTCCATTCGCCGCAAAGTCACCCGCGATGGTCAGTCAAACTATTACCTGAATGGCAACAAATGCCGCCGCCGGGATATTACCGACATCTTCCTGGGCACTGGGCTTGGCCCGCGCAGTTACGCCATTATCGAGCAGGGCATGATTTCCCGGCTGATTGAGGCCAAACCCGATGAGCTGCGGGTCTTTATCGAAGAAGCGGCGGGTATCTCCAAATACAAAGAGCGCCGCAAGGACACGGAAAGCCGCATGCGCCGTACCCAGGAAAACCTGGAGCGCCTCACCGATATTCGCGAAGAACTGGGTCGCCAGTTGCAGCGGCTGGAGCGTCAGGCGCAGGCGGCGGAAAAATATGCCGAGTTCAAAAAGGAGGAGCGCCTCCTCAAGGCTCAGCTCCAGGCGCTGCGCTGGCGGGAACTCAATGTTCAGATTCAGAGCAAGCAGTCCCAGATCAGTCGCCAGGAGCTGGACGTTGAAGCCCTGGTCACCGAGCGCAGCGGCTGCGATACCGCGCTGGAAAAATTGCGCACTCAGTACACCGATGAAAGCGATGCCTTCAACGAGGTGCAAGGCGAGTTCTATGCCGTGGGCGCTGAAGTGGCCCGCATTGAACAAACCATAGAGCACGCCCGCCAGCGCGCCCGTGAGCTTCAGGATGATATTCAGCAAACCGAGCGCAACTTTGCCGAATCCGAACAGCATTTGCGCGCAGACCGGGAAAAATGCCAGATCTGGGATGAAGAGCTTGCGCAGATCAGCCCCCAACTGGAAGAGCTGCACGGCCGTGAAGAATCCCTTGCCGACAGCCTTCAGGAAGCGGAAGAGGCCATGGCCAGCTGGCAAACCCGCTGGGATGAGTTTAATCAGCAGGCTGCAGAGCCCCGCCAGCAAGCCGAAGTGCAGCAGTCCCGTATTCAGCATTTCGAACAGGTACTGCGGAGGCTTGCCGAACGCATTCACCGCCTCGAAAGCGAGCACCAGGATCTCAATATCAGTCCCGCCGAAGAAGAGGTTGCCCTCCTGGAAGAGCAGCTGGCGGAACTGGAGCTGGTCAACGGCGAAAAACAGGCAGAGTTGACGCAATTGACGGTGACCATCGATGAGGCGCGCCAGTCTTATCAGGCCTGCGGCCGGGAACTGGGGCAGGTGCGGGAAAGAATTCAGACCAGCAAAGGGCGGCAGTCGTCCTTTGAGGCGCTGCAACAGGCGGCGCTGGATGACAACGGTGGCGAAAAGGACTGGCTGCGGCAGCAGCATCTGGGCTCAGCCAGCCGCCTTGCGGAAAATCTTCGCGTCCAATCAGGCTGGGAAACCGCCGTGGAAACGGTGCTTGAGGGCTATCTTCAGGCGGTCTGTGTCGACAATCTCGATGATTATATTGAACCCCTTGCTCGGCTTTCCCAGGGCGAGCTTATTCTCGTCGATGAACGGGTTGGTTCAACAGCGGCAAACCCTGCCAATGCCATCTGTCTTGGCGCTGTGGTCGAGGGACAGAATATCGCCGTGCTTGCCGCCGTCTACGGCGTCGAAACCCTCGCCGACGCCTTGCAACTGCGCCCAACCCTGGCAGGGGGGCAGTCCGTCATCACCCGTGACGGTATCTGGATGGGGGCTAACTGGATACGGATTTCCCGGGAAAAAAATGCCGCCAGCGGTGTGCTTTTGCGCCAGCAGGAACTGGAAGCCCTGGGCGTCGAACTGGAGCAGCTATCTGCCCAGTTGCAAAGCCTCGAAACTGCCCAGGCTGACAGTGAAATGGCGCTCAAAAGCCTTGAAGGCCAGCGGGAAAACCTGTCCCGTGAAATCTCCGAGCGGCAGCGGGAATACGCCGAACTGCGCTCCAGGGTCAGCGCCGGCAAAATGGAAATCGACCAGCTCAGTGCTCGCCGTAGCCGCGCCGAAGCGGAACTTGAAGATATTCGCCAGCAGCAGCGCACCGAACAGGAAAATCTCGGCGAAGCGCGCCAGCTGTTGCAGGCTGCTCTGGATATTATGGAAACCCACACCCAGGAGCGGGAAGCCATGCTCACAGAGAGGGATGACTGCCGCAATCGCCTCGATCAGGCGCGGCAAAGTGCCCGCCACGGCCGCGACAGGCTCCACGAGCTGGCCATGCGCGAAAGCGCCATCAGCACCCAGCTCAGTGCGGTAAAAGAAAGTATCGCCCGCCTTGAAGTTCAGGTGGCGAGACTTGAGGAGCGCAGAGAACAACTTCAGGCTGCCCTCAATACCCAGGACGACCCTTCCGACGAACTCGGGCTGCAATTGGAAGAGCGCCTTGAAAAACGCCTCGCCATTGAGAAAAAACTGGCGGACGCCCGTCGCCAGCTTGAAGCGGTGGAAGAGACCATGCGGGAGCGCGAAACCCGCCGCAGTCAGCTCGAACAGCAAATTATGCACAAGCGCACCGAGCTGGAGCAGACCCGCCTTGCCGCCCAGGAAATCAATACCCGCAGCAAAACCATTGTTGAGCAGATCAGTGCCCACAACTACGATCTTCAGGTATTGCTGTCAGAGTTGGAAGAAGGTGCCAATCCCCGCCAGTGGGAGGAGGAGCTGGAACGCCTCGCCGGGCGCATTCAACGTCTTGGCGCCATCAACCTGGCGGCCATCGAGGAATATAAAACCGAATCGGAACGTAAAACCTATCTCGACGCCCAGAATGCGGAGCTCGAGGAAGCCCTTGAAACCCTGGAAAATGCCATTCGCAAAATCGATCGCGAAACCAGAACCCGGTTCAAGGAAACCTTTGATACGGTGAACAGTTCCCTGCAGGAGTTGTTTCCCAAAGTATTCGGCGGCGGCCACGCCTATCTGGAACTGGTTGGCGATGACCTTCTCGATACCGGTGTGTCCATTATGGCAAGGCCGCCGGGCAAGAAAAACACCACCATTCACCTGCTCTCCGGCGGAGAAAAAGCACTCACGGCCATCGCCCTGGTGTTTTCCATTTTTCGCCTTAATCCCGCGCCCTTCTGCATGCTCGACGAAGTGGACGCCCCCCTGGATGACGCCAATGTCGGCCGCTATGCGCGCATGGTGGAAGAGATGTCCTCCCAGGTGCAGTTTATTTACATCACCCACAACAAAATCGCCATGGAAATGGCACAGCATCTTATGGGGGTCACCATGCACGAGCCCGGCGTTTCCCGGCTGGTGACTGTGGATGTGGACAAGGCCGTGGAACTGGCAGAGGCCTGATGGCGCCGCCAAATTTTGGCAAAATGCCGCTGGCGGTTTTTATTGGCGACATATTTTTTTACAATGGTCGCCAGCTTTTTGAAGCTGATAGAGATGGAACTCCGCTCGGACCTGCATGACCTTTAGATGGAAATGCGGGTAATGAAAACGCTGTCACGCTATTGGCGCTTCCCCCGCAGACGTTTTCAGGTCAAACTTGCAGATTATTAGTAATCGTTAAAACGTAATTTCATTAAATTTCTGAACCAGAGGATTGCATGGAGTTTGGCACACGCGAAATTCTCATCTTATTGGGTATCGTCATTATCCTGGGGATTCTCCTCGATGGACTGCGCAGAGTAAAACAGGCTCGCAACGGTACTCTGAGAGTTTCCCGGCGCAAGCAATCCATTTTTGACGATGAAGATGTCGGCGAGCTGCCGACGGAATTGCTGACCGGTGAAGTCAGGGTCACCCGCCGCGATGAGCAGAAGGCAGAGGAAGTTTCCCACAATATCAAGCGGTATCAGCAGAGCAATGCAGATAAATGCACTACCGCCTACAGGGAGATCGGTCGCGATTCCTCCCGCGCTGGCAATGTTCACACCTTTAAACCGGCTGCCGATCTCGAAAGAGCTGCCGTTGAGGTTCGCGCCGACAATAACTTTTCCGCCAGCCCCCCCGACTTTAGTCGCGACATTGCTGATGATTCCCCGATTCATGACGAAATAGAGGAAAATTATCCTGTCCAGCCCTCTTTTGCTGACAGAGGCGCGGAATACCCTGAAGATTCCCAGGAGCGCCCGGTATCTCTCGATGAATTTGCTATCGATGACAGCGATGACGAAATTCCAGGCCGCAGACCTCTGACGGCTCAGCGGGATGCCCCCGAGCCTGATGTCAGAGGCAAACCCTTTCATCTCGAGCCAACGCCGGAGCATGAACCTGTCGTTGGAAAAGACCGTCGCAAGCCCTTCTGGGAGGAAAGCTCACCGCAGGATAGATCCAGCGGTGGCGATCGCCAGCCTGTCAAAGAGTCGCCGGCGGGGAAAGCATCCCGCAGCGCAAAAGCCGCCGATCAGAAAAATGCCAAAGATGTCATGGAGGTCATCGTTCTCCATGTGATGGCGAAAAAAGATGCTCATTTTGAAGGCCCCCAGCTCCTCGACGCCCTGCTCGCCAACGGCCTTCGCTATGGTGATATGGGAATTTTCCATCGCCATGAGTCGGAAAACGGTTCTGGCCCTGTGCATTTCAGCCTCGCCAATTCGGTGAAGCCTGGGGTTTTCGATCTGTCGGCCATGGAGACCTTCACCACGCCGGGGGTGACATTGTTTATGCCCCTTGAGGGCTTGAAAAATCCTTTGGACTGCTTTGGCCAGCTCATTAAAACCTCCCAGGCGCTGGCGAAGACCCTCAGCGGCGAGCTCAAGGATGAAACCCGCAGCGCTCTCACCAAGCAAACCATCGAGCACTATCGCCAGCAAATTATTGAATATACCCGCCGTTCATTTACGCTTTCTCACTAGATAGAAAACCCGTGACTCGAGAACAGGCCAGAATCGAGATTGAGCGCCTCAGTGCGCTCCTCCATCACCATAATTACCGCTACTACAGCCTCGATGACCCCCAGATAAGCGATCAGGAGTACGATCACCTCCTGCGTCAGCTGCAGGCTCTTGAGGATCAGTTTCCCGATTTAAAAACGGAGGACTCGCCGTCGCAACGGGTCGGAGCGGCGCCGCTGTCGGCCTTTGCAGAGGCACAGCACCTCCAGCCCATGCTGTCCCTGGACAATGCCTTTAGCGACGGGGAGGTGGAGGATTTTGACCGCCGTATTCGCGAACGCCTGAACCGTCGCGACCCGGTGGCCTATGTGTGCGAGCCGAAACTTGATGGTGTCGCCGTCAGCCTGCTTTACCGCAATGGCTGCCTTGAGCGCGGCGCCACCCGCGGTGACGGCCGCAGCGGCGAGAATATTACCGCCAACGTGCGCACCATCGCCGCCATTCCCCTTCGGCTTCAAGGGGACGCAATTCCGACGGCTGTCGAAGTGAGGGGCGAAATCTACATGCCGAGAACGGGTTTTGAGCAATTTAATGACGACGCTCGCGCCCGCGGTGAAAAAACCTTCGTAAATCCCCGCAATGCCGCCGCCGGCAGCCTGCGCCAGCTGGATTCAAAAATCACCGCTGCTCGACCTTTGTCCATTTTTGCCTACAGCGTCGGTTATACGGAAGGCTGGGGCGATATGCCCGCCAGCCACCTCGATATGCTTGCCCGGCTCAAAGCCTGGGGATTGCCGGTCAATCCCCTGATTCGTGTTGCCAATACCCTTGACGAGTGCTTTGAATTTTACGAAAGCATTGCCAGTCTGCGGGATACCCTGGAATACGACATCGATGGCATCGTCTATAAAGTCAATGATCTGACACTTCAGGAGCGCCTCGGATTTGTCGCCCGCGCGCCGCGCTGGGCCATTGCCCGCAAGTTTCCCGCCCAGGAAATGACCACCACATTGCTGGATGTGGAGTTTCAGGTGGGGCGCACCGGCGCGGTAACCCCGGTGGCGCGCCTTGAGCCGGTGTTTGTCGGCGGAGTCACTGTCAGCAACGCCAGCCTTCACAACAGGGATGAAATCGAGCGTCTCGGGGTTTACATTGGCGACCGGGTGATTGTGCGTCGCGCCGGGGACGTGATTCCCCAGATAGTGAGGGTTGTGGAAGAGGAGCGCAGTACCCATGTGCGGCCAATCATTTTCCCCGAACACTGCCCTGTGTGCGGCTCCCCGGTGGAAAAATCAGGCTCTGAAGCCATTATGAGATGCAGCGGCGGTCTTGTCTGCGCCGCCCAGCGCAAGGAAGCCATCAAACATTTCGCCTCCCGCAAGGCCATGGATATCGACGGCCTTGGCGACAAACTGGTGGAGCAGCTGGTGGACGCCGGTCTGGTTGCCTCGGTGGCGGATCTTTATCAGCTGGACAAAAGCCGAGTGGCGTCCTTGGAGCGTATGGCCGACAAATCGGCGGAAAACCTCCTCGCGGCAATTGCAGCGTCCAAAAATACCACCTTGCCGCGATTTTTGTACGCTCTGGGTATTCGCGAAGTGGGCGAGGCCACCGCCCAGGGTCTCGCCGTCCATTTCGGTTCTTTGGAAGCCCTTGCCAGCGCCAGCGAAGACGCTTTGCAGGACGTCGAGGACGTGGGTCCTGTCGTCGCCTATTTCGTTCGTGAGTTTTTTGATGCCAGTGACAACCTCGCCATCATTGACGCTTTGCGTCGTGCGGGTATCCACTGGCCAGAAATGGCCAAACCCGATGCGGCCAGCCAGCCCCTCAAGGGGCAAACCTGGGTGCTGACCGGCACCCTGGAAACCATGGGCAGGGCAGAGGCAAAAGATAAGCTGGTGGCTCTGGGCGCCAAAGTTAGCGGCAGTGTTTCCGCCAATACCCATACAGTGGTGGCAGGGCCCGGAGCTGGTTCGAAATTGACGAAAGCCGAAGCACTGGGTATTCGAGTTTTTGATGAAACCGCTTTCCTGAGTTTTTTAAAGGAGCAAAAACAGTGAAAAGACGCCAGTCAAAAGGGGTATTTGCCTTTTTAACCATGTTGATGGCCTGCGCGGCGTTTTTGGTGGGTTCCGTAAAAATATGGGGGGTGCCCGCAGAAAAGCTGTGGTCGGGCTTGCTGGTTATTCTGATTATGGTGGTGGCTCTCGCCCTGCTTGCCTTTTTACTGGTTTTTGTCATCCACAAAATAAAAAAAATCACCGGCAAATGATGGCGCAATCCCTGTTGTTAGCGGGTATGCCAGCGAAAAAGACTGGCCGCCAGCACCAGGCAGGCGGATGTCATGGTTGCCAGCCACAGCAGGTGGTTGCTGACCTCCATTAGCGTCGCTCCTTCAATCATTACCGCGCGGGTGGCTTTGACAATGTGGGTCAAGGGCATAATGGTCGCCAGGTTTTGCATCCAGAGTGGCGCCTCATCCAGGGTGAACCAGACGTCGGACAGCAGTAGCATCGGCCAGGAAGACACGTTGAGCATGCCGCCGGCCAGCTCTTCATTGGCGGTGCGGCTGGCCATCAACAGTCCCAGGCAGATCATCGCCATGGCGCCGAGCAGTGAAATCAAGAGCAGGTTGAGATAGCTGCCGAGAACGATAAGGTCGAGAAAAATGACACAGCCGGCAAAAATAATTCCGTTGACCACAATGACAATAAGCAAGCGGGAAACCATCTGGGCGCTGAGGAATTGCAGCGCGGTGACCGGCGTGGCCTGAAGGCGCTTGAGCACCCCGTTGTGGCGATAGCGCACAATCACATAGCCGACGCCAAAGAGGGCGCCAAACATCAGGTTCATACCCAGAACGCCGGGAATCACCCAGTCGACATAGCGTACTTTGCGGCCGCTGGTTTGCTGGCGCTGGAAATCCCGGCTGTGATCGAGGAACAGCTGTTCCACCGCCTGGCTGCTGGTGGATTCGGTGTTGATCCAGTAGCGCTTGGCGCCGTCATCGCTGAGCAAAAGGTCAATCTGATGGTGGCGGGTGCGCACCAGCCCTTTGTCGAGATCCTGGTAGGTAACGGTTTTGACGTAGGGCTGGCGGAGAAACTCCTGCACTTTGCTGTCGCGAGAAAAATCGCCGTGAACACCAACGGTAAACAGGGAGGTGTCGGGGTTGGAAAAGGCGAGGGCACAGGCGACAATCACCAGCAACGGGAACAGAAAAGCCCAGCCGATGGCGGCTCTATCCCGGTAGTACTCCCGATTGCGGGCGATAAAAAGGGCAAAAAATTCTTTCATATAGAGCGGTTATTCCCTGAGCTGGTGGCCGGTGAGTTTGATGAACAGGTCTTCCAGGGTCGGGTTGCGCACCCGCAGAGAGGACAGATCCACCGCCTGGGTCATCAGTTCCTGAAGAGACTTCTCCACGGAGGTGGTGATAATTTCCAGCTCATCTTCGCCGACAATCAATTCGCCACTCAGTTGATCGAGACGAATGCTGTTGCCGGGGTTTTCGATACAGACCCGCTTGTGGGGCAAATGTTTGTTGAGCAGGCGCCGCGGCGAGCCCTGATCGACAATGCGGCCGTGATCCATAATGACGAGATCGTCGCAGAGTAGTTCCGCCTCGTCCATGTAGTGGGTGGTGAGGACAATGGTTTTGCCCCTGGCTTTGATATCCTCGATCAGCTGCCAGAAACGCCTTCTGGACTGGGGGTCTAGCCCCGTGGTGGGTTCGTCGAGAAAGACGATTTCGGGATCGTTGATAAGCGCCAGCGCCAACAACAGGCGCTGTTTTTGGCCGCCCGACAGTTTGTTGGCCTCGCGGTTGGCAAATTCGCCAAGGGCGCACTGTTCAATGAGATCGCCAATGTTGACGCATTTTGTGTAAAAGCTGTGGAAGAGCTTGAGCACCTCAGTGACGGAAAGATAGTCCGGCAAGGCTGTAGACTGAAATTGAATACCCGTCTGCTGGGCAAATTGTTTGCTGGGGGTTTCCCCCTTATACAGAATTCTGCCGCTACTGGGTTTGGTGATGCCCTCCATCATCTCGATGGTGGTGGTTTTGCCAGCTCCGTTGGGGCCGAGTAGGCCAAAGCATATGCCCGGTTTTATACCAAAGCTGATGCCTGCGACAGCGGTGAGGTTGCGGTAAACCTTGCGCAGGTCGTGAACCTCCAGTAAATAGCTTGGGTCTGGACTGGGATAGGACATGGGTTTGCTTGATGGCTGGCCGGTGTTGGTGGAGGCGTATTTTGGCAATACCAGGGCGGGATTCCAAACGGTTTTTTCACTTGCCCTGTTTTCCCTGCGGTGACTAATGCTATTTCCGCAACCGCAGTCAGGGTCGCCTCAAGTAACACGTCGGCGTGCCAGTTGTTAAAAACAGTAACACATGGGCAGGTGTCAGAGCCAGCTCGGCAAAAATAACAGCGCCCGCTTGCGGGGTATACCCCTTTTTTGGTAGCTTGGCTTGGCAGGTGGCTTGATGTGCAATAGGCTGAACCCCAGGTGCGCCAAGGTCTCAAGGCATTTACGCAAGGTGCTACCAAAATTAGCTCGCTATAAAGCAGCAGTGACTATAAATATAAGGACACAGAAATGAAAAAGAACATTGGTATGTTTTTAACCCTGACTCTGCCCGTCTATTCCATGATGGGATTGGTGCTGTTACTGACGGCGGATATTTTTTAATGGCAGCGACGGGAGCTTTGAGCCGCCAAGCTTTCCGCAGGGCTCGCCGCTAACCCGCATTTGAGGCTGGATTGATGCAGTTTTCAGGTCAATCCGCACTCGCATCGTTAAACGGGCTGTCACTGGCTCGTTGACAGCCTTTGCCACCCATTAAACCGCTCATTGAAAAGCCATTCACTGAAATTGCCGGTTTCTTTCCCAAGCCTTTTTTATAAGCCCTTTCCCTTGAATAGCGCCTCTTGACCTGAACCCGGTGGCGCTGGCAATGATGCCGTAAATAGTTACTTTCCTTTTTCTTTCTTCGGCGAGAGTCACGGCGTGACGCCGTCACTTGCTCAGTCACTTGAATTCAAACTCCGTAAGCTGTTTAATTGTAGGGCTGCTTACTGACTGCCCTGTCAATAATTGAGGAGGGGAAGCTGGTTTGCAGGTCAAGTCGCTTAAAGACCTTGTTGTCATCGGGAATCGATGGTGAAAAGCAGGCAGAGTGGTGGGCGGGGGCGCCCTGTGCGCTCGAGTGATCGAGGTTTGACACCTGCGACAGGTCAAACCCTATAAAGCATGGCTTGCCGAGAATTCGGAAACCAGGAATACGCATAAATTACCCAAAATTTGCCAGTAGACAGGCGCCATCAACGTTTGTGGTCAACGCCGCCGACGGTTAAGTTTTCAGAGTCTGTGTGGCTGGCGGTAAACGATTTATTTCAGATAGGGATCGATAATGAACACTATTGCATCAATCAAGTTACCAAACCGGAAATTGCTTATCGGCGGCGAGTGGCAGGACGCTTCAGGGGGCGGACACATCGAACTGATCAACCCCGCCACCGGCGATGTTTTTACCCAGGTTCAGGACGGCACTGAAACCGACGTGGATCGCGCCGTTCGCGCGGCCAGAAACACCTTCAATAATCCAGCCTGGCGTCGTATGCGGCCGATAGATCGCAGTAAAATTCTCGAAAGAATTGCCCAGCTGGTTGAAGACAATGCCGACGAACTGGCAACACTGGAATGCCTCAACAATGGCAAGCCCAAGCACCTGGCGCTGATGGTGGATATTCCCTCAACTGTTGAAATCTTCCGTTACATGGCCGGCTGGTGCACCAAAATTTATGGCAAAACCCTGCCGGTTTCCGGCGATGGCAGCCAGTATCTCGCCTATACATTGCGCCAGCCTGTGGGGGTTATCGGTGCAATCGTGCCTTGGAATTATCCCCTCGCCATGGCTGCCTGGAAAGTCGCCTCAGCGCTCGCCGCTGGTTGCACCATGGTGTTGAAACCCTCCGAAATTACGCCTCTCACAGCCCTTCGTCTGGGGGAGCTGGCGCTGGAAGCCGGGCTTCCCGAAGGGGCATTGAATATCATCACCGGTTACGGACAAACAGCCGGTCAAGCGCTGATTTCCCATACCGATGTCGACAAGGTGGCCTTCACGGGATCTACGGCTGTGGGCAAGCATATTCTGCGCACCTCTGCGGATGACATGAAACGGGTCAGTCTGGAGCTGGGGGGCAAATCCCCCACCATCATCATGCCCGATGCCGATATGGAACAGGCCATTCCCGGCGCGGCCATGTCCATTTTCTTCAATTCAGGACAAACCTGTTTTGCCGGGTCACGGCTTCTGGTTCATAAGGATGTCTACGATGTGGTGCTCAACGGCATCGCTGAAGTGGCGAAAAACCTGCCTATTGGCGATGGCATGAATCCCGAAACCATGATTGGTCCCGTGGTGTCACGGCAACAGCAAAACCGCATTATGGAATACGTTCGTGTCGGTCAGGAAGAGGGCGCTGAACTCCTTACCGGCGGCAACACCAGAGGCCCAGGTTATTATGTGGAGCCGGCCATTCTCGCCAATACCAAGCCCAATCACCGCGTGTTTCAGGAAGAAATTTTTGGTCCGGTGCTGTCTGCAACGCCTTTCAGTACCATGGAGGAGGCGATCCAGCTGGCCAATTCAAGCCGCTATGGCCTCGGTGCCAATGTCTGGTCGCAAAACATCAATACCTGCCATCAGTTTGCTGAAGCCCTGGATGCGGGCACTGTCTGGACCAACTGTTACTTCGTTGTCGATCCCGCCATGCCCTTCGGCGGTTTCAAGGAGTCCGGGCTTGGCCGTGAAGTGGGCGAAGATGGTGTCCTGATGTACACAGAATCCAAATCAGTTTGCATTAAACTCGGTTAATAAAAGGCGATAAGATGAATACGATTAAAGCAGCAGTTGTGCGCAATCCTGGCCAGGATTTCGCCATTGAGCAACTCACCATTGACGACCCCAAGGCGGATGAGGTTCTGGTCAAAATTGTCGGTGTTGGCGTTTGCCACTCGGATATCGCCGCCAGGGATCAGGACTTGCCGGTTGCCCTGCCGGTGGTTCTCGGTCACGAAGGCTCAGGCATCGTCGAAAAAGTTGGCAGCAATGTCACCGGCCTCCAGCCTGGCGACCATGTGGTGCTCTCTTTCCACGCCTGTGGCACCTGCCATACCTGTGAAGAACACCACCCCAGCTATTGCAACAACTTCATGCCGCTGAACTTCTTGTGCGGGCGCCTCGATGGCACCAAGGCGCTCCATAAAGACGGCGAAGACATCGGCAGCCACTTTTTTGGCCAGTCATCCTTTGGCACCTATGCCATTGCCAACAAGGCGAATACCATCAAAGTGCGCAACGATGCGCCCCTGGAACTGCTCGGCCCCCTGGGCTGTGGTATTCAGACCGGCGCTGGCAGCATCATCAAAGCCTTTGCCGCGAAAAAAGGCAGCACCCTGCTGGTTGCCGGTGGTGGCACTGTGGGCTTGGCGGCTGTTATGGGCGGCGCGGTTCAGGGTTGCAGCAAAATTATTGTGGTAGAACCCCACGCCAGCCGCCGTGAACTGGCGTTGTCCCTGGGCGCCACCCACGCCATCGACCCCATGGCCACAGAAGATCTCACCGCCGCCATTCTCGCCATTGCTCCCGAAGGACTCAATTACGCCTTTGACACCACCGCGTTGCAGGTTGTCATCGACGGTATTGTTCCCGCCATGGCTCAGCTCGGCACCCTGGGGCTGGTGGGTATTCCCAAAGCCGACAAGCCATCCTTGAGTTTCAATGTCATTGCCATGTTGTCCAAAGGTATCAAGGTGATGGGCATTACCGAAGGCGATGCCGATCCGGCGCAGTTTATTCCGGAAATGGTGGATCTTTATATGGATGGCCGTTTTCCCTTCGATAAACTGTGCAAAACCTTTGCCTTTGATGACATCAACACAGCGGTAACCGAACAGCTCAAAGGTGGTTGTATCAAGCCGGTATTGCTGCCCTAAGAGCACTCCTTTGCACAACAATGCAAGACAAAAACCCGGCCAGTTTGCCGGGTTTTTTTATAGATCCTGCACCAATTCTCCGCGTGCTTTGATGAGTAATCTGTGTCTGGTTAGCCATGGGAAAAAAGATGCCCGCAAGCCCTGGCGACATGCATTGCAGAAAACGGTGCAAACAATTGATCCAGTTACACCACAAGGGACTGTTAAGGCACTGCGGATCTGAACAGAGGTCGCCAAGCCATCACCGATAACAATAAATTTATTACATTCTCCATATCCTTAAATTCATTGCACTCTCCATATCCTTAAATTCGTTGTGCTTTCTATAGCCTTGTGTCCTGTTACAGGCAATGGTCGCCGAAAAATAAAACCGTAATTGATCAAGATCAAGTTTCGCTATTATTTCTGTCGTTTATATAAGTTGTGACAGAATCTATAACTTTTGCTGACAGCTTGCGTATCGTTTTTAAAAAACAAGCGTGCTTATATAGTGACCAAGCCTGACTCAAGTGTGCACAGGTAAAAAAGCCCAGAGTTCAGCTTTAAAAGCTATATAAGGGATTCATTTAATGGGTCCTGGTGCGGCGATAAGAGGATAAAAAATCCACTGTTTATCGCCTTTCGGTCAAGTACTGGAGGAGTAAAACAATCATGTCAAATCCAAAGAGTGAATACGACATAATCATCGTGGGCGGTGGTTTGAATGGTCTGGCTACCGGCGCATATCTGCAGAAGGCCGGACTCAGCGTGGCGATTTTTGAGCGTAGAGACGAGTCCGGAACCTTCTGTGCCACTGAAGAAGTTCTCTTCCCAGGTGTGAAGTTGAATATGCACGCGTCACTGTTGGTGACCCACTTCGGGCCGGCCATGGTTGACCTGGAGCTCGAAAAGTTCGGATTGGAGCTGTGCAAACCGCCCGGTGCCGAGTATGGCTACTTCTATCCGTTTCTCGATGGCAATGCGGCCATGTTTGGCTGGTATGACGTGCGCAAGACCTATGAAATGTGGAAGCGCATTTCGCCAAAGGATGCCGAAATCTACCGTAAAATCACCAACTTCCTTGCCCCCTTTCAAGACGATCTTCTCCAGCAGGCGTTGTGCTCGAAGCATACTGACGAGAGCTTCCTGCAATTTCTCGAACAATTCAGTGACGTGCCTGTGTTCCCCAAAGACTGGCTGTGGATGACCGGCTTCGAGTTTGTCGATTCTCTGTTCGAGCATGAGCAAATCAAGGTGGGTGTGCTGAGTTCGGCGGCAATGGCTGCAGACGATCTCAAGAGCCGGTTGGCAGGACCGATATCGATTCTTGTCACCCTCTGTGGCTTCACCTCGTCTTTTTATACCGCACGGGGTGGCAGCCATGATGTGGTTCATTCGCTGGTGCGGTGTTTCGTTACCCACGGCGGCAAGATTTTCTACAACTGTCCAGTTGACAAAATTGTAATTGAAGACAAACAGGCCAAGGGCGTCGTTTTATCATCCCTATCCTGTTATCCGGATACCGCATTCACCGCCACCAAAGCGGTGATCAGCGATCTTAGTGCCCAGACGACCTTCTTCGATATGGTGGGTGAAGAGCACTTGTCGGCATCGGTACGGGCTTCCCTGAAGCGCTACGACTATCGTGGTGGCACCTTGTTTACCAATTATTATGTGATGAATGAGCGCCCCAATTTTGCCTGTGCAGAAAAATTCCCCGAGGCCAATAATACCTTTTCATTCAACTTCGGCGCTGAAACCGTGGACGAGGCGACCACGCTGTTCGATCATTGCGATGTCCGTGGTATTCTGCCTGATCCCCCTGTCGCCTGGGGTGGCTGCGCCAATTATTGCATCGCCGATCCTACCCAGGCGCCTCCCGGTATGTTTACGGTCATGTCCTGGTGCTTCGTACCCTACAAACTGAACTCCCTGGGTGGACCTCGCGCCTGGGATGACATCAGAGAATCCTACGCCGACAAGGTTGAGGAGGTTCTGGTTCAGTACCTGCCAAACCTGAAGACTGCCAAGGTGGGGCGTTATGTAAATACCCCCCATGATTACGTGCGCCGCAACCCCCACTCGTTTGGCAATATGCATCCCAGTGGTGCCACTACCGAGTCGCAAATGTGGAGCTGGAAGCCCTTTGCGGGGTGTGACGCGCCGAGAACACCAATTGACAGTCTGTATATCTGTCAGTCGCTGGCGACATCGAATTTTACCCACCTGGGGTCTGCTTATGTTGCCGCCTGTGAAGTTGTCGGCGATCTGGGGATGACAAGACCGGATTGGTGGCAGGCCAAGGCGATGGATGGTGCAAAAGAGCTGTGGCGCCGGGAAGGCGTCGAGCGGCGGATTAGCGTCGACTGAGCATAGAGCAATAGCTGAAGAAGTATCTATCAATAGGAGATAATTCAAATGTCTGAAGTCAAACAATGCGATGTTGTGGTGATAGGAGCGGGGCATAATGGCCTTACCACTGCGGCCTATCTGGCCAGAGCTGGTGCCAAGGTTATTGTCGTGGAACGACGCCATGAAACCGGTGGTGCCCTGGTAACTGAGGAATTCTCCGGGTTTCGGTTCAACCTCCATGCCAATTATATGATGATGCTGGATGTGGCGCCGCCATACAAGGATCTCGGGCTGGAGGCGGATGGTTGCGTTTATATCAGGCCGGATGTGTCGGCAGCCATTCTGAAGAAGGATGGTACGGCGATTACGCTGCATGCCGATCTGGAAAAAAGCGTCGAGTCCATCTGTAGAGTGTCACCACGAGATGCGGAACGGTTCCGTGAAATTTATCTTGAATATGAGCAGATGTCTAATGAATATCTGATTCCGGCAACCTACGGTAAACCGGTGGGCTCCGCAGAGCTGGCCGGTACCTATATGGAAAGCGAACTAGGCAAGAAGGTTCTTGAAGTGTCTGAACTGACGCCGCTAGAGATCTGCCACAGCTGGGGCTTTGAAACCCCTGAACTGAGCGCACTATTGCTCTATCTGGTGTGTATGTGGGGCATCGATCCTTCCGAGACCAACTCAAGCTATCTGGTACCCCTTTACTTCAACCGCATGTTGAACGCCACACTGGTACGCGGTGGGTCGCACCGTCTGTCCTCTACTCTACAGAAAGCGGGGATTCTCGCAGGTATGGAGGTTCTGGAAAACCATGAAGTCAGACGCATTATCATGGAGGGCGGCGCAGCTGTCGGTGTCGAGGTTGCACCTACCGGCATGGAGGGGCCATTAATCAGAGTGGATGCCAGATCCGTCGTCACCTCGACAGATCCGACAACCACTTTTGGCACATTCATTCCCGAAGAAGAGATGCAGCAGCGCTCCAGGCTATGCCTCAACACGGCTCGCAATTGGGAGTGGGAGGCCAGTTCCTTATTTCTGTGCCATCTCGGCCTCAGGAAAAAGCCTCGCTTCAAGGCTGAGGATGATGATCCGGCGGTTAAAACTGCTTTCATTCGGGTATTTGGCGTGGAAACCCCTGAGGATGTTGTAACTCATTTCAATGAGGTGATGGAAGGGCGTCTACTGCACGATATCGGACATGTAACTTTTACCACGGATCTCGACCCCAACCAGGCGCCTCAGGAGACTGAACCAGGCAGCGCAGTATGCCGAATAGAAGCCTGTGTACCCTATGAGCCAGCCGCAGGAAAGTGGGCCGATATTTCCACCCAGTATGGTGGCCGTCTGCTCGCCAAGCTGGCTGAGTATATGGTGGATTTCGATCCTGCAGACATCATTCGTCGTTTTGATTACACGCCTGTTTATATCGAAATGAAAATCCCGCAAATGAAGCGTGGTTCATTCAAGCACGGTGCGTATGTCATGACACAGATGGGATATTCGCGACCCAATGTTCAATGTTCAGCCAATAAAACCCCAATCAAGGGTTTGTATGTATGCGGTGCGAGTACCTTTCCGGGTGGAATGATCACTTTCGGCGGTGGTTACAATGCGGCCAAGACCGTCGCCCAGGACATGGGGCTGAATATCTGGTGGACAGAGCCCGATGAGGTCATCGCCGCACGAGAAAAGGGGCTCCTACTATGATTGTCTGGTCTAAAGGTTTGGGTAAACAGCGGCTACCTATTGAGCTCAAGGATTCAGAGTTGAGCAGGGCACCAGAACATCTCATGCTCAAAGGTATTATCGAGCCGGTTTTCTGGGAATACTCGATAAAACTCAGTCCTCAGGATCTGGTTGCTTTTTTGAAGCTCCTGACCCATCGGGAAACGATAACCTATCTTGCCGAACATAAAGGCATACTGATGCCGTTTTTGCTTCGACTCATCAGTATCTTGCCCGGACTGATTTGCAAGGTGGTATTTGAAAAAACCGTCGGCAGGTTCCGTCGGCAGGAGGCAGTATGAATTTCTGGTCTGAAGGTCTTGGTAGCAGAGAGCTGGTCATGGGGCTCGACAGATCCGAACTGGAACGTAACGAAAAAGGGGTGGTGCTGACGGGCATTGTCGACGCTCCCGCGCCATGGGAGTACGAGGTTGTTGTCCACCTCGATGACTGGCGTGCGATACTCAATACCGCCACCAGCCGGGAGGCAGGTGATTTCATCGCCAAGTCGGTTGGCTTGGGGATGGCATTGAAAATGGGCTGGTACATTGTGAAACTGATTGTCTTGCTAGGCTTGTATCGCTTGCCGAGGATGATGGGGTTAGTCAGAAAAAAGTATACGGAGGTCGTTGAATAATGGTCAGCATAACCTATGTGGATTCGGACAATAATGTTCGGGTGGTTGATGTGGCGCCCGGTGTGTCGGTTATGGCTGGCGCCAGAGCCAATGGCGTACCGGAGATCGAATCCGATTGTGGTGGCGTCTGCACCTGTGCTGCCTGCCATGTTCATGTCGACCCCAAATGGCTGGAAAAAACCGGGGTTGCCTCCAAGATAGAGAAAGGGCTGCTGTCCCTGCAGGAAACATGGCAACCGAACTCACGCTTGTCGTGCCAGATTACCATTTCAGAGGAGCTGGATGGCTTGGTCATTCGCACCCTCAGACCGGAAGAGGAGTGGCAGGATTACAGTCCTGGCAACGATAAACCCTAAAAGGTGCCATCAGCTTGAAAAGAGGTGACGCAAAATGAGTGTAAATGAGCGTGTTGTTATAGTGGGTGCGGGTCATGCGGGAACAGCCTTGGCTGCGCAGCTACGCAAACTGAAATTTGGCGGCGACATCATCCTGCTGGGTGCGGAGTCGGTTTCGCCCTATCAACGGCCGCCATTATCCAAAGCCTACCTGGCGGAAAAAATGGATTTCGAAGGACTGAAGATGTGGCCGGATGAGTTCTACCACAACAACGATATCAATCTGGAACTGGGAGCCGTGGTTGAGGAGGTGGATCGAGCCGGAAAATACATACGGCTGGCAGATCGCGCGGAGTATTCCTACGATACTCTGGTTATCGCCACTGGAGTACGACCGCGGGACATCGACCTGCCGGGCATCAATCTGGAAGGTGTACATCGCCTGCATACAGTCGGCGATGTTGATGGGCTCAGGCCGGCGATCGGGCCTGGAAAGCGGATTGCGCTGATTGGCGGGGGTTACATCGGCCTGGAGGTGGCAGCCAGCACAGTTGGCCTGGGCGGTACAGCGGTCATCATCGAACAGGCTGAACGTGTCCTGGAGTCTGTGGCGAGCCCCCAGTTATCCCGCTATCTGCAGCGTGCCCATGAGGCAAAAGGGGTTGAATTCCGGTTCGGTGTACAAGTGGCACGGATCGAAGAGAGCCAAGGTAAAGTAAGTGGTATTCGGTTAGTGGATGGTAGTCTGGTTCCATGTGACGCCGTAGTCGTGTGTGTAGGGGTTATACCCAATATGCAGCTGGCTGTTGACGCCGGGCTAGCCTGTTGCAGCGGGATTCTGGTGGATCAGGATGCGCGTACCGACGACCCGGCGATTTTCGCCATCGGAGATGTCACCTGCCGCCCCATGCCGCTCTACGATAGCCGCATGTTTTGTTTGCGCAGCGTCCCCAACGCGCTGGAGCAGGCGAAGCAGGCTGCTGCTGCGATAATGGGCAAACCCAGACCCAAACCCGAAGTACCCTGGTTTTGGTCGCATCAGTTTGATCTCAAGATCCAGATTGTAGGTATGTCCTTCGATGTCGACGATGTGGTTGTGCGCAGTGATACAGATACTTTCGTCGCCTTCCATATGAAAGGAGGCTGCGTTCAGGCGGTTGAGACAGTGGACGCACCTTTGGAGTTTGCGGCGGGCAAGCAAATGATAGTTCGCAAATCGGTGGTCTCGACTGCGCAGCTCTGCGATCTGGAAGAGGAAATGGTGTCCCTAGCGGTATAAGCCAGGGACGCCCGAATATCCTGGGGAGGGAACAGGATGATCGATCCGCTGTTCAAAGAGACCTCGGCACTGGTTCAGCAGGGTGTAGATGCCAAGCCGGTAGCGCAGTGGGAGAATCGTGGCTCCAACCACCTGGCGATTGAGTCCTATGTCACCGAGCCTTCAACGGGATTCTTTGTTCCGCCCTTGCCCATGGCGATGATCGCCGTGCATTACGGCAGAGCGATTGATGCATATCCCACGGGTCAGAGTGTGAGTCCGGAAGCCAGCGCTGTACCGTATAGCGTGATGTTACACCCCAGTGGAACCGAGGTACGTTTCCGTAGCCAGGATCGGGCTCTGTGGTTCCATCTCCTGTACACCTCAGGAGACACCCAGCATGTTTTGAAAAAGATAATTGGCCGCCATCGCGTGCCGTTACAGATCAATGATGCACTTTTGCCGGTGCTGGCACGGCAGATATTTGAGATCGCAACTTCGCCAACTGCCCCGCGCCCCGTGCGGTATGTGGAACGCATTATTGATGCCATCACGGCTCAGCTGGAGTGGCTTGCGTTGGGAAATCGCAGTGGGGAAGTGATTCGAACTTCTGACCCTGCAGTCAATGAGACGGTGTTATATATCCATGCCCGTATTGGTGAGCCACTGACGATCGCCCAGCTGGCGCAGCTGCAAAGAATGTCGGCCAGTTTGTTGCGTCAGCGCTTTCAAGCGGTCATGGGCATGCCTATCCACCGCTATATTATCCAGCATCGCGTAAAAACGGCGCATGACTTGATTGAAAGCAGCAATTTGTCATTGACCATAATCTCTGCTGAATGCGGGTTCTCATCTCTGGCTCATATGGTGTCAACATTCAAGCGGGTTCTGGGTGTGACGCCGGGCTCCTATCGCACCAAGGATCTGGAGCACTGAAGCCCTGGGTTCAATCGGGAAGAGTACTCGACATGGATTTAAGGCTCTGGGTTGCCATGCCAGACAATAGGATAATTTTTCTCAAACAGGGATACATCCTGACTGGTGAAGGACGGATTTCGCATTGCTGGTAACCGTTACTGCATAATCCGAACCTGCCCACGGGTTTGGGGCTGTTGGCATCGATGAAATATCTGCAAGCGTGAATTTCCTGGGCCTCGAGATCCTCGGCAGCGGCCTGGGCAGTGTATCCAGCGAAGGTTTGGTGAAAGTGGTCGGCCAATTGCTGCAGGCGATAGATCCGGCCGGTTTGAAAGTGGCCGCTGAGGCAGTGCCTCTGTGCGAGGTTGAGTCGGCCTGACAGCGCAGTGCAGCCGAGCGCATATTTTTCACGTTGTGAGACGCAAAACGTTAAGTTAAAGGGGTCGAGCCTTAAAGATCAACAGAACCCAAATGGCACTGACCTAAGCCTTCATTCCCGCGTAGGCGGGAATCCAGTTTTTCTAGGGTGCCGAGACTCTTAGATTCCCACCTACGCGGGAATGACGAAAATTGTGGCTTTGGTGCTAAGTCAGTGCCATTCCAGCACCACACATCTTTTACTGGACACTTTGCTCAAGGGCAAAAGAATCCAAAAGGAAAAGTTGGTGAGCTGAATTTGACCTGACAGATCACTTTCTAAAAAACGGTAACGTTCAGGTCAGTTCTGAATGACTACAGATTATTCGTCCTCTTTCTGTCCCTGTTTTTGCTCAGTTTCCGGATTATGCTCCTGGACGACAGGCTGTTCTTTTTTCGGTTCGTGACCTTGGCCACCACAGCCACCACAACAACTATCACTCATAGATTACTCCTCACAAAACGTTGTTTTCGGTGCAAATAATAACCTACTAAAATAGTCGATTAATTGATCTGGATCACCCTTGTCTCTGTCTTCGACGGCTTCCTAGCCATTGCCGCCGTCAACCCGAGGGGTCAGCAGCATGGGGCCATAGTAAAAACAGAATAAGCCGTAGGCCAGTAGCCACAGAACGCCAGAAAGTCCGATGCCCCATTGGGATAGTGCCGGCAACAAAGCGGGCACCAGCACACGGATGGCCGCGCCGCTCAGGATCAGGATGTAGGCGGCGGCCATTGCCCGAGGCGGGCACAATGGTCGACCCGTATGGCCAAGGGTGACACGGGAAATCATCGCCAGGATCATGCCGCCGATAGCGCCGACGGTGAAACAGTGCAAGGCGATGCTGACATTGGCCAGCAACCCGGCGGCATAGAAGGCGAGAGCCAATAATCCCACTGGAATGAAGACATAGGATAGATGCAGTGACCACAGCAGGGGCACGTTCCAGCAGTGCTGGTAGCCCCAGCGCAGGAAGCGCCAGCCGTTAACTACAGCAGCGGCAACGCACAAAGGCACCATGATCGCCGCGGGCACCCTGGAGAAGCCGATGAAGGCGCTGATCACCAGCAGTATCATGGAGGCGCCACTGAGCACTTCCAGCCAGCGTTTCGCTGGCAGTCGCTGACAACCTGTGCCGTTGGCGGTGAAAAAGGGTATAACTCGACCGCCGATGACGACAATAAACAGGGTGATGAGCAAAACGGCGCCATGGAGCGCTTGCAGGGCGAGATCCGGTCGATCCCTCAACACTCCCCAATGGCTGGCACCATTTAATAAGGCCAGCACAAACAGCATGGGTACGAACATGATATTGCGCCACTGTTTGACCTTCACCACTGGATAGGCCATCGCTGCGGCAGCAAGCAACAGGAAGGAGAGATCCACGGCAACCAGCAATCCTCTGGGCAATCCTGCGCCAAATGCCAGCAACAGGCGAGCCAGCAACCAAACGCCGGCCAGCAGCGCCAGCAGGCCTCCGCGCAGCCCCGGCACTCCTGTCCAGTTTTGCACTGCGGTAAGGAGGAAACCCACCACAATGGCGCTGCCAAAGCCGAATAGCATCTCATGGCCGTGCCACCAGGTCGGGCCGCCATAGGGCTGCCAGGGAGACGGGTGTAGCCAGAAAATTACCCACCAGAGTATCGCAACCAGGGAAAACAGGGTTCCCCCAAAAAACAGGGGTCGAAATGCCAACCTCAATATCGGTCGGGGTGTCCCGACCTGTCTGACATTAGAATTTTGCACGCGAAGTTCCCTCAGTAAACATTGTGACGGAGCCTTGCCCCATGACTAGTCAAAACCTCAACAATCAAGCCAAGACCGATTTCAGCGAGGTTTTTTTGAACAGGTACACGACAGAGATTATTCTGCCTTATCCTGCTTTACGCTGTGATGGTGTCTGCATTCACAGGGAGTTTCAACCCCTATTGAAAATGCGCTCCCGGATTTTAGGGGAAATAATCGTTGTAACATCCGCAAAAAACAACTATAAACCATGTGTAACATTTATGTCACAGTGGTTCTGCCCCGGACATGGTACATGCCCCATGTAAATAATGGGCAGCTTAAAATAGTTAACTATGGAGAAATCCAATGGCCGAAGCTCTCACCAAGTCGGCGGCACGCAATATATTCTATGGCGGATCGCTGTTTTTTTTCCTGCTTTTTGCCGGCCTTACCGGCCATACGCACTGGTACATGGTCAATGTGTCGACAGATAAAGAAGGGTTGACCGACCAGGTCAAACACGGCAAGCATGTGTGGGAAAAAAACAGTTGCATTAATTGCCACAGTATTCTCGGTGAGGGCGCCTATTTCGCCCCCGAAATAGGCAATGTCTGGACACGCTACGGCGGGCGCGAAAACCCTGAAGCCGCCCGCGCCAGCCTTAAAGCCTGGATTAGGGCTCAGCCCCTCAATGTTCCCGGTCGCCGTGTGATGCCCAAATTCGATTTGAGCGAAGAAGAGCTGGATGCCCTGGTGGACTTTTTCCAGTGGACCGATGCCATCAATACGCAAAACTGGCCGCCGACACCGGCGGGCTAGTACGCTATCAGGCAATCAACGCACCACGTTTACTGTAAGAGGATCTGTTCGATGAAATACGAAACACAGCGGGTGGCCTACCCGTTCTTTGCGGTCGCAATGGCGCTATTTGCGCTGCAGGTCGTATTCGGCATTATGGCGGGCACTGTGTATGTTATGCCTGAATTCCTGGCTGAAGCCATGCCCTTCCATATCATGCGCATGAGTCATACCAACTTACTGGTGGTGTGGTTGTTGATTGGTTTTATGGGGTGCACCTACTATCTGATGCCAGAAGAGGCGGAAACTGAAATACACAGTCCGCTGATTGCCTATCTCCAGCTGGCTATTTTTGCAGTGGCTGGTGCTGGTGCACTGCTGAGCTATCAGCTGGGGATTCACGAGGGTCGGGAATTTCTCGAGCAGCCCCTGTGGTCGAAAATCCTCATTACCATTTCCTTTCTGATGTTTCTCTACAACACCAGTATGACACTCATCAAGGGACGCAAAACGGCGATAAATATGGTGTTGATGCTCGGCTTGTGGCTCGCCGCAGTGTTTTGGTTATTTGCCTTCTACAACCCCAGCAATCTTGCCGTGGACAAATTGTACTGGTGGTGGGTGGTGCACCTGTGGGTGGAAGGTGTGTGGGAACTCATCATGGCGTCGCTACTGGCATACCTGTTGATCAAAATGACCGGTGTGGATCGTGAGATCATTGAGAAGTGGCTTTACGTTATCATCGGTTTAGCCTTGTTTTCCGGTCTCCTGGGCACTGGGCATCACTACTACTGGATTGGTGCTCCCGGCTACTGGCAGCCACTGTCAAGCATCTTCTCGACACTGGAAGTATTGCCATTTTTTGCCATGGTCATGTTCGCCTTTTTTATGTTCTGGAAAGGGCGGCGCAACCATCCTAACAAGGCCGCCATGCTGTGGACTCTGGGCAGCGCCACACTGGCCTTTTTCGGTGCCGGCGTTTGGGGTTTCATGCATACCCTGTCTTTCGTCAACTATTATAGCCACGGTACTCAAGTCACCGCTGCCCATGGCCATTTGGCCTTCTTTGGTGCCTACGTCATGACTGTTATTGCCGTCATCACCTATGCCATGCCGCAGTTGCGGCGAGTGCAGCCCTACAACCAAATCCTCAACATGTGGAGTTTCTGGCTGATGACATCGGCCATGTGTTTTATGACGTTTACCTTGACCTTTGCCGGTGTCGTGCAAACACATCTGCAACGGGTGCTGGGTATGAATTACATGGAGGTGCAGGATCAGCTACAACTGTTTTATTACATGCGTCTGGGTGCCGGGGTTGTGGTCGCCATCGCCGCCACCGTCTTTTTCATCGCCATTTTCGGCCCCGCCAGGGAGCAGGCCTCTACCTCCAGTTCCGGCATGCAGCAGGCGGCGACAGCTGGTAATGGCTAACCTCAAAGTGATGGTGAAAGAAAATCTTTTGCCGACGATGCTATTCGCTTTCGTCAGCAGGCTTGTGAGTATTCAGTTATGAGCAACCCGGCAAGAGCGGGTGCATCGATCCGGGGGGATGTTCCGTTTTACCAGCCCGTAGGCAATGAATGCGAGCTGTTCGAACAGGCTTATCGCCAACGTCTTCCCCTGTTGCTCAAGGGGCCTACAGGCTGCGGCAAAACCCGTTTTGTTACCCATATGGCGGCAAAGCTAGGACGCCCGTTATTTACGGTTTCTTGCCACGACGACCTCACGGCCGCGGATCTGACCGGGCGCTACCTGCTGCAGGGTGGCGAGACCCGCTGGGTGGACGGGCCATTGACCGAGGCCGTGCGCAGCGGCGGAATCTGCTATCTCGACGAAGTGGTAGAAGCCCGCAAAGACGTAACTGTGGTGCTGCATCCATTGACCGACGACCGCCGTCTGTTGCCCCTGGAGCGAACCGGTGAACTCCTTGAAGCCCCGAATGACTTCATGCTGGTGGTATCCTACAATCCTGGTTACCAGCATATTCTCAAATCCCTTAAGCCCAGTACACGACAGCGTTTTGTCGCCAAGAGTTTTGATTTTCCGCCAGCCAATCTGGAGCGCGACATTGTCGCCAGAGAGAGCGGTCTACCGCCACAGCAGTGCGCAGCCCTGGTAAACCTCGCGGCACGACTGCGGGCCATGAAGGGGCAGGATCTGGAGGAGGGCGTGTCGACGCGACTGTTGATTTATTGCGCCACGCTTATCGCCAATGGCATGCCTGTGCTCCAGGCCGCTCTGGCGACCCTGGTGGAACCATTGAGTGACGAGCCAGATGTCCAGGAAGGCTTGATGGAAGTGATTCGCGCCACATTCGGCGAAGACTGACAGGTTTTCCCCGTGTTTGAATGGCTGGAGTTCGAAGAAAAAGTCGGGCGTGTATGGCATCGCTGGGTGTCCGCATACAGCACCAGTTTTCCGAACTACCCGGCTGCGGCAGTTAGTCTGAGCAGTGTCGCGGGGTCGCTGGCGGTTTTCTTTCGTGCCGGCGGTGGTCAGCCAGGGGTTGCCGTGGCCTCTGTCGCGGCGCGCACCTCGTCACATCGACTCAGCTGGCGGCAACGCCTGGGATTTGACGAAGAAACCTTGGATATCGCCCGTCTCGACGAGGAAAATCTGTTATTGCCGCCGAGTATTGCACTCTTTGACGACGCCAAGCTTAATCGTGACCTGTACTTCTGGTTGGCTGCCTTGCTTGCCAATATGACGCCAGTCCCCTCCTACCAAGACCCCCTGCGCCAGGATATTAGCAGCTTGCGGCAGGCACTAACCGCCACGGAAGCAGTGTTGAAACAATTTCCCGGCTTGGGTTCGCGCCATGCCCGGCTGCGTCGAGAAATACTGGCGATGCGTCCCGCCCGCCAGCTGCCGCCGGTGGAGGCCGCTATCGAAGCGGTTATTTGCTCGCTTTTAGGCGCCGATGTGACGCTCGATAACCAGGCTAGCCGCTATCATGAGGCTGTACTGGATCAGACCATGAGTTTGCGGGAAATCCGTGCACCGCAGAATTACCGGCGACCACTGCCTGTGCCGCTGTGGGCCAATCTGGGTCACCTCGGCACCGTGGCGCGGGATGCAGACGCGGACGAACAGGATGAACCACCGCCAGCTGTCAGTGGCGAGACTCCCAATAAGCGCAAGGCGGAGCGGCGTCGGCAGGATCAAAGTGAACGGGATGACCCCCTGGTATTCAACCGTTTCGAGAAAATTCTCTCACTGGCTGAAATGGTCAACGTCAACCGCATGATTGATGACGAAGAGGATAAGAACGCCAAGAGCAATGCCGAGCAGATGGATGAAATCACCCTCAGTCCCAACCAGCAGCGCGCCGCTTCCCGCCTGAAAATGGATCTGGATCTATCCCCTGCCACAGCAGGGGGCGAACAACTGCGTGCTGCCCACACTTATCCTGAGTGGAATTGGCGCAAGCAGGAATATCAACCCCACCACTGCCGTGTGCTGTCCGGGCTGCACCATGAAGAGGGTGACCACAGGGGAATCGATGAACAGACACGGCGGCGCATTCGCCGGGTCAGGCGCCAATTTGAGGCGCTGCGGCCGCGCCGGCAATGGCTGCGCAGCCAGGTCGATGGCAACGAGCTGGATATGGATGCTGTGATCCGCGCCCGCTGCGATTTCGCTGCCGTGGGTGACAGTAGTGCCGGGCTCTATATGAGCACTCGCGCCCAGGCGAGGGATCTGGCGGTGTCTATTCTCATTGACATATCCCTATCCACCGATGCCTGGGTGGAGGATCGGCGTGTCGTGGATATCGAGAAGGAAGCCTTGCTGGTATTGGCCCATGGCTTGGCTGCCTGCGGAGATGACTACAGTATTCAAACCTTTACCTCCCATCGGCGCCACCGGGTCTGGGTGAATACACTCAAATCATTTGACGAGGCCATGAGCGAGGTCACTGAACGCCGGATCGCCAGTCTCAAGCCTGGCCACTACACGCGAATGGGCGCGGCTATCCGTCACACCACAGTAGAGCTTTGCCGTCGCCCCAATCGCCATCGCCTGCTGTTGGTGTTGACCGACGGCAAACCCAACGATAGCGATTATTACGAGGGGCGCTACGCCATTGAGGATACTCGGCGCGCAATTCTCGATGCCCGGCAACAGGAACTAAAAGTATTCGGGGTGACCATTGATCGCGACGCCCATCACTATATCGCCCACCTGTTTGGCCGTGGCGGCTATGCCATGGTGCACAAGCCCGAGCATCTGTCGTTGGCGCTTCCCGGTATTTACCGCCAGATCATAAGCCATTGATATGAACAACCAGGGTCAACAGCAACCAAAATCCGCCACAACAAGTGTCCGCCTCGCCGTAGCGCTGGCCTTGGCCTTGCTCCTGTGTGCGGCAACCATTATTCCCTTTGTCCTGGCGATCAATCACTTCGATTGGGGCGTCGGCTTATTGTTGATGGCGCCGCCGCTGGTCTGGGTGCTGATGCGCGGCTGCAGGGCGCTGGAGCGCTGGGCGCGCAGGGATTCACATGCTTCTGTGCCCGTTGACCCCGACTTTCCCGACTGATCTTGCACTAACAGATAGCCGCTACCCCGCATAGCGCGCCGCCAGGTAACCGGAAAAAATCAGTAGCAGAATCGCCGCCAACAGGCACAGGAAGCCGCCCTTCCAGCCCCCACTGGAGACACGCAGATTGAGGTAGACCATCAATACCTGCTGAACCTTGAAACCGGTGCTGACTAATACCAGAAGTGCTCCCCAGATCGGCAGCGGCAACCAGTCCGTGGCGCTGGCCAGCGCCGACAGCATGGAAATCAAGGTCAAGAGCATCAGCGCAAGCCAGGTGCGCAACAGGCGGTTTTTTCCGGGCAGGGTTTCGTCCAGCATTATCTCGATGTCATCGCAACAGATAGAGAAGTGGGTAGAGCATGATCCAGATAAGGTCGACCATGTGCCAAAAAGCGGTCACAGTTTCCACATTGGCTCTGGAGGTGCGCCAGCAGGCCAGCGCCAGCAGGCACAGGCCAAATATCACATGGGCGAAGTGGAAAGCCGTCAATAGATAGTAAAAACTGAAGAAAGTGTTGGTTTCAGGGGTCAAGCCTGCGGTCAGCTTGTCGGCGTATTCGATAACCTTTATGGCGCAAAACACGGTGCCCAGCGCCATTGCCGCCCCCAGCAGTTGCCGGCACAGGTGCACACGGTTATCGGCAATTGCCTGTATCGCCAGCGCTGCCAGCAGGCCGCTGGTGAGTAGTACCATAGTGTTGATACCGCCGGTTATGGGGTCGAGAAGTTGCTGTGAGGCGTCGAAAATTGCACGCTCACCGACACGCTGCCAGGCGAACAAACCAAAAAAAGCGGCGAACACCAGCATTTCGCTCAGAATCAGCACCCACATCAGTGGATTGCCCGGCAGCCTGGATAGGGGTCCCCAGTCGTCGGCCTGTTCTGTGGTGTTTAAGTCCGACATTTGAGGCGAGTGCCAAACAGCCAGCTTTTCGGCTTGTCGATGGCTTTGTTGGCGGTGAGCCGGTGAATGCCGACAGCGCAGCGACCCATCATCCAGGTGATAGCCAAGGTGAAAAACAGATAGCCGAAAGACCAGGCATAGACTGGCGGCAGACCGATGGCGCCGGCAATCCGCCACAGCAGGGCGGCGATGGCCGCGGCCAACAGTCCCAGCCAGAAAGTGCGAATTTGAAAACGCAGGTGGGAGTCCAGCCAGGGGGCGCCGCGTTTCAGGCGCAGGTGAGCGATCAGTGCGCCTATAGGAGCAGTCACCACTGCCATGATGCTACCGATGTAGAGTCCGTAAATGACTACAACATAGCCGCGACCGGGGTCGCTTTTGTCGCCGATGGACTCATCGTTTTGTGATTCCGTCGAGGCTGAAAGCGCTGAGACATTTTCTTTCCGAGTGGAAGTGATCAATAGGCTGCCATCCTTTATGGAATACTTAATGCAGGGGCTGTTAACACTAAGAAAACTCTGATTAATTCTGTTTTCGCCACTCCCGCGTAGGCGGGAGTCCAGAAAAATCAATGGATTATAGATTCCCGCCTGCGCGGGAATGACATTAATCAGAGCTTCCCTAAGTGGATAAAGGTATTTTGCCTCCAACGAGGAGGCTGCCGGACTTCAGGGCACATTGTAGGTTTTTTGGGCTGCTCTGTCAGGCGCGATCGGCAAAAAAAACCGCTAAGGCCATCTAAATGGCAGGGATTTATAGAAACCATTTGGTTTCGAGCCAGGACAAAGTTAGTTTCGCGATCACAGGGATAGGCAAATACAAAACACCCATTCAATTTCCCTTGAGAAATGATGATCGCGCTTATCAGCGTTAAATTGTTCACACTAAGCATTTGCAAGGCTTTTCAGCTCTGGCATCGAAATTCGCCGTTCTATCCAGTCATTTGTGATAAATACTTTCTTTCATGGATGGCAGGGTTTCTGGTGCGGGGTCAAAACCTGTGGCCAGCGTCCAGACACGATCTCTGGTGGTTTGCTTTTCGCTGTGGCTTAAAATCACATCAAACAATTGTTGATAGTTTGAGAGTTCGGTTTTCGACATAAGCTGTTCCACAGTATTTTCCATATAGGCTTTGAACAGGCGAATATTTTTTTCATCCGTTTCTCTGTCGGGAATTACTTTGGGTAGCTGCTCTTCAATTTTAATTATTTCCTGGCGTAAATTTGCACGAATAGTTTCATCCTCAGGCAGCAGACTGATGATTGAATTTGCCAGCTCCAGGTAATCCATGGCATCGCGAATCAAAAAACTGTATTCGTGAATAATTTGGTTCTGTATCAGTGCTATGGATTTTTGAATAAGAGCGAGCTGCTCCAGTGCATATTTTTTGTCTGCTGAAATGGCAGGGGCGATGATATCGTCCAATGCTTTCATCACTGCACCCAGTCTCATTCTTGTATCAGGAACCACGATTCACCTCCCGTAGTAATTGGTTGAGGGAATGAACACACACAGGGCCAAATCCTGCCAGCCAGCTAAGCAAAATATCCTGATGGCTTTTGCCGCCAATGGTGCAGCGAACTGCAGTTGCCAACACCATAATTGCCGATTTCCAGGTGTTCATAATGCTGTAATAGGCGAGTTTTTTGTGATCAATGTCAAACCCGGTCAATGCCTGGTAGCGCTCAAGAAATTCATTTTGTTCAATGAGTCCGCAGACAAAAAAACGGCCTTTTTCATCGTGGTAGCCGTACCCTTTTTGAAAAGTCCAGGCGATGTCTTCGTGGTAGTCACCCAAGTGGGCGAGCTCCCAGTCCAGTACCGCCTGAATCTTGTGGCTGTCGGGATCAAAGAGAAAATTTCCTGCCCTGTAGTCATGGTGAATGACGGTAACTCTGTCGATTTTCGGCGCGTTGGCGCGCAGCCACTGGCTGGTTAATTTAATAATGGGCAGGGCTTCGTAGCTGTCTTCTTCCCAGACTCGATCCCACCAGTTGATTACAGAGATAACGCCGGAGTTGCTGCCCTGTGCAGGGCTATCAAAGGCATCGAGCTCATCTTTTGTCCAGTCGTGAAGGTGGAATTTGGCCATTAGCTCGACAAATTGAACCCCCAGATCCCGTTGCAGTTGTGGGCTGAAACCGGTGCCAAGACCGGTGACATTGCCCTTGCTGTCTGCGGGTTTGGTTACCCCGCCAACAAACTTGCTGATCAAGCTGGGGCGGCCAAACCAGTGGCCGTCACTGTCAACCCATGGCACCTCGGGAACAGGTACCACACCTTTCATTGCCCGCATGATTTGATATTCCCGAAGGCGGTGGGTTTCCACCACAGACTCGGGGGGTTCGCGGCGCAGCACATAGGGTCTTGTTTTATTATCGCTATCGATAAGATCAAAACGATATTGCTCCTTTGACGCGCCGCCTCCCAGGGGTTCAACATTTTTTACCTGGGCGCCAGGGACAGTGTGTGCCATAAAATTTTTCAGACAGGCTTCTATTTCAGCGAGGGAGCTGGGGCTGTAGGCGGGTCCTGCGCGGTTGCGCAGCTTGCGTGTCAATGCTTCATCAACGGTGCGCTCCGTTGGAAACTTGGCGCGAATGGCTTCTATCCATTCCGGTGAGGGGGTTTGTTTGTCATCCATGGTTGGTCTCCTTTTGGCCGCTGATTATTTCATCGATGGATGGAAGGGCTTTGGCGTTAACATCAAAGCCGCAGGCGGCAAACCAAACCCTGTCTCTGAGAGCCTGTTGTTGGCTGTAAAGCAAAATCTGGCGGTGGAGGCTGTCACGAAAATCACCATCGCCATCAATGTCCACGGCATAAACCAGTTGTTCCAGGGCGTGGGCAATTTGCTTGTAGGCAGCTTCGCTGTCGCCTGTGGCTGCAGTCATTGCTTCATTTAATTGCAAGGATGCTGATTGGGTAGCCTCTTTGCCAACCGGCTTTATCTGCTTAACCAATGCCATGATTTCGTCAAGGCAAATCTGGTTGTAGCGGGATACATTGCGCCATTGCTGGGAGATCAATTCGAGGTGGCCGAGAAGAAGGGCAGCCTGTTCCTGAGCCAGGCTGCTGTCACTATCAATGGCGGGAATAATCACTTCGCTAAGGGCACGCTTCATGCTGGATAAGCGGACATCAAAACCTGGCGTCATGGCTTGTTCTCCTCAAGCAGTAGGCGCGATATTTCATCAATCAGTGGGGGGGTGACGTTGGCGAGCCAGGTCAGGAGTATGTCCTGATGACTGTGTTTGGCCTTGGCGGCAGCTATGCCCGTGCCCATGGCCATGGCGATGACGCTCCAGGCGAGAAGAATCCGGTAAAACAATAATGTTTTGCGGTTAACGGTGCGGCCGGTGGCGGCTTCGTAGTGGGCAATATAATCATCCACAGACATAAGATTCGAGCACAGATAGGTGCCGTCCTCCGCCCGGGCGCCAAAAATCTCCACCAGTGACCAGGCAATGTCCTCGTGGAAGTCGCCAATATGGGCGAGTTCCCAATCGAGAATGGCGGTAATTTGTTTGCTGTCTTCATCGAACAAATAATTGCCGGTGCGAAAATCGCCGTGAACCAAGACCAGCTCTTCGCACTTGGGAAGATTATTGCGCAGCCAGGATTCGGTCACGGCAAAAATAGGGCAGGGCTCGCTGGTGCTGTCGCGCCATACCTGCGACCACAGGTTGACCCGCCAGAGGGCAGCCTGTTCCGGGTTGGCGTCGGGAATGCCAAAGCTGGGCAGTGCTGCACGGCGAAAATCAAACCTGTGTATTCGCGCCAGAATGTCGATAAACTGTGGAGTCAGTTGCTCTCTCCAGGCTTGGGTAAAGCCGGTTCCCAGGCCGCTGACGCCAGCACCGCCCTGAGTGGGTTTGGTGGTTCCTGACACGAATGCGGTGATCATGCCGGGCAGGCCGAGATGTTCGCCGCTCGCGTCCAAAAACCGCACTTCCGGCACGGGAACCACATTGTGCATTGCCCGTAAAATTTCGCACTCCTGCACCCGGCTGGTTTCGAGAACACTGCTGGTGGGATCCATGCGCAAAACCAGTTTTTCCCTGCGGCCATTGGCGTGAGCCAAAGTAAACAAAAACTGTTCTTTCGATGCGCCACCCGCCAGCCTGTGTACATCTTCCACCTTGGCGTCACTGATGTGGTGAGCAGCCAAGAGTCGATTGAGTGCCGCTGTAACCTCAGCTTTGGCTAAAGGCCGGTATTCCCCTCTGGTCAGCTTTTTGCGTTTTCGCTCAAGCATGGCGTCCAGGTGAGGGTCGAGATCGTCGACATTTTTTGCGTTTGTCGGTGCTGTATTCAAGGCTGCCATAACTAGCGTCTCAGAGTGTTGAGTGGAAAGCCTTCCATATAGGTGCCAATGCCATTTTCCCTGCCTTCCCCTTGCCAGCGCATCATGGCCAGGGGCGACAGGTTGTTGCCATAGGGTCTCCAGTGATGTTGGTTCAATGCCTGTCCCTTGAAGCTGTGCCTGGTGCCGTCGATATCCACAATGCTGACGTCCGTGGTATTGACGACAAGGCCATCCCGGTCTGTGGATACAGTTCCTGCAGTGGCACCGCGAACCACGCCATTTACCAGGGCGTAGCCGTGTCTGAAGATGTGCTGTTTACCCTTGGGTGCATGGGGGTCGTAGGAAAAAATAGCATGGATACCATAGCCGTCGTCAAAATGGGCATTGAGCCACAGAATAGGGCTGATATTGCTTTCCGGGCGCGGCCCCCAGCTGTGATCCATGGTTGAGGTACAGTTGACGGGATAAGTGTCTTTGCCAATGCGCAGCGATCCGGTCACGTTCACAGCCATGTCAAAATGGGCGGAGTAGGCGGCGCCAAAGCCCGTGGTTTCGGCATTGCCACTATTTTCTGGGGTTGCCATGGGATCCATGGCGGGGTCATGAATATCAAAAGGCTCCATGCAGCTGGTGTAATGAAGGTCGATATCCACATCCTTGGAATTGTATTTGATGAGATATTCTCTGATGGATTTTGCTTCAAAGGAGAGACCGTTGGCGAGGGCAAAATTTTCAGCTTTGTCTGGAATGGGGTAGTGATTACCCATATCGATATAAGCAGGATCAAAAGTGTCAGCAGACATTCTGTCGATAATTTCGATATCTGCTATGGTGGCGCCAATGCCGGAGCGGTGAACGATGTAGACAATGCCGAGAATATTTTTTTCTGGAATATAAAAATTAAAAAACCCGGTTTCAGCCCAGTCGAAAGGGGTTGGCGAGGGGGTGTGAAAGTAAATATCATTTTCTTTGATCATGTTTTTTCCTCAAAAATGGCTTGATCTATTGAGTCTTGCTTTCTCGAAAATGCGGCGTTTGATGTGATGCTCTATTCATCGCCCATGGTTTTATCGCTATGGCGTATTTATTAATCTGCCCTTTACTGAGCGAGCGGAACGATTTTTATGGTAACTGGTCAATCAGTCTTTGCTTTGGTGGGTAGGAATATAGATAGAAAAGTACCGGAAGTCTTTCACGACAAAACCAATTATTTGCACATTATTGACTTTGAGATCCATTCTTTGTCATTATCGTGCTAGTATCAGCACTCGTTGGTGATGAGCTGGAATAAAACAATAACGTTGGCGGGTGGCTGGTTTGTCGGTAATACAGCAAGCTGAAATAATGAACCTGGTGCATGGCGCCAAGGCGGTTACTCATATCGTGGGAACGGGGTTGGGTGTCTGTTCGCTGCAGCGCTGGCGGGTTTATTTGCCTGAATATGTGCTGCCCGAGCTTAAATATCCCATGCTGGCTTTTCAGATTTCCGGTCGAGCGAGAATACGCCGAGTATTGGATGGCAGCGATGAATCTCAAGACTACGTTATGGGCGGCGACTTTACCATAATTCCAAAAATGAAAGAGCTGCGCTGGCGTGTCAATGGCTATGTGGATATTGCGGTTTTCATTTTTGAAAACAAGGAAACCTGCCAGCATTTGGAAAATCTTTACTATAAGCATCGCAAGGCCGGAAATGGCCAGGTTCAGGTTGGTGCGTTTTCCAATTCGCTGATTTATTCATCCTGTATTCACCTTTTCAATATTTATAACCGAAAAATG
>Ga0265293_10000651_pt1 | contig 80963 bp, 86 predicted proteins | sample Munlanlewell138R_FD_192505 | JGI IMG/M metagenome (GOLD analysis project Ga0265293, IMG submission 192505) | Leachate microbial communities from a municipal landfill in Southern Ontario, Canada - Leachate well 138R | ecosystem: Engineered > Solid waste > Landfill > Unclassified | place: Canada... | reverse complement strand
TGCAACCCGCCGCACCAGAACCCGGGCCGTGTCCGACACCGCCCAGAGCCCGTTGCACCAAGGGTTAACCCTTGTGACGTGCTGCAAAGAAACGAGAATATAGCACGACAGAATGACGGCTGCAAACCGCCTACAATGCAGGATCTTCATCCACCAACCACTCGTTTGTATCCGGCGATCTGCAGCGTTCCCATGGTTTCATATCTGATCACGATCGGTACGCGCAGCGTGCGCATGTTCATTACGGTGGCACGCATCATGCTGCCGGTGATGTTTATCGTCTACATCGCCGACCGACTCGGGCTGGTGCGGCTCGCCGGCGAAATGCTGGCACCGGCCATGGGTCTTCTCGGATTGCCACCGGAAGCGGGCATCATCTGGGCCACCACCATCCTGACCAACATCTATGCGGGCATGGCGACCATGGCGGTGCTCTCCGACAGTCTGCACCTGAACGTAGCGCAGATGAGCGCACTGGGTGCCATGATGCTGTTTGCGCACAACATACCCACCGAGCAGTCGATCGTGCGCAAGGCGGGGGCCAGTGCACTCGTCACCGGGGGCCTGCGCATGGGAGCAGGGGTGTTGTATGGCGGCCTCACCGGCTGGGTCTGCCATACGTTCGGCCTACTGCAGGCCCCCGTGTCGCTCGCCTGGATGCGCCACGACGAAGGATTGCAGCAGGGCCCGCCAGACGTTCTGACATGGCTCTGGGGCACTGCGGAATCCATGGTGCTGGTCTTCGTGGTCATCGTGGCGCTCGTGCTCATGCTGGATGTCCTCGAGCGCTTTGGGATCACGCGCCAGATCACACGCCTGCTGACCCCGGTGCTGCGGCTGTCCGGCCTGGAAGAGCGTGCGGCACCGCTGACAACCGTTGGGGTGCTGCTCGGGCTGGCCTACGGGGGCGCGCTGATCATCGAAGCGGCGGAACGCGAAAATTTCAGCCCGCGTACACGCCTGCTGGCCTTGTCGTGGCTGTCGCTGTGCCACGCCCTGATCGAAGACACGGTGCTGATCCTCGCAATTGGCGCCGATATCTGGGTCGTACTCGTATTCCGCACCCTGTTCACCCTGGGAATACTGGCACTGATGGCCCGCCTGACACGCCCGGGCACACCCTGGGGCAAGCGTCTGCAGGCCAGCGCCCCTTCGGCGTGAGCCGGGCCGCCACTTCGGGGTGGGTCGGGCCGCCATTTCGGGGTGAGTCGGGCCGCCACTTCGCGCTGTCAGGGTACGGGCGGCTTGAGCCATTGGGCATGGCGGCGGCGAAACCCGGCGAGCTTGGGGGCGATCACATAACGGCAGTAACCCTGATCGGGGTATTTTTCATAATACCCATGATGCACGGCCTCGGCAGGCCAGAACGGGCCTGCCATCTCGATGCGGGTGCAGATGGGCGCATCGAACAGGGCGGACATCTCGTCGCGCAGCGCCACGGCAATGGCCATCTGGGCGGGCGTGGAGGCAAAGATCACCGAGGCATACTGGGGGCCCACATCGTTACCCTGGCGATCCAGCGTGGTGGGATCATGGCAGGCGAAAAAAATCTCGAGCACGTTCTTGCAGGAAATCAGCGCCGGATCATATGTCACGCGCACCACTTCCACGTGCCCGGTGTCGCCCCGGCAGACCTGCTCATAGCTGGGCTGCGCGAGGTGGCCGCCACAATAGCCCGGCACGACCTCAGTGACACCCACGAGCGCCTGGAAGACCGGTTCCAGACACCAGAAGCAACCGCCACCTAAAATAATCTGTTCCATCGTCAAACCCCGCTCTGATCCAGACCGCTTCTTGATCAGGGTATCATCCTTCTTGCTCCGATTCAGGCCCATATCATGCTTGCCCCCCACATAGACCCCATCGCCCTGCAGGTCGGCCCACTGGCCATCCACTGGTATGGCCTGATGTATCTGGCGGGCTTCGGCATCGCCTGGCTCCTGGGGCGCTGGCGCATCCATCATTACCCAGGTCAGCTCACTTTGCGCGACCTTGAAGACATCATCTTCTATGGCGTGTTGGGGGTCGTCATCGGCGGGCGGCTGGGCTATGCCCTGTTCTACAAGCCAGGCGAATACCTGGCCAACCCGCTGGCCATCCTCGAGGTCTGGCAGGGCGGGATGTCATTTCATGGTGGCCTGCTCGGCGTGGTCATTGCCATGCTGCTCTTCGCACGCCGCCGTGGCCTGACGCTGCTGGCGCTGGGCGATTTCATTGTCCCCCTGATTCCGCCCGGTCTGGCTGCCGGCCGGCTGGGCAACTTCATCAATGGCGAACTCTGGGGGCGGCCCACTGAACTGCCCTGGGCCATGGTGTTTCCAGGGGCGCGCGACGGCCTGCCGCGCCATCCCTCGCAATTGTATGAAATGGGGCTCGAAGGCGTCGGGCTGTTTGCCCTGGTATGGTGGTTTGCCCGCAAGCCACGGCCTGCCGGGCAGGTCAGTGCCGTATTCCTGATGGGCTACGGCGTATTCAGGTTTGCGGTGGAATTCACCCGCGAGCCCGACGACTTCCTGGGCCTGTTCGCCGGTTTTTCGATGGGACAGATCCTGTCTGTGCCCATGATCGTCATTGGGGTGATTCTGTTTTTCTGGTCAGCAAAGCGATCGACCCGCTGACCGAGACCGTCACGCGTTCCTTGCCGCCCTCTATGGGCGCGGCGGTTGAGTCAGCAGCCATACTCATCATGCGCGCTGGCCCCGGCATGGGCTGGAAGCGCCCGGCCCCTGACAGATCGATGGTGCGCAGGCGATACCCGGGGAAACCCAGGGCCTCTGCCAACGCGCTGGCCCGGTCCTGGAAGGCCTTCACGGCCTGCGCGAGCAAAGCCTGTTCGGTTGCAGCCTGACGGGCCTCGGAAACCGAGAAGTACAGCCCGTCGATACCCATGTATTCGGCCTGCTCGGCTGCCAGCCTGGACACGACCGGAAAATCCTGGGACTTGAGGATGATTTCTGCCCTGCCGCGCCATTCGGCCACATGCCCATCCCGATCAGTGGAAGGCCAGAGGCGGTAACTGCCGTTGTGCACAAGCACTCCTGCATGCCCCTGAAGGGCTTTCATGACCACGTCGAGCCGCTGGTTGAGCTGTTCGGCCACCGCGTTCTGGGCCGGGCCTGCAAGTTCTGCCACCAGCGTGATCTGGACGGTGTCCTGTTCGACTTCGGAACTGGCCTCGGCTGACAGGTTGGCGATGGGCACCTGGCCACCGCGATCATGTACGTGGGCGTACAGGTCTCGTGCATGGGCGGACAGCGGCAGCCACAAGGCAAACAGCACCAGAAACAGGCCAGTGCGGGCCGCTCTGAGAACAACGGGTTTCATCGGACCATCCTGAAAGGCTCTGACCCGCCGCACCCACTGCGGCGGGCCGATTCACAGTGCCGTGCCGCGCACGGCACCGCACGACACGCTGAAAAATGCCCCGCCTGTGCCGTCAAGGCCGGCATCCCGGAACCGGAGGTTCACGGTGGTCGCCATCAGCCAGGTATTGGGCCATCCAGATGAAGGAAGCTCACCCACCTGTCAATCCGGCAACCGATGCCTTTGGCATTGGTTCAAGGAATGATAGGCCTGGTCACGAACACGGCAGGGACTTGATCAAACCCCCGGCGGCAACGCCGGGCGCAAAAACCTGTCAAACGGAGAGCCCTGGAACCTGATCGAGCACACCGTTGATGTCTTCGATTTTACTCTTGAAATCGCCCAGGGCAAGTTGCCCCAGGGGCCCATCCGGGGCTCGCATGGCCAGCAGTTCGATGGCGGTCTGTATGGCCGCCATGACGGCAATGCGTTCGGCACTGCCAATCTTGCCGGCCGCCTTGATGGACTGCATGCGTTGATCGACCAGCCGCACCGCCGCAAGCAGGGCCGGTTTTTCATCAGCGGGGCAGGCCAGGGAATACTCGCGCCCCAGAATGGAGACATCCACACGTTCCATGATCAGTTCTCCGCGCCGGGAAGGCGCTCGAGGATGAGCTCGATCTGCTGCTGGGCCCCGGTGGCAGCCGCGCGCAGGCGGTCGCGCTCGCTGACCGCGCGTTCGAGCTGGTGCGCAAGCGCCTGTGCGCGACCCTGGCTGTCCTGCAGGTGGTCTTCGAGCTCTTTGCGCAGCCGTTCGGACTCGAGGTGTGCCACCTGCAGGCCTTTTTCGTGCTCCGCCAACTGCTCGTTGGCCTGCACAAGCGCCTTCTGGTCCTGGGCGGCCTGCTCGCGCAACCGTCGATGCTGCTCTTCGAGCCCCTGGATGCGCACGGCCTGTGCCTCGGATTCGGCACGCGCCTGCTGCAACAGGGCCACGACCTGCCGTATCCGGGTTGCCAGCTTGTCTAGATCCTGTAGCATGCCTTCAGACCTTGGGTTGAGCTGCCGAAGCAGGTGCCAGAACAGCCGCCTCGGAGCGGCGGTGGTGCCGCAAATAACGATTTTCATGCCCGCGCGCAAACAGCAGGTCCGAGAGCTCATTCAGGGCCCGCGAATACACGTCTCGCTTGAATTCTATAACGGCATCGAGCGGCACCCAGTAGGCGTTCCAGCGCCAGGCGTCGAATTCGGGGGTGGCCGTGGCCCGCAGGCTCACGTCGCAATCACGACCTACCATGCGCAACAGGAACCAGATCTGCTTCTGCCCGCGATAATGGCCGCGCAGTTCGCGCCGGACATAGTGATCGGGTACATCGTAACGCAGCCAGTCTCGTGTCCGCCCCAGAATGCGCACATGTTCTGCCTGCAGACCAGTTTCTTCGTGCAGTTCGCGGTACATCGCCTGCACAGGCGATTCACCATGTTTGATACCCCCTTGGGGGAACTGCCACGCATGCTCCTTGATGCGTTTGCCCCAGAACACCTGGTTTTTGCGATTGACCAGAACAATGCCTACGTTGGGACGGTAGCCTTCGCGATCCAGCATGGGCCACCTCTGCCATGAATTCAATACAATTACCGTCGATTATACGTACCTACCGGGATCTCGACCATGCGCGCCAGCCAGTACCACCTGAACACCCTGAAAGAAGCTCCTGCAGAGGCCGAAGTGATCAGCCATCAGCTCATGACCCGGGCGGGCATGATCCGCAAGGTTGCCGGCGGGATCTACAGCTATATGCCAATGGGCCTGAAGGTCCTGCGCAAGATTGAAGCCATCGTACGCGAAGAGATGAATCGCGCGGGCGCCATCGAGTTGCTCATGCCCATCGTGCAACCCGCCGAACTCTGGCAGGAGTCGGGGCGCTGGGATGCCTATGGCCCCGAACTGTTGCGCCTGCACGACCGGCATGACCGGGACTTCGTGCTCCAGCCCACCTCCGAAGAAGTGATCACCGACATTGCACGCAACGAGATCCACAGCTGGCGTCAGCTGCCGCTGAATTTCTACCATATCCAGACCAAGTTTCGCGACGAGCGGCGCCCGCGCTTCGGTCTGATGCGTGGCAGGGAATTCATCATGAAGGATGCCTATTCATTCGACCGCAATGAGGAAGAAGCCCGGATCAGCTACGATCGAATGTACGATGCCTATCAGCGGATCTTTACCCGCCTGGGCCTGAATTTCCGCGCTGTCGCGGCGGATACGGGTTCAATCGGCGGCTCACGCAGCCACGAGTTCCAGGTCATTGCCGATACGGGTGAAGACCTCATCGTATACAACCCCGATACGGACTACGCCGCCAATATCGAACTGGCAGATGCGCCTTGTCTGCTGCCTGCCCGCGAAGCCGCGGGCGCGCCCCTGGAGAAGCGCTCGACACCCGATGCGCACAAGTGCGAAATCGTGGCGACCCAACTGGGCGTGCCTCTGGCACGCACCGTCAAGGCTATCGTGCTGGCCGGCGAAGACACAGGCCAGGGCACAGACCAGGCCACCCACCTGTGGCTGCTCCTGATCCGTGGCGACCATGAGGCCAACGAGACCAAGATCAGCAAGCTGCCTGGCCTCGAGGGCGGCTGGCGCATGGCCACTGAAGAGGAAATCCAGGCGACCTTTGGCTGTGTCCCGGGTTATCTGGGGCCTGTTGGCCTGTCCCGTGACCGCATCACGGTGATTGCCGACACGACGGTAGCCCGGATGGGCGACTTCGTCTGCGGCGCCAATGAGGCCGGCTACCATCTCAGTGGGGTCAACTGGGGGCGCGACCTGCCCGAGCCTGATCAGGTGGCCGACCTGCGCAACGTGATGGCCGGCGATCCGGCACCGGGGGGCGGCACGCTGGCAATTCAGCGGGGTATCGAAGTGGGCCATGTGTTTTTCCTGGGCGACAAATACTCCAATGCCCTGAATGCCACGTTCCTGGACTCGGATGGCAAACCGACCGTCATGCAGATGGGTTGCTACGGGATCGGTGTCAGCCGCATCGCCGCGGCCGCCATCGAACAGAATCACGATGTGCGCGGCATGATCTGGCCACTGTCGATCGCGCCCTTTGAAGTGGTGATCTGTCCCATCGGGCTGGGCAAGAGCGAGGCCGTGCGTACCGCAGCCCATCAGCTGTATCAGGAATTGCTCGCAGCGGGCGTGGATGTCGTGCTGGATGACCGCGATACGCGACCTGGCGTCATGTTTGCCGATTGGGAACTCATTGGTGTCCCCCTGCGGGTCACCCTGGGGGACCGCAGCCTGAAGGCCGGGGCAGCCGAGATCCAGGCACGCCGGGATACCCGGCCCGATACGGTGCCCATCCGCCAGGCCCTGGAGCACGTCCTGCAGAGGCTGAAGGCCGGCCGTCTGCAGGATACCGCTTGACTCGGTTGCGACGCACGCCCCAACCTGTCACAAGGCCTCACCAAAATCATGACTGCCGATACACCCGCCCGTTACACCGAATGGCCTGTTCGCGTATATTACGAGGATACCGACACCGGGGGTGTCGTGTACTATGCCAACTATCTCAAGTTCTTCGAGCGCGCACGTACCGAATGGTTGCGTGGCCTCGGGCTTGACCAACGCATGCTTGCGATACAAGAACACATCCTGTTTGTCGTCCGACGTGCAGACGTGGCCTGGCGCCAACCGGCACGACTCGACGACAGTCTCATGATCCGCACACGCATGTGCGAACTGGGGGCGTCTTCGATGCTGTTCGACCAGCAGGCGTGCCGCGGCAGCACCGTGCTGGCAGATGGGCGGATTCAGGTCTGCGCCGTCAATGCCACCAGTTTCAAACCCGTGCGTATTCCTCCCACCCTCCGCATACTTCTGCACAAGGCACAGTAACCAAATGCAAGCCAATAGCGATCTTTCGCTGCTTTCTCTCATAGGCAATGCCAGCCTGCCCGTCCAACTGGTCATGCTGCTTTTGCTGATCGCTTCGGTGGTGTCGTGGGCCTTCATCTTCAGCAAGTGGTCGGCGCTGAAACGGGCCGATGCACAGACCAGCCGTTTCGAGGAAGACTTCTGGGCGGGTGGCGATCTCACGGTGCTGCAGCAGGCCATCGCCAGCCGACGCAGCGAATACGGTGCCCTGGCACGGATATTCGATTCGGGCATGACCGAATACCTCAAGTCACGCCGCGCGCAGAACCGTGGCGATGCCTTGCTGGATACGCCACGCCGGGCCATGAAGGCGGCTTTTCAGCGCGAAGTGGACACGCTCGAGACCCACTTGAACTTTCTTGCTTCCACGGGCTCGGTCAGCCCCTATGTGGGCCTGCTTGGCACGGTCTGGGGCATCATGCACGCGTTCATGGGCCTGTCCACGATGCAGCAGGCCACGTTGGCTGCGGTAGCCCCAGGTATTGCCGAAGCCCTGATTGCCACTGCGATCGGCCTGTTTGCTGCCATACCCGCCGTGCTGGCCTATAACCGCTATACCAGCAAGATCGACAGGCTGGCCATGCGCTTCGAGAGTTTCATCGACGAATTCCTGAATATCCTGCAACGGCAGGTGCACTGATGAACACATTGAACACCCGCCGTCGCCGGCGCCTGAACAATGACATCAATGTGGTACCTTACATCGATGTTATGCTCGTGTTGCTGGTCATCTTCATGGTAACTGCGCCCATGATCACGCCCGGCCAGATCGAACTGCCCACGGTCGGCACGGCCTCCGAAGTACCGCTCACCCCCGTGGAAGTGCAGATCGATGCCCAGGGCCATCTGGCCCTAAGGCTGCGCGAAGGTTCGACGTCATTTCGGCCAGTCGACAAGGCCAACCTGCCTGCCGAGATCCAGGCGCTGGCCACCCCCGATACCCCCGTCGTGATTTCGGCCGATGGCCAGGTTCCCTACGAAACAGTCATGCAGATCATGGATCAGTTGCGTGACGCAGGTGTCGCTCGTCTGGGCCTGCTCGTCAACCAGACTGCTCAGCCGCGCCCCTGAAGCACCCCGACGGCGACAATTGCTTCATGACCCATCCCGATCCAGATCTGTCCCGACGCAAGCGCAGCCAGCGCCCTCCCCGCGATGACCAACGCGGCGTATTGCTCTCGGTACTGGCGCATGGCCTGCTGATCCTCCTCATGGTGTTCGGGTTTTCCAGCGCCCCCGACAACCCGGGTCCGGTTCAGGTCGAGTTATGGGCCCGCGGCACCGACATGGCAAGCCCAGCTGAAACACCGGAAGTGAACGCCGCCGAACCCGAGCAGGAACCAGAACCGGCACCTGAGCCTGAGCCTGAGCCAGAACCCGAGCCCGAGCCGCAGCCGGAAGCCGAACCCGTACCCGACCGAAGCGCCGAACTGGCCGCCGAACTGGCACAACAACAAGAACTTGCGCAGCAGGCTGCCGCGCGTGCCGCCCAACAGGCGCTCGAGCGCCAGGCTGAAATCGAAAAAATGCAAGCCGAAGCCAAGGCGGCCGCCCAGGCGCGTGAAGAGGCGGAGATAGCACTGGCCAAAGAGCGCAAGGCGCGCGAAGAAATGGAACGCAAACTGGCCGAACAGGCTGCCCGCGAGGCTGAGGAGAAGGCCGCCGCCGAAAAAGCTGCTGCCGAGAAGGCCGCTGCCGAGAAGGCCGCTGCCGAGAAGGCCGCCGCCGAGAAGGCCGCCGCCGAGAAAGCCGCCGCCGAGAAAGCCGCTGCCGAGAAAGCCGCTGCCGAGAAAAAGGCGGCTGCCGAGAAGGCTGCGGCCGAGAAGGCTGCGGCCGAGAAGGCTGCGGCCGAGAAAGCCGCTGCCGAGAAAAAGGCGGCTGCCGAGAAAGCGGCCAGAGAGAAGGTTGCCCGCGAGAAAGCGGCCGCAGAAAAAGCCGCAGCAGCCCGGCGTGCGGCCCTGGACGCCTTGCGCAGCGACGCACTTCAGGCCGCCGGCATCCCCAGCGGCAACGCGGACCGCAACCAGCGTGGTGGAGGCGGCAACGACGGTTATGCTGCGAAAATCAGGGCATGCGTGCAGCCAGGCGTCATCTATAACGTACCGCCACAAGCCGGTGGCCATAATCCGACCAGCGTGTTCAGGGTCGACCTGGAACAGAATGGACAGGTGCGACAGGCTGAACTGACCCAATCTTCGGGGGATTCGCGTTTCGACGCGGCAGTGCAGAAGGGCATCCAGGCATGCTCGCCGTTTCCCAGACCCCCCACTGGCAAATATCCAAAGTATATTGACGTAAATTACCGGATGTATGATTAAGGAGGTCGCTGACCATGTACGGGATCACAAGACGCTTCTGGCGGCATTCTGCAAGGCTGGCCATCGGCTTGTTGCTGATGGCGGGGCTGCCGGGGCTTGCCGCAGCCCAGTTGCGCGTCGACATTTCGGGTGTGGGCGCAACTCAATACCCAATTGCAATTGCAGACTTTTCCGGCTCCGCAAATGCGGCCCTGGTACCCGAAGTCATCCGTGCAGACCTGACACGGTCCGGGCAGTTTCGCCTGATCGGCACATCGGGGGCGTCGCTGGATGCGGGCAGCACCATCGACTATGCCGCCTGGCAAGCGCGCGGTGCAGACTATCTGGCCTATGGCTCGGTATCGCAAAGCGGCGATCATTATACGTTCGACTACCGGCTGGTCGACAATGTGCGCAAGGCGGAAATCGATCAGGCCTCGATTGACGGCACAGAATCGGACATGCGCCGTATCGCCCATCAGATCGCAGACCGCATCTACGAGAAAATCACCGGCATCCGGGGTGTTTTTTCAACACGAATCGCCTACGTGTTGCAAACAGGCAACAATTATGAGTTACAAATTGCGGATGCCGATGGTCAGAACCCGCAAGTCATGCTGCGCTCCAAGCATGCCATCATTTCTCCAGCCTGGTCCCCGGACGGCAAACAATTGGCCTATGTCAGCTTCGAGTCCGGCAAATCGGTCATTTATGTTCAGACACTGGCGACGGGTCAGCGCCAGCCCATTTCGAACTTCAAGGGCAACAACAGCGCACCGGCCTGGTCGCCCAGCGGCCAGAAACTGGCCATCGTGCTCTCGAAAGATGGCATTTCGCAAATCTACACCATCAACACCGACGGCACGGATCTGCGTCGCCTGATGCGCTCGCCCCTGATCGACACCGAACCCGGCTATGCACCGGATGGCCAGTACCTCGTGTTCACCAGTGACCGGGGGGGCAGTCCACAGATATACAAAGTGGCTGCCGACGGCGGCGAGGCGCAGCGCCTGACCTTCTCGGGCAGTTACAATGTCTCACCCAAGGTCTCGCCAGATGGGCAGCAACTGTTGTACGTTACCCGTAGAGATGGCGCGTTCAGGATCGCAACGCTTGGCCTGTTCTCGGGCAACGAGCAAATTCTGACAAACGGGCCAGACGATCAATCCCCGAGCTATGCGCCCAACGGCATGCAGGCACTGTACAGCGCCGTACAGAATGGGCGTAGTGTATTGGCTGTCACGTCGATCGATGGACGCATCCATCAGACACTTTCGGTGCTCAATGGCAAGGTCAGCGAACCTGCCTGGGGCCCCTTCACCCACTGATTTTTTCGTGTGACTCTTTCAAAAGGACTTCAAATGAGCTCGCGCATCATCCGGACCCTGACCATCGCCGCTATTGCAGGGGCACTGGCCGCCTGCAGTTCGGTGCCGCTGGACGAAAACGGTGCCGGCAGCGGCATGGATTCGTCAGCGTCCACCGGGCAGGTCATGGATCCGTTCAACCCCCAGAGCCCGCTCGCGCAGCAACGATCGGTGTATTTCGATTTCGACAGCTACACCGTGCCCGAGCAGTACAGGGGCGTGGTTGAAATGCATTCGGGCTATCTGTCCAGCCACCCCGGGCAGAACGTACGCGTTGAAGGCAATACAGACGCTCGCGGCAGTACAGAATATAATCTGGCCTTGGGCCAGCGTCGCTCGGATGCCGTGGCACGCATGATGACACTGCTGGGCGTCAATGCGAACCAGATTGAAGCCATCAGCTTCGGCAAAGAGCGCCCCAAGGCGCTGGGCAACACTGAAGCCGATTATGCCGAAAACCGTCGTGCCGACTTCAACTACCTCCGTTGATCGCATTCGGGCAATACTGGCGCCGCGGCAGTCGTGCTGCGGCGTTTTTCTTTGGAGTGGCCATGCGTACAGTTCATTCACCCCTCTGCGTGCGAGCCGGCATGCTTGCACTGGTCCTGTCCCTGCTCAGCCCGGCAGCCCAGGCATTTTCCGACGACGAAGCACGCCGCGCCATCATCGAGCTCAGGGCGCAGATCAAGCAGATGAACGAGCAAAGCCAGCAGGCGCGCATCCAGCTATCGAGCCAGATGGACCAGCTGCACCAGGAAATCGCATCATTGCGCGGCCGCATCGAAGAAATCAGCGGACGCCCGGCCCCGGCACAGCAGGCTTCCGGCCCCAGGGCACCAGCCACTGCGGACCCCCAGCAACGCGCCGTCTATGAGGCAGCGGCAGATCTCTACCGAAACGGCCGCTACGCCGAGGCCGCCTCCGGCTTTGCCAGCTTTGTGGGCTCGTATCCCGACAGCCCCATGGTGGGCGATGCATTGTTCTACCTTGGAAGCAGTCAGTATGCCTCGAAGCGCTTTGCAGATTCGGTCAAGTCCATGACGACGCTGGTCCAGCAGCATCCAAATGATCCACGCGCGCCCGATGCACTTCTGGTGGCTGCGATCAGCCAGATCGAGCTCAACGACATGAAAGGCGCCAGGGCCAGCCTGCAGCGCATCCTGGATGATTACCCCGGCAGTTCCGCCGCCGAAACAGCCCGCAATCGCATCAAGCTGCTCTGATGGCACCCGTCGCGAACTCGAAGCACGAGCCCGGCATGGATGACGGTACCGGGGCTCTGACCTGCACCCTGCCGGCAGGGCCCCTGCACTATCTCCAGGCGGGCTCGGGGGATCCAGTGCTGCTGATCCACGGTTCACTGTGCGATTATCGCTACTGGCGCTGGCAGATCCCCGCCCTGCAGCCATGCCATACTGTCATTGCCCCGAGCTTGCGAGGCTGCTGGCCCGCGGCGGGGCTGCACCCGCAAACGGGCTATGGGGTCATGGCGCATGCCGACGACCTGCAGGCGCTCCTGCACACCCTGGGCTGTGGGCCGGCCCATGTCGTAGGTCATTCCCGCGGGGCAGAGGTCGCCTGGGCCCTGGTACGCCAGGCGCCAGAACTGTGCCGCAGCCTCACGCTGGCCGACCCTGGTTTCAGGTTCGCCGACGAGCCCGAGGTCCCGCCCTTCTACACCCAGACTGCTGCGGCCCTGCAACGCGGCGACACCGCGGCGGCGCTGGCCGACTTCGTGGACACCGTGAACGGCGCGGACACGTGGCGCAAAATGGTCCCGTGGTTCAAGCAAATGGCAGAAGACAATGCGTTGACACTGCTTTCTCAGGTGCAGGAACAGCGCCTGGCCATCACGGATGCAGAAATGGCCGGGCTGAACGTGCCGGTCCTGCTGATCGGCGGCGCACTGAGCCCCAGAAAATACCCGCAACGCCTGGACCGCCTGCAACGGCTGATACCGGGGGCGGCACGCGTGCGCATTGCCATGGCCGCGCACGGCATGAATCTGGCCAACCCGCGTGCCTTCAACCGTGCACTGCTCGGCTTCTTCGGCAACCTCTCGGGTACGATGCCTGCACAGGGCCAGCAGGCCGCACTGCAAAGCGCAACCAGCGTCTGACCCCGATGCTGGCCCTTTCAGTGGGCGTGGCCAGCCATCGGCGGTGCCGATTTCGGTGATTTCAGTTCACATACGGCCCGTACGGTGGTGCCATCCTTGAGGATGAGATCAAGATCGGCATGATCACCAATGTGCAGGCCCGCACGGGGCTCTTCGAGCATGACGTGATAGCTGCCCGGCTTGAAATCCAGTTGACCGCCCGCAGTAACCGCCACCTGCTCGACCATGGACATCTTGCTGATGCCGTCTTCCTGGGTGGTCTGGTGCAGCATGACCATACCGTAGTCGGGCGAATGAGCGGCTGTCAGAACAGCGTCTTGCGTGCCACCGTTGTGCAGCACGAAGAACCCGCCCGATGCAGTGGGGGGCGGCATCTGCCGGATCCAGCAATCGCTGGCCGTGACCGTGCTGGAGCGTGGGCCGGCAGCCTGCTGCGCTGCGGCGCCGGACGCATGATGCTGGGCGACGGCTGCACCTGACAGGGCCAGGCCGACAAAAAGCGCACAGACAGACGTGAATGCATTGTTCATTTCACCCTCGAGACAAATGAAGAAAGGTCACCGGCAAACGACGTTGCAACCGGCTCATTCAACCGAACGGACGCGTTCTGTCGAATGCTGGTGCAGTGTACTATGGGGCCCCTGAGCATGATTTGATCTATATCCATCAAAGACCCTTCTGTCATGTCAAACAAAGAATCCCGCGCCATGGCTGCACCTCAAGCCGATCCCCTTGTCACACCCGAGGCCTTCCAGGAACTGCTCGACCGCCTGCATCCATTTGCGCGGATATTGCGCCCGGAGATCCTGGAAATCGGCCATGGATGGGCTCGTCTTCGGCTGCCGCCCAACCCGGACAACCAGCGGCTGGGCGGGATCGTGGCCGGCCCCATGTTGATGGGGCTGGCGGACCTGGCCCTGTATGCGGCCATAATGGGCGCTACGGGTGCCGTCGAGGCCGTCACGGCCAGCCTGACGATCAACTTCTTGCGGGGCGCACCGTCCGGCGGCATCGTGGCCGAAGCCCGGATATTGAAAACCGGCCGCATGACGGCCGGTGAGGTTCTGCTGGTACCTGATGGCGGCGGAGAACCGGTGGCCCAGGTCATCAGCACCTGGTCGATCCGGCGCCCCCAGGCCCAGGCAGGCTAGCCCTTGTTCAGCTTGCCCACCACCCCTTCCACGTAGTAGTCCATCGAGTTCAGCCCGTCGTCATCCAGGGCTCCCTCGGCAAGAATCACCCGGCCATCGTTGGTCTTGATGGGCGCGGAAAAGACTTTCAGCTGGCCGCTGGCGATGGCTTCTTCCATGGCCTTGAGCTTGGCCCTGAGACCGTCATCCACGTCGGCACCAAAGCCTTCCAGATCGACCATGCCCTCTTTGAAGCCGCCCCACACCTGGTCTGGCTGCCAGGCGCCATCGAGCACGGCCTGGGCGGTGCGGGTGAAATACGGCCCCCAGTGATGGGTCACTGCACCCAGCTGCGCGTTGGGGCCGAATTTCTGCATGTCGGAATGATAGGCAATGGCACGCTTGCCGCGCTCTTCGGCCGCCTGGACCGTGGCCGTGGAGTCTGTGTGGTGGGTCACGATGTCCGCACCCTGATCCAGCAAGGCCAGGGCCGCATCGCGCTCTTTGCCCGGATCGAACCAGCTGTTGACCATGATCACACGCACTTCGGCGTCTGGCTTGACGCTGCGCAGCCCCTGGGTGAACGCGTTGATCCCCTGCAGAACCTCCGGGATCGGGTAGGCACCCACGTAGCCGACCACATTCGTATCCGTCTTGTGCCCTGCCAGCACACCGGCCATGTAGCGCGACTGATAGAAACGGGCATTCGTCGTCGCCACATTGGGTGCCGTCTTGTAGCCGGTCGAGTGCACGAATTTGACATCCGGGAACTGGCGGGCCACCTTGATGGTCGGATTCATGTAGCCAAACGAGGTGGTGAAAATGAGCTGGTTGCCCTGCTGAGCCAGATCGCGAATCACGCGCTCGGCGTCGGCCCCTTCGGGAACATCTTCGACGATCTGGGTGACCACCTGATCGCCCAGCTGTTCGAGCATGTATTTGCGGCCCAGATCCTGTTGCCAGGTCCAGCCGGCCTCGCCGATCGGGCTCACATAGACAAAGCCGATCTTGAGGGGTTCCTTGGCCATGACGGGGCCAGCGGCCCACAGGCAGGCAGTTGCCGTGGCAACGGCCGCGAAAGCAAGACGCAATCGTGAGGATTTCATGAGTTTGATCTCCGTGGTGAAATGATCAGCGGTTGGGAATGAACACGCGCCCGAGGGACGCGGGCATGTTGATGCGGATCCAGTCGACATTGCGCGAAATGAGGACCAGCACGAGAATCGTGGCCAGGTACGGCAGCATGGACAACAACTGCGAGGCAATGGGCACCCCCAGCGCCTGCATGTGGAACGTCAGTATGGTGATGCCGCCAAACAGATAGGCACCCACCAGAACGCGCATGGGTCGCCAGGTGGCGAACGGGGTCAGTGCCAATGCGATCCAGCCGCGCCCCGCCACCATGTTCTCGACCCACATGGGGGTATAGACGAGCGACATGAACGCCCCGGCCAGGCCGCAGCACGCCCCGCCAAACAACAGGGCGGCCAGGCGGATGCGCCGCACAGGATAGCCCAGGGCATGGGCCGACTCGGGCGACTCACCCACCGCGCGCAGGATCAGGCCTGCCCGCGTCCGATACAGAAACCAGCTGAGCGCCAGGGCCAGGACGATGGCTGTGTAGACCAGGGGGTGCTGCTGGAACAGTGCCCGGCCCAGAAACGGGATTTCCGACAGCCCAGGGATGGCCCATGAGGCCGCCTTGAGCGTAGCGCCCACATAAGGCAGACCGATGGACGCCGAGACGCCGACACCGAAAATCGACAGCGCCAGGCCACAGGCAATCTGGTTGGCGCTCAGCCAGACCACCAGCCAGGCAAACCCTGCGGCCATGATTGCACCGGCCAGCGCGCCCGCGGCGAAGCCCACCCACGTGCTGCCGCTTTCCACGGCAACGGCAAAGCCCAGCGCTGCAGCCACCAGCATCATGCCTTCGGAACCCAGATTGATGACGCCCGACTTTTCATTGACCAGCAAGCCCAGGGCCGCCAGCATCAGCGGCGTGCCCGCCATCAGTGCGGCTGCAATCAGTGGAGCCAGTGCATCCATGGTCTCAGGGTCTCCAGCGCAAGCGTTGATGGATCAGCACATCACAGGCCAGTAGGGAAAACAGGAGAATCCCCTGGAAGATGCCGGTGATCGCACTGGGCATGCCCAGGCGGGTCTGCGAGAGTTCGCCGCCGATATAGAACAGCGCCATGATGAAACTGGCAAAAATGACCCCCACCGGATGCAACCGGCCCACGAACGCCACAATGATGGCGGCAAAGCCGTAACCTGGCGAGACGGAGGGTGTCAGTTGGCCGATCGGGCCCATGACCTCACAGGCACCCGCCACCCCTGCCAGGGCACCTGAGCCGAGCAGGCAGCCCCACAGCGCGCGACGCGAAGAAAACCCGGCATAACGGGCCGCCAGCGGAGCAAGGCCACCCACTGTAAGACGAAAGCCGGCCAGCAGCCGTGCCAGAAACAACCAGGCCCACAAGGCCACCAGCAGGGCAAGAATGATCCCCGCGTGAACGCGTGTACCGGGCAGTATGGGCAAAAGAAAACCATCATTGAACATGCGCGACTGCGGAAAACCGAAGCCATCCGGGTCACGCATCACCCCGTGCACCAGGTAGCTGAGCAGAAGTTCGGCCACATACACCAGCATCAGCGAAACGAGGATTTCGTTGGCATGGAAGCGATCCCGCAACCACGCCACGATGCTGGCCCAAAAGGCCCCGCCCAAGGCCCCGGCGAGGATGGCCAGGGCGATCATGTACCAGCCGCCCTGACCGCCCAGTCCGTCATCGAAGGCCAGAACGAAGGCCGATGCCGCGATCGAGCCCACCACCAGCTGGCCTTCGGCACCGATATTGAACACGTTGGCACGAAAACACAATGCCAGACCGATCGCGCACAACAGCAGCGGCGCCATCTTGACACCGATTTCGGCCCAGCCCTGCAGACTCGACAATGGTGCGACAAACAATACGTACAGCCCCTGCACCGGCGCCTTGCCCACCCCGATGAACATCAGGGCACCACACAGGGCCGTCAGAGCCAGCGCCAACACCGGCGACAACCACATCATGCGCCGCGAGGGCTCGGCGCGCGGAACCAGTTCAAGCATGCCGGATCTCGGACAAGTCCGTATCTGCTGCATCGGCCGGGTCGTCCGGGCCGGGCCACAGGCCGCTCATCCACTGGCCGACCCGTTCGCGCGTGGCCTCGCTGCGCGCCAGAGCGGGTGACATGCGTCCTTTGGCCATGACCACCAGGCGGTCGGAGAGTTCGAGGAGTTCGTCCAATTCTTCGGAAATGAGCAGCAAGGCACAACCGGCATCACGCAAGGCCAGCAATTCATTGCGGATGCGTGCTGCGGCACCGACATCCACCCCCCAGGTCGGCTGGGCGATGATCAGGATGCGCGGCGCGGCGATGACTTCGCGGCCCACGATGTATTTTTGCAGATTGCCGCCCGACAGGCTGCCGGCCTGTGCGTGCGGGCCCGGTGCCTTGACACCGAAGCGCCGGATGATCTCGGCCGTGAGACGATGCACGGCGGCCTCGCGTATCCAGCCACGGCGTACGGTGGCCGCCCCCTGATGCGTGAGGAGCAGATTGCGCGCCAGGCTGAGTTCGGGCACCGCACCGCGCCCGAGGCGTTCTTCAGGCACGAATGCCATGCCATGGGCACGCCGCCAGGCGACCGGCTGCTGCCCCATGGCCTGTCCGTCGAGTTGGACGCTCTCGGCCCGGGCCCGCCTGTCTTCGCCCGACAGCACCCCCATGAGTTCTTGCTGGCCATTGCCCGACACCCCCGCAACCCCCAGGATCTCGCCCTCATGCAGACTGAAGCTGACGCCATCGAGACGGGTTGCAAACGGATGCGCACGCTCGAGATCGAGCCCCTGCACCTGCAGACGCAACGACCCGGCGGTGCGGCCCTGGCGTACCTGCACGGGAAGATCTTCGCCGATCATCAGACGCGACAGGCTGGCTGCGGTTTCTTCGCGTGGGTCGCAGACCCCGGTCACCCGGCCTGCCCGCAATACGGTACAGCGATGGCACAAGGCCCGGATTTCGTCGAGTTTGTGGCTGATGTACAGGATGCTGCAACCCTCGGTGGCCAATTGCCGCAGGACGTCGAACAGGCGCTGTACCGCCTGGGGCGTCAGCACCGAGGTGGGCTCGTCGAGGATCAGCAGGCGCGGCCGGCCCAGCAGGGCACGCACGATCTCCACGCGCTGCCGTTCACCCACCGACAGGGTGTGCACGTGCCGCAAGGGCTCGACCTCGAGCCCGTACTGGTGCGCCGTTGCGGTGATCTGCGCGGCCAGCACGGACAACGGGGTCCCCCCTGGCAGACCCAGGGCGATATTCTCGACCACCGTGAGCGTATCGAACAAGGAAAAATGCTGAAAGACCATCCCCAGACCCAGCGCCCGTGCTGCAGCGGGGTTATCGATCTGCACCGACTGGCCATCCCAGAAGATTTCGCCAGAGTCCGGCCGCACCACGCCATAGATGATCTTCATCAGCGTGGACTTGCCGGCACCATTTTCGCCCAGAACGGCATGAATTTCGCCGGGCTCGACGGACAGATCCACCGCATCGTTGGCCAGAACGGCGGGGTAGCGCTTGCTGATGTGGCTCAGGGCCAGACGAGGCGGCATGGGCAATCCGGGGGCGTCAGGGCAAAGGGTCGAGTCGGGGGATGGCCAATTCTACTGAGTGACAGCCAGTACGCCAAAAGGGTTAACCCTTGATCAAGGCTCCAGCGCCATGCGCCCTGCAAACCAGATGAACAGCGTACCCACCAATGCGCTGCCCATGCGGGCCATGCCGGGTCGCCGACGGAACGCACCGGCGAGGCGGGCACCGCCAAAAATCAGGACAGACAGGTAAATGAGGCTGCAGGCCTGCAGAATGGCGGCCAATATCAGAAAAGACAGCACCGGATGGGGATAGGACGGATCCACGAACTGCACGAAGAACGACAGCAGGAACAGGATGGCCTTGGGATTGAGAAGGCTCAGCAGCAGCGCCCGCCTGAAGGGGCTGGCTGACGGGCTGGTGAGCACCTGCTTCTGCGTGCTGCCCGGCCGCACGGCGGATACCCAGAGGTTCAGGCCCAGCCACAGCAAATACACGGCGCCGGCCGCCTTCAGCCCCAGAAACAGCATGGGCAGCAGCTTCAGCACCGATGCCGCACCCGCAGCGGTGAGCGTCATGAGGACACAATCGCCCAAGAACACGCCAAGTACCGCCTGATAGCCTGCGCGCACACCGCGACCGGCGCCCACGGCCAGCACAAACAATGAATTGGGCCCTGGCAGCAAGATGATGAATATCGTACCCAGAACGTAGGTCCAGATATTCAGTACACCCAATGACTCGAACATGAAGGCCCTGAAACGCCGCAATCGATGACGACAGAATTTTAGCCCAGGTCCGGTCTGGCCGGACAGCGCCCGCCCCCGTCGCCGGACGGGGGTGCTCATGCTCAGGCCGCCTCGCTGGCCTCGACCGAACTGCGGATCAGGTGATCGAAGGCCGCCAATGCCGCCTTGGCGCCTTCGCCCGCCGCGATGATGATCTGCTTGTAGGGCACCGTCGTGGCATCACCTGCCGCAAAGACGCCCGGTACGGACGTCTGCCCACGCGCATCGACCAGAATCTCGCCGTGCGGAGACAGATCCACCACGCCCTTGAGCCACTCGGTGTTGGGCACCAGGCCAATCTGGATGAAGACCCCTTCGAGATCGATCTGGTGCACGGTGCCGGTGAGGCGGTCCTTGTAGCTCAAGTGCGTGACGCGCTTGCCATCGCCGTGAATTTCCGTCGTCTGTGCGGAGGTCAGGATGGTGACGTTGGGCAGGCTGCGCAGTTTGCGCTGCAATACATCGTCGGCCCGCAACCGGTCATCGAACTCGATCACGGTGACATGCCCGACCAGGCCAGCCAGATCGATGGCCGCCTCGACACCCGAGTTGCCACCGCCAATCACTGCGGTACGCTTGCCCTTGAAGAGCGGACCATCACAGTGCGGGCAATAGGCCACACCCCGGTTGCGGTACTCGGCCTCGCCGGGCACGTTGATCTGGCGCCAGCGGGCACCCGTCGAGAGGATCACACTGCGCGACCTGAGCACGGCGCCATTGGCCAGTTCGACCTGGATCAGCCGGCCCGGTATCAGCCGGCTGGCCCGCTGCAGGTTCATGATGTCGACCTCGTAGGCCTTGACGTGCTGCTCGAGCGCAACGCCGAACCTGGGGCCTTCGGTCTCGAGGACGGAAATGTAATTTTCGATGGCCATGGTGTCCAGGACCTGACCGCCGAAGCGCTCGGCCACGACCCCCGTACGTATGCCCTTGCGCGCGGCATACACTGCTGCCGCCGCGCCCGCCGGGCCGCCACCGACCACCAGTACGTCGAAGGGTTCACGGGCGCTCAGCGCCTCGACCCGGGCCTCATCGTCGCCCGCATCGAGCAGCGCCAACAGCTCTTCAACCCCGGCGCGACCCTGGTGAAACAATTTGCCGTTCAGGAAAACGGCCGGCACGGACAGGATTTCTCGCGCCTGTACTTCGTCCTGGAAGTGGGCCCCATCGATGGCCACATGGCGGATGCGCGGATTGATGACCGACATGGCATTGAGCGCCTGCACGACGTCCGGGCAATTCTGGCATGACAGGGAAAAGAAGGTTTCGAAGTGATAGTCGCCCGACAGGCTGCGGACCTGGTCGACCACGGCCTCATCCAGCCGCGGCGGGTGACCGCCGACCTGCAGCAGGGCCAGCACCAGTGAAGTGAACTCATGGCCCAGGGGAATGCCGGCAAAACGCACGCCGACGTTTGTGCCTGCGCGGGCAATCTCGAACGATGGCGTACGACCATCGGGCGCCTCGGCATGCACCAGCGTGATGCGCTCCGACAACCCGGCAATCTCGCCGAGAAAGGTTTCGAGCTCGCGCGAAGCGGCGTCATCCCCCAGTGCGGCACGCAGTTCGAGGTCCTGCGTGACACGCTCGAGATAGGTGCCCAATTGTCCTTTGAGACTGGCATCCAGCATGGTCATCCCCTATATGAAATGAATCAGAAAATCGTTACCCGACCGCAACGGCTACCCGACCGATGCGGGTGCCTGAGTCAGGCAATGGCCGACGGGCTCGCTCGTGACGCAGCCCGCCGGCATCCGGCGCCCCGGGCCAATACGCCCGGAGGCGGCCGCTCAGATCTTGCCGACCAGGTCCAGCGAAGGCGTCAGCGTCTTGGCGCCCTCTTCCCACTTGGCCGGACAGACCTCGCCCGGGTGCGCGGCGATGTACTGCGCTGCCTTGACCTTGCGCAGCAGTTCGGAGGCATCGCGGCCGATGCCGTTGTCGTGGATCTCGAGCACCTTGATTTCACCCGCGGGGTTCACCACGAAGGTACCGCGCAAGGCCACGCCTTCGTCCTCGATGAGCACATCGAAGTTGCGCGACAGTACGTGCGTGGGATCACCGATCATGGGGTAGTTGACCTTCTTGATCGCCTCGGAGGTGTCGTGCCAGGCCTTGTGGGCAAAATGCGTATCGGTGGATACCGAGTACACTTCAACCCCCATTTTCTGGAACTCGGCGTAATGATCAGCAAGATCTTCGAGTTCGGTCGGGCAGACGAAGGTGAAGTCCGCAGGGTAAAAGACAAAGACGGACCACTTGCCAGCCACCGTTTCATTGCTGACTTCGACAAACTTGCCGTTGTGGTAGGCCGTCGCCTTGAAGGGCTTGATGGTGGTATTGATCAGAGACATGCAGTGCTCCTTTGAAAATTGAAGAAAGCCTTTGAAAGGCGTCGGGCACCAGTGTAGGAAAGGATGGGTAATAAGTAAAATTGATTGTTTCAATATCATTGATTGAAAATAACTATTTTGCATCATCCCTGCTGGAATTCCACGGGTATACCCCTTGAAATTGGCAGAATCATCCTTATAATTAGCACTCGTTGGGGTTGAGTGCTAACAAGACCCCCGGATTTCTCACAATGTTCACAAGGAGTTCCTCCATGGCACTGCGTCCTTTGCACGATCGCGTGATCGTCAAGCGTCTGGACAACGAGCGCACCACCGCTTCGGGTATCGTCATTCCTGAAAGTGCGGCTGAAAAGCCCGATCAGGGCGAAGTCCTGGCCGTTGGCCCAGGCAAGAAGACTGAAGACGGCAAAGTGATCCCGGTCGACCTGAAGGTCGGCGACAAGGTCCTGTTCGGCAAGTATGCCGGCCAGTCCGTCAAGGTCGATGGCGAAGAAGTCCTCGTCATCCGCGAGGAAGAAGTCCTCGCCGTGATCCAGTAATCTCAGATCCGTTTTACTCCAGGGAATTTCAACATGGCTGCAAAGCAAGTTTATTTTGGTGATGACGCCCGCTCGCGCATCGTGCGCGGGGTCAATGTTCTGGCCAATGCCGTCAAGACCACCATGGGCCCCAAGGGCCGCAACGTCGTACTCGATCGCTCATTCGGCGCCCCCAACGTGACCAAGGACGGGGTTTCGGTCGCCAAGGAAATCGAGCTCAAGGACAAGTTCGAGAACATCGGCGCCCAGCTGGTGAAGGAAGTCGCCTCCAAGACATCCGACAATGCCGGTGACGGCACCACCACGGCCACCGTACTGGCCCAGTCCATCGTCGAAGAAGGCCTGAAATACGTGGCCGCCGGCATCAGCCCGATGGATCTCAAGCGCGGCATCGACAAGGCCGTGGCCGTCGTCGTCGACGAACTGCACAACCTCTCCAAGCCCTGCACCACCAGCAAGGCCATTGCCCAGGTCGGTTCCATTTCGGCCAACAGCGATGAGTCCGTCGGCGAAATCATCGCCAATGCCATGGACAAGGTCGGCAAGGAAGGCGTGATCACGGTCGAAGACGGCAAGTCGCTCGAAAATGAACTCGACGTGGTCGAGGGCATGCAGTTCGATCGCGGCTATCTGTCGCCGTACTTCATCAACAACCCCGACAAGCAGGTGTCGGTGCTCGAAGATCCGTACATCCTGATCTTCGACAAGAAAATCAGCAACATCCGCGACCTGCTGCCGGTGCTCGAGCAAGTGGCCAAGTCCAGCCGTCCGCTGCTGATCGTGGCCGAAGACGTCGAAGGCGAAGCCCTGGCCACCCTGGTGGTCAACAACATCCGCGGCATCCTCAAGACCACGGCAGTCAAGGCCCCCGGATTTGGTGACCGCCGCAAGGCCATGCTCGAAGACATCGCCATCCTGACGGGCGGCACGGTGATCTCCGAAGAAACCGGCCTGTCGCTCGAGAAGGCAACCCTCGAACTGCTCGGCCAGGCCAAGCGCATCGAAGTGGCCAAGGAAAACACCACCGTCATCGACGGTGCCGGCGAAGCCACCAACATCGAGGCGCGTGTCAAGCAGATCCGCACCCAGATCGAAGAAGCCACGTCCGACTACGATCGTGAAAAACTGCAAGAGCGCGTTGCGAAACTCGCCGGTGGTGTGGCCGTGATTCGCGTGGGTGCAGCCACCGAAGTCGAAATGAAAGAAAAGAAGGCCCGGGTCGAAGACGCCCTGCACGCCACCCGTGCAGCCGTCGAAGAAGGCATCGTGCCGGGTGGCGGCGTCGCCCTGATCCGTGCCAAGGCGGCCGTGGCCAAGGTCAAGGGTGCCAACGCAGACCAGGACGCCGGCATCAAGCTGGTACTGCGCGCCATCGAGTCACCCCTGCGCACCATCGTCACCAACGCCGGTGACGAAGCCAGCGTCATCGTCAACGCTGTCGAGCAGGGCGAAGGCAACTATGGCTACAACGCCGCCACGGGCCAGTACGGTGATCTGGTCGAGCAAGGCGTGATCGACCCCACCAAGGTCACCCGTACGGCGCTGCAAAACGCCGCCTCAGTGGCCAGCCTGCTGCTGACCACCGAAGCTGCAGTTGCGGAAATCGTGGAAGACAAACCGGCAGCCCCAATGCCCGATATGGGTGGCATGGGCGGTATGGGCGGCATGGGCGGCTTCTGAGCCCCGCTGCACCACGATCCGACAGCAGCCCACCCTGCGTGGGCTGCACACCCCCGCCTGGGTCTGGCCCCGGCGGGGGTTTTTTCTGCAGGCCGCTTGAACAAAACAGCGGGGCTATCTATGATCGCTGATCAAGAGCGCGGCAGACCACGTCCTTCAGGGTGTGGAAGGATGCCAACATCACTGGACCCGACATGGCACGTACCCCCTTTGACAAAAGCACCGGGCCGGTTTCACGCATCGTGCAGGCCTTTGGCTTTTCCATGCAGGGGCTGGGTGCGGCCTGGCGCCACGAAGCCGCCTTCCGGCTCGAGGTCGCGCTGGCCATCGTCTTCATGCCGCTGGCGATCTGGCTGGGGCACGGTCCCCTCGAACAGCTGCTGCTCATTGGCAGTATCGGGCTGATGCTGATCGTCGAACTGGTCAATTCGGCCATTGAAGCACTGGCCGATGCAATCAGCACGGATCACCACCCGCTGCTCGGGCGCGCAAAGGATCTTGGCAGTGCCGCAGTCCTGCTGGCCACGGTCCTTGCACTGGCCACCTGGGTCAGCCTGCTGCTGCCGCGCTGGTGGCCCAGTTGATGCCGCACGGGTCGGGCCACGCCATGCGCCACGAGCGCAGGTCCTGCTCGCCGCCCTGCTCCATATCCTCGATCTCCCCGACCTACCGACTTACCGACTTACCGACTTACCGACCTACCGACTTACCGACCTACCGACTTACCGACTTCCTGACGCCGAACCTGTATTGCCATGAACTTCATCGACAAACTGAAAAAAGCCTGGGCCACCCAGGATTCCCTCCTCATGGTGGGCCTGGACCCGGACCCTCGGAGATTCCCGGCTGAACTGGCCGGCAAGCCTGACGCCATCCGGACCTTCTGTCAGACCATCATCGATGCCACGGCCCCTTACGTCTGCGGATTCAAGCCGCAAATTGCCTATTTCTCTGCCCACCGTGCAGAAGACCAGCTCGAGGACGTGTGCCAGTATATTCGCGAACACTACCCTCACCTCCCGATCGTGCTCGACGCCAAACGCGGCGACATCGGCAGCACGGCCGGCCAATATGCCCGCGAAGCCTTCGAGCGCTACCGGGTGGATGCCGTCACGGTCAACCCATACCTGGGCCGCGATTCGGTCCAGCCCTATCTGGACTACGGAGACCGCGGGGTGATCATCCTCTGTCGCACGTCCAACGTCGGGGGGGCCGACCTGCAGGACATGCGGCTGGCCAACGGCACACCGCTGTACCTGCACGTTGCGGATCAGGTGGCACGGGTCTGGAACACGACGGGCCAGTGCGCGCTGGTGGTGGGCGCGACCTTCCCGGAAGAAATCGCCCATGTGCGCAGGCGCATCGGCGACATGCCCCTGCTCGTTCCGGGCATAGGCATCCAGGGCGGCGACATACAGGCAGCCGTGACAGCCGGCCGCACAGCCAACGGTACCGGGATGATGATCAATTCGGCACGCGCGATCCTGTATGCCGGAACGGATGAGAACTGGGCCCAGGCTGCCGCCAGAACAGCACGTGCCACACGCAGCGCCATACGCGTGGCGCTCGAGACCCCGCCGCGCGAAGCACCCGGGCGATGACCTTCAGGCCGGCACGTTGTCCAGTGCCCATTGCAGCACATGGCGTACGGCCGCCAGCCGCACGGCCTGGCGGTCGCCGTCGAATATCCGTACATCCGCGCGCGTGACGATGCCGGCGGGCATGCGGCGCGCCAACCCGAAGCACACCATGCCGACCGGCTTGCCCGCAGTGGCCCCATCAGGCCCCGCAATGCCGGTGGTGGACAGGGCCAATTGGGCATTGGGCACCGCCAGCAGCGCGCCCGAAGCCATTTCAATGGCCGTCTCCTGGCTCACTGCACCGTGCCGCTCGAGCGTATGCACGGAGACCTGCAGAAGGTCGGTCTTGGCCGCATTCGAATACGTGACGCAGCCACGGTCAAACCATTGGCTGGATCCTGGAACCGCCGTGATGGCCCCGGCCAGCAAGCCGCCCGTGCAGGATTCGGCAGTCACACACAACAGGCCCGCGCCGTGCAGATGGGCCCCAAGACCGGATGCCAGAACTCGAATCTCGTCGTCAATCATGCGAACACCCCGAAATGCACCAATACCGCCATGGTCAGTATGGCATACAGTGCGGCCACCAGGTCATCGACCATGACACCGAAGCCATTCTTGAAACGCGCATCCAGCCAGTTCACGGGTGGCGGCTTGACGATATCGAAGGCCCTGAACAGGATCACCGCCGTACACTGGGGCCAAAAACCGGCAGGCACCAGCCAGAGCACAAGCCATATGGCAACGATCTCATCCCAGTTGATGCCGCCATGGTCGGCTACACCCAGGTCCTGCCCGCAGCGCTGCGCGGCCAGACAGCCCACCCCGAACGATGCCACCAGCAGCACGACCATGGGTATCGTACCCAGCCCCTCGAGCAAGACCACCCACAAGGCCCAGCCCAGCAAGGTACCCCAGGTACCTGGCCCCGGCGTGAGCAGGCCAGACCCGAAGCCAAAGGCCAGAATGCGCTCTGGCCGGGCAAATACCCAGGCGGGCCCAGGCCGGCTGCGATGCATTTCACGACCGCCACCAGATGCGCCCGGCCCCGGTTTCATGGGGGTGTACCCGGCGACCGATCGTTGCCGGTATCGGCGAAGTGATCAAATCCGGCCTGCTGGACGACCATGGGGTTCCCATTGGCATCGAACACCTCGCAACCCGTACCACGCACGAGGGCGCCGATGCGCGCCAGCGCCATCCCGAGGCGCCGCCCCAATGCCTCGATCTGCGCGCGCTGCCCGGCAGGCGCGGTGAAGCACAATTCGTAGGCGTCCCCCCCGGCCAGCACGGCGTGCTGCACGAGATCGGGATCCAGGCCCTGCAGGGCCGGATGCACTGGAATGGCATCGAACTGAACGCGCGCGGCACACCCGCTGGCAGCCAGAATGTGGCCGAGATCCTGCAACAGGCCGTCGGAAATATCGATGGCGGCATGTGCCAGCCCGCTCAGGCCCTGCCCGAGCGCCAGCCGGGGCTGCGGCCGTTCGAGGACCGTGCGCAGCGGTGCCAGACGGCCCTCCGGGTCGGGCAGCAGCCCCTGCAACCAGCGCAGTGCAATGTCAGCTGCACCCAGGGGCCCCGACACCCAGATATCGTCGCCAGGGTGCCCTGCGTCGCGGCGCAGCGCATGTTCGGGGCGCACTTCGCCCAGCACGGTCACGCACAGCACGACACCCTGCATGCTGCGCGTGGTGTCACCACCCAGCAGCGGGCAGTGGCTGGCATCCGCCAGTGCATGAAAGCCATGGGCAAAGCCTTCGAGCCATGCGTCGTCCACCTGCGCCACGCCCAGCGCCAGGGTACAGCCCAAAGGCCGGGCACCCATGGCCGCCAGATCGGACAGGTTCACTGCAAGGGCCTTGTGCCCGAGGTCGACGGGGTCTGAGTCGGCCAGGAAATGCCGGCCTTCGAGGAGCATGTCGGTGCTGACCGCCAATTGGTGGCCCTCTTGCACCGGCAGCAAGGCGCAGTCGTCACCCACCCCCAGAAAGGGCGCGGGCACGGGACGGCTGAAGTGCCGCCGGATGAGATCGAACTCGCCGCCTTGCACCATGCGGCCCCGCTTCAGGATCGGGCCCGGGCCTGAAATTCAGCCGCCCGGGCTTCGGCAGCCAGCCGATCGAGCACGCCGTTGACGAATCGATAGCCGTCGGTGCCGCCAAATGACTTGGCCAGTTCTACCGCTTCATTGATGGCCACGCGGTAAGGGACCTCGATGTGATGGATGAGTTCGAAGCTGCCCATGAGCAGGATGGCATGCTCGATGGGGGACAGTTCAGCCAGCGGCCTGTCCACATACGGCAGGAAACGTTCGCGCAGCGCGGGCGCCTGCCGCACGGCCCCCTGCAGGAGGGTTTCGTACCAGACGGCATCGGCCTGTGAAAAATCGGCGCCATCACGCACATGGGCATCGATGGCACCGAGTTCGTCGCTGCCCGCCACCCCCTGCAGCAACCAGGCATAAATGCCCTGCAGGGCGAATTCGCGTGCGATGCGGCGTGCGCTGCGTGATGTCGCGCGCGCCGGAGCACGCGCGGCGCGTGACTCAGTCGTCGTCATCATCGTCGTCATCGTCATCGTCATCGTCGAAGTCGTCGTCTTCGTCGAAATCGTCTTCATCGAGTTCGGGTTCGAGCGCGGCCACGAGATTGGCCATTTCGACCGCGGCACGCGCGCAGTCGCGCCCCTTGTCGGCGGCACGCGCCTGCGCCTGTTCATCGGTATCGGTGGTGAGCACGCCGTTGGCCACCGGCACCCCGGTTTCGAGCGCTACCCGGCTGATGGCAGCCGCGGATTCATTGCTGACGATCTCAAAATGGTAGGTTTCGCCCCGAATGACGGCACCCAGCGCAATCAGGGCATCGAATTCGAAGGTTTCGGCCATCTGTGCCAGGGCCGTGCCAATTTCGAGCGCACCCGGTACCGAAACCAGCATGACATCGCGCTCGTCGACACCCAGGGTGGCGAGCTCTGCCAGGCAGGTCTGGAGTTCGGCCTCGCCGATTTCGGCATTGAACCGTGAGCGAACGATACCAATATGCAGGCCTTCCCCGTTGAGATCGGGGGTCATCACGTAGGGGTTCATATCTGCAATCCTGATCAAGTCGTGGCGTCGGATCCGCCGGTTTCGTTATGGTAACCCGTAATGGTGAGAGAAAACCCGGCCACATTGGGCATTTTGCGTGGCCTGGCCAACAGGCGGGCCTGTCCGACGCCGAGATCACGCAGAATCTGGGCTCCGATGCCGAATGTGCGCAGCCCGTGACGCTCTCCTGCGGAATCCGCTGCAGTTCGCGCATCCGGCGCCTGTTGGCGTTGCCAATGCGCAAATTGCGCGAAGATCTGCTCGGCAGCCCCATGACAGTTGAGCAGCACCATCACGCCACTGGGCGCAGCGGAAATGACGCGCAAGGCTTCGGGAATCGACCAGCTGTGCTGGGTATTGCAATCACAGAGCAGGTCGACCACGCTGGTGGGTTCATGTACCCGGACCAGCGTTTCACGATCGGGGTGGATCTCGCCATGCACCAGCGCCAGGTGGGGTGCGTTCGATGCACGATCACGATAGGCGACCGCGGTGAACGCGCCCCAGGGCGTGGTCACCCGACGAGCCACGAGCCGCTCTATCATGGATTCATGCTCGCTGCGGTACTGGATGAGATCGGCAATCGTGCCGATCTTCAGGCCGTGCTCGCGTGCAAAGACCATGAGATCGGGCAGGCGCGCCATGGTGCCATCGGGCTTGAGAATCTCGCAGATCACCGCAGCCGGCGTCAGGCCCGCCATGGCGGTCAGGTCGCAGCCCGCCTCGGTGTGGCCCGCGCGCACCAGCACCCCCCCCTGGACGGCGCGCACGGGAAAAATGTGGCCCGGCTGCACCAGGTCGGCCGGCCTGGCATCGCGCGCGACTGCGGCCTGAATGGTGCGCGCCCGGTCGGCCGCCGAAATGCCCGTATCCACACCCTGCGCAGCCTCGATGGATACAGTGAAATTGGTGCCATAACGGGTACCATTCTGACTGGCCATCATGGGCAGTTGCAACTGCTGGCAACGCTCTTCGGTGAGCGTCAGGCACACCAGGCCGCGCGCATGCGTGACCATGAAATTGATGGCTTCAGGGCTGACGAAATCTGCCGCCAGGACCAGATCCCCTTCGTTTTCGCGATCTTCTTCATCGACCAGTATGACCATGCGCCCGGCACGCAATTCGGCCATGATCTCGGCCACCGGAGAAATGTCGAACATCGGTGATGCAGCGGACACCGCTGCCTTTGGAATACTCATGACGCTGTCCAGCCTGTCGATAAAACCCTGAAACGGCTATTTTAATGCCAATGGGTTTCAGGCCCCGCCAAGCAGGGCTTCTGCGAACTCATCGGCAACAAAGGGTTGCAGGTCCTGCATGCCTTCACCCACCCCGATCCAGTACACCGGAACGGGCCGTACCCCCTGGCTGCCCGCCGCCACGGCCGCCAGCGTGCCCCCTTTGGCGGTGCCATCGAGCTTGGTGACCACAAGCCCCGTCAGTTCGAGCGCGGCATCGAAAGCCCGGATCTGCGCCAGCGCATTCTGTCCGGTATTGCCGTCCACGACCAGCAGCACTTCATGCGGCGCATCGGCCATGGCCTTGCCGATCACCCGGCGGATCTTCCTGAGCTCTTCCATCAGGTGCAACTGCGTAGGCAGGCGCCCTGCGGTATCGACGATCACGACATCCACCCCACGCGCCTGACCCGCATGCACGGCATCGAAGGCCACTGCCGCGGGATCCCCGCCCTCCTGGGCGATGACCGCCACCTGATTGCGCGCGCCCCAGGCCTGCAGCTGCTCGCGCGCTGCCGCCCTGAAGGTATCGCCGGCCGCGAGCAGTACGGACGCCTGACGCGCCTGCAGGGCATGAGCCAGCTTGCCGATGGATGTCGTCTTGCCAGCACCGTTGACGCCAGCCACCATGATCACCATGGGCCGTGTCGCACCGACCACGAACGGTTTCTCGAGTACCCGCAGGTGATCTGCAAGCAGGCCCTGCAGGGCCTTGCGCACCTCTTCGGCCTGTTCGAGACGCTCTTTGCGCACGCGCTGGCGCAAGGCCGTCAGCAGCTGCTGGGTGGCTTCGACCCCGGCGTCGGCCAGGATGAGCGCCGTCTCGAGTTCCTCGAAGAGATTCTCATCGACAGGAACCCCCACAAAAAGGCCGCCCAGGCTGGTACGTGCCAGCCCGCTGCGCAACCGACTGAGCCAGGAGCGTTTCTTCTCGCCGGGTGGAACGGCCTGTGCAGCCTGCCCCGAACCCGCCGTTATCGCGGTGACGGGCGCTGGCTCGACGCCCCCGGACGCCGGCGCAGCGATCCCTTGTGGCAATGCGGGTGCATCCGGTTGCAGCGCAGCGACATCCGCCGGCAATGCGGGCGCATCCGGTTGCAACGCGGCGACATCTGCCGGCAGACCGGTCGCACCAGGCGGCGATCCGGCGAGGTCGACACCCACTGGCCGCAATGCCTCATCGGCGGCCTGAGTGGGCACATCAGGGTCGGGCGCGTCATTCTTGACGTCCGCGGACCCCTTTTTCCTGAAAAATCTGAACATGGGCTTTACACTGAAAGGCTATGCAAATGGCGAGGCCCGACACCTGCACCCGGTGCAAAATGGGCGGGCTGGAGTATGTCGTTCCCGCGTGACTGCAACGCATGAAAAAACACCAGATCCGTATTGTAGGCGGTACGTACCGCAAAACCCCGATACCGGTGCCCGTCGCCGCGCAGCTGCGTCCTACGCCCGATCGCGTCCGCGAGACCCTGTTCAACTGGCTGTACCATCAGTGGGGCGGGCGTTTCGAGGGTCGGCGGGTGCTCGATCTCTTCTCGGGCACTGGCGCCCTGGGGTTCGAGGCCGCCTCGCGCGGGGTGGCGGAAGCCTGTCTGGTCGAATCCTCTGCGATCGCGCTGGCCGGGCTGCACGCCCTGCAGAATCGGCTGCGCGCACCGGCCATCCATATCCACGCATCAGACGCTGTGGCGTTTCTGCAGCAATTGACGCGACCACGATTCGATCTTCTGCTCCTGGACCCACCCTTCGGAGGCCGATGGCTGGAACGCGTGCTGCCGCTGGCCGGGCGTGCCCTGATGGATCAGGGGCTCATCTACCTTGAATCCGAAGCACGCCTGCCGGCGCCACCCACTGGCAGCAGGCTGCTGCGGCAAGCCAGGGCGGGGCGCGTCCACTACGGACTGTTCCGGTTTGCTGCATTGCAAGAAAACGGGAATAATGCCCCTGATGAACCGGATCCCCATACCATCCATCCAGCGGAGGTTGAATGATCACAGCTGTCTATCCGGGCACTTTCGACCCCCTCACACGCGGGCACGAGGATCTCGTACGGCGCGCAGCCAGCCTGTTCGATCAGGTGGTCGTCGGGGTTGCGCACAGCCAGAACAAGCGACCCTTCTTCACTCTGCAGGAAAGGCTGGAAATCGCCGATGAGGTCCTGGGCCATTATCCCAACGTACGGGTACGCAGCTTTGCCGGTTTGCTCAAGGACTTCGTGCGCGAGCAGGACGCCCGCGTCATCGTGCGCGGCTTGCGGGCCGTGTCCGATTTCGAGTATGAATTCCAGATGGCCGGCATGAACCGCCACCTGCTGCCCGAAGTCGAAACCCTGTTCATGACGCCATCCGATCAGTACCAATTCATCTCGGGCACCATCGTGCGTGAAATCGCCATCCTGGGGGGGGATGTCAGCAAGTTCGTGTTCCCGTCCGTGGAACGCTGGTTGCACGCCAAGGCCAGGCTCTGGCGTGAGCAGCACGCACAGACGCCAGACTGAGCCGATACGCATCCTGCAGGCCCTGCAGGCGCCCCGCGGCGCGCGAAGATCGCGCCAGGCGCGGCCCAGGATGCCGGATTCAAACCCGGCTGCCCGATCCTATGCGGGCCAATGCACGGCAGACGCCTCGGGGTGGATCTTGACCAGCCGGGCTGGCTGCCCCAGCCATTGCGAAAACCAGGCCGCAGCGAGATCACCTTCATCCACCGCCCTGACAGACTGCCCGGCCACCCCGACCCGGCACTCCACTTCGGGATCGTCCTCGATGACATCCAGGGGGACATCCAGGCGCAGCATGCCTGACGCACGCAGCGCCAGATACCCGAATCTCAGCTGCAGGTGCAGGCCCGGCAGCTCGGGGGCCCGCCGGGCATCCAGCCAGTTGAGATCCTCATCCACCACCAGCCAGCGGCGGTGCCAGGGCCCGGCCGCTGCATCCCGCAGCACAGGCCCCGCTGCCAGGGGCTGAAAACCGTCCTGGCCTGTTGGTTCCGGTGTATTCATGGTTCCCCCTATTTTCCGAGCAGGCCCTTGAGGGCCTTGCCAATCCGCTCGACCGGATCCTGTGGCGATTCAGGTGCAAGACCGCCACCATCGACATCCGGCAACTGCGCCTGATCAAGAGGATCGCGCCCTTCGAGCAGATCCATCAGCCCCGTCTTGACCACCTGCTGCACGGCCTGATTGCGTACATCGGACCAGCGCACGGAGTAGGATGGATCCGCCCAGGGCCCTTCGATATGCACCGGAAGCGTAGCCCCTGCGAGCGGATCGAGCGCCCCCTTGAGGGCCTGCGGCAGCCTGGCCGCCACCTGTACGAGCAGGATCACGTCGAGGGTCCGTCCGGTCAGGCTGAGCTGTGCGGGGTCCCCTTCGGTGACGCGCAGCAGATCCGAAGCCAGGATCAGGCGCGACAGCGTACCCTGCCCCTTGTCCAGATCGAGGCGCCCGCCCAACTGGCTGAATGGTGTGCGACCCTGGTCATCGAAGGGCGATGACACGGCGTCCAGCCGGCCTTTGAGTACATTGGACAGCGAACGCGCAACTTCGGTCAGGGTGCGCTGGGCATCGATGCCCAGCACAGCGCCGTCGGCCACCTGCCAATCCGCACGCCCACCCAGATTCGCCAGCAGGGCATCGCCCGTGTCGCCCACGGTATCCAGGCTCAGGTTCAGGCCGAGTCTGCCGGACAGAACCGGCCGGCCGAGCGCAGCCTGCAGCAGCGGATCCACGGCCACCCGGGTCAGGTCCATTTTTGCACTGAAGCGATGGTCGGCCGAGACTTGAAAATGGCCTGCCAGAGCGCCTTCATACAAGCCAGCTTTCACGCCCGAGAGCGTCAGCACCCCCTTTTGGGCCCGCAGATGCGCCTGCACTTTGTTGAACTGCACGCCGTGGGCGCGCAGATCGGCCACCCCGACGTCCCCATCGAGGTCCAGATGCTCGAGAAATGCAAGGTCGAAACCCGCTTGACGGGTTGAATCGTCGGGCTTGGCCGGTGGCGTGTCGGCCCCCTCGTCCGGTGACCCGGAACGGCTCCCTGATTCGGACCGGGCCGGCGCTGCGGGCGCCAGCCAGGGATCGAGGTCGAGCCGTTCGGACTTCAGAACGAAGCGCGTGGCCAGTGCCTGCCACCCTGCCACCTGCGCTTTCAGGCTGGTCTGCGCGCCGTCGACCATCGCGCTGATATCCATGTCTGCCACTTCTTTGGCTGCATCGACATGCACACTGCCTATCATGGGAAACGCATACTCCTGATCCGGCTGGTGCTCGTCGCGCAGCACCAGGTCCCCTTTCAGGGCGGTCAGCGCGCCCTGACGGGCGGCAACATCCCAGTTCAGGGGCGATGTCAGCCTGAGGCTGCCCAGGCGCTGGCCACTGCGCACGGCGCCATCCAGGCTGAGCGTGCGGAAACGCCATTCCTTTACGTTGCCCGACAGGCCGTCAAGGCCCATGGACGCTACGACCGCATTGCCAGATCCACTCTTGAAAGTGGCGGACACCGGCTCGGCGCTGGCGGCCTGTTCCGACAACATGAGCGCAGGCGCCTCGAGCGCCAGTTCGAAGGGCTGGCCCTGCCGCTTGCCACTGGCACGCAGGCTCAGCTTGTCGATCGCCCATTCGTCGCCGGGCGCGCCCAGGCTCAGGCGATCGGCGGCCAGCCGTACCTTCAGGCCCTGCACCCCGCCCGTACCCAACAGCTCGCCCTCGAGGGACCAGTCGAGATGCCGGGCCGAAAATCGTTGCTCACGGCCATCCCAGGCGACATTGCCAGCCAGCGTGACATGCGCCTGATCCAGGTCGCCCAGACGGCCCTCGAGCCCCACATTGATTTTCTGCGCTTCATAGCGATCTTCTGCGGGGTTCAGGCTGAGCAGGGCCTGCGCCTGCAGACGGGCCGCATGGACGGGCTCACTGCCCGAGAGCAGGGCCTTGAACGACACTTCGAACGGCTGATCGTAGGTCACGCGGCCCGTACTGGCGTTGATCTGGGCCAGCGTGCTCGACACCCCACTGCGCTCATCGACATAACGGATCTCGCCGTCGCGAATCTCCAGCCCGGCAATGTCGATATGCAAGTCGCCACCCGATACGTAGTCGGCTTCGGGTGCCGGAGCCGCATCCCCGGCGGCGGGCAATACCATGTTCCCCGAGGTTGGCGGCTCGATCGGCCGCGCCAGCAGGTCATCGAAATTGAAATGCCCGTCAGCGTCCTGCACGATGCGTACGCTGACACCCGAGAGGGCGACGTGGTCGACCACCAGGCGATTCGACAACAAGGGCCAGATCGCCACGGCAAAGCGCGCGCTGTCCACCGAGATGAAGGGCTCGTCGGCCTGCAGGCCCGACAGCGATACCTGGCCCACTGAAAGGCCAATGCGCGGAAACAGCGACAGGCCGATATCGCCACCGATCGTGAGGGTACGGGCCGTGCGCTCATGCACCAGAACCTCCAGCCTGTCCTTGTATGCATTGGGGTTGAAGGTCAGCAGGAAAATGCCCAGACCCACCACGGCCAGCAGCAGAACCAGTACCAGCCCGACCAAAACCCGCTTGAACCACACGTTCATGTTGTAACCTGTCCCGTAAAATCCATGTTCACGTATCCACCAATGAACCAGCTGAATGCTAACTCATGATGGATGATTGCACGAGATCAGAGCGCCGGTACAACACCATCGTGTTGCATCAACCCCTCTTTCGTAGAAGAATGCCAGCAACGCAACCTCCGGGAGACATCATGAATTGCTCACACAGCCCACACAAGCGATGGAGTCCAGCGACATGCAACTAGGGATCCCGCAAGAAACCCTGCCCGGAGAGACTCGCGTCGCGGCCACCCCTGAAACCGTCAGGAAACTCGTCCAGGCAGGGCACCGCATCATGCTGCAGGCCGGGGCGGGCACAGCAGCCCGCTACCCGGATGGCGACTATGAAAAGGCCGGGGCCACCCTGTGCGATGCAAGCGCGGCACTGGGCTGCGAGCTGGTGCTCAAGGTGCGCCGGCCTGGCCACGACGAATTGCAGGGCATGCAGGCCGGCACGGTGCTGGTCGGCATGCTCGATCCATTCGATCACGATGGCCTGCAGGCCATGGCCAGCGCAGGGCTGACCGCCTTTGCCCTCGAGGCCGCACCGCGCACCACGCGCGCGCAGAGCCTGGACGTGCTGTCTTCACAGGCCAATCTGGCCGGCTACAAGGCCGTCCTGCTGGCCACGCAATATTACGGCCGTATATTCCCCATGATGATGACAGCCGCGGGCACCCTCAAGGCCGCGCGGGTCGTGGTGCTGGGCGCCGGGGTGGCGGGCCTGCAGGCCATTGCAACGGCCCGCCGCCTGGGGGCAGTGGTCGAGGCATCCGATGTGCGCCCTGCGGTGCGCGAGCAGATCGAATCCCTGGGCGGCAAGTTCATCGATGTGCCGTTCGAGACCGACGAAGAGCGCGAAATCGCCCAGGGCAAAGGGGGTTACGCGCGCCCCATGCCCGCCAGCTGGATGCAGCGCCAGGCCGCGCTGGTGGCCGAGCGCTGCAAGCAGGCCGATATCGTCATCACCACCGCGCTGATCCCCGGGCGCCCGGCGCCCGTCTTGATTCAGCCCGACACGGTGGCCAGCATGCGGCCCGGATCGGTGATTGTCGATCTGGCCGTCGAGCGGGGCGGCAACTGCCCCCTGTCGGTCGCCGGGCAGGTCGTGGAACACGCCGGGGTGACCCTGGTGGGCCTGACCAATCTGCCCGCGCTACTGGCCACCGATGCCTCCGCACTGTATGCCCGCAACCTGCTCGACTTTCTGAAACTCATCATCGATGACCAAGGGCAACTGACCCTGCCCGAAGACGATGACATCGTCAAGGCCTGCCTGGTCTGCCGCGATGGCCACGTACTGAGGAACACCTGATGGACGCCGTCAATCCCACCCTGATCAATATCATCATCTTCGTGCTGGCGGTCTACGTCGGCTATCACGTGGTCTGGAACGTGACACCCGCACTGCACACCCCGCTGATGGCCGTCACCAATGCCATCTCGGCCATCGTCATCGTGGGCGCGATGCTCGCTACCGGTCTCACCGAAGGCCCGCTGGCGCAGGTCATGGGTATCGTGGCGGTGGCCCTGGCTGCGGTCAACGTGTTCGGCGGCTTCCTGGTGACCCAGCGCATGCTCGAGATGTTCAAGAAGAAGGATCGCAAGGGGGGCCAGGCATGATCTCGGCCAACGTCGTCACCCTGCTGTACCTGATCGCTTCGGTATTTTTCATTCAGGCCCTCAAGGGGCTGTCGCATCCCACCACCTCCCGCCGGGGCAACGTGTTCGGCATGGTCGGCATGGCCATCGCCATCCTGACCACGGCCGCCCTGATCGTCGGGCTGGCCCGCGACGGCGCCACGGGCATGGGCCTCGGGCGCATCGTGCTCGGCCTGCTGATTGGCGGCAGCTTCGGCACGATCCTGGCGCGCAAGGTGCAAATGACCAAAATGCCCGAGCTGATTGCCTTCATGCACAGCATGATCGGGCTGGCTGCGGTGGCCATCGCATTTGCGGTCGTGGCCGAACCCCACGCCTTCAACATCGCCGCGGCAGGTGCGCCCATCCCCACCGGCAACCGGCTCGAGCTCTTCATCGGCACATTCGTCGGGGCCATCACCTTCTCGGGGTCGGTCATCGCATTTGGCAAACTATCGGGCAAATACCGGTTCCGCCTGTTCCAGGGCGCCCCCGTAGTGTTCGCCGGCCAGCACATGCTGAATCTGCTGCTGGCGGTGCTCATGCTGGCCTGCGGCATCTGGTTCATGGCCACGCAGTCCTGGCTGCCATTCGTACTCATGACCGCGATCGCCTTTGTACTGGGTGTACTCATCATCATTCCCATCGGCGGCGCCGACATGCCCGTGGTGATCTCGATGCTCAACAGCTACTCGGGCTGGGCGGCAGCCGGCATCGGGTTCTCCCTCGAGAACCCGATGCTGATCATCGCCGGTTCATTGGTCGGCTCATCGGGCGCAATCCTGTCCTACATCATGTGCAAGGCCATGAACCGCTCGTTCTTCAATGTGATTCTGGGCGGGTTCGGCGCTGATGCGTCGGCGGGCGCCGCGGGCGATCAAGAGCAGCGCAGCGTCAAGTCAGGCAGTGCGGACGATGCGGCGTTCCTCATGAGCAATGCCGACACGGTCACCATCGTGCCCGGCTACGGCCTGGCCGTGGCCCGAGCCCAGCATGCGCTCAAGGAACTGGCCGGCAAACTGGGCGAGAAGGGGATCACGGTCAAGTATGCCATCCATCCGGTGGCGGGGCGTATGCCCGGGCACATGAACGTCCTGCTGGCCGAGGCCGAAGTCCCCTACGATCAGGTGTTCGAGATGGATGACATCAACGGTGAATTCGGCCAGACCGATGTCGTGCTGGTTCTGGGCGCCAACGACGTGGTCAATCCGGCGGCCAAGAACGACCCGCAATCGCCCATTGCCGGCATGCCCATACTCGAAGCCTACAAGGCGCGCACCGTGATCGTGAACAAGCGCAGCATGGCAGCCGGCTATGCGGGGCTCGACAACGAGCTGTTCTACATGGACAAGACCATGATGGTGTTTGGCGATGCCAAGAAGGTGCTCGAAGACATGGTCAAGGCACTCGAATGACCCCGGTGGCCGGCCCAATGACCCCGCAACCATGGTGCCGGGCTCGGCGCCATGGTTGCGGGCCGAACCTCTTCATGGACGAGACGACACATCATGGATAATGAATTCTGGCTGCAACGCTGGCAGCAGGGGCAGACCGGGTTTCATCAGAACCGGGTCATGCCGCTGCTGCAGAAGCACTGGCCGTCCCTGGGCCTGCCACCCGGCAGTCGCGTGCTGGTTCCCCTGGCCGGGAAATCACTGGATGTCGCCTGGCTGGCACAGGAAGGTCATGAGGTTCTGGCGGTCGAGCTTTCACCGCTCGCCGTAGCGCAGTTTTTCGAGGCACACAGACTCCAGCCCACCTGCACCACTGCAGGCCGTGGCACCTGGCATACGGCCGGTCGCATCCGCTATTACTGTGGCGACATCTTCGATCTGCAGGCCGATGTACTGGGCTCATGTGTGGCCTGTTACGATCGGGCCGCGCTGATTGCACTCACCCCTGAACTGCGGCAACGCTACGTCCAGCATGTCTACGCCACCTTGCCGGCCGGGTGCCAGACCCTGCTGCTCAGCCTCGACTACCCCCAGGCGCAGATGGATGGCCCGCCTTTTTCGGTACCCGAGGCAGAGATCCGGCAGCTGTTTGCCCCACGCTGGCAATTCGACCTGCTGGAAACCCGCGATGTACTCGCCCACGAACCCAAATTTTCGGCGCGGGGCGTCACGCGCATGAACACCTGTGTCAGTCTGCTGACGGCGCTATCATGATTGGTACGGTGCCGGCCGCGGTCTGCACCCTGTTTCCCCGGCATGCAGTTCGGGGCTTTCGGAGTGATCGATGAATATTTCCCTGCTTCGGCTTGGTGTGCTGGCGGCGGTGCTTTCCGGGGTCCCGTACCTCGTGCAGGCTCAGGTCAAGGTCGGTGTGGTCGCCTCGGCCACCGGACCCACGGCTCTGGTCGGCATCCCGCAGATGAACACGGTTCCATTGCTGCCGACCCAGGCGGGTGACCTGGGCATCGAGTACATTGCACTCGACGATGGCAGTGATCCCACACAGACCGTCACCGCATTCAAGAAACTCATGGACGAATCGGGGGTCGATGCCATCATAGGCCCCACCGGTTCACCCAACTCCATGAGCGTGCTGCCATTCATCGCCGAAGCCGGCACGCCCATGCTGGCACCTGTGGGTGCTGCAGCCGTCGTGCTGCCCATGAACGAACAGAAGCGCTGGGCCTTCAAGACCACACAGAACACGGACATCATTGCACGGGCCCTGATCCAGGACATGAAGCAGCGCGGCATCGAGACGGTGGGTTTCATCGGTTTCGCCGATGCCTACGGCGATGACTGGCATCAGGTGTTCAGTACGCGGGCCAAAGAGGCCGGCATCGATCTCACCATTGCCGAACGTTACCAGCGCACGGACAGTTCGGTGACCGGCCAGGCCCTCAAGATCCTCTCGGCCCGCCCCGATGCAGTCCTGATCGCCGGTACCGGCGGGGCCGCCGCACTGCCGCAGACCACCCTCGCTTCGCAGGGATATCAGGGGCAGTTCTATCAGACCCATGGGGCTGCCCTGCCGGCCTTCCTGAAGTTTGCGGGCCCGTCGGCAGAGGGCACCATACTCGCGGCCAGCCTGATGCTGGTGCTGCCCGAGATCCCCGACAGCAATCCGTCAAAACCAATCGTCGAAGAGTACATTCAGCGCTACGAAGCCCGCTATGGCGAAAAGCCCGCGACCTTCGGCGCCAACGTCTTCGACGCCGGCCTGCTGCTGCAGCAGGCCATCCCGATCGCGGCTCAGGCTGCGCCCCCCGGCACGGCCGAATTCCGCAGCGCGCTGCGTGACGCACTCGAACAGACCACCGAACTGGTGGCCACCCAGGGGGTCTACAACATGAGCCCTGCCGACCACAGCGGCTTCGATGAGCGCGGCCGCGAGCTGATCACGGTGAAAGACGGCCAGTGGATATTGCTGCGCCAGGCCGGACTCGAGGGTCACAGGAACACGCCCAACCCAGGATAATGGGGCTGTTCAGGCCCCCTGCCTGATATTCAGGATCCCTGCCCGGGCCCCTGGGCATCGAATTTCTGCTGCAGCACCTCGAGGGGCATGGCCCCGTTGATGCGACTGCCATCGGCAAAGAACAGGGCTGGCGTGCCTTGTACATTGAGCTTGCGCCCCAGGGCCAGATTGCTCTGCAAGGGTGTGTCGCATTCGGCCACCACAGGCTGTTTGCCGTGCACCATCCACTCGCGCCAGACGCGGGCCGGATCCTCGGCGCACCAGATGTTGCGCGACCGGGTGCGGGAGTCGGGGCTGAGTATGGGATACAGAAACGTATACACCGTGATGTCGTCGATGCCTTCAAGCGTTTTGTGCAACTGCTTGCAATAACCGCAGTTCGGATCTTCGAATACCGCGACCTCGCGCGCCCCCGAGCCTTTCACCTGCTTGATCGCATCTTTCAGGGGCAGGCTGTCGAATGCAACCTGCTGCAGCACCTCGAGGCGCTCGGCGGTGAGATCGCGACGCGCACGCGCGTCGATCAGCGACCCCTGCAGGACGAACTGCGCCTGCTCATCGGTGTACACCAGATCCAGCCCGACCTGTACTTCATAAAGGCCATCGAACGGGGTCGGCCGTACCGCCTCGGCCTGAATGCCAGGAAAACGCTGCTCGAAGGCCTTCTGGATGCCCGCAAGCCGCTCGGGCGCGATACGGGCTACCTGGGCCGACTGGGCCACCTGATGCGCGTCATTGGATCCGCCCGACAGGGACGGTTGTGCCTGGGCAGTGAGAGTGGCGGCCGACAGCATGAGGGCAGCCAGGAAAACAGCATTCATGAAGAGCGTCCTGGGTGAATGTCGCATATGCAGGAGAACACGGTAACACGAAGTTCAGGCTACCGGACACGAAGTTCGGACTGCCGGGCCCATGACACGGTACGGGTCATTGCCCGGCCGCAGCCCGGATCAGGTGACGCTTGATGAACGGGATGTCATCGACCAGCCTGAGCCCCTGGTTGCGGGCCCAGGCCACCGGCGCACAATGCGTACCGAACAGGCGGTGCAGACCATGGGTGACGAACCCCATGGCATGCACCGGCTCGAAGCGCCTGCGCCGGTAGCGCGCAAGCAGGCGGGGGTCGCCTGGATCAGGGTACGCAACACGCCCATCTGCCAACACCTGCAGCAACGTCTGCACATCGCCCAGGCCCAGATTGAGCCCCTGGCCCGCCAGGGGGTGCACCCGGTGCGCGGCATCGCCGACCAGCGCCACGCGCGGCCCCACCATGTCCGAATATTCGAGGGTCAGCGGGAAACCCCTGGGGGCCGTGCGCAAGTGCAAGCGCCCCAGCCGGCCCCCCGTGATCGCCAGCGCGCGGCTGGCCAGCCACTGCTGCTGCGCATCGGGATCCAGGGCCTGCCAGGCCAGCGCCTGGCCGTGCGGCATGGACCAGACCAGCGAGGCCTGTGGCCCCTGATCCGTATCGGGCATGGGCAGGAGGGCGAATACCGAATCCCCGGTGAACCACTGGCAGGCCCGGTTCTGATGGGGCCGTTCGATGTCCACATGGGCCACGACGCCCTGATCCCCGTAAGGGGTGTAGCGGTGCGCCACCCCGGCGGCCAGCCGGACCGGAGAACGGGCGCCATCGGCCCCGACCAGGAGGCGGGTGGACAGCACCTGGCCCGCCTCGGTCAGCACCCGGGCCTCATCAGCCGCAACTTGCAGGGATGCGAACCGGTCTTCGTGCCAGGTCACCCCCATGACATGCACGGCCTGCTGCAGCACCCGCTCGAGTTCACCGGATTCGACGATCCAGGCCAGGGTCTGGCGCGCGTCGTGCCAGGCGGAAAGGTCCAGAAAGCCGTCGGCATCGCCATGGATTTCCATGGTTTCGACCGGCGTGATGCGCCGTGCATCGAGCAGCCGCCACACACCCAGGTGCTGCAGCAGAGCCTGGCTGGCCGGCGACAATGCATACACGCGCGGATGATAGGCATCGTGCCCGGGTACCGGAGGCGGCACGCAGGGCCCCAGGATCGCGACCGACCCGCCTGCGCGAGCCGCCCCCAGGGCACAGGCCAGGCCCGCAATACCCGTGCCACAGACGAGGATCGAACTGTGCGTGTTCATGACCGTCCACCTTCCATATCCAGAATCACCATAGTACCCGGCAGATCATGTTTCCGGCAGGACACCGGCCTACTGCGAGGTTCCTGCCCACCGCGGGGTTCCCAGCCCGCGGCAGGCCAGGCAGTGCTGCCTCAGCGCGCTGTTGGCTCACCCGCAGCGGACGGCCAGAGCAGCCAGACACGCCCTTTCTGCTTCATGCGGCCGGCCCGTGCACCGGCCGCATCACCCGTGCCCCAGAAATAGTCAATCCGGTTATTGCCCTGAATCGCCGCGCCAGTGTCCTGGGCAAAGACCAGACGCTGCAGCAGCCCGTTGCCGCCGGGCTGCTGCGTGACCAGAAACAATGGCGTGCCCAACGGTACGTAGTCGGCGTCTGCCGCTACGGCCCGCTGGGCGATGAGGGGCACGCCGTATGCGCCACGCGGCCCGAGTTCGGGGTCTGCAATGCCTTCGGCCTGGAAGAACACCATGGCGGGGTTGACCGACAGCAGTTCACCCAGACGCTCGGGATGGCGCCGGGCCCACGCCTTGATGTTCTGCATCGACGCCTGTGCCAACGGCATTTCACCCTGCTGCGCCAGCCACTGCCCGATCGACACATACGGACGCCCGTTGTGATCCGCATACGCAAGCCGGATGGTGGTGCCGTCCGGCAGCAGGGCCTGCCCGGACCCCTGAATCTGCAGGAAAAAGGCTTCGATGGGATCTTCGGCCCAGACGATGACCGGCGGCTGGCGATCGGGGTCGGCCTCGATCTGGGCGCGGGTATCATAGGGCACGACGCGACGCCCCTGCAGCTTGCCGCGCACCCGTTTGCCAGCCAATTCGGGGTAGACCGCGCCGAGATCGACCGTCAGCAGATCGTCCGGCACGGCATACAGCGGCCATTGGTAATCCCCCTGGCGCACTTTGGATGCCCGGATGAGCGGCTCGTAGTACCCGGTGACCAGGCCTTCGGGGCCTTCGAGCCGCCAGGGCCGCAGATGCGTCTGCAGGAACTGGCGGACCTGCGCCGGATCCTTGTGCAGGCCTTCAGCCAGGGCCTGCTGACAGACGGGCTGCCAGACCCTGGGGGCGGCCCGGGCCGGCAGGGCCAGGGCACCGGACACCGGGCGCATCAAGCCGCGACAATTGTTGATGACCCCCTTCCAGACGCGATCCAGGCCATCGGCCGGCCAACCCGGAAGATCGGCCCATGCCGCGGCCACATAACGCCCCTTGAGCGGGCGCGGGGCTGTTTCGGGCAGTGCCGACAGGGGTGGCACATCGAACAGGCGGATTTCGGTGATCACTTCGGGAGAAACTGCGCGGCCGGCCTGATCTTCCAGGGGCGCAACGGAACAGGCCGCCAGAAAGACCAGCAGGGCAAACAGGTAATACGGCTTTCTCATTCCGGGTTCCGGCCATTGCAGTGCACTAAAATAGCGCATCATGACATACTCCAACCCATGAACGCCATGCCCGACTTGCCTGCCGCCTGTATCGCGCCCAGCCTCCTGTCTGCCGACTTTGCCCGACTGGGCGAAGAAGTCCGCACCGTGACCGCAGCCGGCGCCGACTGGATCCACTTCGATGTCATGGACAATCACTATGTACCGAACCTGACCATGGGGCCCATGGTGTGCGCTGCCCTGCGGCCTCACATCCAGGTGCCCATCGATGTGCACCTGATGGTCGAACCCGTGGACACGCTGATTCCCGCCTTTGCACAGGCGGGTGCCGACATCATCAGCTTTCACCCCGAAGCGTCCCGGCATGTCGATCGCAGCCTTGCGCTGATTCGCGACCAGGGCTGCAAGGCCGGGCTGGTGCTCAACCCGGCCACCTCATTGCAATGGCTGGACCATGTCATGGACAAACTGGATCTGATCCTGCTGATGTCGGTCAATCCGGGCTTTGGCGGGCAATCCTTCCTGCCGCACACGCTGGCCAAACTGGCTGCGGCACGCCGCCGCATCGACGAATGGCAGGCGCAGGGGGGGCAGGCGATCCGCCTGGAAGTCGATGGCGGGGTCAAGCCCGACAACATTGCCGCCATCCGGGCCGCCGGGGCCGACACATTCGTGGCCGGTTCGGCCATTTTTGGCCAGCCGGACTATCCGGCCGTCATGCAGGCGCTGCGAGCCGGCATCACAGAAGGTGACACCCGGCGCCGGACGGCCAGCCACGGGCCCGACGATGCAGCCACGATGCTACGATAACGCGCACACTCGACACTCGGGCACCCCCTGCGGGTGCCGCATACCCATGATATTCACTGCCGTACACTTCGATCTCGACGGGACCTTGCTGGATACCCTGCCAGACATTGCCGCCGCCATCAATGCCATGCGCCACGATCTCGGCCTGCCCGCCCTGGCGCAGGACACGATCGCCGTGCACGTCGGCAAAGGCAGCGAAACCCTGGTGGCCCGCATTCTGGGCCTGGAAGGCGAGCCGCCCGAACCCGCCCATCATGCGCGTGCACTGGCGTGCTACCTGGACCATTACGCCAGGCTCAACGGCGCTGCGGCGCGGCTGTACCCCGGCGTGATCGAAGGCCTGCAACGCTTTCGGGACCAGGGTTGCGCCATGGCCGTGGTCACGAACAAACTGGCCCGGTTCACCCCGCCGCTGCTCGAACGATTCGATCTGCTCGATTACTTCGATGCGGTGGTATGCGGCGACACCTGTGCGCGCAAGAAGCCCGATCCGGCCCCCCTGCTGCATGCCTGTACCTTGCTGAAAGAGCCCGCCGAAACCACCCTGTTCATTGGCGACTCGATCAATGACGCGCTGGCGGCCCAGGCCGCCGGCATGCGCATGCTGGCATTACCCTATGGGTACAATGAAGGCCGCCCTGCCCATACCCTGCCCGCGGATGCAGTCGTCGACACGCTTGCGGATGCGGCTGCCTGGGCCCTTGATACTGCCATGCAAGGCAATGCACCATGACCGAAATCGAATTCAATGCCCTGGCTGCCCAAGGCTACAACCGGATCCCGTTGATCGCCGAAACCTACGCGGATCTCGACACGCCACTGGCCATCTACCTGAAGCTGGCGCATGCCGGCCCCGAGGCCGGCCGCAACAGTTGCCTGCTCGAATCCGTGGTCGGGGGCGAGCGCTTTGGGCGCTATTCATTCATCGGCTTGCCCGCAAAGACCCAGATCCGGGCCACAGGCACCAAAACCGAGGTCATCACACGGGGCGACGTGGTCGAAACCCACGAGGGTGATCCGCTTGCATTCATCGAAGCCTACCAGAAGCGCTTCAAGGTGGCCCTGCGCCCCGGCATGCCGCGTTTTGCAGGTGGGCTTGCGGGGTATTTCGGCTACGACACGGTGCGGCACATCGAGCCGCGCCTGGGCCCCAACGTCAAGCCGTGGCCCTCCGGGCAGCAATCGGGCACCCCCGATATCCTGCTGCTGCAGATCGATGAACTGGTGATTGTCGACAACCTGGCCGGGCGCACCTACCTCATCGTCTATGCCGACCCGCAACAGCCCGAGGCCTATGCCCTGGCGCGGCGCCGCCTCAAGGCACTGCGCGAAAAACTGCGCACCCCGGTGGTGATCCCATATGCCTACGCCAGCATGCAGACCCCCACCGAGCGCGACTTCAAGAAAGCCGACTATCTCGCTGCCGTACAGAAGGCCAAGGCCTACATCGAAGCGGGCGACCTGATGCAGGTTCAGGTCGGCCAGGTGATCGCCAAGCCGTTCCGTGATTCGCCCCTGTCCCTGTACCGTGCGTTGCGCTCGCTCAACCCTTCGCCCTACATGTACTACTGGAATTTCGATCACTTCCATGTCGTCGGTGCCTCGCCCGAGATCCTGGTGCGCAAGGACTGCGAATCGGTCCAGGGGCAATCGCGTGAAACAGTCACCATCCGGCCTCTGGCCGGCACCCGCAAGCGGGGCGGTACGCACGAAGAAGACCTGCGCCTCGAGCAGGAACTGCTGGCCGACCCCAAAGAGCGGGCCGAACACGTGATGCTCATCGATCTCGCACGCAACGACATCGGGCGGGTGGCCCGCACGGGCAGCGTCGAAGTCACCGACACCATGACCATCGAACGCTATTCACACGTGATGCACCTGGTCTCCAATGTGCACGGCGAACTCAAGGAAGGCCTGAGCAACATCGACGTGCTGCGGGCCACATTCCCGGCCGGTACCCTCACGGGTGCGCCCAAGGTGCGCGCCATGGAAATCATCGACGAACTCGAACCGGTCCGACGGGGCATCTACGGCGGCGCCGCAGGCTACCTGAGCTACGGGGGCGAGATGGATCTGGCCATTGCCATCCGCACGGGGATCATCCGCGACGGCATGCTGTACGTGCAGGCGGCCGCGGGCATCGTGGCCGACTCGGACCCCGAAAAAGAATGGCTCGAGACCGAAGCCAAGGCCCGGGCATTGCTGCGCGCCGCCGAGCAGGTGCAATTCGGGCTCGATGACCCGATCTGAAGCCATCCTGCATACCGCATCGGGTCCTGCGGCAAACACATACTGGTACTTTCCCTCCTCGACACGTTTTTCGTCGACACAGTACAATCCTGCACATGATTCAACCCACGAACCCTCACGTATCCACTTGGTGGCGCCTCTTCTAGGGGCGGCATCCTCGTGCGTGGTTCATCGCATCGTGCCGCCGTACTGGCGGCATCTTTCTGATCGATTGCCCCCAGCACGGTGGTTCCAGGAAAAACCATGAAACTGCTGATGCTGGACAACTACGATTCCTTTACCTACAACCTGGTGCAGTATCTGGGCGAACTCGGCGCCCAGGTGCAGGTCGTTCGCAACGACCAGATCGACCTCGCCGGGGTCGAGGCGCTCGCACCCGAGCGCATCTGCGTCTCGCCCGGGCCCTGCACCCCAGCCGAAGCGGGGATCTCGGTCGAACTGATCCGCCACTTTGCGGGCCGTATCCCCATACTCGGGGTCTGCCTGGGCCATCAGGCCATAGGCGCGGCATGGGGCGCCCGCATCGTGCGCGCACGCGAACTCATGCACGGCAAGGTATCCGAAGTCTCGCACCAGGGCACTGACGTCTTTCGAGGGCTGCCGTCGCCGTTCACCGTGACGCGTTACCATTCGCTGGCCATCGCACGCGAGGGCCTGCCCAGCTGCCTGCACGTCACTGCAGAAACCGCAGATGGCGAAATCATGGGGGTTGCCCACGAGTCCCTGCCCGTTTATGGCGTGCAGTTTCATCCAGAATCCATCCTCAGCGAACACGGCCATGCCCTGTTGCGCAACTTTCTGGATGCGTGACCACATGGCCGTGCCCCATGGCCCCGCCCCAGTTCCAAGGAAATCAGCCAATGCCGCCCATCACCCCCACTGAAGCGCTCGTCCGTTGCATAGAGCACCGCGAGATCTTTCACGATGAAATGCTCGCACTGATGCGCATGCTCATGCGGGGCGAAATGCCGCCCCAGATCGCCAGTGCCCTGCTCATGGGCTTGCGGGTCAAGAAAGAAACCGTGGGCGAGATCACCGCGGCCGCCGAGGTCATGCGCGAGTTCGCACTGGGGGTCGATGCCCCACACCCCGAAGACCTGCTCGACATGTGCGGTACCGGGGGCGATGGCTCGCACACGTTCAACATCTCCACGGCGGCCATGTTCGTGGCTGCTGCGGGGGGCGTCCGGATCGCCAAGCACGGCAATCGCAGCGCATCGTCCTCCTCGGGCAGCGCCGATGTGCTCGAGGCGCTGGGTGCCTGCATTACCGCCAGCCCGGCGCAGGTGGCCGAATGCCTGGCAGCCACGGGCATCGGCTTCATGTTCGCCCCCGCCCACCATGGCGCCATGAAAAACGTAGCCGCAGTGCGTCGTGAACTGGGCGTGCGCACGATCTTCAACATCCTCGGGCCGCTGACCAACCCCGCGAAGGCCGCCAACCAGCTGCTGGGGGTATTCCACCCCGACCTGGTCGGCATCCTGGTGCGGGTACTGCAACGGCTGGGCTCACGTCACGTACTGGTCGTGCACGGCAAGGACGGCATGGATGAGGCCTCGCTGGGGGCATCCACACTGGTGGGTGAACTCAAGGACGATCAGATCCATGAATACGAAATCCATCCCGAAGACTTCGGCATGGCCATGGTCTCGAACCGCAGCATCAAGGTGGCCAATCGTGAAGAATCGGCCGCACTGATACGCTCGGCGCTGGAAAACGAACCCGGTACGGCTCGTGACATCGTCCATTTCAATGCCGGCCTGGCCCTGTACGCAGGCAATCGCGCACCAGGCATCGCACAGGGCATTGCGCAGGCTGGCGAGCTGATCGCCTCCGGCGCTGCCCGCCAGAAGCTCGAGGAATTCTGTCAGTACACACAAAGGTTTGCCGCATGAACGACATCCTGGCCCGTATCCTCGAGACCAAGCGCAATGAAGTGGCCGCTGCACGGCAGATGCGCAGCGAAGCCGAAGTGTTGCGCGAAGCACAGAATCGCAAGGACATCCGGGGCTTTGCGCGCGCGATCGAAGAGCGGGTTGCGCAGGGCAAGCCCGCCGTCATTGCCGAGATCAAGAAAGCCTCGCCCTCCAAGGGGGTGATCCGTGCCGATTTCAATCCGGCAGAAATTGCGAGCAGCTATGCCTGCCATGGCGCAGCCTGCCTGTCGGTGCTGACCGACGTCCAGTATTTTCAGGGGGGCTATGACCACCTGCGCCAGGCACGGGCGGCCTGCAGCCTGCCCGTGCTGCGCAAGGATTTCATGGTGGACCCCTACCAGGTGATCCATGCCCGTGCCCTCGGGGCCGACTGCATCCTGCTCATCGCGGCGGCCCTGCCACCTGCCGATCTGCGCGAACTCGAGTCTGTCGCACTCGATCTGGGCATGGACGTGCTGGTCGAGATCCATGACCCGGACGAACTCGACGCCGCCCTGACCCTGCAGACGCCATTGCTCGGTATCAACAATCGCAACCTGCGTACGTTCGAGACCAGCCTGGACACCACGCTGTCGCTGCTGGGGCAGTTGCCTGCCGACAAGCGGGTGATTACCGAGAGCGGCATCCTCGAACCCGCAGACGTCCAGCGCATGCGGGCGGCGGGCGTGCAGGCCTTTCTGGTGGGCGAAGCGTTCATGCGCGCCGCAGACCCCGGCCTGGCCCTGCGCACCCTGTTCATGGCGCCCCCCGCCAACCCCTGAACGCTACCGCCCGGGCACGACAGCGGGACAGCGCGATACCCGCGGCGTCCGGCCCGGGCACCATCGCCCCGTATTGCGCAGCCCGGGTCAATGAACGGCAGCGTACATGATGCGTTCCTCGGTGGCGTTTTCCCGGGTGAACTCCTCGACCACGCGGCCCTCGCGACTCACCAGAATCCGGTCCGAGAGGGCAAAGACTTCCGGCAAATAAGAGGAAATCACCAGAACGGCCAGACCGCTGTCGGCCAGTTCGTTGATCAACTGGTGAATCTCGGCGATTGCACCCACGTCGACACCGCGCGTCGGTTCGTCGAAAATCACCAGGCGCGGCTTCTGCAGCAGGGATTTCGCAATCACGACCTTCTGCTGGTTGCCCCCGGAGAGCTCGATCACCCGGGCATCGTTGCCGATCGCCCGGATGTTCAGCCGGGCGCGCCAGTCTTTGGCAAGCGCCTGCATCTGGGCCATGTTGACGACATTGGCCGCCCGCGTGGCGGCCATCTGGCCGACGTACAGATTTTCCGCAATCGACATGGTTTCGAAGAAGCCTTCGATCTTGCGGTCTTCCGTGACATACACGATGCCGTCGCGTATGGCCTGCCTGGGGATGCGGTAACGGATCGGCCTGCCCATGAGCCGGATCTCGCCGCCGTGCAGGAAGTCGCGCTTGAGCGCACCGGCGATGATCTTGGCCGTCTCGGTACGGCCGGACCCCACCAGGCCGAACATGCCGGTGATCTGGCCCGCGTAGATGGAGAACGAATTGTTCTTGACCATGTTGCCCATGGACAGATTCTGCACGCTCAGTACCCGGGCACCCCGGGCCCGCGTCGACCGCCCGGCCGACGCCTGCCCATAGAGTTCGTCGGACAGGGTGCGCCCGACCATGGCCGCAATGATCCGGTCGCGATCCAGCAAGGCCGCCTGCTCGGTGAGTACATGCTCGCCATCGCGCAGGATCGTGATGCGGTCGGCAATCTGCAGGGCCTCTTCGAGCGCGTGCGATATGAAGATGATCGATACGCCCTGTGTGCGCAAGCGCTCGATCAACGAAAAGAAATAGCGCTTCTCTTCGGGTGTCAGCGATGCCGTGGGCTCATCGAACACCAGGACACGGGCCTTGTGGTGCACCGCACGGGCTATCTCGACCAGTTGCTTCTGTGCGGCGCCCAGCGAAGAGACCAGATGGGCCGGATCCACCCCGAAGTTGAGCGACTGCAGGAAGGTCTGCGCGGAGATGTACAGCCCGCGCAGCCGGTTGAAGAATTTCTCGTTGCCCAGATACAGGTTCTGGGCCACCGTCAGCGTCGGCACCAGGCTGGTCTCCTGGAACACCATGGCCACCCCGTGGGCCAGGGCATCGGAGGGCTCATTGAACGTCACCGGCCGCCCATCGAGCAGGATGCGCCCGGCGGACGGCGCGATGATGCCTGCGATGATCTTCGTGAGTGTCGACTTGCCGGCCCCATTTTCACCCAGAAGGGCATGCACTTCACCGCGGCGCAGATCGAAGTCGATATCCTTCACCGCATACACGCCGCGGTAGGATTTGCTGACGCGCTCGAGCGAGAGCAAGGTATCCATCAGGGCTCCATGGCAAGAATCATGTGACCGCCGCGGCTGGTGGCGTACAGTACGCCGTGCTGCTCGAGCAGGCTCGTGATCCCATGACGCTGGCCATCGGCACGGCTATGCTTGCCGTGCATGGGGTTCAGGCCGGCATCGAGATACAGGGCGAGCCCATAGGATCGCGACGGCGCCCAGGGCTTCAGGATGCCCATCTGCTTGAGTCCGCCACGCTGCAGGGGCTCGCGGAAGCTGCGCTTGCCCGACAGTGCCGGGCAGATCCAGTGATCGCGCTCGAGTTCCCGAAGCATGTCGTTGCGGTAGCGGGTTTCACGCAGCACCAGTTCGACCAGCTGGCTGCGCGGCGCATACAGCGCCAGCCAGAACCCGCCTTGCGGGCTGGGGCTGATGCGGCCCGGGTAGGCTGGCAGATCCCCCAGGACCTCGCTGGCCGATGTGCCCGGCTGCCCGGACAGGCCGATCAGGCGATGGCGCCAGCTTTCGGACACCAGCACCCCGGCATCGCCTGCATCGGCCAGCCCGGCCGGCCAGGCCAGCCGGTCGGCCAGTAGCGTAGCCTGGCCCGTATCCAGATCCAGACGCCATACCGAACCCAGTGCATTCTTCTGCATCAGGTCGAGTTGCCAGTCGGCCGGCCCATTGCGGCTGGAGCCTTCGGCCACCAGTACCGTACGCGCATCCTGCAACCACAGGGCCGTCGGGCAGACCATGGGCCGCCCGGCCTGCCAGCGCACGTGATGCCGGCCTTCATGGGGGCCGGCACACACCAGCAGGCTGCCGTCTTCGAGCCCGGCCAGCAGGATTTCGTCATGCCAGGCCGCCAGCGAAGCCGCTGGCGCCGGCAAGCGGTACAGGGGCTCATCCTGCCCTGCGCGGCGGATGTCGGCGCCCGACGTATACAGCAGCTCTCCTTGCCAGGCCACGAGATTGTCAGGCTCGGGGACGGTCTCCAGCACCCGCGCTTCATCGAGCAGCGTATTGGGCTGCAGCGCGCCATCCATGGCGGGCACCGTCACGGCACTGTCGCCGCGGCCCAGCAGACGATCGGCCAGCCGCCGCCAGAACGGGGTCATGGTGCACGCCCCCAGTAGCTGTCCTGACTGGTCCAGGAGGTATCGGCGCCCGGAATCCTGTAGCGGCCGATGCGATTGTTGAACACCCCCCCCAGATACAGGTAGCCCTTGTGCTCGCGTGGCGAGGTGATCATGGGATGATTTTCACCACTGCGATCCCAGAGTGATTCGACAATGCGGCCGGCCTCGTCGAACTTCAGGACGCAGCCCGTGTTGAGGTTGGGAAACAGAAGTTCATCCTGGGCCACGCGCCGGGCCATGTGGCGCCGGAATGAAGGGCGCCGCAGGGCCAGTTCGAGCGACGGTGTGCGCATGCCCATGATGGCCAGCCAGTAGCAGCCGTCGGAGGCCCGGTTGATGTTGTCCGGGTAACCGGGCAGATTTTCGATGACCCGCTCGACCCGGCCCGTCCTGGGGCCGGCAAACCAGTAGCGGCTGATACGGCAGGCCCAGGACTCGGCGAAGAAGAAGGACTGCCCGTCATGCGACATGCAGATGCCGTTGGGAAAGACCAGACGGCGCAGAATGGTGCGCGTGCTGCCATTGCGCGGATCATGACAGATGATGCGGCCATTGCCCCGGCTTTCCAGGGCATCCAGCGGCCACTCGTGCATTTCGTAGCGCACCGTGGCCTCGCTGAAGAAGACCCGGCCATCTGGCGCAATGTCGAGATCATCGGCCAGGCGCAGGCGGGAATCGTCATTGATGGACCATGGCGTACGGTTGGTCTCGTCGGTGAGTTTGGTGAAGTCGCCCTGCGGATCAATCTGGTAGAGCCCCATGCCGGCATCGCACAGCAGCAGGTTGTCATGGCGATCCATGGCAAAACCCAGCGGTGTGCCACCGATATGGGAAAAAATTTCCATCTGCTGATAGTCGGGCGCGAGAAAGCGGACCACATCGCCGTGGCGCGAACCGGTGTACAGATGATCATGGCGATCGAAGATCATGTCCTCGGGCCCCTCGATCCGGCCCAGGCCGATGAGCTCCACATCCTTCAGGCGATCGTTGATGGCATAGGGCGAATCGGAACCCGGCTCGGTCGATGGCGCCTGCGGCAAGGCCAGATAGGTCGGCGACACATAGACTTTTGCCAGCAGCTTGTGCCGGTTCTTCAACCAGCGCACGTCAATGCCCACAGCCAGCAGCAGGATCAGGCCCAGCACCAGGGAACTGGACCCGCTGAGCAGGCCCAGGCGCACGAGGCCGTCGGTCACCAGCAGCACCGTGACCGAGCCGATGAAGGCTTTGGGCACCGAGCCCTTGCCACCGCCCAGGCTGTTGCCGCCGACCACAGCCGCCGTCAGCGCCATGACTTCCATGCCGACCCCGGTGGCCGGACCGGCATTGTTCAGGCGGGCCGCATACAGGATGGCCGAGACCCCGCAGAGGATGCCGGACATCACATAGGTGCTGCATACGGTGCGCGGTACCGCGATGCCCACGTTGTAGGCGGAGCGCCGCGAACCCCCGATGGCCATGATGTGCCAGCCGGGCCGTGTACGGCTCAAGAACAGATGTGCGGCCACGGCAAACACGGCAAATAGCCAGAAGCCGAAAGGCACGCCGAGAACCGTACCCATGCCAACGAATTCCCAGGCCTCGTCATCCAGGAATACGGCGGACACTGCGGCCGCCTGCTGCATGAGCAGTACATCGACGATGGCGCGCACGATGATCAGCGTCACCAGCGTCGTCAGGAAGGCCCGCAGCTTCAGGTAGCCCACCAGGACCCCGTTGACCAGGCCCACCAGCCCGCACACCAGCAGGACGGCCGGTGTCATGAGCCAAACCGGCCATTCGGCGACGTTCATGAGATACAGGGCGGTGATGTTGCCCAGAGCCACGATGGACCCCACGCTCAGATCGATGCCGCCCGCCACCATCACGATCATCATCGCGCAGACGACAAAGCCGAACTCACCCAGCATGCGCAGGAAATCGACGATGGAGCCCGCCGAGAAAAACCTTGGGATCTGCCAGCCCAGCAAAGCCATCACGAGCAGCAGGCTGGCCACCGGGATGGCGTTCTCTATCCAGCGCTTGGCCAGGATCTCGCCCAGCAGGTGATCGGGCACCAGCCGGTAGCGCCATTGCAGGCAGCGATCATAAAGCGACTGAGGGCCCACCCTGCTCTCCTGCACCCGACCCTGTCTGGCTGCAGGACCGGGCACGATATGACGATCGGATCATTGCGGATCGCTTTATTGCTTGTAGTCGTTGAGATCCCAACACGATTGGGGCGTCAGGTTGTCCTTGTCGATCACGTCGAGTTTCGAATACAGATAGAACTGCCCGGTGCCCACATCGAGCTTCTGCTGCAGAATCGTCTTCAGTGCCGAGCTGAGATCATGGCCCTGCAATGGCGCATTGAACGTCACGTAGTGGGTGAACACGCCTTTCTTGACGTTGTCGCACGCGCTGGTGGCCCCGCCGCCCGACGACACCACGGTCACCGGCTGGGCCGGCTTGGCGTCGAGCACGGCATTGCCGATACCCACGTCCATGCCATCCCAGAAGCCGGTGATACCGCACAGATCGGGGTGCTGGCGCAGAATGGTGGTCGTGATGGCATACGCCTTGGAAGAGTCCCAATCGGCTGCCTGGTCGGACACCACCGTGATTTCCGGATGCTTCTGCAATACGTTGTTGACCCCCCTGAGCTGGTAGGTACTGGCCGGGTCGGTCACGGCACCCTGCATGATCGCCACCTTGCGTGACGTGCCGTCACCGCAGGCCTTGACCAGCGTTTCGGCCGCGCGTTCGCCGATTTCCGTCCAGTCGACCCCCACGTATGCCGAAGAAGTGTAGATGGCCTTGGTGTTCAGTTGCACCACCGGGATGCCGGCACTTTCGGCGCGCTTGATGAGACGCGCAAATGACGTGACGTCCACGTTGTGCACGACCATGATGTCCGGCTCTTCGGCGATCATGCTGGTCAGGGCCTGCGCGCCGACGTCCGGCTTCCAGCCATAGTCGCGCACATTGATCTTTACCCCGAGGGGCTCGAGATCGCGCCGGATGGTGGATACCCAGGCCTGGCTGAGATCCAGCCCCATGGTGGCCACGGCGATGGAGATGGTCTTGTCCTTGAAGGCATCGTAGTAGGGCTGACGACCCGGGTCGACTATGCCATCTTTCTGGGCAAACGCCAGCGTGCTGACCGCGCTCAGGGCGGCCACCGCCAGGATCCGTTTCAGTGCTTTCATCTCATCCTCCTGCCTTTGAAGGCAAACACGTGCGGGGCGTCATCAGATATCCCCCTGTTGCGCAGTCTGTTCGTCGCGTGGATTGAGCACGCTGTCGACTACGATGGCAATCAAGAGAATGACGCTCTTGATGATATTCTGTGTGGTGTATTCGAGGTTCATGATCGTCATGCCGTTGATCAGGATGCCGATCAGCAGCGTGCCCACGATCACGTTGCGCACGCCGCCCTTGCCCCCGCTGAGCCCTATGCCCCCCAGCACCACCACCAGGATCACGTCATAGACCAGCGATGAATTCGCTACGCGAGTATTCATGGTGGCCACGGTCGCGGCCGTGACGATGCCCGCCAGGTAGCCAATGACCGCCGAGAGCACGTACTGCAGGCAGATCACGGGGCGCACGCCAATACCCGTGAGGCGCGCGGTCTGGGGGTTGTCGCCTATGGCCCGGACATACAGGCCGGCACGGGCGTAGCGCAGGAACAGCCAGGACAGGAACGCAACGATGCAGAACACCACCACCGGCATGGGGATGCCGAGCAGACTGCCCGTACCCAGAAACTGGACCCCACCCCAATCGGTGGAGAGCGGAATGATTTCCTGCGACAGCAGGGCAAACATGCCAAAACCGTAGATCACGGCCCAGGTGCCCAAGGTGGCAAACAGGGCCGAGATCTCGACATAGGCAATGAGAATGCCATTGGCGATGCCGACCACCAGCACCAGCGCCAGACCCAGCAGCAGCGGCACGATGGCACTGTCGCCCGGCGTTGCCAGCGACAGCGCCCAGGCCACGGCAATGACCATGGTGGCCACCAGCGACAGGTCGATCCCCCGGCCAATGATGACGAGCGCCATGGCCAGGCCCAGAATGCCCAGTACGGATACGTTGCGCAGCAAGGGCAGAATGTTGTCGACAGTCGCAAAGCCTGGCAGGCTTGCGGAAAAGACTGCAAACAGCATGAGCGCCAGCAGGAACACGATGCGTTCCTGGGTGAACCCGCCTTGGTGCACCAGGCGACCGAGGCGTTCAGTGGGTAGCATGATTTCTCCGTGAGCCAGGCCCCGGGCCACTGCGCCACTGGGGTTGAAAACGAACCACTGTATTCAATTTTCCTGATCTTCGGAAGCCTCGAAATGGCAAGCAGGTGTTTCAGCAACCCGGAAATGAAAAAGTGCCCTGCAGGGCACTTTTTCATGTCGGACGCTCAGTGTGAGCGCCGCCCCTGGCTGAATTTGCGCGCGGCAGCCGCCTGGGCGGCCAGCATGGCCAGCTCGGCTTCGACCACGGCCATGTCGGCCTTGTCTTTCGTGTTGCGCAGGGCCTCTTCGGCGCGTTCGCGCGCCGCCAGGGCCTTGGCTTCATCGAGGTCGGCCGCCCGAATGGCCGTATCGGACAATACCGTAACCCCGTTGGGTTGCACCTCGAGAATGCCACCGGCCACGAAGATGTTTTCTTCGCTGCCATCGACAAGCCTGATCTTCAGGGTGCCAGGGCGGATGCGCGAAATCAGTGGCGTATGACCGGGCAGGATGCCCAGATCGCCCGATTCGCCGGGCAGGGCCACGAACGTGGCCTCGCCGGAATAAATCGAGGCTTCTGCACTGACCACTTCGATCTGCAAAGTTGCCATGGGGGTTCCTTATTGAAGCGTCTTGGCCTTTTCAAAGGCCTCGTCTATGGAGCCTACCATATAGAAGGCCTGCTCGGGCAAGGCATCGCACTCGCCTTCGACGATCATCTTGAAGCCGCGCAGGGTTTCGGCCAGCGGCACGTACTTGCCCGGCGAGCCCGTGAAGACCTCGGCCACATGGAAGGGCTGCGACAGAAAGCGCTGGATCTTGCGTGCCCGGGCCACCGCCTGCTTGTCTTCCGGAGAGAGTTCGTCCATGCCCAGAATGGCGATGATGTCGCGCAGCTCTTTGTAGCGCTGCAGCGTCTGCTGCACGGCACGCGCGACGTTGTAGTGCTCTTCGCCCACGATCTGCGGATCGAGCTGCCGGCTGGTGGAGTCGAGCGGGTCGACCGCCGGGTAGATCCCGAGCGCGGCAATGTCGCGCGACAGCACCACGGTGGAATCCAGGTGCAGGAAGGTGGTGGCCGGCGACGGGTCGGTCAGGTCATCGGCCGGTACATAGACCGCCTGGATCGACGTGATGGAACCGGTCTTGGTGGATGTGATGCGTTCCTGCAACTTGCCCATTTCTTCGGCCAGCGTCGGCTGGTAGCCCACCGCCGATGGCATGCGCCCCAGCAGCGCCGACACTTCGGTACCCGCGAGCGTGTAGCGATAGATGTTGTCGACGAAGAACAGCACGTCGCGGCCCTCGTCGCGGAAGCTTTCAGCCATGGTCAGGCCCGACAATGCGACACGCAGGCGGTTCCCGGGGGGCTCGTTCATCTGGCCGAAGACCATGGCCACCTTGGATTCGGGCAGATTGTCGAGCTGGATGACCCCGGCGTCGGACATTTCATGGTAGAAGTCATTGCCCTCGCGGGTGCGTTCACCCACCCCGGCAAAGACCGACAGGCCGCTGTGCGCCTTGGCGATATTGTTGATGAGCTCGAGCATGTTCACGGTCTTGCCCACGCCGGCGCCACCGAACAGACCCACCTTGCCGCCCTTCGCAAACGGACACACCAGGTCGATCACCTTGATGCCGGTCTCGAGCAGCTCGACCGAAGGCGAGAGCTCATCGAATTGCGGCGCCGGCTGGTGGATGGCGCGCCGATCAGCGGCTTCGATCGCCCCGCGCTCGTCGATGGGCCGCCCCAGCACATCCATGATGCGCCCGAGTGTGGCCGGCCCCACCGGTACGGAAATGGGCGCGCCCGTTGCCGCCACGGCCATGCCACGGCGCAGCCCGTCGGACGACCCCATGGCGATGGTGCGCACCACGCCATCGCCCAGCTGCTGCTGGACTTCGAAGGTCAGGCCTTTTTCGGCGAAATCCGATGAGTCGTCGGCGAGGGTGAGCGCGTCGTAGATGTTGGGGATGCTGTCGCGGGGGAACTGAATGTCCACCACTGCGCCAATGCACTGAACGATGGTACCGTTGCTCATGTTTAGTCCTATGTAAGATCCGTTTTGCAGTGCGCGCGTCGATCAGACCGCGGCCGCACCACCCACGATTTCGGAAATTTCCTTGGTGATGGCCGCCTGACGCGTCTTGTTGTAGACCAGCTGCAGGTCGTCGATGACTTTCTTGGCGTTGTCGGACGCCGCTTTCATGGCGACCATGCGCGCGGACTGCTCGCTGGCCATGTTCTCGGCGACCGCCTGGTAGATCAGGCCCTCGACATAGCGCAGCAGCAGGTCGTCGATGACCGTCTGGGAATCAGGCTCGTAGAGATAATCCCAGCCATACTGGGTGTGCAGGGCGCCTTCTTCGTCGTCACCCGTCTGGAAGGGGTCGGCCAGGCCACTGGGCAGCGGCAGCAGCCGCAGGAAGCTGGGCTCCTGGCGCATGGTGTTGATGAACCGGCTGGTCGCCAGATACACGGCATCGATCTTGCCACTGACGAAGTCATCGAGCTGCACCTTGATGGCGCCGATCAGGCGCTCGAGATTGGGGGCATCGCCCAGCTGGACCTCGGATGACACCACGTTGACGCCCACGCGATTGAGCAGGCTCAGACCCTTCGAACCCAGTGCCGTCGCCTGCACCGTGATCCCCTGGGCCTCGAGCGCCTTGATCTGATGCAGGACCAGGCGCGAGATATTGGTATTCAAGCCGCCGCAAAGGCCCTTGTCGGTGGTCACCATGATGACCCCGGCCGCGGACATCTTGCCGGGTTCCACCATGTAGGGATGCGTGTAATCAGGGTTGGCCTGCATCAGGTGCGAAGCAATCGCGCGCACCTTGGTGGCATAGGGGCGGCCGGCCCGCATGCGATCCTGCGCCTTGCGCATTTTCGCCGCCGCGACCATCTCCATCGCCTTGGTGATCTTGCTCGTGTTTTGCACGCTCTTGATCTTGGTTCGAATTTCCTTGATTCCAGCCATGGGCTCAATCCTTCAGGTCAGACCGCGGCGGCGCACCGCCCCCGCGGCTGGCATCTCAAAACGTGCCGTGTTTCTTGAACTCGACAATGGCGGCAGCCAGTGCGGCGTCATCTTCCTTGGAGAGCTCTTTGAGCTCTTCGATGCGGTTGATCAGCTCGGCGTGCTTGGACCTGAGGAAATCCTTGAGCGCCTTTTCGAAAGACAGCACCTGACTGACCTCGAGGTCATCGAGATAGCCGTTGTTGACCGAGTACAGGGCCACGGCGAGTTCCCAGACCTGCTGGGGCTGGTACTGCGGCTGCTTGAGGAGTTCGACCACGCGCTTGCCCCGCTCGAGCTGGCGCCGGGTGGCGTCATCGAGATCCGAGGCAAACTGTGCGAATGCGGCGAGTTCACGATACTGGGCCAGGTCGGTGCGAATGCCGCCGGACAGTTTCTTGATGACCTTGGTCTGCGCCGAGCCCCCCACACGCGACACCGAGATGCCGGCGTTGATGGCCGGGCGAATGCCGGCATTGAAGAGATCGGTCTCGAGGAAAATCTGGCCATCGGTGATCGAGATCACGTTGGTGGGCACGAAAGCCGAGACGTCGCCCGCCTGGGTCTCGATGATGGGCAAAGCCGTGAGCGAACCCGTCCTGCCCTTGACTTCGCCATTGGTGAACTGTTCGACATAGTGCGCGTTCACGCGTGCAGCGCGTTCGAGCAGGCGCGAGTGCAGGTAGAAGACGTCGCCGGGGTAGGCTTCGCGCCCTGGCGGGCGGCGCAGCAGCAGGGACACCTGGCGATAGGCCCATGCCTGCTTGGTGAGGTCGTCGTAGATGATCAGGGCGTCTTCGCCGCGATCACGGAAGTATTCACCCATGGTGCAGCCGGAATAGGCCGCCAGATACTGCATGGCGGCTGATTCGGAGGCCGCTGCGGCGACGACGATGGTGAATTCGAGGGCACCATGCTCTTCGAGCTTGCGCACCACGTTGTTGATGGTGGAAGCCTTCTGGCCAATGGCCACATAGACGCAGGTAACGCCCTTGCCCTTCTGGTTGATGATGGTGTCGACGGCCACAGCGGTCTTGCCGGTCTGGCGGTCGCCGATGATCAGCTCGCGCTGGCCGCGCCCGATGGGCACCATGGAGTCGATGGCCTTCTGGCCGGTCTGCAGCGGCTGGGACACGGACTGGCGGGCAATCACCCCGGGGGCCACCTTCTCGATGACGTCGGTCTGCTTTGCGTTGATGGGGCCCTTGCCATCGATGGGGCTGCCCAGCGCATCGACCACGCGTCCTTTCAGTTCGGGGCCGACCGGTACCGCCAGAATGCGCCCGGTGGTCTTGACCGCATCCCCTTCGGAGACGCCGATGTAGTCACCGAGGATCACGGCACCCACCGAATCCCGCTCGAGATTGAGCGCCAGACCAAAGCGGTTGTTGGGGAACTCGAGCATTTCGCCCTGCATCACGTCGGACAGGCCATGGATGCGGGTAATGCCGTCGGTGACCGAGACGACCGTGCCTTCGGTACGGATGTCGGTGGACGCACCCAGGCCTTCGATGCGGCTTTTCAGCAGTTCGCTGATCTCGGACGGGTTAAGTTGCATGGTAAGACTCCTGGAATCCTGTGAACTGGCCCGCCGTCATGCGGCCAGCGTATCGCGCAGGCTCGCCAGACGGGCCTGTACGGAAGTGTCTAGAACATGGTCACCCACCGCGACGCGCACGCCGCCAATGAGATCCGGGTCCACATTGACCTCGGGCTTGAGCTTGAGGCCGAACTTGCGTTCGAGCCCGGCCAGCAAGCGGGCCAGATGGTCATCGTCGATGGGGAAAGCACTGGTGATGTGCGCCAACGCCGTCCCTTCGAGCTGGTTGCGCAATTGCTCGAATTGCTGCGCCACGAGCGGCACGGCCGGGATGCGGTCGTTTTCGACCACCAGCCCCACCAGATTGACGAGTTCGGGCGGCAATGCCTCGGGCAACAGCCCCAGCAACAGGTTGGCGCGCTGCTCATCGGACAGGCGCGGGTCGCCCATGGCCTCGAGGACATCAGGCAGGCTGCACACTTCGGCGAGCTGCGCCACCTGATCGGACCACCAGCCAAGCCCGCGCGCATCGCTGCGTACGGACTCGAACAGGGCTTCAGCGTAGGGTCGTGCAATTGTGGACAGTTCAGCCATGATGCGCCCTGTATCAGAGTTGAGCCTGCAGCTGGTCGAGCAGTTCGGCATGCGCCTTTGCGTCGACCTCGCGCCGCAGGATCTGCTCGGCCCCCTGCACGGCCAGCACGGCCACTTCGGCCCGCAGGGCCTCGCGCACGCGCTGGGCTTCCTGTTCGGCGTCCTGCCGCGCCAGTGCCACGATGCGCGCCTTTTCAGCCTCGGCTTCGCGGCGCGCTGCATCGATGACGGCGGCAGCCTGCTTTTCGGCTTCGGCCAGACGGGCGTGGTTATCGGTCTTGGAGGCCGCTTCCATCAGGCTGATGCGCGCCTGGGCCTGCGCCAGGTCGGCCTTGCCTTTTTCGGCGGCAGCCAGACCGTCGGCGATTTTCTGGCGACGATCATCCATTGCCTTCGTCAGGGGTGGCCAGATGAATTTCATCGTGAACCAGCCCAGAACGAAAAACACGATCATCTGGAAAAAGAGAGTCGCGTTTAAATTCACGGTCGTATCCTATTCTTGCCGTTCGTGCCCTGCAGCACCCCTGCAGAGCACCAATGCAGCTGTCTGTGCCTGAGTTGGCCCGACAGCCCCCGGGCCGCTGGCCGCCAGCGGCGACTCGGCCCGCGCTGCCATCAGCCTACGAAGGGGTTGGCGAACGCGAACAGCATGGCCAGACCCACGCCGATCAGGAAGGCGGCGTCGATCAGACCCACCAGCAGGAACATCTTGGTCTGCAGGGTGTTCATGAGTTCGGGCTGGCGCGCCGAGGCCTCGAGATATTTGCCGCCCATGAGGCCAATGCCGATACAGGCGCCTATGGCCCCCAGACCGATGATCAGACCGCAAGCCAGGGCTACGAACGCAACGTTGGTCATGACAACTCCTTGGTAGTAAACGTTGTTTAGTCAAAAAATCGAAAGATCAGTGGCCTTCATGCGCCAACCCGATATACACCAGGGTGAGCATCATGAAGATGTATGCCTGCAGGAGGACGATCAGGATGTGGAAGATGGCCCACGCCGAACCGGCCAGTACATGCCCGAAAGCAAGGCTGATGCTGGTGGGGTCGGCCCCCGCCCAGGCACCACCCAGCAAGGCGATCAGCATGAACAGCAGCTCGCCTGCATACATGTTGCCAAACAGCCGCATGCCCAGCGATACCGTCTTGGCGACGTATTCGATGAGGTTGAGCAGCAGGTTGAATGGCGCCAGAATGATGGCCCCCACGCCGTGCGCATGGAAGGGGGCAGTGAAGAGTTCTTTCACGAAACCGACCGGGTTCTTGATCTTGATGCCGTAGTAGAGCATCAGCAGGAGCACGCCCAGCGACATCCCCATGGGAATGTTGAGATCGGCTGTAGGCAGGATACGGTGGTAATACAGGGGATCGTCGTGCGCACTGCCCAGACCGACCATCTGGAAGATCCAGCCCATGAGATCGACCGGAATCAGGTCGAGCGCGTTCATCAGCGTGATCCAGAGGAACACCGTGAGCGCGAGCGGCGCCGCAAACTGGCGCGAAGTGGCATTGGGCACGATGTTCTTGGCCTCATCGTTGACCATGCCCACGAGCATTTCAATGGACATCTGGAAGCGGCCCGGCACGTCGGTGGTGGCCCGGCGGGCGGCACGCCAGAGAAAGTACAGCACGATGAAGCCCATGAGGGCCGACCAGAACAGCGAGTCGTAGTTGACGACATCGAAGTTGGCGATGATGTCCTGCTTGTGACCGAGATTGTTGAGGTGAACCAGATGGTGCTGGATGTATTCGGACTGAGGTGTCGTGACAACGTCGGTCATCGGAAAACCCTTTTTTCAATCAATTCATGGCAGACGGCGCAATGCCAGCAACACCACATACCCCTTCATGACCCCCAGCAGCCCGAGCAGGAAAGCCAGCCAATCGAGCCAGCCCCCCCAGCGCCATGCCACCAGGACCACAACCCCGGCTGCCGCCAGCAACTTGAAGGCCTCTGCCCAGAAGAAGACCAGCGCGCCGGCCCGGGCGGGAGCCCAATGGCCTGCCAGCAAACGCAGGGCAAAGAGCGCATTGGGAACAAAATAGGCCGCAGCACCCAACAAGGCAGATACGGCCGCGTTTGTTCCCGCGATCATCCAGGCCAGAACCACCACCAGCATGCCCGTGCATGCCTGTGCGGCCAAGGCCCGAAAAAGGCCTGCCCTGGAACGGCGGGCAATGTGCGCTCGATCTTCAGCAGAAAGCACCAGCACATCACCCGGATCTGTAGCCCCCAAAGCCACCCACCAACCGGTAGTCAAACTATTCAAGTATAGCGGGTTTTTGAAGAAGCCATCAAATGCCCCCTCAAAGGCGCACCATTTTAGCCGAGAACCCTCACCGATGCTTGAAATCGGGCTGACGCTTTTCGACAAACGCCTGCATGCCCTCTTTCTGGTCTTCGGTGGCGAAGAGCGCATGGAAGTTGCGCCGCTCGAACAACAGGGACTCATCGAGCGTGGCCTCGAATGAACGGTTGACGCATTCCTTGGCCATCATGACGGCCGGCAGCGACATGGACGCAATGGTGGCGGCCGCTTCGAGGGCCTCATCGAGCAGGCGCTCGACGGGCACGATGCGGGCCACCAGGCCGGCGCGCTCGGCCTCGTGGACATCCATCATGCGCCCCGTGAGAACCAGGTCCATGGCCTTCGCCTTGCCCACGGCCCGGGGCAGACGCTGCGTGCCGCCATAACCCGGGATGACGCCCAGCTTGATCTCGGGCTGCCCGAATCTGGCATTTTCGGCGGCAATGATGAAGTCGCACTGCATGGCGAGTTCGCAGCCACCGCCCAGGGCGTAACCCGCTACGGCGGCAATGATGGGCTTGCGGGTACGACGCAGGTCTTCCCACTTGCCGCCCAGATAGTCGGCCTTGTACACGTCCATGTACGACCAGCCAGCCATGGCCGAGATGTCCGCCCCTGCCGCAAAGGCCTTGGAACTGCCCGTGAGCACCATGGCGCCGATGTTGTCGTCGCCTTCGAATGCCTGTATGGCATCGTACAGCTGATCGATGACCTCGTTGCTGAGCGCGTTCAGCACCTGGGGCCGGTCCAGAGTCAGCAGACCCACGCGACCGCGGGTCTCGACCTTGACGAAGGATTCGTTCATGATATCTCCAAAGTAAACTGTTGCCATGAAAAATTCGACGATACGCTATCAGGTGCGGCTGGCCGACCCGGCCGGGCACCGTTTTGCCATCACCCTGACGATACCCCGGCCCGAGCCCGGCGGGCAGATCCTGCGCCTGCCTGCATGGATTCCCGGAAGCTATCTCATCCGTGATTTTGCCCGACAGATCGAAAGCCTGCTGGTTTTCGATGCCGACGGCCCCGTTGGCTGCCACAAGACCGACAGCCATACCTGGCAATGCGCGCCGGCCCAGGGCAGGCTGACCGTAGAATACACCGTGTATGCATGGGACCTCTCTGTTCGGGGGGCCCATTTCGACGAAAGCCACGCGTTCTTCAACGGCAGCAGCCTGTTCCTGGCTGTGGTTGGCCAGGAAGACCAGCCCTGCCTGCTCGACCTGTGTCCACCCGGCCACACGGACCGCTGGCGGGTCTTCACCAGCCTGCCCGAGGCAGAGGGCGAACCCGGCGCCGCCGCGCGCCATGGTTTCGGCTGCTACCGTGCACCGGATCATGACGCGCTGCTGGACCACCCCGTCGAGATGGGCACGCCCCAGTGCGTATCTTTCGAGGCCCACGGCACGCAGCACGAACTGGTGTTCACCGGCGTCGTGCCGGGCCTCGATCTGGCCCGGATCGCGCAGGACGTACAAAAGATCTGCCAGGCGCAGATCGAGTTCTTCGAACCCGAGACCCGGCAGGCACCGTTCCTGGATTCGGCCTCGCGCTACGTATTCTTGGTGATGGTCACGGCCGATGGCTATGGGGGCCTCGAGCACCGCGCCTCGACTGCGCTGATCACCTCCCGGGCCGACCTGCCCACAACGGGTCAGCCCGAACCCGAAGACTACAAGCGGTTTCTCGGGCTGGTGAGCCACGAATATTTCCACACCTGGCACGTCAAGCGGATCAAACCCGCCGCCTTTGCCCCGTACTGCCTGGATCGGCCCAATTTCACCCGCCTGTTGTGGGTCTTCGAAGGTTTCACGTCCTATTACGATGACCTGATGCTGCTGCGCGCCGGCGTGATCGACGAACCGGCCTATTTTGGCCTCCTGGCGCGTACCATGGATGGCGTGCTGCGCGGGGCTGGCCGCCACAAGCAGTCGGTGGCCGAAAGTTCTTTCGACGCCTGGACGCGCTACTACAAGCAGGACGAAAATTCACCCAACGCGCTGGTCAGCTACTACACCAAAGGCGCGCTCGTGGCGCTGGGCCTGGATCTCGAAATCCGCCAACGTACGGCTGACAGGCACAGCCTGGATGATGTCATGCGCCTGCTCTGGAAGCGCCACGGCCGCGGTTTCTATGACCACCCGCCGCAGGGGGTGCCCGAAACGGCCATGCAGGGGCTGATCCTCGAGGCCACGGGCGTGGACGTATCGGATTTCATCGCCCGTCATGTCGATGGCCGCGAAGATGTCCCCCTGAAAGACGCCCTCGCGCGCACCGGCATCACGCTCGAGGCCAGCCCGGCAGATCAGCGCCCCGATCTCGATGTGCGCACACACAACGATGCGGGCGGGGTCCGCCTGGCCACAGTGTACGAGCATGGCCCGGCACACCTCGCCGGGTTGTCGGCCGGTGATCTGCTGATCGCCATCGATGGGCTGCGCGTAACCAGCGACACGGCCCTGAAGCAGCTTCTGGCCAGCCATCGCCCCGGAGACCGGGTGGTCGTGCATGTGTTCCGGCGCGATGAACTGCGGCGCTACCGCGTACAACTGGCAAGTGCCCGGGCCCTGAAACACCGACTGCGGCGTGTGGATGGCCCGCCGGCATGAATACGCGCATGATCCTCCTGCAGGGGCTGCACCTGCAGGCGTCCATCGGCATGCTGGCGCATGAACGCAGCGCGCGCCAGCCCCTGACGGTGGATGCCTGGTTCGAAGTCCGTGCGGACACACCGGTCGACGACCGCGATCTGGCTACCGTGCTCGATTACCGTCTGTTGCGCAGCACCCTGATCGATGAAATCACGCAGGATCACACCGACCTGCTCGAAACCCTGGTGCAGCGTTGCCTGCAACGCATCCTTGCGGGCTTCCCCGAGGTGCTGCACGCGCGCATCCGGATCTGCAAGCCCGACGCTTTTGAAGATTGCGATGCCGTATGCATCGAACAGATGGGCCATCAGGCCGGTACAGGCCAGCGGCGAGCGCCCGGGCCCGCCGTGCCGGATGGCACGGGACGGCGCCCGCCGTCGTGATTCGTGGACACCAGCGTTCGAGCATGCAAAGTTCGAGCATACAAACAATGAACCCGAGATTTATGATTCAAGCACACGATACTGGAGAACTGCCATGAGCACCGACGAATTGCCCACAGGAACCCTGCACACCCTGCCCGATGGCCGTCACGAAGGCACCCTCACCCGAACCTTCCCGGGTCACAGCGGTCGGGCAGTCTGGGGCATGCTGACCGAGCAGGACAAAATGGCGCAATGGCTGGCGCCCGGGCAGATTGCACTGACTCAGGGCGGCGCGGTCAAGATCGATTTCGCCGACAGCGGCATCGTGATCGAAAGCACGGTGCTCGAGCTCGTGCCCGAACAGCTGCTGGCCTACTCATGGAGCAGCGGATCAGAGCCCGAACGCCCGCTGCGCTGGGCGCTGTCCGACACCGCAGACGGCGCGCGCCTGGTCCTCACCGTGACGGTGCCCGCAGGCGAGGACCCGGCCAAGGCCTGCGCCGGCTTCGAAGGCCATCTCGACATGCTCGCGGCGGCACTTGAAGGCGTACCCATCAAGTTCCCGTTCGAGCGCTTCCTGCAGGCGCGCGCCGCGTACAACCAGCAACTGGGCCACTAGGCCCTGCGCGGCATGGCAGCGATCTGCCGGACCAGGCGCACGCTCAAGAGGATGGCGGCGGCCGCCAGGCCGGCCGCCAACCCCCACCAGACACCGATGCCCCCCCAGCCCACGACAAAGCCCAGTACATAGCCGATGGGCACACCCAGCAGCCAGTAACTGAACAGCGCCAGCACCATGGGGATGCGGGTGTCCTTCAGGCCGCGCAGAGCCCCATTGGCCAGGACCTGCATGGCGTCAAACAGCTGAAAGGCAGCCGCCACCGCCAGGTAGGCGGTGGCGAATACCAGCACCTGGCGCGCGCCGGCGTCGTGCAGATCCAGATATAGCCCCGCCAGCCAGGCAGGCCAGAGCAAAAACGTGATGGCCGACAGGCAGGCAAAACCCAGCCCGATCAAAATGGCCGATGAGGCCGCGCTCGCCACGCCATCCCGATCATCCCGTCCGCGGGCCCACCCGGTTCGAATGGTCGAGGCGGCCGACAGCCCGAGCGGCACCATGAAGGCCAGGCCGCTGAGTTGCACGGCGATGCCGTGCGCGGCCAGTTCGTAGGCGCCCAGCCAGCCCATCATGACCGATGTCGCACTGAACAGCCCCACTTCAGCCACCAGGGTGACCCCGATCGGCCAGCCCAACCGGAAAATATCGCTCAGGGCCCGCAGGTCAAGTCGCTGCATGCCCTGCCCCAGCCGGTGCCCGCGTACCGAGCGATGCCGGGCTGCAAACCAGAACAGGAAAAGTGCCACGCAGGTGGTGGCAAACACGGTGGCCCATGCGGCGCCCCGCATCCCCAATGCGGGAATCATGTCGGTGACCCCGAACACCAGCACGACATTCAGCAGCAAGTTGATGAGCGCGCCACCCGCCAGCGCGACCACCACGACAGTCGGCCGCTGCAGGCCGCCCAGGAATGAACGCAGCACGATGATGGCCAGCTGCGGGAACATCGACCACTGAAGCACCCCGACATACCCTGCAGCCAGGTGCGAAATGGATTCTTCCTGCCCCAGGGCCAGGAAAATGGGCGCCGCGTTCGCCAATGGCCAGATCACCAGCACGGCATAGGCCAGGGAAACCCAAAGCCCCATGTGCACGAACCGGGCCACGCCCCGTCTGTCCTGACTGCTGGCTGCGCCTGCGACCAGGGGCATGACGGCAAAACCAAAACCGGTGCCCAGGATCCAGACCACGAAAAACAGCTGCCAACCCAGCACGGACGCGGCCAGCTCGTCGGGCCCGAGTCGCCCCAGCACCAGCGTGTTGGTCATGTTGATGGCCATCTGGGCCAGTTGGGCGCTGATCAGGGGCAGGCCCAGCGTGATGGTGGCGATGATCTCGGCACGCCATGGCCTTTGCAGGAAAACGGGCAAATACCGTGACATGCGAATCGATACAGAATGAAAAGTGAATCGATCATTCTGACGAAAGCACACCGACTTGGCAAATCGTCAGGTACGAGGTATGGCGCGGTCGATCGGCAGGCGCGCCCATGATGCCTGTCCTACCCGTGGTCTGCCCCAGCAGCCGAGGCATTCGGCAGCCGTGCCTGCTGCCGGCGATTCTTTCTTTTTATAATCGGGGCTGATCATACAAACGGAGCGACCCATGGCCTGGCATGATGAAGGCAAAGATCCAGACTATCGGTTTTCCCTGGCCAACGAGCGCACATTTCTGGCGTGGATACGCACGGCACTTGCCGTTCTGGCCGTCGCCATCATCCTGAGGCAGTTTTCGGGCAGCAGCCATGCACCGCAACAGGCGTTTTTCATACTCAGCGTCGTGCTCGCCATACTGTCCGGCATCATCGGCCTGAGTGCCTTTTTCCGCTGGCGCAACAACGAACACGCCATGCGCCTGGAGCGCGCCCTGCCCGTCTCCACGCTGATTCTCTGGCTGGCCATCACCATCGCCGCCCTGGCGGGCGGTACAGCGCTGTGGCTGCTGCTCGAATGATGACCCAGCCCACCCGCCCGGGCCTGCAGCCCGAGCGCACATCGATCGCCTGGCTGCGCACCAGCCTGGCGCTGATCGCCAACGCCCTGCTGGTCCTGCGCTGGGGCGTCAGCCATCCCGAACACGGCGTCCTGCTGCTCACCCTCAGCGTCGTGATCTGCCTGGGATTCGCCACGGTGCACCTGGTACGCGAACGGAAACGCCGGCGCCAACCCGAAGAACGCTTCATTTTGCCGCACATGGAAACGTTCAGCATCAGCCTGCTGACGGTGCTGGCAAGCCTGGTCGTCGTATTCAGCTGAGCCTGATCAGGTCATGGCTGCACCGGGATTACTCGGGCCATGCAAGCCTGTGCAGGCCCACGAGCCGCACGGGGCTGCGGCGCTCAGCACCCGGCCGGATCCGGATCCGCACGATCCTGATCCGGCGCATCACGCAGTCGGCACACCACGCAGCGCCCGGCGTGCCGCTTCGGCCACGCTGGCCGCATCCACGCCGAAGAACTGCCGCAATGCGGCACGCGTATCACTGCGCCCGAAGCCATCGGTGCCCAGGGTGACATACAGGCGGTCAGCAGGCAGATAGGCGCGGATGGATTCCGCCACCAGCCGCACATAGTCACTGGCCGCGATGATGGGCCCGCGATCGGCACCCGAGGCGGCGAGCAGGGCGCGCACATGGGCAATCGCCCCACCATGGCCTGCATCACGGGATTCGAGCCAGCGCTGGCCATCGCGTGCGAGCTCGCTCCAGCTGGTGACGCTGAGCACGGTGCAGGCGACCCCCTCGGCAGCCAGAATCCTGGCGGCGGCACGCACCTCGGTGAGGATCGCGCCCGACCCCATCAGGGTGACGCAGGATGGCTGATCAACCTGACCCTGGCTGGCCGCACCATCCTGGTCGTGACACGCCCCAGCGTCCTCTGCCGCAAGGTGCTCGAGGCAGTACGCACCTCGTATGACACCCGTTGCCGCCCCGGCGGGCAAGGGCATCTGGGCATAGTTCTCGTTCATCACCGTAATGTAATAGAACACGTCGGCCCGGGCCTCGAGCATCTCGCGCGCCCCGTGGTCGATGATCACCGCCAGTTCGGCGGCAAAGGCCGGGTCATAGGCCTTGCAATTGGGATAGGCACTGGCCCACAGGTGGCTCGCCCCGTCCTGGTGCTGCAGGCCTTCGCCCGCCAGCGTGGTGCGGCCGGATGTGGCGCCGATGAGAAAGCCGCGCGGATTCTGGTCTGCCGCCGCCCAGATCAGGTCACCCACCCTCTGGAAACCGAACATCGAGTAGTAGATATAGAACGGCAGCATGGCAAAGCCATGGTTGCTGTGGCTGGTGGCTGCTGCAGTCCAGCTCGAAATCGCACCGGCTTCGCTGATGCCTTCTTCGAGGATCTGGCCATCTTTTGCCTCGCGGTAGCTCACCAGCGTGCCTTCGTCCTCTGGTTCATAGAGCTGGCCTACGCTGGAGTAGATGCCAACCTGCCGGAACAGGTTGGCCATGCCGAACGTACGTGCTTCGTCGGCCACGATGGGCACGATGCGCGGCCCCAGCACCTTGTCTTTCAGCAGGCTGCCCAGCATGCGCACGAACGCCATGGTCGTGGAGTATTCACGCTGTGCGGGCTGCAGGGCAAACGCAGCGTAGTCTTCCATGGGCGGTACAGCCAGCGGTGCACAGTGGGCATGCCGCGCGGGCAGCGGCCCCCCGAGGGCCTGCCGGCGCTCGCGCAGATAGCGCAGTTCGGGGCTGTCCTCTGCCGGGCGATAGAATTCGAGGCGCAACGCCTGCGCGTCAGCCAGCGGCAAACCGAAGCGGTCACGGAAAGCCAGCAGATCCGCATCCTTCAGGCTCTTTTGTGAATGCGTCGTCATGCGCCCCTGGCCCGAGGCCCCCATGCCGTAGCCCTTCTTGGTATGAGCAAGAATGACCGTGGGCGCCCCCTGATGTTGCTGCGCCGCAGCATATGCCGCATGGATCTTCAGCGGATCGTGGCCACCCCGGGCCAGTTCATCGATCTGCTGGTCGCTCAAGCCCTCGACCAGTTGCGCCAGTTGGGGGTTCTGGCCAAAGAAGCGCTCGCGGTTGTAGCGGCCGTCGCGTGCGGCGAAGGTCTGCATCTGGCCATCGACCGTATCGGTCAGGGCCCGAGTGAGCACGCCATGTCGGTCGCGCGCAAAGAGCGGGTCCCAGGTGCTGCCCCAGAGCACCTTCACCACATTCCAGCCGGCCCCGAGAAACTGCTTCTCGAGTTCTTCGATGATGCGCGCATTGCCGCGCACCGGCCCGTCCAGACGCTGGAGATTGCAGTTCACCACCCAGACGAGATTGTCGAGGTGCTCGCGCGCCGCCAGGCCCAACGCCGCCATGGACTCAGGTTCGTCCATTTCGCCATCGCCGAACATGCCCCAGACCCTGCGCCCCGAGCAATCGAGCAGGCCCCGATGGGTCAGGTAACGCATGAAGCGCGCCTGATAGATGGAATGCATGGGGCCAATCCCCATGGATCCGGTGGAGAACTGCCAGAAGTCGGGCATCAGGTGTGGATGCGGATAGCTGGACAGGCCACGGGCCCCTTGAGCGGACCCGGTGATTTCCTGGCGAAAATGCAGCAGATCGGCCTCGGTCAGGCGGCCTTCAAGAAAGGCTCGGGCATAGGCACCGGGCGCGCTGTGCGGCTGCAGAAAGAGCAGGTCACCGTCTTGCTGTTCATTGCGCGCACGAAAGAAATGATTGAAGCCGACCTCGAACAGGTCTGCCGCACTGGCATAGCTGGCGATATGCCCGCCCAGGCCACCATAGGCCTCGTTGGCCCGTACCACCATGGCCAGTGCATTCCAGCGGATCATGCCCGCCAGACGTTTTTCCAGGTCCGGATCACCCGGATACGGCGGCTGCGCCTCGGGTGGAATGGTATTGACGTTGGGCGTGCCCAGCGGTGGCTGCCAGTCCAGTTGCCGTTGCCAGGCGAGTTCACAGAGCGCATCCAGCATGAAGGCTGCACGCCCCGTGCCCGCGTGGGCCAGCAGGGCATCGAAGGATTCCAGCCACTCGGCCGTCTCCTGTGGATCGGTGTCTTTTTGTCTTGCCGGATGAGAATCCAGCAGGGTGTAGGGTATCGGGTTCATGGATCGGGTCAGGCGAAAGCGCGTATTCGGCGCCCTTCATTATGAACCACCCGCCATGAAATTTGATATCGACATAAGGTATCATGCGCAACTTGAACGGCATTATATTTTTCCAATCCATCATTTCGCAGCATATGAAACTGGATACGACCGATCTGCGCATACTTTATGAACTCCAACGGGATGGCTCCCTGAGCAATGTCGAGCTGGCCCGCCGGGTCCATCTGTCGCCCTCGCCGTGCCTGGCGCGCGTCAAGGCGCTGCAGGCCAGCGGCATCATCGTGCGCTATGTTGCCCTGGCCAATGCCGCAGCCCTGGGGCTGGGGTTGAACGTATTCATTTCCATCAGCCTGAAATCGCAGAACAAGCCTTCACTGGCCGAATTCGAGCGCCGCATTGCCGAGCAGGACGAGGTCATGGAATGCTATCTGATGACCGGGGATTCAGATTACCTGATCCGGGTGGCGGTACCGGATATCCAGGCGCTCGAGCGGTTCATTCTCGAGCAGCTCACCCCCATCCCGGGGATCGAGCAGATCCGCTCGAGCTTTGCACTCAAGCAGGTGCTGTACAAGACCGCGTTGCCGCTGGCGCCCGTGTGACCATTGGCGCCGCTGCGACATCAGAGAGGTTGATCGGGTACCCGGCTGCCGAATCTGAGAGGTTGATCCGGAGCCCGGCTACCGAAAGAGAACACGCGTGGCAGAAATGGCATGCGGCCGGGTGGCCTTCGCCGCAGCGTGGTTCAAGACGTACCCGCTTGCCTGTGGGCGTGATGCAGACGCTTGTTGCGATACATTTCGAGATCAGCCACATGCAGGGCCTTTGCCAGATCACCCGACTGCTCGGCGGTGGCTGTGCCAATCGACACACTGAGCGGCAGGCCACCGTAGAACTGGTTGTTGAGCGCCATCAGGCGATGGATGTCATCCACTACGGCCTGTGCACCCTGCAGATCCACGCCGGGCAGCAGGATCATGAACTCATCCCCACCGATGCGCGCCACCGAAGCCGGTGGATCCACCGCCTTGGCCAGAACCTCTCCCATGCGCCGCAGCAGGCTGTCTCCTGCGGCATGGCCGCCTGCGTCATTGGATTCTTTCAGGTCGTTGAGATCCAGCGAAATGCAGCTGATAGGCTTGACGCGCTTGCGCAGCAAGCGATCGATCTCATCAGTGTAGAAGCTGCGATTCTTGAGCTTGGTCAGCACATCGTGCTGACCAAGGTACTCGAGATAGGCTTCGGCCTTCTTGCGCGCCGTGATGTCCGTGAGCGCAACCAGAACCATGCTCCAGTCATTTTCATGACCTGGAAAGACAGACAGTTGCATATGCATGTACAGAAGCTCACCATCCAGGTTCCGGTTGCGGACTTCGCGCTGCTGGAACAGGCGCCCATGCCAGAGGTCATTGAGCTGCTCGGCGAAGGATTCGTACATCTCGTCCTGGAAGACGTCGGCCAGGCGCCCCAGCAGTTCTGCGCGACTGCTGGCGCTGAACTGCTGCAGGGTATGGTCATTGACATCCAACACGCGGATCTCGGCCTGGCAACGCCGCACGAATTCGGGGTGCACGTCGAGAAAGGTACGGAAATCGGTGATCCCCCCCACGCGCACCTCGTCGAGCAGCACCTTGATCTGGCTGAAGTCTTCGACCCACAGTGACACGGGGGCCTGCCCGAACAGCTCGCGCGCAAAGCGCTCATTGGCCTGGGCAAGACGGCGGGCGTCCTGCAATTCGGTCACGTCCTCGAGCATGACCAGGACCTGATCCCAGGGTCGTTCACGATCGGGCAGCACCAGCCCCTTGAGGGAAATATCCAGGCGTCGGCCATCGAGCGTGTAATTGACGCTGACACTGTGAAAAGCGCCATGGCCCTGCCAGAGTTGGACGAGTTCGCTCGCAAACCCGGCCATGCTGTCATCTCGCACGACATCGCCCAGGCGGGCCATGAGCTCTTCGGTGGATTGAGCCCCATACATGGCCAGCGTCTGGCGGTTGACGCGCACGACGCGCATGGCTGCGGCACAGGCCTTGACCCGGCTGGCATCTTCGGCCAACCAGACCGCCAGATCCTGCACGCCAGCCTGCCGCCATTGTTCGAAGAGTACATGCAGCGCACTGTAGTCTTCGAACCACAGTGACATCGGCATGACATCAAAGAGGTTGTTCGACCCGCACGTCCGGAGTTCACCATCAATATTTGAAAAAAGTGCACTCACCATCCAGAATGACCTTGGAACCCGTTACCGTAGCGTGACGATAGCACGTAGAACACCACGATTGGCGGGTATCGGTCATCTTGACAGGGGTACGGGCGGCGGCATCGAGCCCCCTTCTGGCGGGGTGTATCGTTCAGGCCATCAGTTCGGCAAGCGAGCGCATGTCAGCCACCCACAAGTCTGGCTGGTAGGGGGTTTCACCAAACGGGCGCCTGCGCCGGTCGATAAAGGCCGAATGCATGCCAGCCGCCTTCGCGCCCAGGCAATCGAAGGCATGATTGGCAACGAACAGCACTTCATCCATGGCCACACCCATGATCTCGGCAGCCCGGGTGTAGGTGGCCACGTGCGGCTTGAAGCTGTTTGCCTCGGCAACCGAAATGATCCGGTCAAACGGAATCCCGTGGTGAGGCCTGGCGCTTTCCAGCATGTCGGGGTCCCCATTGGACAAGACCACGATCTTGTAGCGTGTCTGCAAGCGGGCCATGGCCTGCGGCACATCCGGAAAGCACCGAAGCCGTTCGATGCAGCCGACCAGATAGCGCACGTCGTCTCTGGTGTACTGGATACCCGCACGATCCATGGTGTAGGCCACCGCCCGTTCGCCGATCTCGCGATAGGACGTGTGCGTCTTGTGCAGCAGGGCGTCGATCATGGAATTTTCGAAATGGGTACGGCGCCACCAGGTCACGAATGAGCCGGGGTTGCCTGCCCACCCCTTCTCCTGCAGAAATGGGGTGGCAATATCGGTCAGACCCTGCTGCATGTCGACGACGGTACCGTACTGGTCGAACATGACCACCTTGATGCTGGATTTCAGTTTCTCGGCGGTGGCCTCGAGGGATTCTGGCGTATTCATTGAATAGCTCTCCGTGCGGTGATGCGGTTGAATGCGAAGGGGTCGGCTCTCAATGTACGGGCCACACCGCGATCCGTCCAATGAACGACCACGGTATGCGAACACCACCATCCTGCGCATCGATGGTCGCCACGCCCATGTCCATGCCTGTTGAGGGGATCTGCCGGTATGCGCGGATCTGCAGTTCATGATGTGTCCGCACGATGGCGTATCTGCACGCCGCTCCGTTATGATAAATATGTGACGTGGGCACACGCCCCATCCCGCCCGGTACACCCGCATGTCGAGTATGCCAGGCATTACCACATCCTGGAAACATACGTATGCAAATCGACCTCAACTCCGATCTGGGTGAATCCTATGGCCCATGGGTCATGGGTGACGACGCAGCCATGCTCGATGTCGTCAGCTCTGCCAATGTCGCCTGCGGCGGCCATGCAAGCGACCCTGAAACCATGTTTCTGACCCTGCAGCGTGCTGCGGAACGCGGCGTCGTGGTGGGCGCACACCCAGGCTATCCGGACCGCGAAGGCTTCGGCCGTCGCCCCATGGCCCTGTCTCCTGCAGAAACCACACGCATGGTGGCCGCCCAGGTCGGCGCCTTGCAGGGCATTGCCGCCCTGGCCGGTACGACCGTACGCTATATCAAACCGCATGGCGCGCTCGGCAACCTGGCAGCCGCCGACGCTGACGTCGCACAGGCGATTGTTGCCGCCGTCAAGGCCCTGCCTGGGAGACTGGCCATCCTCGCCATTTCGGGTACGGCACTTGAACGGGCTGCACGGACAGCCGGGCTGCCGGTGTACTCCGAAGTCTTTGCCGACCGGGCCTATCTGCCCAACGGCCAGCTGGTGCCGCGCAGCCGTCCCGGTTCCGTACTGCATGATGCAGATGAAGCAGCAGAACGGCTCATCCGGTTTCTGGAAACCGGGCAGATGCCCACCCTGGATGGGCAGACGGTCAAGCTTGCCGTGCAATCGGTCTGCGTGCATGGTGACAGCAAGGGCGCCGTGGCCATGGCCCGGGCCGTTCGTGAGCGGCTGACAGCCGCGGGCATACCCATAGTGCCTTTTTTGTCCAGGGACAGCTGATCAGGGATATCGTGGCCGTCGTCATCACCACGGGTGCTGGCCTGATCCGGACCACGGGCCGCACGCACCAGCCTGCCCCCGATACGGGCGGCACGGGTATGGTGGCTATCGCGGCCCCCACAGCCGGCACCAGCACCGATGCCAACGCGACATACCGGATATCCGCGTGCGCAGCCACCACAAGATCCGAACCCCCAGTAGCAGAACCAATGCCCAGGCATACACATGGGGTTCAAAGAAATCGTTCTTCCCGGCGCGCATCCACTCGAAATGCCAGACGGAGAAAATGGCGGCTGGGTAGATCAGCCAATGCAACCGCGTCCACCATCGGCCCAGACGGCGAATCCAGCCGCGCGTCGAGGTCAGGGCCAATGGCAGCAGGCAGATCACTGCCAGGGTACCAATCCCGATGAAATCACGCTGCCATATATCGGCCCACATGGCGTCAGGCACGCCATCGCGATCCCAGATCGCCCAGGCGATGATGTGCAGCACTGTGTAAAAAAAAGCATACAGGCCCAGCGTGCGGCGATGACGCACGAGACTACTCCAACCCGTGATGCGCCGCATCGGCGTGACGCACAATGTGGCCCACAACAACACCAGAGCCCAGAGCCCTGATGAGCGAGTCAGAAACTCTGGGGGGTTGGCGGTCAGGCCATGACCCACCCCAAGAAACAGCCAGCGCACCAACGGGAAAAGCCCCAGCCCATGCACCGCCAGGCCCATCCCGTACGACAGGACACCCTGCCCGCCTCGGCGTGCAAGGTGAAGCGCCGCGCCGCGGGACCTGGAATCCGGCCTTTGATTCACGGCGGCAACTCAAGGCGCAACAGCATTCTAGAACTGCCTGTGCAGATCCATCCCCTGATAGAGATCCGCCACATATTTTTCATACCCATTGAATTTCTGCGTGCGAACCCTTGGGGCAAAAAGACCGCTGCCTATGCGACGCTCCGTTGCCTGGCTCCAGCGCGGGTGCGGCACATCCGGGTTGACATTGGCAAAGAAACCGTACTCCGTGGGCGCAGCGCGCATCCAGCTGGTGACTGGCCGGGCAGCCTGCAGATGGATCCGCACCAGGGATTTACCTGATTTGAAACCATACTTCCAGGGTACGACGATGCGCACTGGAGCACCATTCTGAGCGGGCAGCTCACGCCCATACACGCCGAACGTGAGCAGGGTGAGCGGATGCATGGCCTCGTCAATGCGCAGCCCCTCTACATAAGGCCAGTCGAGTATGCGTCGCTTGACGCCCGGCATCACATCTTCCTGGACTGCCGTGGTGAAAACCACATACCTGGCTTCTTCGGTGGGCTCGACGCGCTCGAGCAGATGCGACAGCGCGTAGCCCGTCCAGGGCACAACCATCGACCAGGCCTCGACACAGCGCAACCGGTAGACTCGTTCCTCGAGGGGGGCCAATTGGCGCAAGGCGTCGATGTCCAGCGTCATCGGATGACGTACTGCGCCATCGATCCGAACGGCCCAGGGATCCAGGCGCATATGGCCGGCGTGGTCGGCAGGGTCACCCTTGCCGCTGCCGAACTCGTAAAAATTATTATAGGTGGTGATGTCCTGCCAACTGTTCGCGGCGTCGATGACGGGCCATTCGGCATTGCGTTCTGCCGGAAGAACAGGGCCGGCAGGCGAACCACCCGAAGCCCCCTGCGCGAACCCGGACACGCCCAGCGCGAGCGGGGCGAGCGCCACACCCTGAATGAAGCGCCGTCGAGACCGCCAGGCTGATTCTGGCGTAATGTCTGACGGGAGCAGACCGATGTCTCCTGTGTATCGCATGGCGCGCCTCCACTTTCGATGCCACCCATGAAGTGTATTCCCATCTTCGCCACCTTGGCCTGTGCGATGGCGAACCAGCCGGCCGACCAGGCGCGTGACGCTACACTGGCAGAATCATGCCTACCCTCCATACCATAGGACACTCCACCCGCCCATTGGCCGAATTTGCGGCGCTGCTGCAGGCCGTGCACGTCGAGCGCCTGATAGACATACGTACCGTGCCACGGTCGCGCACCAATCCGCAATTCAATCAGGATACCCTGCCAGCGTCTCTGGCCACATACCATATCGCGTATGAACATCTGGCCGCCTTGGGCGGGCTGCGCGGCAGATCGAAGACCACACCCCAGGAAATCAACGGTTTCTGGGAAAATGACAGCTTCCACCACTATGCCGACTACGCTCTGACCGATGCGTTCCGACAAGGCCTGGACCTGCTGATCCAACACGCCGGAATGCAGCGCTGTGCCATCATGTGCTCCGAGGCCGTCTGGTGGCGCTGTCACCGGCGCATCGTCAGCGATTATCTGATTGCCCGGGAAGTTCGGGTACTGCATATCATGGGAGCAGGCCGCACGACCCCCGCCAGCTTGACGCGCGGCGCGGTCATCCAGGCAGATGGCACGGTGCACTACCCGATGCAGTCGCCTGCTGGCGACCGGGCACTCTGATTCCAGATGCCTGGCCCAAACCCGCGCAACGACATTCCCTTTCTGGAGGGTTTGGCCGCATCCGGCAAACACCCATCCCCATTCAAGGGAGGCGCCCGTGATCACGGCAAGGTCGTTCTGATTGGTGGGCGATACTGGGTTCGAACCAGTGACCCCTGCCGTGTGAAGGCAGATTTCTATTGTCACCTGATGTCCTGCTGAGTAATTTATCGTTTATTTTTCAATTAGTTATGTTTTTCATTGTCCGCTATAATACTCTGAAGTACGCAAACGTTTTGCGTACTTGTTGCGTACAAATAGAGGATGGGGAACATGGCCAGCAGCATCGACAGCGTTGCGGCACGCAACAAGCTGAAAGCACGCCGCGACGCCTACTGGCATAGGATTGCCGCCGGCTGCTATGTCGGATTTCGCAAAACCACCAGCGACAGCATCGGGAACTGGGTTGGCCGTTACTAGGATGACGCCCAGCGCAAGCAACACTTCCACTCATTCGGCCCACTGGACGAGCACCCGCCCGGTGCCCGGTTCGACAAAGCCGTTGAACTTGCTCGCGCATGGTTCGCCCATCTCGGTATCGGAGGCCTCGCGAAGGCCTATACCGTTGCCGACGCCTGCTCTGCCTATACGAAACACATCCGCTCGGAAAAGGGCGACAAGGCAGCCAACGATGCTCAGGGTCGCTTCGCCCGGTGGGTAGATCAGACTCCCCTGGCCAAGGCGGAACTGGCCAAGCTCAAGCGCGACCACATCCGAACCTTTCGCAAATCACTGAGATCAGCACCCGTCATCGTTGCAGGACAAGAGCGCGAGCGAGCACCGGATACGATCAACCGCGACATGTCTCCCGTGCGGGCAGCCCTGAACCTGGCTTTTGCCGATGGCAAGGTCACATCAGACTTTGCATGGAGGGAAGACCTCAAACCGATCAAAAACGCCTCCCGCCGTCGGGAGCTGTACCTGGATCGCAAGCAACGGCGCAACCTCATTGCTCACGCCCCACCAGAGATCGCACCGTTTCTGCAGTGCCTCAGCATGCTGCCATTGCGTCCAGGCGCCTTGGCCGCGTTGCAGGTTGCTGACTTCAATGCTCGGCTAAAGGCCATCCGTATCGTAACCGCTTAGCCGGCGGCGTTATTGCGTGGCGCCGTGCAGTGAGATATCGGAGCGCAAGGGGTCGTCGGCAAAGTGCTGCTTCCACAACCTGGGGGTGAGCAGCTCCACCTGGCTGGCTGGGTGC